>Ga0335078_10013149_pt1 | contig 12266 bp, 7 predicted proteins | sample Lox_Sample_32_FD_206711 | JGI IMG/M metagenome (GOLD analysis project Ga0335078, IMG submission 206711) | Soil microbial communities from Loxahatchee National Wildlife Refuge, Florida, United States - Lox_Sample_3.2 | ecosystem: Environmental > Terrestrial > Soil > Wetlands | place: USA: Florida... | reverse complement strand
CGCTTCCAATAGGAGCGCTTGTAATAGGGGTCTGTAAGGTACACTCCTCCGTCCGGCCGCACCCAAACATCGTTAGGACCATTGAGCAGCTTGCCTTCGTAATCTTTTACGACCACGGTTGCCTTGCCGGCGGGATCAATGCGCCACAGTTCGTTCTTCTCGTCGGCGCAGGCCAACAGGTATCCTGCGGAATCAAAGCAAAGGCCGTTGGCTCGCCCGCACGGCTGCATAAATGTCGAGAGCTTGCCATCCACGCTCCACTTGAGAATGCGGTCGTTGGGTTGGTCCGTGAAGAATACATTGCCGTCCCCGTCGCAGGCCGGCCCTTCGGTGAACGCGAAGTCCCCGGCCAACTTCTGCAGCGTCGCGCCGGGAGCGATGATCTTGCTTTCTGCCGCTGCCATGTGTGCGGCGCAAACGAGGGTCAGGAGAAACTGGATAGCGTATTTCATTTGGGTCTCACTGTGCCTATCGGAATCCAAATGCTGCTCTGTGTAAAGGCAAAAAGTTCTGGACGAGTTGAGGCGCGCGATGACTCAGCCTGATCCATCCAGCAGGCCTACTTGCGTTCGCCCCCACACCGGCGCCCCCCCGGCAGACCGTTGAAAGACCGCTTGCCTCGCAGGCTATGGCCCCGTCTGGATTCCGAGTTCGTGGCGGCATCTGCCGGCATGAAGCGAAATCGTCTCCGTTGACAACCGTCGCGCCGGCAACCAGTCTTCAACAGTGACCGCTGACGGAACACGTTCCCGCAGGACCACCCTCGCCCGGCTCGTCACCAGGGCGCCGCGGGTGCTCTCGAAGCACCTGTGGGCCGTGCCTCTGCTGGGGGCCGTGGTCTTTGGCCTCGTCGGTCTCTGGGTTCGCACCCGGGTGGAAGAGACCACCCGTGCCGAATTGGCCGCCCGCCTGAAGACCGTCCTGAACGCCGACGTCAATGCCCTGCGCCTCTGGTTTACTGAGCGGGAGTATGACGCCAAGTCCTTCGCTTCGGATCCCCGCATCGAGGGTGCCATTGCTGAGTTGGCGGCGCTGGCCAAAGATACCAACGTGACTTCCCTGGCCCTGGCCAATTCGGCTTCCGCCCGCGCTTTGCATTCCCAGCTCCAGCCGCTCCTCGAAGCCCAGGACTACCTCGCCTACGTCATCGTTTCCCCGGACAAACAGATCCTGGCCGCCACCCTCCCGGATGTGGTCGGCGCCCGCGCTCCGCGCTCCTATGATCTCTTTCTCAACAAGGCCCTCGAAGGCCAACTGGCCGCCTCTCGGCCCTTTGCCCGCCAATCCGACGTCGGCGAGCAGGTTGAAGGCCCGACGATGTTCGTCGCCGCGCCCGTCAAATCCACCAATGGCGCCGTCATTGCCGTCCTCAGCATTCGCATGCGGCCGGAGAAGGAGTTCAGCAGCATCTTTTCGGTCGCCCGCATGGGCGAAACCGGTGAGTCCTATGCCTTCGACCGCACCGCACGCATGCTGACGGTGACCCGCTTTGATCCTGAACTGAAAACACTGGGCCTCATCCCCCCAGGCCGGGAAAACACCGCCATCCTCAACCTGAAACTGCTCGACCCCGAGCGAGAGTTGCACCCGGGTGATCCCCCCGGCAAACCGCGCGACCAGCTCAACCTGACCCGTATGGCCGCTTCGGCTACTCTGGGCGAGAGCGACTACGACGTGCGCGGCTACCGCAACTACCGCGGCGTGGAAGTCGTCGGCGCCTGGGCGTGGCTCCATGATTATGGCATGGGCGTCGCCACCGAAGAGTCGGTAACGGAAGCATTTCAGACCTTCTATGTCCTGCGGCAGGCGTTTATGCTGCTGTTTGCCTTGCTCGTTGCCAGCGGTGGCGCGATCTTCGGCTTTACGCTCCTGGTCGAACGCTTGCAGGCCGCCGCCCGGAAAAGCACGCTGGCGGCCAGGAAGCTCGGCCAATACGTCCTCGAACAGGAAATTGGGCGTGGGGCCAACGGCACGGTGTACCGCGCCCGGCATTCCCTCCTGCGCCGCCCAGTGGCCATTAAACTCCTCAGCCCGGACCTCACCAACGAGGCCAACGCCGCCCGCTTCGAGCACGAGGTCCAGGTCACCAGCCAGCTTACCCATCCCAACACCGTCGCCATTTACGACTACGGACGCACGCCGGACGGATTGTTCTATTGCGCCATGGAATACCTGGGCGGCATTGACCTCGACCAACTGGTGCGGCGATTCGGGCCGCAGCCTGAGGGGCGTGTCATTCACATCCTGCGCCAGGTCTGCGGCTCCCTCTCCGAGGCCCATCGCATCGGCCTGATCCACCGCGACGTCAAACCGGCCAACATCATCCTCACCCGCCGGGGCGGCGTCTGCGACCTGGTGAAAGTCCTCGACTTCGGCCTGGTGAAGACCATGCACCTGGGATCCGTTGCCGGTCTGAAGGCCAATGCCGTCGTCGGGACGCCGCACTTCATGTCGCCCGAGGCGGTCGAGAAACCGGAGAGCGTAGATAGCCGCAGCGACCTCTATTCCCTGGGAGCCGTTGGCTATTGGCTGCTCACCGGCAAAACGCTTTTCGACGATGCCACCATCGAACACCTGCTCGTCTGCCAGGTCAGGGAACTGCCGCCGCACCCCGTCCAGCGGCTCGGCAGACCGGTCTCTCCCGACCTCGCCGACCTCATCATGCGCTGCCTCGCCAAACCGTCTGAACAGCGCCCGCCCAGCGCGGAGGCTCTCGACCAGGCCCTCGCGGGGTGCGCCTCCGCCGGAGCCTGGTCGCCGCTGGACGCCGACCAATGGTGGCGCGCCAACATGGCCACCGTGGAGGCGCTCCCTGCCGCCACCATGGCGGAGAAGACACTGGTCATCGCCCCGCGAAATTAGTGCGCCGACTCCAACTCCGGCGTCGCCAGACCTTGGCGACAGTTCCAGGTCATCCCCGCAGTTCGCCCCCGCCGTGGCCGCCAACCAATCCCCAGGTCATCTGAATGGCTTGGACACGCTGAAGCGCGGCGTGGAGTGGACAATCCAACGGAAAAGGCGTTCTCCGGGCTAATCGCGCTTGAGACCCAGGCCTTTGGAGTCGTCTTATGTGACTTCGGCAGCCTCTGACGCTGCTTTCAGCATTCTGCATTCTGCATTCTTCCTTCGTCTGGTGGTGGCGTTGGGATTGCTTGTGGGTGGCTTGAGGGTCGCAAGGAGGTGGCTTTGGTGGAGCCTTGGGGTGGCTTTGGGGTAGCCTTGGGGTAGCCTTGGTGTGGCTTTGAGGTGGCCTTGGGGTGCCTATCAGTTGGCTATCAACAGGCTTTGGTGTGGCTCTGAGGTGGCTTTGGGCAGCTTTGTCCGCCAGGCCGCCCTCCGCATTCCGCACTCGCCTTTGGTTGCTTTTTCATTCTACTTTCTGCCTTGCCCCCAGGTGGCTTCGCCCCGAATGTTCTCTACGGTGACGCTACGGCGTGCAGGGTTAAGGCATAGCAGGGGGCTGTTGACAAACCGTTAACTGGCGCGATGCTGCTGTAGTCACTATTGAGACTTTCTACGGCGAAAGGCAAACGGCTGCCAGACCTCACGGGAAAGCAGGGGGAATGCCAGCTTCAAGACACAGCGCATGGGGCTACATAAAGCCTCGGAGGCGCCCGAGTGGCTTGGCCACAATGGCGCTTATAACCCGAGTATGAGCCAGCAGCAGGGCGCGAATCGAGCCATTTGCAGAGGCTGAGGGGTGGCAGCGGCAAGTGATGAACTGCGACCAAGCGCCGGCCAGCGACCAAAAGCCCCCAGCCTGGAGTTGAAGCCAGACGCCCAAACGTGAACATGGCAACTTCGGATTCAACAGGTGACCTGCCCCGGCCCCCGCCAGGCGGGGAGTCAGCACGGGCTGGCCAGACGGCGCAGGAACAGGCCGAGGCCGCGCTACGGCAGAGCGAAGCGGACCTGGCGGAAGCGCAGCGTGTAGCCAAGCTGGGCAGTTGGCGGTTTGACCTCGCCACCAATGCGGTGCGGTGGTCGAAAGAGCTGTACCGCATTTTCGACATCGAGGAGCAGGCGTTTGGTGGCACCTATGGGGCTTTCCTGGGTTGCATTCACCCCGAGGATCGGTCCCGGGTTCTGCAAGCGAACGCCGAAGCCAGGGCGGGGGGGAAGTCTTTCGAGGTTGAATACCGCGTGCTAACGCAAAACGGCCAGGTGAAGACCATCCGGGATGTCGGATACGCGGTGAAGGACGCGGCGGGCAAGGTCGTGGGTCTGTTCGGTACGGCTCAGGACATTACCGAGCGCAAGCAGGCGGAGGAGGCATTGAGGCAAACGAATGCCAGGCTGCAGGTGATCCTGGAAGCCTGCCCTTTGCCGATCTTCAGCGTGGATGCGGAGGGCCGGATTGAGAGTTGGAATCAGGCGGCGGAACGAGTGTTTGGCTGGAGCGCCACGGAGGCCATCGGCCACCTATGTCCGGGCGTCCCACCCCGGGAGATGGAAGACTATCTGGACATGGTCCGCCGAGCGATGGGGGGAGAACCTTCGTTGGGGCTAGTCCGCTATCGCCGAAAGAATGGAGGCTTTCCGCTGGTTTGCAATATCTCAGCGGCCCCGCAACGTAATGCGCAAGGACAAGCCATCGGTGTCACGATCATTGTCGAGGACATCACCGCACGCCAGAAGGCGGAGGCGGCGCTCCGGGAGAACGAGCAGAAGCTCAAAGAGGCGCAGCAGCTCGGCAATATAGGCTACTGGGAGCGGGACATCGCCGCGGATCACATCACCTGGTCGGAGGAAACCGGCCGCATCTTTGGGTTGCAGCCGTCCACTCGTGCGCTTTGCCAGGCTGAACTGCAGAAGATGATTCATCCTGACGACCGGCGGCTCCAACAGCAGGCGCTGAACGAAGCGCTGCAAGGACGCCGGTCATACGATGTCGAATACCGCGTCGTCCGTCCCGATGGCGAAGTGCGATTCGTGCATGTCCGCGACAAGGCGTCTTATGACGAGTCGGGCCGAGCCATCCGCCTGTTCGGCACGGTGCAGGACATCACCGAGCGCAAGCGGACTGAGGAGGCTTTACGCCGAACTGAAGATGAGCTCCGTTTGGTCATTGACACTATTCCCGTTATGGCCTGGACCGTACGGCCTGACGGCGCGGTTGATTTCCTAAACCGACGTTGGGTGGACTATTCCGGGGTTTCGCTGGAGCAGTACGTTGCAGACCCTATTGGCCCGATTCATCCAGAGGACGCGGCCCGAATCCTTGGAAAGTGGCGCGCACAGATGGCGATTGGAGAAGCCTACGAGGATGAGATGCGGTTGCGCCGGGCCGATGGGGAGTATCGCTGGTTCCTGGTTCGGACTGCGCCGTTGCGCGATGACCAGAGCCAGGTCGTCAAGTGGTATGGAGTAAGTATCGATATCGAGGACCGCAAACGGACGGGGGCGGCGCTGCGTGAGAGCCAGGAGCTTCTGCAACTGGTTCTTGCCACACTGCCGGTCGGGGTGGCGGTAACCGATCGGGCGGGAAACATCGTTGTCGCTAATGCGGCGTCGAAGCGTATTTGGGGCGACACGATCGTCACCGGCCGTGAACGATGGACACAGACCAAGGCCTTCTGGCACAACTCGGGCCAGAGGATTGCCCCGGAGAACTGGGCCTCAGTGCGGGCGCTGTCTGAGGGGCAGACTAGTCTGAACGAGTTGATTGACATCGAGACCTACGATGGTCAGCAGAAGACAATCCTAAACTCCTCGGCCCCCATCCGCAACCCGGAGGGGGTGATCGTGGGGGCCGTTTTCGTCAACGAAGATGTCACCGAGCGGGTGCGCGCGGAGGAGGCGCTGCATCAACTCTCCGGCCAACTCCTGCGGCTACAGGATGAAGAACACCGCCGGCTGGCGCGGGAGTTGCACGATACGACGGCGCAGAAACTGGCAGTGCTGCTGCTTGGGTTGAAGCGTTTGGCGGCCCAGGCACCTGTGCTGGATGCCGGGGCGCAGGGATCGCTGGCTGAGTGCCAGGCCCTTGCGAAGCAGTGCGCCGATGAGCTCCGCACCTTCTCCTATTTGCTGCATCCGCCGCTGCTGGAGGAACTGGGGCTGGCGGGCGCGGTGCGGGATTACGCGGATGGCTTCGCGCAACGGAGCGGCATGCGGGTGGATCTGGAGGTGTCGTCGAATCTGGAACGACTACCCCGCGAGAAAGAGCTGGCCTTATTTCGCGTCTTGCAGGAAAGCCTGGCCAACGTCCATCGCCATTCCGGCAGCAAGACGGTCTCGATCCGGCTGACCCAACTGCGCGGTGAAATGCGGCTGGAAGTCCAGGACGCAGGACGCGGACTCGAGCTGAAGAACGGCCCGGGCTCGGGCGAGAAAGAGCCGAGCAAGCTGGGGGTGGGCATTGCCGGAATGCGGGAACGACTGCACCAATTGGGCGGACGGCTGGAAATTGAGTCGGACCACCGGGGCACAACGGTCAGAGCCAGCTTTCCCTTGGACCAACCCGGGAGCGAACACGCCGATGACAAGAATCCTGATTGCAGACGATCATGAGCTGATTCGGCAGGGACTCCGGAAGGTCCTTGAGGAACGCCCCGACTGGATGATCTGCGGCGAGGCGGTCACCGGCCGCGAGGCCGTGGCAAAAGCCAGGGAACTGCGGCCCGACGTCGTGGTGCTCGACGTTGGGATGCCCGAATTAAACGGCTTGGAAGCCGCGCGGCAGATTCGGCGGGCGCTTCCCAACACGGAGGTATTGCTGCTCACGATGCACGATTCCGAGCGGTTGGCGCAAGAGGCCTTGGCAGCCGGCGCGCGCGGGTATCTGCTGAAGACCGATCTGGGCGATACAGTTGTCACCGCGGTTGAGCATTTGAGCCAGCACAAGCCGTTTTTCACGTCCAAAGTGGCGGAGTTGGTCCTGGAGGGCTACCTGAATCCCGGCACGGCGGAGTCCCCCCCAACGGGAGGTGAGCGCTTGACGCCCCGCGAGCGGGAGATTGTCCAACTCCTCGCCGAAGGCAAAAGCAATAAGCAAGTGGCCGCCGCCCTCGGCATCAGTGTCCACACCGCCGAAACCCACCGCTCAAATATCATGCGCAAGCTTGGCCTGAACTCCATGAGCGAACTCGTGCGCTACGCCATCCGCGAGCACATCATCGAGCCTTAGCGCGCGTTTGAAGAATGCAGCAGCCGACGTAAGGAGGCTCTGATCAATGGCAGAATGGCAGGTTCTCCAAAAGATGTGAGCCTTCTTGCGTCGGCTGCTACAAGGCTCGCCATTTTCCAAACACCATCTTTGCCAGATGACCGCACGTTTCCTACAGAAACCAAAGGAGCCGGAATACAGAATCCACAGTATATGAAGGCGCGGAGACGGCGTGCAGGATCTATACATGATCAGATCCAAGCCGAGTCCTCGCGGCAGCTGGGGGCCAGCGCCTTCCAGCCCGCCCAGCCTCCCCTCGAGGCGGGAGACTCTCACTGCCGCGCGCTCCTTCCATCCGGATAGGGCCGTTGCGAACTGCGCCGAAAGCTCCCGGCAGCCTCACAACCGGCAACTTCGAGCCAACCAGTTGAGCTGCGAGCCCCTCTCCCTAATCGAGCGTCGGTTCCTTGGCAGCGACGGAGCACATGCATAAGAAGAAGAGGGATTTGCCGCAATCGGCAGCGCAAGTCCGGTGGCCGGCGGAGCATAAAGACGGCGTGGAATCTCAGACCCCTGAGCCGGACCTCAACGTCCCCGCCGGTGAGGCCGCTGCGCCGTCCGGCGCCGAAAGCCGCGTTCAGGAGCTGAATCGGTTGCTGCGGGCCATTCGTGAAGTAAACAAGCTCATCGTGCGGGAACGGGACCCCCAGCAACTGCTGGCGGAGACCTGTGCGCTTTTGGTCAAAACCCGCGGCTACGCCCTGGCTTGGATCGGTCTGACGCAACCGGACTCCAAGCGCATGGTCCCGGCCGCCCGCGCCGGTCAGCAAGCCGGCTATCTGGATGATGTGAGCGTCACGTGGGATGAGACTCCAGCGGGTCAGGGTCCGGTCGGGGCGGCCATACGTGCCAGACGGCCCTGCTTGTGCTTGGACACGGCCACCGACCCGCGGTTTGCGCCCTGGCGAGGGCCCGCGCTGGCTTGGGGGCTGGCTTCTTTGGCAGCGGTGCCGATGGTTCAAGGAGGACGCGTCTTCGGAGCCCTCGCCGTGTATGCCAACCGCCCGGTAGCCTTCCACGAGGAGGAGGTCGCGCTGCTGGACGAGGTCGCCGCCGACCTGGCTTTTGCGCTGGAGAGCATCGAGCATGAGACCGAGCGCCGCCAGGCGGAGGAGCGTCTGCGCCTGCTCAACACGGCGCTGGAATCCGCCGCCAATGCTATCGCTATCACCGACCGCGAGGGTGTGATGAGCTGGGCCAATCCCGCGTTCAGTCGGCTCACCGGTTACCCACTCGAAGAACTCCGGGGCCGGAAACCCAGCCTGCTCAAGTCGGGCGCGCACGATCGTGCCTTTTACCAGCAGCTCTGGGACACGATTCTGGCCGGGCGGGTCTGGCAGGCGGAGATGGTCAACCGCCGCAAAGACGGCAGTGTTTATACCGAAGAGAACACGATCACGCCCGTGCGCAACCAGCAGGCGGAGATCACGCATTTTGTGGCCGTCAAACAGGACGTGACCGAGCGCCGGCGGATCGAGGCGGCGCTTCGGCAGAGCGAGGAAGAGTTCCGCGCCATATTCGACGTGGCCTCCGTCGGCATGGCACAGGCCGATCCGCGAACCGGCCAATGGTTACGTGTGAATCAGAGGATGTGCGCCATTACCGGCTACTCCGTCGAAGAGTTGCTTCAGATGCGCGTGCCCGAACTCACGCACCCGGAAGATCGGCAGCGGGATTGGGAGCTGTTCGACCGCGTCGTGCGGGGCGAGGCTCAGGATTACCGTCTCGATAAACGCTACATCCGCAAGGACGGCTCGGTAGCCTGGGTGAACGTGAACATGACCGTGATCCGCAACGCTGACGGCGAGGTCATGCGCACGATTGCCGCCATCGAGGACATCACTGAACGCAAACTGGCCCAGCAGGCTCTGGCCCAAAGCGAAGAACGTTTCCGCACTCTGTTCGAACTCGCTCCGGATGGCATTTATCTGTGCGACCTTCAGGGCAGATTCGTGGACGGCAACAAGGCGGCAGAGGAACTTGTCGGGTATGCCAAGACCGAGTTGATCGGAAAGAGCTTTCTAACCTTGCATCTGCTTTCCGAAACAGACCTCCTCAAAGCCGCGGCGGCCCTCGCGCGTAACGTGCAAGGAGAGGCCACGGGACCGGAAGAGTATGTATTGAACAGGAAAGACGGGCGCCATGTGCCAGTGGAGATTCGAACCTTTCCGGTGAGGATTCAGGGAAAGGCGTTGGTGCTCGGGGTCGCGCGGGACATCACCGAGCGCAAGCAACTCGAGGCCCAGTTCCGTCAGGCCCAAAAGATGGAGGGCATCGGGCAACTCGCCGGCGGCGTGGCGCATGACTTCAACAATCTGCTGGCGATCATGCGCGGCAACGCCGACCTGGTCCTGACGGACTCGGAGCACTATTCCCCCCAGACCAGGGAATGCCTGGAGCAAATCGTCGCGGCGGCCGAGCGTGCCGCCGGCCTGACCCGTCAGTTGCTCATCTTCAGCCGCAAGCAGGCGATGCATTCCGAGCCGCTGCTGCTCAATGACCTCGTGCGGAACCTAGCCAAAATGCTCAAGCGGGTTATCCGCGAGGACATCCTCCTGGAATGCCGTTACGCGGAGCAGTTGCCCTTCGTCCAGGCCGATCCGGGGATGCTGGAGCAGGCGCTGCTGAACCTGGTCGTCAACGCTCGCGATGCCATGCCTCGCGGCGGTCAACTGCTCATCACAACTGAAGCGGCCAGCCTGGATGCCGCCTGCGCCCACACCCATCCTGGCGCGCGCCCGGGCGAGTTTGTCTGCCTCAGCGTGAGCGACACCGGCACCGGCATCGCCCCGGAACTCTTGGAGAGAGTCTTCGAGCCCTTCTTCACCACCAAGGAGCCCGGCAAGGGCACGGGCCTTGGGCTGGCGACGGTTTACGGCATCGCTAAGCAACACCAGGGCTGGGTCGAAGTGTCCAGTCGCCTCGGTGAGGGGACGACCTTCAGAATCCTGTTGCCCGCCGTCCCACCGCCGGCCAAAGCAGCGGCGTCCATTGCCGAAGCGGCCCTGCGCGGGGGCAACGAAACCATCCTGCTGGTGGAAGACGATTTGTCCGTGCGCCTGATCACGCGGCGAATTCTGGAAACATACAATTACAAGGTCCTCGAAGCCACCTGCGCCCGGGAAGCGCTCGAAGTCTGGAGCCGGCACGCCGGCGAGATCGCTTTATTGCTCACCGACATGGTGATGCCCGAGGGGACTACAGGCCGCGAGATGGCTGAGCAGTTGCGCGCGGCCAAGCCGGGGCTAAAAGTCATCTTCGTGAGCGGCTACAGCGCCGATGTCGTTGGGCACGATACCGAGTACTTCCCCAAGACCGGAAGTTACTTTCTGCACAAGCCTTGCGGGACCGCGGCGCTGATCCAAACGGTGCGGAAATGTCTGGATGAATAGCCGCCAGGCGGCACCCAGGATTAAGCGGAGGCCAAGCAAGTGCTGGAATCGAGAATCTGTCCTGAGTATGCGCGTGAGAGCTGCAACGTCCTGCTTCTTTGCGTGAGTTGCCACGGTGAGATTTCACGGGCCGAACATCAAGGAAGCGCCGCTTGGCTGTGGTTCCACTCAAGCCTTCCGGCAGAGATACGGAAGCAACACATTCCGTTCTTTGAGCATGTCCTCGGTCCCCAGAACTCCTCGGTCGCTGCCCTGCGTGCGGGAAACTTCGAATACTGGAATGCGGTCAGGGTGCGTGACCTGACGCGCTGACGGTGGGAGGAACGCAGAACGAGCTAGTGTCTAAGTTTTGACACTAGTCCGCTACCAGACAGCACAGGGGACGGGGTCCGTAGATCGGTCAGCCAGCAGGCTGAGCAGAGTGACGGGGGGAATCGTCTATGGTTGACGCGAGGCGGTGTCTTGCCATGCTCCCAGTCTTGCCAAGCGCGATGCGAGTGGAGTATTCCGGCGCCATCAACCTTGTTTCACTTTCAACGTCCCCGTTTCTGACCCCCAGGTTTTAGTTTGGCAGTCCTTTCAGGCCGTTTTGTCAAGGTTCTGGCCAGGCGCAGGGTTCGCCTTAGGATGGGCAGCACCGCCAGATCCTTATCCCGGTTTGCGGCCCGCTTGCTCGCAATCACCCGGTGCAAAGGGAGCACCCTCACCGCGAAGTGGTCCAACTCTCCCCATAGAGCGCCCTTCCATTCCGTGTCGAACGAGCGGAGCCCGTCGGGTTGGAAGATCGCATTTACTTGTGTCCCATCGCTCAACTCGTAAACCGTCCGAGCACGAATGGTCCCGCCTTGCCGGCCCACAATGCTCAACAAACGCACGTATTGCCGTTCGGGCAGGCGCACCCAGAAGTCATAATCCACCGTCAGCAATGGCGCACCCTGCTGGATGGCCGCCATTGCGCCAATGAGGATGAAGTCTATCTCCTCTTCGCGGAGCGCCTTGAGGAAAGCGCTGAGCGGGCTGTCTTGAGGCTGAATTGGCATCGTTCCTGGGGAGACATGGCAAAGAATAACGCGTGCTGCCAGCGCTCGGCTTCGTCCATGCCTCGTGCTGCCAACAGCTTGCGGTAGATCCGGGCAGCCGAATCGCCGCGGCCTTTACTCTTTTGACTCACGAGGAAACCGTAGTGGGAATGCCAGTGCATGGCAAGCCGCAGTCCATGACACTACGGTCGTTGGGTTCCAAAAGGAAGAGGAGACAAAAGGAGTCACCCATAGTTTGGTTCGATCTTGCTCGCGTGTTTGCCTTCTTCAGGACGCGCGTTGCGCTTGGGCCGGGTCGTATGCCGGGCTGCGCCTCAAGGGGCCGTGCAGTTTCCTCTTCGCCGTTTTGGAAGTCCCTAAAGGCACACGCGCGGCCATGTCCTTCCAAATGCCAGTACCTTTCGCACGTACTCAAAAGCGGCAGAGGGCAGCCGCACTCCAAGACGCTTCGCGAATTCTGGCGCATTGGAGGGCGCGCTAGCGTCTCGGAATGCGGAATGCAGAGTGATACTACGTGTGAGATTTCCCTCACGTGGCAAGCCGCCCCGCCCCGCATGCCCATCCCCCCGTCCGTAGTCTGATCGGGTCTCCCTTACCCTAAACATTCAGCCATCAACCGTTTCGTGTCCGACCCAGCGCGCATGGGGCTTCGCCGAGGCCGATCCC
>Ga0335078_10013148_pt1 | contig 12266 bp, 9 predicted proteins | sample Lox_Sample_32_FD_206711 | JGI IMG/M metagenome (GOLD analysis project Ga0335078, IMG submission 206711) | Soil microbial communities from Loxahatchee National Wildlife Refuge, Florida, United States - Lox_Sample_3.2 | ecosystem: Environmental > Terrestrial > Soil > Wetlands | place: USA: Florida... | reverse complement strand
TGAGCGAACGCCAGTCCTGGTGCTCGCCCTGCCGGAGGTCCGCATGCTCATAGAGGTGGGTGCCATCGAAGAAAGAGAGGCCATGCCCATCCTTGGGAAAGTGCCCCGGCACCCAATCGACGATGACACCCAGGCCGGCCCGGTGCGCTTCGTCCACAAAGTAGCGAAAGTCATCGGGCGTTCCGAAACGCGAGGTGGGCGCAAAATAGCCCGTGCATTGATAACCCCAGGAACCGTCGTAAGGGTACTCCGTGATGGGCAGCAACTGAACGTGAGTGAAGCCCATTCCTTTGACGTATGGCAGGAGTTCCGCGGCCAGTTCGCGGTAAGTGAGCCAGCGCTGGCCGTATTCCATGTCGTCTTTGCGTTTCCAGGAGCCTAAGTGCACTTCATAGACGGATAAAGGCGCATTCAGGCGCTGCTTCCGTGCCCGATCCTCCATCCAGGCCTGGTCGCGCCATTGATAACGGTCGAGGTCCCAGACGACGGAAGCCGTTTTCGGGCGCAGTTCGGCGGCAAATGCGAAGGGATCTGACTTGACTGCGATATGTCCCAGATAGCGGGTTTTAACTTCGTATTTATATAAGTCGCCTTGCTCGAGGCCGGGGATGAAGATCTCCCAGACGCCGGACGGGCCGCGCGGGCGCATCGCGTGGCGGCGCCCGTCCCATTGGTTGAAATCGCCTATCACGCTGACGCGTTCCGCATTCGGAGCCCATACCGCAAAGCACACGCCGCGTGTTCCGTCGTGTTCGATGAGATGCGCGCCCATCTTCTTGTACAGATGGAAATGCGTGCCTTCATTGAAGAGGTGCAGGTCGTAATTCGTGAGAACCGGAGGAAAGCGGTAAGGATCGGCGGTCTCATAGATGTGTGCCGGGGCGCCGTCCGGAGACGGGCGGATGGTGACGATTAGTGAATAATGAAAGAACTCAGTCTCGTCCGGGAAGATCTTCTCGAAAACACCGCCGGGATGAATGCGCTCCATGACGAACTGCCGGCCGTCTCGCTGGACGGAGACGGCTTGCGCCTGCGGCTGAAAAGTCCTGACGGTCAGCCCATACGCGCCATCGATCTCCACAAGGTGCATCCCAAGGTAATCGAACGGCGTGCCGTAGTATCCTCCCGCGATAGCCGTCAGGATGCCGGAATCTCTCTCCGGGGTTGTGGGTGCAGTTGACTCATTCGATTCAGTTTGAAGCAGGTACTTACTCAAACTCTTTCCTCCGGCAGGACTCTTCGAGATTTCCAGGATTGCAGATAAGGTCGGCTATCACAATGGGTAATGTGAGATAAATGACATTCCCGCTGAAGTGGTGGATGCTGTAATCTCTTGTAACTCCTTTTTTAATGATTTCCCCAAGAAATTGTCTTAAGATAAAAGTCTCTGGAAAAATTGCACTGCGTGAGCTGGGATGCCCGGAGGGCTTCGCTTGTTGAGCGGAAGAGGCTCTATGCCGGTTAGCGCAGAGGTGGACAACCGTGTCCCGTGGCGGTGTGTTTTGTACGTTCGAGCCTGGGGACGGGAAGGTACTGAACCCACGAAGTTGTAAGTCTGCCCCTCCCCGGCGAGACCGCCGTGTAAGTTTGTCAGGCCGAGCCGACGACCGCGCTAAATCGTCGGTGGTGGCTATGAGGTAACAAGCCCGCGGGCACCAAGTCGTCCTTCAGGTTCGCCACCCGGTTCCATGTGCTATGGGCACAAGCGCCGGGGATCGGCTTTTGAATTGTTGCCGCAGTTCCGCGGGGCTGCCAGACCGACCCGTCTGGTCCCGCGGAGGCGGCATGGTCAGGACGGGATCGGGACGATCACGTGATGCGCGCCCCCAAAAGCCGGTTGCTTCCGGCCTCCGTCACACTGGATCGCAAGCTTTGCCGCCGTTTCACCAAACGGGCGCGCCTGGCCTGCAGAAACCGCTTGGACCGCACATATGAAGATCGCACTCTTGAGTTGGGAGGCGCTGCACTCCATCACCGTTGGAGGAATTGCCGCGCATGTCACCGAGCTGGGGGCGGCGCTCGAACGGGCCGGCCACGAAGTTCATGTATTTACGCGCTTGGGCGCCGGACAGGCCAGATACCAGCTCATCGATGGAGTCCACTACCATCGCTGTCTTTTCGATCCGAACCGGAGTTTCGTAGATGAAGTGAACAACATGTGCCGCGCGTTTGTGGGGCACGTTTTCGAAGTGGAGAATTTCAGCGGACCATTCGATATCATTCATGCTCACGACTGGCTGACAGCCAACGCGATGATCTGGATTCGCCAGCAGCGGGGGCGCCGCGGAATTTTGACGATTCACTCGACCGAGTATGGGCGCTGCGGCAACTCGATCGCGGAGGGGCAGTCGGCGCGCGTGCGGTATCAGGAATCGGCGGGCGCTTACTGGGCCGATCGTCTGATCACCGTTTCGCAGTCGCTCAAGCGGGAGGTGGCGTGGCTGTACCGCGTCCCGGAATCCAAGGTTTTCGTGATCTACAACGGCGTCAACGTTCATAACTATGACGGGTGGATCGAGCCCGCCCAGGTGAAGCGCCGATATTCCATCGGTCCTTTGGATCCCACGGTGCTTTTCGCGGGGCGCATGGCGCACCAGAAAGGACCGGATATCCTGATGGAGGCGATTCCCGCGCTTTTGTCGCGCCACGCCGGCGCCAAATTCGTGTTCGCCGGAGACGGCGAATTACGGCCGGCGCTGGAGCGCCGGGCAAATGAGCTGAGAGTGGGTCACACCACCCGCTTCCTCGGCTTCCAGACCAACGGCGCCCTTGCCGACCTCTACCGGGCCTCCGATGTAGTCTGTGTGCCCAGCCGGAATGAGCCTTTCGGCATCGTCATCCTGGAAGCCTGGAGCGCCGGCAAGCCGGTGGTGTCCACCAAAAACGGCGGTCCGGAGGAATTTGTCTGGCACGGGGTGAACGGCCTCAAAGTGTACGCCAACCCGCAATCCATCACCTGGGGGCTGGGCACCATTTTCGAAGATTTCGAACGGGCGCGCTGGATGGGGAGGAATGGCCGAATCGCCGCGGAGGAGGCATTCACCTGGGATGCTGTCGCCGAACAGACCCTGCATGTCTACCGGTTCTGACCCGGCCACTGGCTTGTGGTCCCGCCCCAACACCGGCCCTAACCGCGGCTCTCCGTCCGGGCGGGCGCAAAATGGTTAGCGAATATACGGAACAGGCCTGTTTCCCCCCACGGAAAGGCTGCTTTCAAACCAATGCCGCGCGCAAATCGAGCGGCACTCAGAATAGAATTTGGAGTCAAGGACCCTTCCATGAGCACACAGGTTTCTGGTCATCTGCCGGAATATGTTGAAGGACTGCCCAACATTTGCGGTTCGGAAGATATCGTCGCGCAAGCGATGGACCGCCGCGGAGCTCTGTACCTCCCGGATTCGGCCATCGACTTCGGCCGGGCGCGGAGCACCTTCGCCAATGCCCTCCACATGCACCAGCCGCTGATTCCCGCCGGCGGGCCGGACCTCGCGACCGCGCCGGTGATCAGCAACCTTCAGCACATGCGGGATTTCGGCAATGACGAGGCGCGTTACAACGCGGGGATTTTCACCTGGTGCTACAAGCGCATGGGCGAGTTTCTGCCGCAGTTGAGCCACGAAGGAAAGCAGCCCCGCATCATGCTGGACTATTCCGGCTGCCTGCTTCATGGCCTGCGCGCCATGGGCCAGCACGATGTGATGGAGAGTCTGCAGAGAATCACCGGAGATCCGGCATATCGCCGCACTGTGGAGTGGCTGGGCACGGCCTGGGGGCACGCCGTGGCTCCCTCCACGCCGGTGCAGGATTTTCGTCTGCATGTGCGCGCCTGGCAGCACCACTTTGCCGCGATTTTTGGAATGGATGCCATCAGCCGCGTGCGCGGCTTCTCTCCTCCGGAGATGGCGCTGCCCAACCATCCCGACGTAGCCTACGAATTCGTCCGCACGCTGAAGGAGTGCGGCTACCGATGGGTGCTGGTGCAGGAGCACTCGGTGGAACGCGTGGAAGACGGCGGACCGATCCGCCAGCCGCACGTACCGCATCGCCTGCTGGCCCGCAACTCGCGCGGCGAGACCATGAGCATCACCGCCATCATCAAGACCCAGGGAAGCGATACCAAACTGGTGGCGCAGATGCAGCCCTACTACGAGGCTCGCGGGCTTTCGCGGCTGGATCTCGCCGGCCGTTCGGTTCCCGCCATGACGGCGCAGATCGCCGATGGGGAAAACGGGGGGGTGATGATGAACGAATTCCCTCCGAAATACATGGATGTCATGCGGGAAGCTTCCGGCACCGACACGCCGCCGGTGAACGTCACCGAGTATCTGGAATATCTGGATACTCTGGGCATCGACGAGCTGCAGTTTCCGGCTATCGAGCCGATCATGCAGAAACGGATCTGGGACCGGTTGCAGGGGCGCACCGGCGGCGAAGCCATGGAGAGCGCCATCCAGGAACTGCGCAAGTCCGACAACCGCTTTCATGTCGAGGGTGGAAGCTGGACGAATAACTTATCCTGGGTCAGAGGATACGGCGATGTCCTCGATCCCATGCAGAGGGCGAGCGCGCTGTTTGCCGAAAAGACAGCGGGCATTCCCACGTCCGAGGGACGCTACCGCAACGCCCTGTTCTACCTCCTTATCGGCCAGACCAGTTGTTTCCGGTATTGGGGCACGGGTATCTGGACCGAATACGCGCGCGAGTTGTGCCGCCGGCTAACCGCCATCTTAGAACATGATTTTTGAAGTTAGCCCGACACCTGCAACAATCCGTACAAGTGGACCCGAAACGAAGCCGAGGAGATAACGATCATGAAATGCTGGTTCTGTGACGACGATGCCCGGGGAACCTGTGCCGCGTGCGGCCGCGCTCTTTGCCGCCAGCACGCCCATATCCACGACGAAATGACCTTTGCCAAATCCGATACGAGCTCCGGATACACGAGCTATTACAACGTCTATGGAGCGTTGAAATGCGGCGATTGCCGGCTGGAGTGGAAGAGCTTCACGCCGGGACGATAGCCGGAACCGCGTCTCACCGGGCCTGGTATTCCTGAAAAGAACAATCCTGCCGCCTCGATCCGCGCGCTTTTGGAGAATACGAGACAATCGAATACGTGACCGATTCCTCTCCACCGCCGTCCCCGCCGCCGAATCGTCTGGCCACGTCCTATGGCAAGTCCCGCCTGACCGTGCTCGCCGTCAACCCCTACCTCGTATACGCCTACTGGGATTTTGACGCGTCCGCGCTTCCCTGCCCGCCTCCGCCTGCCATCCTGCGCTTCCACGATGTCACCCCGGACTTTCCCGGCGCGTCGTTCGATGTCGCCGTGGATCTCGAGGCCCGAAGCTGGTATGTGCCCGTCTGGAGTCCGGCCCGAACCTATTCTGTCGACCTGGGATGGAGTGAGGAAGACCAGTTTCATCCATTGGCAAAATCAAACCAAGTGGAAACGCCGCGCGCCTGGCCGGTCACGCAGGTGGAACCATTCCTGACGAGCGCTCCGGCGGCTCCTCCGCCCGATGGTCGCGCGGCGGCGGAGACGGAGGCTACAGCCACCCCGCCACGATCGCAATCGGAGGCGCTTTCGGAGCCGCCGGAGTTCCCTCGCTTGCCGGACGCGCTCTCGCCTTTAGAGGACCTCCAGCCGCCGCTGGCGTTTCTTTCCCCGATGAATGCGGCAGAGGTCCTGCAGCGGCGCCTGGAGGATTTCCGTCCGGAGCCGGCCACGCGGCCTTCCGCGGCGGCCACCGTGGAATCGCCACGGCAGGTAGCCGTTATCGTTTCGCCAGAGCCGGTTCATTTGCCGGCCACTGCAACTCCGGCGCCGGAGGTAATTGCTTCACCTCCGCTGGCCGTGGAACCGGCGCCGGTTCCGCCGCCCGACGCCGCCCTGGTTCTGCGGAGAAAGCTCGAAGAAATTTACTCGATTCAGGGTGTCGAGCCCCTGCCCATTGCGGTTCCAAAAGCGGACGCGCCCGCGGCGGCCGCGGAAAAGATTCCTGCGCCGGCGGCCTTGCGTACGCCCCGTCCGGCGCCCGCAAGGCTGACCGCTTCGGGTCCGGTACTCCCGGGAGCGCCGGGCGATCTGACGGTATTCAGCGAGGAGCGTTTCTCACCGGGCGTCTCCTCGGCCCGCGCGGGCGCGCGTTCCGGCGAACCCAAGGCCTGATTCGCCATGCAAGGCTACGTCGCCCTGGTCCTGCACGCCCACCTGCCTTATGTCCGTCCTCCCGGGCGCGGAGTCTCGCTGGAAGAGAACTGGCTCTTCGAGGCAATCACCGAAACATACCTCCCATTGTTGCTGGTGATGGAGGACCTGATCGCGGACGGCATCGATTTCCGGCTGACGTTTTCCATCAGCCCCACGCTGGCTTCGATGCTCGCGGATCCCGTGCAACAGGACCGCTACCTGAAGCGGCTTACACGGACTTTGGAGCTTGCCGGACGCGAGGCGGCGCGCACGGCTGGAGAGCCCAGCTTTCACCCGGTGGCGCTGCTGTACCGGAAATTGCTGGAACGCGCGTACGAAGCGTTCGTGAACCGGTTCCGGAGGAACCTGCTGGGCGGCTTCGCGGAGTTTCAGGCAGCCGGCAAAGTCGAGCTTTTGGCCAGCGCGGCAACCCATGGATATCTTCCTCTGCTTGCGGTCAATGAATCGGCGGTGCGTGCCCAGGTGCGCATCGGGGTCGAGCATTATCGCCGGACGTTCGGGCGCGACCCCCAAGGATTCTGGCTGCCGGAGTGCGGCTACTTTCCGGGAGCCGACGGCCTGTTGCGGGAGGAGGGAATTCGCTACTCCATCGTGGAAACTCATGGAATCACGCGCGCCAGCAGCCGCCCCCAATATGGTGTTTATGCCCCAATCATGTCGCCAAGCGGGGTCGCGGTATTCGGACGCGATCCCGACTCCTCGCGCCAGGTCTGGAGTTCCGTGGAGGGCTATCCGGGCGATTACGACTACCGCGAGTTTTACCGCGACATCGGCTACGACCTGGACTTCGACTACATCCGGCCATACATCCATCCCGAGGGCATTCGTCACGACACCGGGTTGAAATACTACCGCATCACGGGCCCGGGCGATCACAAGGAGCCGTACCGTCCCGACTGGGCCGAACTCAAAGCCGCCGAGCATGCGCAGCATTTCCTGGGTGAACGCATCCGGCAGGTGGAGAATCTGCGCGCTTCCATGGATCGCAAGCCGATGGTGGTGGCGCCTTACGATGCCGAGTTGTTTGGCCATTGGTGGTTCGAGGGCCCGCGCTGGCTGGACTACCTGATTCGCTTCATTGCGGAACAGGACACGATTCGGCTGGCCACGCTCTCCGAATACCTGGATGAGTATCCGGTGAGCCAGATCGCCACACCATGCATTTCCAGTTGGGGCCACAACGGCTCCAACGACGTATGGTTGAACGGCGCCAACGATTGGATCTACCGCCATCTTCACGCGGGCGCGGATGTGATCGAGAATCTCGGCGTGGTTCATCCGTCCCCCGCCGGACTGAGGCTGCGGGCGATGAACCAGGCCGCCCGCGAGCTGCTCCTGGCCCAGTCGAGCGATTGGGCCTTCATGATCAGCTCGGGGACGACGGCGAATTACGCGCGTCTCCGCACCGAGAGTCACCTGGAGAGCTTGTTCGCTCTCGGCCGGCAGATTGAGAACGGCTCGATTGACGAAACCGCGCTTCGGGAACTGGAGACGCGCGACGATCTCTTCTCCGAAATCGATACGGCGGCTGCCTTTCTGAATCCCGCGGCGCCTCCGGCGACGGCTGCGGTCGCGCCGGCGGTTCACTCCAAGCAGCCGGTTCCGTCGCCGCTGCGAATCGTCATGGTGACTCCGGAACTGGTGCCTTTCGCCAAGACCGGCGGCTTGGCCGACATGGTGACTTCCCTGGCAACCGCTCTCGAAGAGCTGGGCCTGCAGGTCTCCGTGATCCTGCCGGGGTACCGCGCCGTGCTCCAGCACGCGTCGCGGTGGCGAGATACGGGAGTGCGCCTCCGCGTCCCGATCGCCGGCGGAGCCGAGGAGGCTTCCGTGCTCACGGCCGCCGTGGGCCGTGCGATCGCTGTTCATATCGTTCGTGCCGACCGGTATTTCGACCGGCCGTACTTCTATGGAACGTCCGGCGGAGACTATGCGGACAACGGAGAACGATTCGCGTTCTTCGCCCGCGCCGCCCTGGAAGTCCTGCGCCACAGCGGAGCGCCGCATCTTCTGCACGCGCACGATTGGCAGGCGGCGCTGGCTATCGCGTTTCTAAAGGCGCAGCCGGAACGGTATCCCGGATTCGCGTCGCTGCGCACCGTGCTGACTGTTCACAACCTGGGTTACCAGGGCCTGTTGCCCGTCCATGACTGGCGCGTGCTCGGCCTGGATAGCAGCCTTTTCACGCCGCGGCATCTCGAATTCCATGGCAGCATCAATCTCCTTAAAGCCGGCCTGGTGTTCGCCGACGCCCTCACTACGGTGAGCCCCACCTACAGCCGCGAGATCCAGACGCCCGAGCACGGGTTTGGACTCGAGGGCGTGCTCCGCGCGCGGGAGTCGTGCCTCCAGGGCATCCTGAACGGCGCTGACTATCGGATCTGGAACCCCCGGCACGATTCGTTCCTGGCGCGAACTTACTGGTCGGGGGACCTGTCGGGTAAGGCCGCGTGCAAGGCGGATTTGCAGCGGCGCATGGGCCTCCCGCAGGATCCACGAGCGCCATTGGTGGGCATGATTTCCCGGCTGGTTTCGCAGAAGGGCTTCGATCTGATCGAGGCCGTGGCGGAAGAGCTGTTCTCCCTACCCCTGCAATTGGCCATACTAGGCAGCGGCGACCATCGCTTCGAAGATTTCGTGCGGTCTCTTGCCGTCCGCTACCCGGAGAAAGCCGGCATCTCCCTGGCCTTCGACGAAGGCCTGGCTCACAGGATTGAAGCCGGAGCCGACATGTTCCTCATGCCTTCCCGCTATGAGCCCTGCGGGCTGAACCAGCTTTACAGCTTGAAATACGGCACGATCCCGATTGTGCGCGCTACCGGCGGTCTGCGGGACAGCGTGCAGGAGTTCGATCAATCCACCGGCGAGGGTACCGGCTTTGTGTTTGAACCTTATGAAGGGCCGGCGCTCCTGGCTGCCGTAAGCCGCGCCCTGGCCGCCTTTGAGCACCCTGAACTATGGAGCCGCGTAGTGCGCAACGCCATGACAGCCGATTTCTCCTGGACCCGGTCCGCCGTCGAATATCGTGCTCTTTACGAGAGCCTCATGCGGCATGGGATGTGGCTTCGAGAGTCGTAGGCGCCAAACCGCTCTCATCCCGCCTGTTCGCCCGGGAGATCGATGCCTTTTGCCAGGACATATAAGGCATAGAGCATCCCGACAACCACGCCCAAGCCTCCCGCGGCGAAGTTGAGGCAATCTCCGAAGGTCCGGACAAACAACCGTGCCGGAGTGTGCGGAAACAGAAAGAAGGCGGCGTCGAACACCACGCCGGCAGCCGTCATCGGAAGCAGGATCGATCGCCATCCCGCAGCCACCGCGTGGCGGGTGATCGCCACACATACCCGCCAGGTATCGGCAAGATTGGTGAGTTTCGGATGATCGGTGAGGATCGCCCTCCATTTCGCTCCATTTACGATCCAAATAGCCGTAAAACCGCAGGCGGCGCCGACCACCAGCCCGAACCAGGGCATCACCCAGCCCATGCCGGTGATGTAAAAGGCTGCGTGCAGGCGGCCGGATGGATCCGCCCGGATGATCCAGTCCGCGCGTTGCAGGGATTCAGGTTCCTGAGCGTATAACAGGGCCAGGCCGTTAACCAGTCCGCCCGAACCGCCACAGAACGCGCCCACTCCCGTGGCCAGCAGTTTGGGATGGCGCACTCGCCCGGGGCGAGACTTCAGTACGGCGAACCAGAGATACGCCAACCCGCCGGCGATAAAGAGGCTCTCCACCAGCGACCCGATGACACCCTGGAACCAGCCGAGCACGGCGCCTACGTCGGACGCCTGCGTCAAGGTCGCGTGCAGAGTCGCCAATACCGCCCGGATAGTCATCGTCAAGAAAACAGAGGAGATCGTGGCCATCAAGGTCACAAACATAATCCGCACGGCCACCAGCATCGCGGAATCGGCCGGGGTGCCGTCCTCGACCTGGAGCGTCAGGATGTAGCCCTCTCTCTGATTTCTCTTGATATAAGGCGCGCCAAGCTTTCGATTGATGTGTCCGGTATGGACACTCAACCGGTTGTCCTGGGGCCGGATTTCTTCGTTGGGCCAGACTTGCGCGACAAGTTGGCGGTCGGGGGCTTTCTTTTCCGGGCTTGTCCAGATAGCGGCGACGATTGCATGGAGCAGGTCGTACTCCATATTGGTCAGGTCGACGGGCTCGGAATCCGCCGCGCCGGCACGCTCCAGGACGCGCCGCGTGGTGTCGAGGCGGAAGGGGCCAAAACTATAAACCCTCGGCCTGTCAATCATATAAAGGTCACTTTAAGAAAACTCTTTATACTTCTTTTCTTGTGATGGCTGGGCAAGCCGCCGCATGGTGGTGGTGGAGCTGGCCGCAAGAGCAGTTTCAGCGGCCGGCCGACAAGGAGCAGACTAACATGGATCGCGGCGTAGTTCGAATTCAAGGCGGCCGGGGCAGAAATTCGGAAATTAAGACCGACAAAACTCAAGTAAGAGTCGATAAGAAAGTGGAGGAGTGGTCTAAGCAGTACCTACTCCATCACCATGGGATCAGAACTCTCGCTGCCAGGCCTGCGCACGAGCCTGCCGATGCGGCCTGGCCTACCCCCGCCCTGTTCTCCTTGTTCGCGGAGGCCGGACTCACTTTGGAGGAAGTTCGGGCGCTGATGCTGATGACGCATTGCCGCAACTTTGCCCACCATGCCTGAGCCCGGTCTGTGTGCCAATCAGGAGATGAACCAATGAAACATCTGATTGAACCATCCGGCCTGGAATACGGCCCCTGCTCGATAGAAGAAACTCGCGGTAATGTCGCGCATGGCAATATCGTGACCAGAGGAAACCAGTCATGAGTAAATACTGCGGAAAATGTGGCATCCCCATGCCGCCGGCCGCCCAATTTTGCGCCAATTGCGGGCAGATACGGCCCGATCTACCCATAGCGCGGGTTGAAGACGATCGCCGCTGGGTACCGCTGCCGCCTACACCGCCTCCGCCCCCGCGAGTGCCTCTCGGGAAAAGGCCCGGGTGGAATTATGCAGGGTTGGCCATCGGATTCCCCCTCTGCGCGGGATTCGCCGCGCTCGCCGGCGCTTCCCTGGTATTTCACCTCATCGCGGGCGGATTGCCGGCCGGTCTTGGCGCCGACCACATCGCCGAGCTCGGTTTTGCGGCTTTGGCGTTTGGCGGCAGCCTGTTTCGCGCGTGGCGAAACATCAAAGCTGCGGAACCCGACAGCGTTCCGAAGTTCCGCCAGCGCCATCGGAACACTCTTTTGGCCGGCGCCATCCTGACGTTGCTGATGTTCTGCGGCCTGAGTTCTTACGCGGTGGTATTGGGGCGGGCGGCGGTGCTGCAGAAGAAAACCGAGGCGCTCATCGATCTCCGGAATCAGATTGACTCCGGGTCCAGTGACTGGGTTGGAGACGTGCTGTGGTTGTTGGATGGCCCAACGGAAACGTATTACTACCAGGAGCATCTGGCGGTGGAAAAAATTATCGACCAGCACGAACCGGAGATCGTCAAGCGCGGCCGCCTGGTGGCGCGATTTGCCGAGGAAGCGAAAGGAATGCCGGCTTTCCAGTCCGACGTTGAATTCCGGAAAAAGGGGGTCGAAATGGACACCAAATGGATCGACCTGATGCGGAAGGAGATCCGGTCTTTCGTAGTCCTGGCCGACACACCGCCGGAATATCGCGAACAATACTACCGCGACAATACATTGCCGATCGTGCAAAGCCGCCTGGAACTTCAACAGCAGGCTGCGCAGCTCTTCAAGGAGCTACAGAACAGCCAGGTGAATAACCAGGAGTCGGCTTACTGAATCAGGAGTGAATCTCATGTCGACTTGTTACTATTGCCGGAGTGAAATCCCATCAGGCAGCAACTTCTGCATCGAGTGTGGCCGCGCCGTGCCGCCGCCCGTGTCCGCGCCGCCCGTGCGCGTTCCGGCGCCAGGGAACCCAGGCGAAGGTTTTGGCTTCATCGCCAAGAATCTCGGCCGTGTCGCCGCGATTTTTGTGGTAATCGGGTTCGTACTGCCCTGGACCGTCTCACCGCGTGTCGAAAGAGGTTACGACATC
>Ga0335078_10013147_pt1 | contig 12266 bp, 12 predicted proteins | sample Lox_Sample_32_FD_206711 | JGI IMG/M metagenome (GOLD analysis project Ga0335078, IMG submission 206711) | Soil microbial communities from Loxahatchee National Wildlife Refuge, Florida, United States - Lox_Sample_3.2 | ecosystem: Environmental > Terrestrial > Soil > Wetlands | place: USA... | reverse complement strand
TTGTAACGCGGCGGATTCGGCCCCCGCTTGCGGGAGTAAAGCAGCGGCGTAGCCAAAGTATGAAGCCGGAAGGTCTGCAACATCGACGCGGGAAGAAGGATTCTTTGCAAAGCGTGACATCAGAGCCGAAAGAAAGGAAATGTTTGGATCATTCAGCGACGCATACCCGGTATCCGCGATCAGTGCGTTGCCGATGGGAAAAATTTTCTGGTTAATGTCGTAATAAGCAATCCGGTGCCCTCTACTATCCTTGAGAGTGCCCCGCGAGTCGGATGCGACAATGATGCCGTCCTTGCAGATTGCGGCGATGACGAAGGAACCTTTAATACGAACTGGAGCAAAATTCTTTGGCGTCTTAGCAGCACTCATCGCTGCGACCATCATTACGAACGTGACGATGGAGTGTTTATGAAAGAGCCTGGAACCCACGCGCAACAAATTATTCTTTTGGATACGAGAATCGGTTGCCATTTGATACTGGTCCGGAGGGTGCCGTCCTTGTCGTGTCTACTGTCAAAAGTAACAGATGCCAACTTACCAGAAAGCGCCTTCCGAGAGAACCACCATTGAGGCAAAAGACACTCTAAGGATCCGGGATTTGTCTACGAAGGGTGACCGTAAGGTCTCAAGATCCAATTTATCTAAACTGCAACCTGACATCGTTGCGCAGCGGCAAGGAACCCTTGCTGCGATTGCCCTGCAATCGGCTGCCTAAGCGGGTTTTGAAATGACTGCTGCGTCTTCCCGCCTCTCCTCATCCGACTGCATGATTTGTCAGTAGCATTCACGAATGTCTCTCCTATACATCTTCTCCTGACTATTCGCGAATTCGAATAGGTGCCTCGGCAACGATATCGGATGACCTGTTCCGAATGCTGAGTGTGGCACAGTCACATAAGTTCATATCGAAACTGGCATAGAGGAGGCCATACCCATGCCCCAACATCTGCTCAGAATTGTCCGCATTGCTGCTTTCTCGGTGATCGTGGTTGCGCTTAGCCCTTGGGTCAAGGCCGACACGATCAAGGTCGAGGGTTTAATCAAGGGAAGGAGTGGCGATACGATGACCGTGCATACCGCTGATAACCCAAACCTCCACGTTCTTTTGACCGACAGTACCGAGGTTGGCCAAGTGCAGGGAGTACTGAAGGCTCGCAGGAAGCAAATGTCGATGGCAGCTCTTATTCCGGGGCTTCAAGTAAAGGTCGAGGGGACCTATAACGCTCAACACCAGCTAGTGGCGAGCTTAGTCAAATTTAAAGGAAATGATCTAGAACGGGCGGAGTCCATTCAAGCGGGCATGCATGAATCTCAGCAGGAGCTCAAGAAGCAGCAAGAGGACTTGCAGCAGCAACAGGCTGAACTAACTGAGCAGCAATCCAAGATCTCTGAGAATAAAGCCGCCATCCAAGCCGCGGTCGCGCGCTTCGGACAATTGGACGATTATTACATTTTCGACGAGGTAACAATTTACTTTGGCAACGGGAAGGTAAATGTCGACCCGAAGTTCACGTCTCAGCTACTCGCACTCGCCCAGAAAGCTAAGACAATCGAAGGCTACATGGTCGAAGTTAAGGGCTATGCCTCCGCCGTCGGAGGTGTTGCTCTCAACCAGGAACTTAGCGAGGACCGTGCCAACAATGTGACGAATATCCTGCTCCAGCAGGGTAATGTGCCGCTCACCAGAATGTTGGCCCCTGGCGCAATGGGAGAGAGCCAGCAGGTGGGGAACAACAGTACCACAGAAGGACAAGCCGAGAATCGTCGCGTTGTGGTACGGGTGCTACAGAACAAAGCGATCTCCGGGATGTAACGGACGGCCCTTTCCTGCTACTTATGACAGTTACCTTGTTGTCGATTTGAGCTCACGATCCGTGTGTCAGCACCGCAAGGTGTGTCGAAGCAAGCATGCAACGAAGAAAGCTTTCCCGAACGATTTGGAAAATTGCCCAAGGTTTTGCCGCCATTTTGTGCGCTTTACTGCTTGTGCCTGGAGAAGCTCTGATAGCGGCCCAGTCCTTGCCCCAGCTAAGCGCCCCACCGTTAAAATCGGCGACAATCTCTCCGGATCAGCTCGACTCTCTTGTGGCGCCCGTTGCCCTCTATCCGGACCCACTGCTCGCCCAAGTGCTCGCTGCATCCACTTACCCGCTCGAAATTATCCAGCTTCAGCAGTGGCTTGGGAATAACAAAGGGCTAAAAGACAAAGCACTCGCTGATGCCGTAGCGAAAGAGTCTTGGGATCCCAGTGTTCAGGCGCTTGCTGCGCTGCCGGATGTGGTGAACCGCCTGGCGAATGATATTCAATGGACGACCGACCTTGGCAATGCATTTCTGGCACAACAGTCCGAGGTGATGGACGCGGTGCAGCGTATGCGGAAGAAAGCTCAGGAGAAAGGAAATCTGAGCTCGACGGAACAGCAAAAAGTAGAAACACAAGTTATTGAAGGCAAGAGCACAATCATTATCGAGCAAGCGAACCCACAAGTGATTTATGTGCCCTCGTATGATCCCGTCGTAGTATATGGTCCCGCATTCTACCCCTATCCTCCGATTTACTATCCGCCCGTCGGTTACTACGCCGCGGGAATGGCAATCTCCTTCGGTGTTGGGATGGCAATGGGAGCCTTTTGGAGTGGTGGTTGGGGGTGGGGCTGCGGATGGGGCGGGAACAATATTTACGTCAATCGCAACAATAGCTTCAATCGCAATACCAATATTGGCGGCGGGAATCGAAACAACATCGGAGGAGGTCGCAACGGCATCGGGGGTGGCAACCGCGGCGACTTCGGAGGGAACCGCGGAAACTTGGGCAATCGTCCATCGCAACTGCCAGCTGGTGGTGATCGTTGGCAGCACAACCCTGAACATCGAGGCGGGACCCCATACCGCGATCGGACAACGGCAGATCGCTTTGGAGGCACAACCCGCGGCGATTCTCTGGCGAATCGTCAGTCCGGTGCTCGTCAACAGCTCGGACGTCAAGGAGGGAACCTGGCCAGCAATCGCGCCGGCGGTGCGGGCCTCGGTGACCGGTCCGCTGGCGGCCGTCTTGGCAATCGCGCGGGAGGGGGAGGTCTGGGCAATGGTGCGGGCGGGGGTGACCGCATTGGAAGCCGTGATCTGTCGCGCAGCGGTGGTGGAAACCGTGATGCCTTCGGGGGTGGTACGCGTGGATACAACGGATCAAACGCCCGCGCCAGCGGAAACAGGGGTGCCTCTAGCATGGGATCGCGGGGAGGTTTCGGCGGCGGAAGCTTCGGAGGTGGGCGTGGTGGTGGCGGACGACGCAGGTGAAGAGCAAGTCTGGCATACGGAATCCGATGAGAGCACAGATTATGAAATCAATGCCTCCGCTTGGGCAGCTCGTTAGAAGTCCTTGGGGTTTTCTCGCCGTGATACTGGTGTGGTTATGCCTGTCGGTTCCTTCGACATCCCAATCGGCGGCACCAAAGACCACTCGTGCCACCGTTGCAGCAGCCCAAGGCGCCGGGACCTTCGACAGCCCTCAGCAGGCAGCAGATGCGTTACTTGCTGCGGCGGAAAGATTTGACCAATCAGCCCTCATTCAGATTTTTGGCCCTGGTGGCGACGACGTTGTATTCAGCGGAGAATACGCTCAAGACCGCGCGCACGCCGCAAAATTCGTCGCGGAAGCACACGAGAAGAAGAGCGTCACCATCGACCCGAAGAGTGGTAACCGAGCGTTCCTTCTTGTGGGAAACGAGGACTGGCCTTTTCCGGTCCCGATCGTGAAGCGGAATGGCAAATGGTTTTTCGATGCTAAGGCCGGACTTCAAGAGCTTCTATATCGGCGCATCGGCGCCAATGAATTAGACGCAATTCAACTTTGTCATGGTTACGTCGAGGCACAATATGACTACGCATTTCGGAAACGCGAGGGCTACGACGTGAACCAGTACGCTCAGCGAATCATTAGTTCCCCTGACAAGCAGGATGGCTTGGCTTGGCAGGATGCGGATGGCACGTGGGGCGGCCCGGTAGGCGAGAAAATTGCTCGCTCAATTGAACAGGGTTATTCCATCGATGCAGAGCCCTATCACGGATACTTCTTCAAAATTCTGAAAGGCCAAGGGCCTGCGGCGCTACTTGGCCGGATGGACTACGTCGTCAAAGGAGCAATGATCGGCGGTTTTGCCCTGGTGGCGGCGCCTGCCGAGTATGCCGTGACCGGTGTCAGGACATTCATCGTCAGCCAGGATGGCGTCGTCTATGACAGAGATTTGGGCTCGGCAACACTCGATGAGTTTAAAAAGATGGAGCTCTTCAATCCCGACAAATCCTGGAGTCCAGTACTGGACCAATCTCAGTAACAGATCACGACACGCATTGGGTCTGGCATTTCTGCCAGTACCTTCCGCCAAAATGCCTCCCTACGATGGCTGGTGTAACCACTTTCATAGAAATCGATCCAAACCTGGATTGTGCCCGGGAGGAGGATTTATGCGTCGGAGCATGATGTATCTACTCTTGCTGCTTGCGACCGTGCTGTCCATTAGCTGTACCAAGCGCCCAAGCGACGAGCAGATTAAGAGTGATATTCAGGCAAAAGTATCAGCTGATCCGGATACCAAGGATTCTGAAATCACAGTCGCATCACAGAATGGGAAAGTCTCCCTCGAAGGAAAGGTGAGAACACCGAGCGCCCAGACCAAGGTCGAGCAGTTCGCAAAAGCTGAGCCGGGGGTTTCCGATCTTGATGATGAAACGAGTGTCGATCCGAGCCTTGGGGCACAGACGCAACCCCCTCCGCCGCCTCTGAGTACTCCACCTCCAGCGGAGGAAGCCCAGAAAGTTGAGCCACCACCCCCTCCGCCTCCATTGGTCCTACCAGCCGGAACCGTACTTACGGTTCGGACAAGCCAAGGGCTGAGTTCGAAAGACAGTCAGACCGGACAGACCTTTATTGCTACTTTGGCGCAACCCGTGAGCGTTAAGGGACAACCGGCTTTACCAGCCGGTTCCACTGTCAGCGGCACCGTGGTGAACGCCAAGGCTAAGGGCAAGATAAAAGGTGAAGCACAGCTGGACCTGGCGCTTACAAGCATCTCGGTTGGTCACCATACGTATGAAATTCAGACAGCTGTCTTGAGCAGCACTGAAAAAGGAAAGGGAAAAAGGACGGCGGCAACTACGGGTGGAGGAGCCGCGGGTGGTGCCTTGATTGGAGGAATCGCCGGTGGTGGAAAGGGGGCCGGCATCGGTGCCCTCGTGGGTGCAGGTGCGGGACTAATCGGCGGTGCAGCAACCGGGAACAAGCAGATTGAGGTTCCGGCCGAGTCGGCGCTGAGCTTCACGCTGAGTCAGCCTCTAACTCTGCAGCGCTGATTCGCATATGCCAAGCGACGTTGTTAGCCCGTACGAAGCTTGAGACAGCGTCCGGCTGGTGAATCGCCGGAATTGAGGTACTTGATTAAGAGGACCTCATTGCCTTTCTCTCCATAGATGAGTTCGTCGACCAGATGGCGAGTCAGCAAGACACCAAAGCCCCCGGGTCGCAAGCCCATCTCATCGCGATAGGTCTGATGCCGTAACGGATCCTCAGGCGGATTCGCTACAGCAGCATGCTGAATCTCTTCGAGTGAGAAACCTTCTCCAGGATCCTTGACCCGGCAAATGACTATATGTTGAGCACGCACATACGAGATCTCTACGTATTGAGTGGGATCGAACCGTCCGCCGTGCTCAATTGCATTAAGCAGCATTTCGCGAAAGGCACTGGCAACATCATGTTCCTCCGGTTCAGGCAAATCGACGATCTCGTGAAAAAATTGCAAAAGCCTGTCGGCAGTGTTCTTATCGCAACGAGCCAGCAGTCGAATCCAGGCCGGGGTTGCGGAAATGATTTCAATGCCGTCGTCCCAGCACGGCCCATCTCGAACTAGCCGAATCATTTCTGCCAATGCCGTCGGGGAGACTGGTGTTGAGAAATAGCTGAATGCCCCCTCACGCATGGAAGCGATAACGTCTGCGGGTGTGCTCTCGTTCGTGAGAATGATGAGCCGAATATGAGGTCGTACGCGTCGGATTTTGCGGAGCAAGTCCAAATCCGTTTCGCATGAAGTATCCTCCGACGTGATCACAACATCGAAGGCAACAGCGTTGACTCTTGGTAGAGCCGCAACATTGTTCTCTGCGCGCTCAATGTTCCAACCCTTGAGAGCAGAGACAATTCCATTTTCAAGTTCACGATTCGGTCCGATGATCAACGCCGTTTTCTGCGGCTGGGCACGCATCGAAGAAACCAGAGCCATGGAGGAATTCCAGGGACGCAAGGATTGTGAGCGTACTTATGGGCGCTCTTTCTCGAGACGAATCACTTTCCCGGTATTTAATTCGTACTCGGCCTCGAAAACCTTCAGGTTGCCTTGTTCTGCAGAATGGCGAAGGATCTCACTGTTCGCAAGTATGTCCGCAGCACTCTGATGGATATTTTCTTTGATGGTTGTTTCTACAAGGTCGTCAGCTTTTACGGACTTACCGACTTTTGCAACCGCAGGTTCAATCTTGTCGACAATGCTTTGCAAGCCCGGGGAGGGCATCTTTTCTCTAGAACATGCAGCCGTTACTGCGCCGCATTTCGTGTGGCCCAGAACAATCAGAACCTTGCTTCCGAGATGTTCTACGGCATATTCCATGCTCCCTATTCCAATGGCATCCGCAATGTTTCCAGCTGAACGCACAACGAACAGGTCGCCTAGGCTCTGGTCGAAAAGCAACTCGGGAGCAACCCGGCTATCCGAGCATGCGAGAACGATCGCTTTGGGATGTTGTCCTTCTGCTAGACCATTGCGGAGCTCGGATAGATCGCGAAACTTCGGCTTCCCTGACATGAAGCGAGCGTTCCCCTCCATCAAATCCGCCCAAATCTGTTGCGCGGAGATCTCCGATCCACTGGAGGCATCACGAATCTCAGAATGCCGCGCGGGAGGGAAAGCGATCAGGTGCGAAGACACGAGGGAGAGTACCAATAACACCGCGCAAACAAGAAAAGGAATCTTCATCAGACCTGCTCGACCAGTAAAGATTAAATATTCGGTCACTCTAGGAACGACTGGCAAAACTAACAGTAAAAAGCGCTCCTATTTACCAACAGAATTGATGGTCAGATGGAGGCCCCCAGGAATGTCATTCCCGTCTTGGCTTCTCATTACGTCCGTAATTGTGATGTCGAGTATCGGACGTGGGCGTTTGCCGCCGTTGTCCCATGAACCATCACGGATGGGTTTACGGACAACCTCGTCGGAAATTTCCGTTGCTGAGCCGGCAGATCAGGTTGAGCCAAGCAAGGAAGATCGACAAGGTTCCAAAAAGACGGACTTAATTACCGTCACCGGTTGCGTGAGCAGATTGAATTCCAACTTTATTTTGGAAGAATCAGCAAGAAGCCACAGCTATCAACTCCAGGGTGGAGAGCAATTGAAGTTGGAAAACTACCTAGGGAAAGAAGTTGAGGTCAGCGGGACCGAAACGACACCGATGACTACCAGCTCCCCGCGAGCGAGCACTGCCAATCCGGTTGCACTGGATATTCACTCGATCAAGCTTCTTCAACCCAGATGCCCGGCTCACTGAAACTGGATTGTCGGAAAAATTAGCTACATCCCACGGCTCTAATACTTTCGAGGAGACATTCCAACATCCTTGTCAGTACCGATCAGCAGCATCCATGCAGAGTGGTCGGGAATTGTATCAGCATCAGAATCGTTTTCCGTCCACGACTCGCCGAGTCCGACAGAAATAAACTGCCCAGGGGAGCCTTCGGGGGCCTGACCCCAGTCAGGACCAAGGGAGTGATCGAGGTACACCTTCAGATGTTGGTTCCCGAAAATCTTCCATCGATAAACGTGGCTGGATAGGCAACCGTGGATCCCCATCTCCAGCGGCGCTCCAAACAGTCTTGTAACCAGGTCTGCGATCTCCACTCGTCTACCTCTATAGGTTGTTTTGCATCAGTTCTGATCTTTCTCTTGTGTCATCATTTGTCTCAATTCAGACTTTTGTTGTTTGCGCAGATCAGACAGCTTGGCGAGCTGGTCTCGGGATAAGAAAGGTTTGATCTTTGTGTCGGAGGACTCGACGATCTTTTCCCAACCCTCGAGTTGTGCCTTGCGAGAAAGAACTGGGTTTCCAAGAAACTGCCCTACTTCACCGGATTCCTGTTCAAGGATCGGTTTGATTTTGATGTTTTGATCCTCACTAAGGTCCAGCGCTTCCGAAAGATGGCTTTGCTTCATGCTGAAATACTGGCTGGGCGCCTTCGACCAATCGATAGCAGGTGGCGAAGCAGTTGATTCACGGTGAAGAATCGGCACTGCCGTCTCTCCTGACAATTTGCTATTGAAGGTCAAAGTGTCGGCTCCAACCAGAACCAAGAGTTCCGACCCGGCGGAATATTCGACCCTATTCGCACCAGCGGGCGGGCTATACAGCACGGTGTAGATCGTGCTGCCTACTTTCACCGAGACGTCATAGACCGCGACATCTGATTCATTTGTCGTGGCCGTATGCCTCTTGACAGCCATAATCACCCCCGGTTGATACCGGCCGGACTGACTCGTTTGTGAGAGGCTCACGAGTACGGTGGAGAGCACAAACAGCATGACGAAGAACTTCGACATCTCGGCCACACCCGATTCTCACGCGAGAATGCTGTGAGTAGTTGATTTGGAGCAGTTTCTGTATGCGCTCAGACTACGGTCGCAGTGGGTTTGGAGGGACTGTCAAGTCTGACAGGGGTAGTCCTCAACATTCGGAGCAGAACTGGAATGTCTGAGCGGAAAACATTTCGACAGCGCTCGTGTGCAACGGGAGTAGTGAGCCTTCGTTTAACTTCCGCCGGTGATGTGGTTTTTCACCGCGTACTTCACAAGGTCCGCACTACTCTTCGCACCTAGCGCCTGCATAATTCGATACTTGTGGAATGCCACTGTTCGGGTGGCCATGTTGAGGATGGCGCCGACTTCCTTCATGACTTTTCCTTCTGCGAGGAGCTGCAATACTTCGCGTTGCCTCTCAGTCAGCCGCTCCCGATCTTCCGCTACTTCTTTGTGTTGCCTTCGTAAGTAGTCGACTGTATCCCTCGAAATGACAGAGGACAGGTAGACCTTGCCACGCAACACCTCACGGACGCACGTCACCATCTCGGACGAGGCACACGTTTTTAATAGGTATCCGGAAGCTCCGCGGCGCAATGCCTCTGCTGTGATTTCAGGATCCGGATTCATGGTCAGATAAATCAGTTTTATGGCTTGAAACATCTCTTTCACTTGTCGGCCTGCATCTAGGCCATTCAAGATTGGCATCCCGACATCTACTACGATGACGTCCGGCCTCAGCCTTTCCGCTTCTCGAACCAGAGTACGTCCGTCAGGAACGACACCGACTACGTCAAATTCCGGTTCCAGTAGCTTCTTGCAAAGTTCCGCAACGAGATTATGGTCATCAGCGATCAGGACCTTTGCGCGATTCATATACACACCTCACAGAAAACTTTTATTTCTTACGGCCAAGTTTCGGTGACGCTGGTCGAAGCTGATTGAGTGGTTCAACGAGAAGTGCTTCCTGTTGCAAAATTGACGCACGTGGCGTTTGCATCGGCATATTCTGTGGCTCCGAGCAATGTCAGAAACATGCGCCGAAAGTTGAAGGCCTCAAGAGAGCTGCAGTTTCAAACGATGGCCCGGAAGATGACCCCTAAAAGATCGCATGGCACTGCTGTGCGTGTAGTGATTTATAGAAGAGCGGACCCATTGCCCTTAACAAAAGGCCTGCGTCACTAGTATTAACTATTTTCAATATACGCTAAAGGGTACTACGAAGCTATACAGCAAAATGAGATCGGCGGGAATGTCCAATAACGAGAATTGTACGGATTTATGCGAATTTATTCGGAGTAGATGGCGTTGTGTTCTGTACAGATCACCTTAATTGCAAATTCATCTTCTTCTCCGTGAAAATGACTCAATGGGTAGCCACAGAGAATGTCGGCGTTATTAGTTCGGCTTAGCTGATCGCAAAACCTTTCGAACTCAGTCATAGCCTGTGCTTTACCCTGCTTCCATAGGATGGATGCCACCTCCGAGTACACGGAAATGCGTGCGTCATCGTTTCCGCCCGCACCGCTATCAACCAAAATCGGCACCCCAAAGAGTTCGCGGAGCTTGGCTGCTTCCACCCCTTTCTCTATTACGCATATATCGATTACTTCGTCGGCATTCAGAGAAACGTACCTACTTGATTGTTCACGAGTATCCGTGTCCCAGTGAGGTACCCTCAATTCGCTCCGAAGGGCAGCCCAAGATTGTGCGCTCGCACAAACAATAACGGAACGACTCTCGCGGATTGCGTTTTCGAGAAACCGTGTCGCTCGATCCAGCAGAGCCTGATGCTCCGAATAAAAATGGACTTCATGACGGCCCCCGTTTGCCTGTTTTTTCGATAACGGCATTGAAGAAAATGCCGTATTGAAGCGGTGGTCTGCTTCAATCGAGTTCATGCCATGGAAGTCTTGACGAAAGATTGCACCACTGATAAATGGGATGTGCCGAAATACTCCTTCGACTGCTTCGATTAATTCATGCCTGACAGAAGTCTTGATGATGTAGCCCCAGGCTCCCAATCTGAACGCCTCCCGGACAAGAGCGGGCGAGGTTTCTTGACCGAGAAAGACTAGTTTGGACTCGGGGCTAACAGCCCGAATCTCGTGAGCTGCCTTCACGCCATCCATCCTGGCAAGATCGATGTCGATTAGAATCACATCAGGTTTGTGGTTTTGCGCGCGACGGATGGCTTCCGAGCCAGTTTGAGCAATCCCGATCAGTTGCCATTCCGGTCTTTGCCGCAATATGGAGGAAATGAGGTCTTGGAATGGTTTGTAATCCTCTACTAACAGAATGCGGAGCAATGGCAACTCAGAAATCTCCTATTGACGATGGAAAGGATCGCGCCAGGGAATGCCGGGACGGCAGTGACTAGCATTCCATCCCGACGCTCATCTGTCGTTGCCCGCAGGCAATGTACTGGAATGAACACCGATTCGACTTTGCGTCGAAGATTCCTCCATCGTTCGAAGAAGTCATTTGTCAGCTGTTTCATCTCATTTGGAATAAACCGCTGAATGGAGGGAACAGATTTTATCGAAAAAATAGCTGCCCATTCCGCCTTGAAAACTGCTTAGAGAATATCCACACAAAATATTGACGTCGTATGCCTTGGCAAGCTCGTTACCAAGTTTTTCAAGCTGAATGGCGGCTTCGGCATTGCCCCCTATCCATAGTTGGTGGGCGCATTCGCCGAAAATCGCTACGGGGGCTCGTCCGCCAGAGGGGGTCACAATGAGATCGCCGAACATTTTGAAGAACCTTACTGGATGCGGCATCCCGTTCAGCAGAAGCGTCGAGAGCGCTTGAGCGGCATTCAACGCGCGATATCTGCCTTCTTTGATCGCGCCGTCGATGTCCACCCCGTTTTCCCGCAATCCGAAAAGAAGGTTGTCATGATGGGATTCTGTGGCAACGACTATAGCTCGGCTCCCATTTTTTAAGGCGGTTTCAATCGCCGCCGCAACGTGATCTAAGAAACATCGGTCATCAGAATAGAATCCAACCTCGTGGTACCGACCGGTCTGATGACTGTGGCGCAGAACAGGTGCTTGTGTGATTCTCGCCGGATCGGAATCAGAACTATCTTCCTTTTCTTTCGTAGAGCGGTGACGTAACACACCGGCACTAACAAACTGTTTGCCCTTCAGAACGAATTCGAGGGCGGTGAGAAGATCCGTGCCAGCATCTGACTTCAGCACATAGCCGCTTCCTCCCGCTACCAAAGCTTCTTCTACGGTGTCCCACGAACGATTCTCGCTCACGAATAATATTTTGGACATCGGAGACACCTCACGAATTCGTCGCGCCGCTTCGATTCCATCGAGCGAAGGTAAGCCGACATCCATGAGGATCAAGTCTGGCTTTAGTTCACCCACCTTTTGAACCGCCTCCAAACCGTCAGATTCCTCCCAGATAATTCGACAGTCAGTTTTCTTCTGGATGGTCGAACGGATGAACTGACGCCAGAGCTCAAAATCCTCAACTACCAAAATGCGGGTGGGCGGTCTTCCCAAAATGTTCCTCTTCGGTCAAAGGCCTTGAGTTGGCTTAATCCGCCTAAGACTAGCAGCATCTTCATCAAGGTACGAAGCGAATATCGGGGAAGGAAGCCGCTGGCTTTTTCGAGGTAATGACGCAACC
>Ga0335078_10013145_pt1 | contig 12267 bp, 9 predicted proteins | sample Lox_Sample_32_FD_206711 | JGI IMG/M metagenome (GOLD analysis project Ga0335078, IMG submission 206711) | Soil microbial communities from Loxahatchee National Wildlife Refuge, Florida, United States - Lox_Sample_3.2 | ecosystem: Environmental > Terrestrial > Soil > Wetlands | place: USA: Florida... | reverse complement strand
CGCCGCTCAAAGGGGAACCAATCATCCTGCTCAATGGGCTGGCCTTCGTCGTCGATGAACCTGCGCCGCGCGCGAATGATGCTGGCCCATGGCTTCTCCACGGCGGCAGCGAGAAATTGGGCCACCGCTACCGGCTCCAGGATGTCGTCGTCATCCAAAGGCAGAACAAGATCTCCGCACGACCGCATCGTCAGAAACTGCCGCGCTCGGGCGATTCCCTGTCGCTTTCCGAAATGGACACGGACCCGCGGGTGCTCCGCCGCCTGAATCGACTCCAGTATCTCCCGCGAGAGCGCGTCACCTTCGTCCCAAAGAAGCGAAAGCACCCAGTTCGGAGACGTTTGTTGTAGTACGGAATCCACACACTGGATGAGCCAGCCCCCACGGATTACGGGTACCTCGACCGACACGATCACGGTGACTCCGGACCTCCGGGACCATGGATGCGGTCCACAAAGGCTTCGATGGCCCGGGCGCGCTCGTGGGGGGATAACGCCGAGGCGTCCGTGCCCACGTAATCTCTGTAGCCGGCAGCAGCCACGATCGGTCCGCAACCTTGCGCCGGAATCTCCAGGTCTCCCGGACCCGCAAGACGAACCAAACGGTGACAGGAACGGCACACCGGATGAGATCCGCCGGCCTGCATCCACGCCGTGCGCCGCTCCGACACATGCGTACCGATATCGGCTTGGCCCCGTTTCGCGGGACCGCCATCCCGAGCATGATATCCGTCAAGATACGCGGGACACCGGGCAACTTCACCTGCGGAACTAACGGTAACTGTCATCCGCAGCCATTCGCACGCCAGTTGCTGATCGTTTCGGGCCGAAGTGAGCGAGATCCCGTTAAAGGCGGGTTGACGAAAGGGGGACAACTCGACGCGAAGGGTGGTGTACGTTCCATGTTTCCAGGCGCACGTCAACTTCTGGAAACCGGGTTCGGGAACTTCCAGCCAGACACGGATGCCCACCATGGAAGCCGTGGCCCTCTGCTGGTATTTCCGTACCACTTCGATGGCCGGAGCCGGTTCCGCAGTGTCTTGCAGGATAATCAGTTCATCCAGTCCTGCTGAAGTAGATGCATCCAGATCGTCCCAAGACAGCGCCGATGCGCGGACAAGTGTGCTCGTCAAGGCGCCCGTCCCGCGCTTGACGGATCCCAGAAAGGAAAGAAGCCACTGGCGTGCCCTGCGCTCTTCCGGAAGTGCCGCAAGACAACCCCTTATTCCGGGCTCGTCGCGAAGATGCGTCACCAGAGCTACTAAGCTCTGCCGCCCGGTCTCCGGGTATTCCGCCTCGCTCCACCCAATGATCAGGAAAAGCGGAGGCTCATAAGACTGCTGCGGCATCAAGCCTCCAGAACCGTTCCGCAAAACCGGTCGTAGGCAATGCCAGGCTGCCATTCCTCGCAGCGGACTGCAGCCAGGCAGTCGCATCGTGTTGATCAATGGTGCAGCGGAATCCACTCGCCAGGGCCGATTTTTCGTGAAACGCCGGCGCGATATCGACGTAATAAGTTTGCGGCGCCAAGTAGGAGTTCTCAAAGCGGGCAAGGAATTCGTCGATTGGGCGACAGCCATCGATGACGGGAGCGTCCTCATAGAAGTGGAGCTCGGCCTCGAGGTTTCCTGTAGCAAACGAAGAAAGCACAGTATTGAACAGCAACAGGGCGTCCGCTGATGAGTCGAGCGCGGCGGGCGCAAAAACCTCCGACGGCCGGAGGGATTCGATCAGGTCCAATACCTGGGCCTGGGTCGTATCGGCTGCAAGATCATCCACGTCCAAGCCTGTAGTGAACAACATCTGGCGGCGCGTGTCGTCGGGGAAATCCCAGATCTGCTGTTGCACGCCAGTGAGCCGGGCCACAAGTTCCACCTCGTCGTGGCACGCAGCCGAGACTTCGCTCGCGGAGGGAAACGCCTCCACAAAACGGTTCTCGCCGAGAGAACCGAAGCAGGTAACCACGAGAGTGCGCTTGCTGGCCGCGTCGAGTGCCAGGCGGCCCCCCATCCCCAACCAGGGCGCGGTGTGCCGTGCCGCCAACACCAACCGGTCGATTGGACCCTTCGGCATAGGCGCGGAAGGAACCGGTCGCTCCCACCATAGGAGCCAGCTCGATAGCCGGGCTACACAGACGGCATCGGCCGTGGCGGCCTTGGCGCACTCCGCCAAGGTGCGAGAGCCGTCGCATTCGTGCAGAAAGCGCGCCTCGACAGTGGTGAGTTGGGCCAGCGGAAATGTCCCGAAGTACACGTCATTTCCCAAGCACGTCATGTGGGGCTTGAGCACCGGAAAGCTCCGCGGACTGAGGACCAGGCTGCTCAGATGGCCGGCCGTGTTTGTTTCCCCTTGCACGACATCACACCCACTGAACCGGTTCTCAGCGGCTGCGCTCCGAGTTTGAGCAGCCAGACCGGCTCCTGCTGCAGATCGGGATGATCGAGAACCCGCCGGAAGTCCTGGTGTTGGGGGTGAAAGGGCTCATGAACGGCCCGCTCACGATAGGCCAAGTCGTCGTAGGTTCCCCAGTTCTCGATTCGCTGGAACTCAATGAGGTCACAACCGAGATTCTGCCCCAACTTGGCGAAGGCGGGCATCTGGCGGTAATTGTTGGCCTGCACGAGAAAGTGCGCGAAGAAATGCTCGATTCTTCCTAGCGCGCGCAGGATGGCGATGAAGTCGAGATTTCGGAGCAGCGTATCGAAATCGCCGCCGCGATTCAGCCGATACGTCGGAGCGTCCGCAGCGTCGACGGAGACACTGATCCAATCGATAGCTGTGTGGCTCGCGGCGATGCTCTCCCACATGCCAGGCGTGAGCAGCAGACCGTTGGTTTGAATCTTGATCCTGAGTTTCGGATGGCGGCTCCAGTCGTAGTGCCTGAGCTTTTCCCTGTAGAAAGCGCTGGCGAAGGGGTCGCCTTCCCCCAGCAGAACAATCCGCTCCGTGTTTTCGAGCCCCGACCCGAAGACATTGGCATCGGCGTGCGAGACCGCCTGGCGTTCCGCCGGGCCGGGCATGTACAGCTCATTACGGCAGTAACCGCACCGCAGGTTACACGACCTATCGAAGCTCATGTTGATGACGCTCGGCGTCGGTCCCGGGTCCAGCATCGCTCTTTCTTGAGTCCACTTGACCAGCGCGGGCGGCGAAAGTTCCTGTTGCCGTGCCTTCGCATCCCGCAGGTATTCACAAGCCCGGGCGTTGCAGAACCGGTACGAGCCGTCGAGGATGGACTCTTGGACTTCGCGGGCCGCCGACGAATTCCAGATCTCCCGCAGACTCGCCGTGTTAACGTTACCGATGATCCTGCCAAATTTCGAAGGGCAGCACGGGTACACATCGCCATTTGCCTGGATATGTACGTACTCGAAGGGGCTTTGACAGAGGAAGCCTTCCGGCGGCGGCGCCTTTCGCTCCGGGTCGCTGGCGGCAGCGAAAGGCGACCCTGTCTCGATGTTTGTCAGCCTATCTCCCATCGGTGATCGCGCCGGCCTGGACGATAGAGTATCGTCCATTGTAACCATCTTTGAAACTCGGAGGGCAGAAAGTGCATCCCGCACACGTTTCGGCAGTTTCTCCTCGCAAATGGCTCAAAAGCTTGACCTGACGAAGACGGCTCAGATCGGCATGAGTCAAATTGCCGAATCGATGCCGCGATTGATAATCCTGAGCGCACAGAAGCATGTCACCTTCCACCGAGACGAAGTCAACGTCCTGGACAGCCCGGCAAAGATTCGGCGGCCCGGAGCGTTCCGGGAAGAGATCGACGACGATTTTCGGATCGCCGGCGTATTTGCGCCTCACAGCGTCGACGTCGCCGGAGCGGCAATCAGGCGACAGAAGGCCGCGGCGATTCGTCAAACGGTGTAGCCAGATCTGAGACACGCCATCCAGACTCCAGCGCCTCACGAATTCGTCGACTTCCTTCTCATTGCGATCGGTGACGACAAAGCTCACGTGGAATTGGAGCGCAGGCCACCGGACGACCCGGCTTCTGGCAATCTCGCTGCACACCGCGTCGATCTGCTTGAAATTCTTAAGCTGCATGATCGCTGCGTGGGTTTCGGGCGTAGCCGCATTCAGGCTGACGTTCAGTTCCGAAAGGCCTGCTGCCGCGAGGGAGTCCACCAAGTCAGTCGTCAGATTCCATCCGTTGGTCGTGAGGCAAACTCGAGCTTTGGCCTCTGTCAGCGTGGACACGATCTGCACCAACTCCGGGTGAAGCGTCGATTCTCCGATTCCCGCGAGCACCACGAGTTGCCACGGATGCCCGTTGCGGAGGTAGCCTGCGATCCGCTCCACGTTTTCCATGCTCATGAAGCGGGCCCCACGTACCAGGTGCGTCCGGGGACAGAAGGTACAGTCCGCATTGCACAACGAGGTGATTTCCAGGTCAAGGACGGCGCCGTCGCGCACGCCGACCTGCTGATAATTCATGAACTCCGTCGCGCAAACGATCACCTCCGGAGTGGCTGGGTTGCGGTGAATCGTGGTCATGCCGACGATCGGCCCGTGGTCCTGGAAATGGACACCATCGAGCCGCCAACCTTCGTGATCGTGCTTTCCATACAGGAAGCGGATGTGCTGAGCGCACTCTTCCGACGTGCAATCAAGCGTCTGATTGAGCGTGGAAAGGCGCCGTTCGTACAGCGGTTCGTTAATGGTGACGACGGGCATCGCGGCGTAATCGATTTTGAGAAAAAGGTCTGAATCCTCCCCGGCATTCTTGAGCCCGGCGTCCCACTCGAAACCTCCGAACGCCTCGAGCACATCGCGCCGCACCGCAAACGGCTGGTTCACTTCAAACAGATCGTTGGAGATGGGGCCCACGCGATAGCGCGGCCGCGGCGGCAGGTACGAATCGTAGATTCCGAATAAACGCGTCCCGCCACGCACCAACGCGATATCCGTCCTGCCTGCAACCGCCTGAGCGAATCTCTCCAAGGTGTGGGGCAACAATCGATCGTCATCGTCGAGAGTCATGATGAAATCGCCGCGCGCGGCCATGGCAAGGCGACGACGCGTCGGTCCCGTACCCCCGTGCTGATACCGGCGGATGTGAATCCGAGGGTCCGCCTTGAACTCATCGAGCAGGACGGCAATTTTGCGGAACTGAATTTCCTTAGGCCCGTCGATCCCGATCCGAAGCTCCCAATGAGGCCACGTCTGCGCCATCACCGATTCCACACTCTCCCTCAAGAAATCAGGCCGGATGCTGGGACAGATCACGCTGAAGCACGGCTGCCACGGATCGCCGGAGAAGGCAGGCTGAGGTCGAGCGAGCGATCCTGGGACGAAGACCTGAAACTGCGCGGGGGTGGGACTCACACCCTCGCGCGAGGCGCTTTCGTAGTCAGCGGCAAGCAACACGCTCGATTGCGCCATCAGAGTGCTGGCCCATAACGTCGCATCGAACTGCAACGTCGGAGCATCGATGCGGACTACGGGCCCCTGCCCGCGCTGATGCATCAGAAAGAACTCGGGCGTCTCCATGCGCGCCTCCCCGTCCCAGTGCGACACGCGCAGCAAGGCGAACCAAGAAGGAAGAGTGGGAATCTGGCTCACGGTCCATGGGAGACGGAAAGCGTTTGGCATCGGCGAATTCAAACCGTAAACCGACGTGAGACCGGCAGCGTGTAAGGTCGCTCCGCTTAAAGACGGGCTTGCGGAGAGCAACCGATGCAGGATGCGCACGTCATTCACCCGACAAGCGATCGCATCGTCGAGAAGGAGCGCGTACTCCGCCCCGGAAGCACGCACTTCCTGCCAGATGCTTGGGAAGGACGTGGCGAGAGGATAGGAGATGACTCGCGCCGCCCAATCGAAACAGGTCGGAGCAGCAAGGCCAAAACCGGTGCGTTGAACCAAGACGATGTTCACGGACGCGTTCCCCGTGCTGCCAAACCTAAACGGCGGGTCAGGGCAGCGTGATCGGGCAGATGCGACCAGCGCGCTGCAAAGAGGGCGTAGTTCCGGGCCAGAATCCGATCGAGGCCTGAGTGAAGCCCAAACGTTGACCTTCCGGCGTGGTGAACCCGGCGATTCTCCAGGACCGCCAGCTTCCAACCACTCAGCCGTAGACGGCAGGAAAGGTCAAGGTCCTCAAAATACCCAGGCGAGAAACTCGGGTCGAACACAAGACCACACACAGCCTTGCGCCGAATCGCGAGACACATGGCCGTGAGGTACGGCGCTCTGCTCAACGCCGGCAGGTCAGAGGGTGCCTCGCGATATTGAAACAGGTCAGCGCGATTGTCGGACCCCGGGCTAACCGCACCCAGACCAGGGTCACGCTCAATCGCGCCCGTCAATTCGTGCACCACGTTCGCCGCTGGAACAGCATCGTTGTTGAGAATCACGGAGACGGCCGATCGACATAAAGGCCAGGCCGTGTTGACGGCGTGGACGAAGCCAGAGCACCTCGGGAGGCTCACCAAGCGAACCTGCTGGGGCATGGCTTCAGCCGCGCAAATCGCGCGCTCGCGATCCTCCAGGCTGGAAGCATCGTCGACGAGAAAGATCGATCCTTCGAACCGCGCCCCCGTTCGCAGGGCGGATAGGCATCGAAGCAGCATCGGCGTCTGGCCGTGGAACGGGATGATTACATCCGCTGTCACGGTCATTTCGCAACCTCTTCAATCGCATCGAGTGCTTGTAGGAGGTCCTTGCCACGAAGAACCGCATAGGCGACACGCTCAAATTCGGCGAGCATCGTCCGGTCCGATTCGGCCGCCACCGGCTCTGCTGGGCAATCCCGGCGGTCGCCTTGGGTCGCAAGGCTGGGATTCCTTGGCAGTGATCGTGCGGCGGAAACACTTCGCGCCGAGGGCAAGTAGCCAGATGCGACGCTGACCGCCCGGGTGGCAGAGGAAGCAGTGCTCCGCCAAGCGAGCGGGAAATCTGCCCCGGCACTGCGCTGGTGCAGGGCGGAGGGCAAATAGCCCGACCTCTTACTTCCCGCTGAGGTCTGGTTCAGATAGCCCCGCGCTCTGAGGTCGCGCCCCGCCTCGCTCCTAGCGGCCTCTCTCGGCTGCGCTGGAAGATAGCCGCTGGGCCCGACGCCTGAATAGCGATACCGCTGAATCGGTGGATTTGCTGGCACGGGTCTCGACGAATCATCTCCCCGCTGGTTTGGCGAAGTCCCATCCTTTCTGACGTCCTTGGTGAGAACTGCGAGATACGCTTGTTCGTTCGTCTCCAATTCTTTCCAGAGAAGTTTCCGCACGGCGGCGAATATAGCCCTTCGAATCTCCTGGAACGAATAGCGGCTCGGCAACGGGACTGCGGGGATATGAACGTGACGCCCTTCTATCACCGCGAACGCGGAATAAGCACTGCCGGCGGGGCTAATTTGCAGGCTGATCGTTGCGTGCAGGCTGTCGCGTTTAGTCATCAGGCAGGGGAGAATTTCCCGAGTCTCCAGACTTCCGCGCCAGTGGCCCTGGCTGGCGCAGGCATCGAATGTGGCCATTGTCCGGCACGCCGCCCACATAACGGGAGAGACGATGTGAATTGAAGAGGGCGTCGCGTGTACGGTCGCCGGCTCCAGAACCAGCGGCCCAATCTGCAAAGTGCCAGAACCCGACAATTCCAATGCTGGCTCTGCGGACCCCTTTAGCTGGAAGTCAGCCTGGACGCCGCTAAGTTCTGTGAACCGCACTAAAAGACCGCCGTCGCAAATAGTACCCTCGAGCAGCGCGTGGCCGCAGGAAACGATCTTTACCGCGCCTTGGGCGTCTTCCAGCTGAAAAAGCAGAATACGCTCGCCTTCCAGTGCGGTTTTGCTTTCGTGGATGCGCGGCAATTGCAACCCCAAATCACTGCTTCCGCTCGTTTAGCCAACAACCGCAGGCATCACTCAGGTTTGCGCCGCGACCGCCGGAGGCGACATCGTCATCTTCTTTTTGTATTGCACATATTCCGGACGATTCACGCTAAGCCAGGCGGTTTCGCGAATGCACTCAAGGGCCTCGGAAGAAACGGCCAGATTCTTGATGATCGAGTTCGTCCACCGCATCGCATCGGTGTTGAAGTTCAGGTCAAGTTGCCCGCTCGCAATCACGCTGTCGAAAAGTTCCGACCCTGGGAAAGGAACCACAGTAAAGAACAGGGCATAGTCGAGGCCTTGGTCCATATGCCGGCGCGCCATTTGTACCGTCTCGTAGATCTCGGCGACGCTTTCGTCAGGGAAACCTATCATATAGTTGCCGGACACCGCAATCTTGGCAGCGGCAAAGGCCTTAAGCAGTTCCCCCGAATGGAGACTGTCCACCCGCCATTTTGCGGAGGCGTACTTGTTAATGATGCGCTGGCTTGCCGATTCGAAGGGCAGCGCGATAAATTGAAACCCCGCCTCGGCCAGGATCTCGATGTTCTCGTAGTCGATGCCGAGACACCCGTCGTAGTTTCTCTGAAAATGGCAGAGGTTAATCCCGTTTACATCCAGCAGGGACAGACCCATCTCTCTTGTGAGTTCGAGCAACTGCCGGACTCGCTTCTTCTTTGCGAGCAGGCTGTCATCCTCAAAAAACACATACTCCGCCCCCAGCCCTTTGAGGATCTCTAGTTCCTGCAATACGCGGCCGTTCGATTTGAGACGTAGCTGTCCGATTTCGCCAGAAGTGCTGCCACGCCCTTTCGACACATGACAATAACTGCAACTAAAAGGGCACCCGCGAGAGGTTTGCAGAGACGCATAGGCCACGCGGGCGCTCTTCTGAAAGTGGCCACCATGCGGCCGCCCGATCCTCCAGTACCTCTCGAGCGGAAGCAGATCCCACGCGGGAAAAGGCAACTCGTCGAGGTCGAAGATCGGCGGAGGGGAAGGATTGACGACTTCGCAGCCTTGCTCGTCGCGAAAGGCGATCCCGGGCACCTCGGTCAATCGACCCTTCCCCTCCGCAGCGCGCACGATGTCCACAATGATTCCTTCGGCCTCGGAAAGCGCGATGACGTCGACCCCGCTATCGAAGAACCGTCGCCGCAAGCTGCGTGCATTGACCCCGCCCGCGACCACCAGCTTGTCCGGGTAGGCGCTCTTGATCAGGCGGACTAGTTCCAACACCATGGTGGTCTGCGTGGTGAAGATGGAGGAGATACCAATCACCTGATAATCCGCGGCGACGGCAAGAATCGCTTCCCCCGGCAATCCGACGCGAATGAGGCCGCTCGGCAAAGGAGTATGCCGGAAGAAACTTTCCTCCAATGTCCAGCCATTGTCGCCGACCGCAGAGTCCAGGATGCGAACATCCATGCCGGCCCGCCGCAACGCTCCCGCCAAGTACGCGAGGCTGAGCGAGCCATCTGGCTTTGTTGTCTCACCCGGGGCAAACTGCAGGGGAGAATACAGGAGCAACGTCCGGGCCTCGCGGAAGCAAACCGCATCGAGCGGATGCGACATAATCTCTCCTCCGGAGATGCCGCCCCCTAAAGGGAACACTTAACCTGAGATACGTGCTCGCTATCGCGCTTCATAACACTGCGGGGCATGGTGGCATGCCTCCAGTTGCGTTGTCAATGCTTTAGCGGAGTCGACTTGAAACGGCCAAGCCTTGCATAGCCCGGCGCACCGCAAGCCGAATCGCTCCCGCTGGTTGGAATCCTGCGTTACAATCTCGGGAACATGGGTCCTGCCACCAGAGTTATGGTCACCGGAGGCGCCGGCTACATCGGATGCCGGCTTGTTCCAGCCCTTGTCAACCGCGGCGCATACGTTTTAGTGGTCGACAAGATGATCTTCGGCGAGGACGGTTTAAACGGCGTAAGGGACCACATTGATGTCCGCCACGCCGATGTGAGGAGTCTTCGAGTAGCGGATCTCAAGGGCTTCGATGCGGTGATTCATCTGGCTGGACTCTCAAACGACCCGACCTCGGAGTTCAACCCTGCCGCGAACCAAGCCATCAATTTCCGGGCTACGGCACAATTGGCGCGAAGCGCGAAGGAGGCCGGTGTAAAACGCTTCGTGTTTGCGTCGTCTTGTTCGGTTTACTACACCGAGTCCGCCGATGGGGGCATTCGCATCGAAACCGATCACATCAACCCACAGCGGCCGTATTCCTGGTCGAAACATCAAGCGGAAAGATCTCTCCTCGAGTTGACGGATTCTGATTTTTGCACTGTCGTCCTGCGAAAGGGGACTGTCTTCGGTTGCTCGCCGCGAATGCGGTATGACTTGGTTGTGAATACATTCACACGGGATGCGTTCGTGAAACGACGGCTGAATGTTCAGGCGGGCGGACGGATGTGGCGGCCTCTGCTGCATATCGACGATGCCGTCGATGCCTACATCTCCGTTCTCAAGGCCGATCCCAGCCTTGTTTGCGGACAGATTTTCAACGTCCTCAGCGGGAACTACCAGGTCCTGGCCATCGCGCAGGAGGTGCGGCTGGCCTTGGAACGGAAGAGCGGGATCAAGCTGGAACTGGATGTTCAACCGACCGGGCTTTCGCGCAGCTACCAGGTCGATGGACGGAAGTTCTGTGACACGTTTGGAGTTGCCTTGTCCCGGTCGGTGTCAGATGCCGCAAAAGAGATGTGGGACGTTGTTGTAACAACCAGTGATCTGGATAATCCGATTTACTATAACATCGAGTGGCTTGAGTTGCTGACCGACATGGAGCGCCGCCTGAAACAGATGGGAGGCGGCCCTCTCTAGGCTAAGGCATAACTGAGCGCTTGACCGTTCGGGCGCAATCCGTGAGGCTTGGTGATACGGCTAAGCTGCGGCGAGTATGTCGATTCATAAGTCGATTCGTCACAAACGCCATCCGCACCGAGTTAGCGCGTGGCTTGCTGGACCAGCGCCGACAGGGTGAGGTTGGCGAGATGCATGGGAGCGGGCGGCGCAACAAGGGCTTTGGCCCGCTGCACTTCTGCCTTCAGCTTTTCTTCGTCGATCAAATGCTGATCGTTAACATAAAACGACCGCGAAACGCGGCCAAAGAGCACATCCGCGCCCAACTCACGCCCCAATTGGGCGAAGGCTGCTACCTCGTGCAAGTTTTCACTCATCACGCAAAACGCGATATGAACCGGAAACCCCTTCTTTCTCCCCAAGGCGATGAATTTGCGCACGCCGTTCATTGTGTTCTCAAAATTGCCGCCTCGCCGGATTCGCTCGTAAGTGGGAGCGCTGGCCGCATCAATGCTGATCGACATCCAGGAAACGTTAAGGCCCGCGACAAGGTCGACGGTCTTGTCGTCGTGAACCGTGCCGTTGGTCACAATGGAGAATTTCGCGTCGGGATAACGCTCTTTGGGGAATTCCGCCATGATAGTCCGCAGGCGCTTTATCGCAAAAGGTTCGCCGCCGATCAACTGCATCTCCTGCATGAATGGATACAGGGTAGCGATTTCCTCGAAGAAGCTGCTCGGGAGGACCCGTAGATCATTCCGATCCTGATAGCACATGATGCAATCGAGATTGCACAGAGTGGACGCTGTCGCTTTCCAGATCCGTGGCCACGATTCAAGCACGATGGTCCGGTTCGCAATTTCAGCGAGGTTCTTTTGATAGTTGTCGGCGAAGACCTCACTCAGTGACGACTCGACTGAGTCGTTAATTGCGCCGCGAAGGCGGGGGCACTCAGGACGGCAGATATCCTGCCATTGGCCCTGCGCCATCTTGCGCCGGAATTCGCGAAATCCCTCCCCGTTCCACAACTCCGCGATGGAGGACTTCGTCACGTTTCCGCAGACGACCTTGGACATGCAGCACGGAGCAACGGTGCCGTCATGCTCCACTTCAAAACTGGTCCAAGCTTTGGAACAGAAGATCTGGGATGAAGGTTTTTGGTCCATTTCGAGCTCCCTACCGCCCTGGATCGCGACAAAAGGACCCCGGCCCCATGGTGTTGCTATACTACAGAAGGCCATCGCAGAGGTCAACGGATGCGTGAGGATGTGCAGCCCGGACTTCGCGTCCTCGCCGACCGGAAGCGGTTTCGCATCGGGACATGCGTCAGCGCGCCTCTTCTTCAGTGGGATCCCCAATACGCGAATACGGTACGCCGTGAGTTCAATGTAATTACTACCGAAAATGCGCTTAAGTTCGCGGTGGTTGCGCCGAAGCGCGGCCAGTACAACTTCTCGGATGCCGACGCGATTGTAGACTTTGCAGAAGCCAACGGAATGGAGGTTCGCGGACACGTATTGGTCTGGCACTCTCAGCTTCCACAGTGGCTCGCGAACGGTGCGCTGACCCGGTCTGGGCTCGTTGAAATCCTGACCACACACATTGCTGACGTCGTGGGGCGTTACTCAG
>Ga0335078_10013143_pt1 | contig 12267 bp, 10 predicted proteins | sample Lox_Sample_32_FD_206711 | JGI IMG/M metagenome (GOLD analysis project Ga0335078, IMG submission 206711) | Soil microbial communities from Loxahatchee National Wildlife Refuge, Florida, United States - Lox_Sample_3.2 | ecosystem: Environmental > Terrestrial > Soil > Wetlands | place: USA... | reverse complement strand
GGAGGTCCGCACTACCACAGTCGCGCGCAGGCAGCGGTTCAGCCGAACCACTCGCTGCGGTAGGCTACCCACCAGCTTATGAACACGATGGGAATGGTGGCCCCCAGGGCCCACCAGAGGGGCAGGGTAAAATCAGCGACCAGGCCGAGAACGGTAAAAGCCGTCCAGAAGACTTTTCGTTCCATCGATTTATTTTAGTCCCGCGCCGGCAGAAGGCCAGCGAGGAAGTAGTCTTGTCGGCAGCGGAGGTAACCGCGGCGGGTGACGCCGGGTGCTGTGACTGAGCCGTTCGCGCCGCGCCGAAGCGCCAAGGAGTCCATGCTCTCGAACCTTGCTTTCCTTTCCTCTCGCAAACGTATAAAAACATGCCATGAAGCGCTCGCTGCAGGAAGTTGCCGATCATGTGCAGGGCCGAGTGGTGGGGGATGGAGCCGTGGAGTTGAACGGAGTCTCCAGCATCGGTTCGGCCTCGCCGGGTGATCTGGTATTTGTGGAGGACGAAAAGAACCTGAGCCTGGCGATGGACTGCGATGCCTCTGCGGTGATCGTCGGGGAATCGGCGGTAGTCGCTTCGCCGCGCAAGCCGCTGTTGGTGGCGTCGCAACCGCGGCTGGCTTTCGCCCGCGCGGCGGCAATCTTGTGTCCCTCTCGCAAACCGCAGGCTGGTGTTCATCCCACCGCAGTTGTGCCGTTATCGGCGAAGCTTGGCCGGGATGTCATTTTGGAGGAACGGGTTGTGCTGGGAGGTGGCGCCGCCATCGGAGCGCGTTCCCGCATCGGCGCCGGGTGCGTGCTGGGCGCCGGCGTCGTGCTGGGAGAGGACTGCCAACTTTATCCCAACGTTTCGATCTATGCCGGGACGCGGCTGGGCCACCGGGTCATCGTGCACTCGGGGGCTGTGCTGGGCAGTGACGGCTTCGGCTACGTGCGCGACAAGGCTACGGGACGTTACGAAAAATTCCCCCAGATCGGACGCCTGGAAATCGAAGATGACGTCGAGATCGGCGCCAACTCGACCATCGATCGCGGCGCGCTGGAAGTGACCCGCATCGGCCGAGGGACGAAGATCGACAACCTGGTGCACATCGGCCACAACGTGCAACTCGGCGAGAACGTAGTGATCGCCGCGCAGACCGGCTTCTCCGGCAGTATCGTCGTGGAAGACAATGTTGTGATGGGCGGACAGGTGGGCATCGGGGAGCGCGCACGGATTGGAGAAGGCGTCATGCTCGGAGGCCAGAGCGGAGTGCTTCCCAACAAGGTGCTCCGGGGGAAAGGCATCGCATTCTGGGGCACCCCGGCCAAGCCGCTGCGCGAATATTTGAAGGAACTGGCCGCGCTGGCTCGCCTGGCAAAGAAACGGTAGAGTCGCCAACGACCAACGACGAACGGCCAACGACCAAATGTCAGTCATCGTCATCGGCGGGCATTCGCGCAACGTGGGAAAGACCAGCGTGGTCGCCGGGCTTATCGCCGCACTGCCCGAATTCTCCTGGACGGCCGTCAAGATCACACAGTACGGGCATGGCATCTGCTCCGCTGACGGCGAACCGTGCCACTGCGCTACGGATGACCATACCTGGGCCATCTCCGAGGAATTGGAGCGTTCGGGTAAGAGCGACACATCGCGCTTTCTGGCGGCGGGGGCGGAGCGGGCGTGGTGGGTGCGCACCCGGCAGGGCCTGCTTGCCGAGGCTATGCCGGGGGTGCGCGATAGGCTTGCCGGGGCGGCCAACGTGATTGTGGAATCGAACAGCGTTCTAAAATTTCTGCGGCCCGATCTCTATATCGTGGTTCTCGATCCCGCGACCGCCGATTTCAAACCCTCGGCACAGCAGTTTCTGGATCGGGCGGATGCCGTGGTTCTGCACGAATCGCAGGATGGCGCGGAGAAGTGGCGGAGCGTTTCGTTGCAGTCGGTGGCGGCGCGTCCCGTTTTCCGCATACGCCCGCCGAATTACGTCACGCCCGAGTTGGTCAGGTTTGTGCGGCTGCAGGTGAGAAGTTCCACGGCGGTTGATTGAACCGCCGGGAGCTGAGAACACAAAGATTCCGATGTCATCCCGAGCGAAGCGAGGGACCTGGGTTCTTGCCGCCGCCGTCGGAACTGCTGCGGGAGGCAAATACCCAGATCCCTCGCTTCGCTCGGGACGACATCGATCCGGGGACGGGGAGAGCGATGAAGGCTTTCTACTTCGACTCCGGCTTTGCGGGGGGCTCGGCCGGATTGGCTGCCGGGCCATCGCTGGCCGTCGCATCTTCCGGAGGTCCACCAATCACTCGTGGAATAACGTCCCCTCCTGGAGTGTTGTCGTCGGAGGAAACCCGGCGCAACTCCTTCAGAATTTCTTCGCGCTCCTGCCCGGAGCACTCGCGGGCAAAGCGAGCGAGCGCCTGGGTGAGGATGTCATGGTGATGTAGTTTGTCCAGTCCGGGCTCGCGGGTAATATTCAGCCACAGGCGGTGCACCAGGTGGACATCCTCGGTCTTCATGGTCGGGGTGTGCGGGCCGATGCGGAAGGTGTCCACGTTCATATCGGAATGCACCACCTGCAGGACGAACTGCCGCTTGGGCTCTTCGGCCGCCTCCCATGCTTTTCCGAGTTCAAAGGCCTGCTCCTGCGCCGCCATCTTGCTGGAGAGGCCCGCGACGACCGCGGCGGACTCGAGGTTGATGGCGGTTTGCACGATCGCCGACCATACGTCGCGCGCCGGCACCACCAGCAACGATACGTGTTTGCCAAAACTCTCGGCCACGGAGACCGCGCGCGTGAATAGAGTCTGTTCGTAGTCGCTGAAAATCTGCTCTGTCGCCAGGTCGTAGGCGGCGGTGCCGAACTGGCTGACCCGGGCTGACATCACCACGATGTCCTGCTCTTTCTCGTCGATGCGTTCCAGCACCCACTTCAGGTGGGTGAGGGTGTTGTAGTCGCGAATCGTGACCAGCACATTGCCCGGCCGGATGCCCAGTCCGGTGCGCTCCACCTTGTCGCTTTGCAGCAACTGGAAGTGTTCTTTCAACTGCTCAGCCGCCAGAGCATGGCGGCGGCGGTTCATTCTCTCGGAAACGGTAAAGATCAGAAAAAATGCCGCCGAAAAAGAAATGCCCGCCTCCGTGGCCAGGGATTTGGTGAATAGGTTGACGATCGCCACGGACAGCAAGACCATGAATACCGAAGCCAGCCCGACCGGAATCTCAACCCCGCGGATGGTGAAATTGGGCGGAACTTTCCATCCCCGCTCGCCTTTGTACTTGAAGCGCAGCACCAGCATCGCCAGGCTGTTGAAGGTGAAACTCCAGATCACACCGAAGGCGTAAGCTTCGCCCAGCCAGTACACGTTGCCGCGGCTGGCAAGAATGGTGAATACTTGAAAGATGACGACGAGGTTGATGATGCGGTAGGTGGTCCCGAAGCGGGGGTGGGGCCTGCGGAACCAGTCGGTGAGCACGCCATCTTCCGACACCCGGTTCAGGACGCCGTTGGATCCGATGATGGCTGTATTCACTGCCCCGGAGAGAATGAGGAAGCCCACGACCACGACAAAGGCGCGAAACGCGAGCCGTAACAGCAGCGGCCCCCACAGATACATGGCGAGGCCTGCGATGAGGTTGTCTTTGTAAACCGGCACCCGGACCGAGTCCGGGATGATCATCACGAACAACAGCGCGGTCAGCCCGGTAAAAACGAAGCTGTAGATGGCGATGATTACCGCTGCCCGCTTGAGGTTCTTCAGCTTGGGATGCGCCAGTTCGCGGTTCACCTGGGCGAGCGATTCCTCGCCGCTCATCGCCAACACCGAATGCCCTAAGGCGATAAGAATTCCGAACAGCCCGAACTTGCGTGCCAGATCCTGGGCGAGATCGGTGTGCTTCAAAAAGCCGAGCGACTCGCTGCTGAAATTCAGGTTGCCAGGAGTGGGTAGCGGCACCGGCTGGTATCCGTTCTTGAGCAGCGTGATGCCCGACCACGCCAGCAGGAGAACGACCATCACGGTGGTGACCTTCATCACCTGCAGGGCCTTCTCACTGGACTCGTGGATCCCCTTCGTGTTCTGCCACCAGAAGTAAATCGTCACCGCGAGGGCGAAGATGACTGAGGTCCAGTTCACGTTCACGTGCGGCGTACCGTTGAAGATGGCGTGCACGCTGCGCGGAATCCAGCCGTGAGCATCGGCGGCGGCGAAGACGTCGTTGATCAGGCCGGCGATGTACTGCCCAGCAGACACGCCGGAGATCGGCCCGGTGAGGATGTAATCGAACATCAGGGCAGAGACGCTCAACTTCGCCAGCGTGCCCCCCAAAGCCTCCTTCACCACGCGATACACGCCGCCGCGCACGAACATGGAACAGCTCTCCACGTAAACCGCGCGCACCGTGAAAGAAAACAGCATGACGGCGACGATGAACCAGGGAGCGGATTTTCCGATTGCCTGCTCGGCGATGCCGGCGGCGTAAAAGGCGGAGGAGCCTAAGTCATTGAGCACAATGGCGGCGGCGCGCCAATAAGAGATGAACGTGAGCATGACCGACGTGGCCACGACAATGCGCACGCGGTCGGAGGTTGAACCACCGGGTTGAAAGGAGGATGCCATGCCGGAGCTAAGGAGCAGCTCAGTGAGGTTGGGATTTCTCCGAACCGAACAAGGTTTCGATATCTTCAATCCCGCTCAATATCAGAACGATGGCCGATCCGGCCATGCCCAGCGCAAAAATGCCCTCCAGCAGGCGAATTCCCAGGTTAATGATGGCTTGCATGATGGCCACTTATATTATCCGATGCGGCGTGAGGCGGCATAGTCAGAAAAATGAATTGCCGTCATAAGCGGCGCGCGCTTGGCGCGGGCGGGCGCCCTTAACGCTCTCCGGTTTGCTATTCTTGCCCGGTGTTGGGCATCCACAAGCGCGCCTGGCTGCTGGTCCTGTTTTCGGCTGGACTGCAGATCGTAATCTTCCCTTTGCCCGATCTCTACTTTCTCGGCTGGGTTGCTGTGGCGCCGCTGCTGGTGGCGCTGTTGCGGGCACGCGATTCCGGAACGCTGCAGTTGGAGGAGGGCATCAAGCTGCTGCCGGCCAAGCCGTGGCAGGCCTTTCTGCTGGCGTACTTCTGTGGAATTCTCTGGTATAGCTGCACCTGCTACTGGATCTACGGCACGATGCGCCATTTCGGAGGAGTGAATGCTCCCCTGGCCTTTTTGATCCTGATCCTGTTCTCTCTCTACCTCGGGTTGTATCACGGTGCCTTCGGACTGCTGGTGAGCGCGTTAGCCGGGAAAAGCCCCTTCAACCGGCGCGCCTTAATGGCCGCCCCGGTGTTGTGGGTCGCGGTGGAACTGGCGCGCACGCGTATTTCGGGATTCCCCTGGGACCTGCTGGGGGTCACGCAAGTGGATAACATCCCCCTGGGACGCATTGCCCGCTTCACCGGCGTTTACGGCTTGTCGTTTGAGATCATGCTGGTGAATGCGGCGGTGGCGGCGGCTTTCCTGCTGCGCCGCGACAAACGCAAACCGCTTCTGCTGATGGCGCTGAGCGCCGCGTGCGTTTTGCAGGCCACGCGCTGGATTATGCCCCCTGCCCTGCTTGCGGACCACACCGCGGTGCTGGTGCAGCAGAACGTACCGATTCTAGACAGCGCGGATTGGACCAAGGAGTACTTCAACGAAACCTTGCGTGACCTGACTTCCATCAGCACGAGCGCGGTCGATAATGGGGCGCGGCAGCGCGGTTTGCCGCGTCCCGGCCTGATCGTGTGGCCGGAGTCGCCTGCGCCTTTCTACACCACCGATCCCACATTTCGCGATGCCGTCAGCGGCATGGCGCGCCAATCCAACGCGTGGGTGGTTGCCGGCAGCCTCGGGGTGCGCAATGCCTCGCCTGGAGTTCCTACGCAGGTTTACAACTCGGCGGCGCTGGTCACTCCCGGCGGGGAGTGGGTCGCCCGCTATGACAAGATTCACCTGGTTCCATTCGGCGAATATGTGCCCTTCCGGAGGATGTTCTCGTTTGCGTCAGGACTGACCGACCAAGTGGGCGACTTTGCCCGCGGCAATTCGCGCGCTCCGCTACAGGCCGGCGATACCAGGCTCGGAGTCTTCATTTGCTACGAGTCGATCTTTCCTGACGAAGTGCGCCAGACCGCGGCAGAAGGCGCGCAGGTTTTCGTGAACATCTCCAACGACGGCTGGTATGGCGACAGCGGCGCTTACGCGCAGCACCTGAAGCAGGCGAGGATGCGGGCGGTGGAGAACGATCGCTGGCTGCTGCGCGATACCAACACCGGCGTGACCGCGGCGATCGATCCGCTGGGCCGGATCGTGGCACAGATCCCGCGTAAAACCCGCACGGCGCTGCTTGCGCCCTATGCACTCTCCAACGAGACTACGTTCTACACTCGCCACGGCGACTGGTTCGCATATCTCTGCGTGTTCTTTTCCCTTGCGGCCTTCGTCCTGCGGCTGATTGCGAAGCGAGAGCAGTAAAGCCCAGCCTAAATATGCTCTTCCGGAAACTCCACCGGCAGGCCGAGCGGGCCGGTGAAGCGATTGGTGAGGTTGGCAAGCCCGACAAGAATGTGAATATCCAGGATCTCGGCGTCAGAAAACTCCGCTTTGAGTGGCGCGAAGTCTTCGTCATCGATGTCACCCGGCGCGCGGGTTAACTCCTCGGCGTAGGTGAGCGCGGCGCGCTCTTTCTCTGAAAAGCTGCTGTAGTTGCCGGCCTTGAGCGCCGCCCAATCCTGGGGCGTCACTCCGGCGCGTTTGGACGATGCCAGGTGGTGCTGCAGACAATAGCGGCAGTTATTGATGATGGAAACCCGAATGTAGATGAGTTCATACAGCTTGCGCTCCAGCGAACGACCTACGCTGGCGTAAAAAGGAAGAAAATTCTTCAACATCTCCGGGCGCTGCGCCATCACCTTGTGGACGTTGCCCGGCTTTCCGCGCAGCGTTGTCTGGTAGATTTCTTTTACTTCGGGCGGCGCCTGCTCCGGTTCCACCAAGGCAATGCGTGACATGAAATCCTCCGTAAAAGTCCCTATATAATAGCTGCCTGACGCAATTCCCGCCTCGGAGACTCCCAACCATGCTCAACATCCGGGCGGCGGCCGCATCGGATGCGCCGCTGCTGAAGACCTTGATTCACGAACTCGCGGAGTACGAGCGCCTGGCCCATGAGACCATTGTGACCGAAGACGACATTCTGCGCGACGGCTTCGGCCCGCATCCGAAGTTCCGCGCGCTGATCGCGGAGTGGAATGGCCAGACTGCGGGCTATGCGCTCTACTTCGATTTCTACTCCACTTTCCAGGGACGCGCCGGTCTGTTTCTGGAGGATATTTTTGTGCGTCCTGAGTTCCGCAAACAGGGGATCGGCAAGGCGCTGTTCGCGCGCGTGGCGGCGGTGGCTTGGGAGGAGGATTACTTCTGCATGCGCTGGGAGGTGCTGGACTGGAATACTCCCGCGATTGATTTCTACCGGCAGTGGGGAGCCGAATTTCTAAGCGACTGGAAGGCTGTGATGCTCATCGGCGATGCGCTGCAGGCCGCGGCCGGGGTGGAGTCGCCGACTGCGGAGTGAAGGCGGCCGATGAGTGATCATTCCGGCGCGTGAATCTATAATCGTGAATCTGTAACCGTGAATCTTTACCCCAGGGACGCCGACCGCCAGGGAGTTCAACGTGCTTTCCATTCGCCAAGCCAGCGCCAGTGACGCGGCATTGCTGGTGCAGTTAATCCACGAATTCGCGGAATTTGAGCGCCTGCCTGTCAGGGTCAGGGAGGGCGACCTGCTGCGGGACGGCTTTGGGCCGCAGCCAAAGTTCCACATGCTGATTGTTGAATGGGACGGGGCGCCGACCGGCTACGCGATGTTTTTCGAATGCTATTCGAGTTTTGAAGGAAGTGCCGCCATCTACCTCGAAGATATTTACGTGCGCCCCGCATATCGCGGCAAGGGCATCGGCAAAGCTGTGCTTGCGCACCTGGCTGCAATGGCGGTGAAGCAAAATCTGTGCGGCGTGCGCTGGCAGGTTCTCGACTGGAACACTCCGGCGATTGACTTCTACCAAAAGCTGGGGGCGGAGATGTGGGCTGATCGTAGAGTCTTCAGCCTGCACGGAGAGGCAATGGCTCGCCTGGCAGAGAGCGCAGCGTGACGATGAAACCCGCGGTCCGCATCATCGGCGCCGGACTGGCCGGTTCGGAGGCTGCCTGGCAGTGTGCGCGGCGGGGCGTGGCCGTGGAGTTGTGCGAGATGCGGCCGGTGCGCTCGACTCCCGCGCATCAGACGGGGGATTTCGCCGAGTTGGTCTGCTCGAATTCTCTGAAGTCGGAAAGTGTAAACACAGCGCCATGGCTGCTGAAGGAAGAAATGCGCCGGGCAGGATCGAAACTGTTGGAAATCGCGCGAGGCTGTGCTGTGCCTGCGGGCCACGCGCTGGCGGTGGACCGTGTGGCCTTTTCCGCCAGGGTGACCGAGGCAATTTCGAGTGAGCCTTTGATTTCGGTGCGGCGCGAGGAAATGACTGAGATTGATCCGGAGGCGATCACCGTTATCGCGACCGGGCCGTTGACTTCGGATGCGTTGTCCACGGAGATTGCGCGGCTGTGCGCGGAAGTTGCGGAGCGCGCGACTGGGCTCGGGGAAGAGAATGAGCCGGGTGACACTTCCTCGCGGGCACCCGCGCCACACCGCTTGTACTTCTACGATTCGATCAGCCCAATCGTGGACGCCGATTCCATCGACACGTCGAAAGTGTACCTGGCAGCGCGCTATGACAAGGGGACGGCGGATTATATCAACTGCCCGATGTCGGCCGAGGATTACAACCGCTTCCTGGATGCGCTGCTCTCGGCGCAGTCGGTCGAAGAGCGTGACTGGGAAAAACTGAATTACTTCGAGGGCTGCCTCCCCATTGAAGAAATTGCCCGGCGGGGACGGGACACGTTGCGCTTCGGCCCGATGAAGCCGGTGGGACTCAAAGATCCTCGCACCGGCAAACAGCCATACGCCGTGGTGCAGTTGCGGCAGGAAAATCTGCGGGCGGATTCTTACAATCTGGTGGGATTCCAGAACCACCTGAAATTCGGGGAGCAGGCGCGGGTGCTGCGGTTGATTCCGGGCCTGGAAAATGCGCGCTTCCTGCGCTATGGACAGATTCACCGCAATACGTACATCAACGCACCTACGCTGTTGAATGAAACCCTGCAACTCAAGCGTTATCCCGGCATTCTCTTCGCGGGCCAGATTTGCGGAGTGGAAGGCTACGTGGAGTCGATTGCCACGGGTCTGATGGCGGGAGTTCACGCGGCGGCGCTGGCCTCGGGAGCAAAGGCGACTCCACCTCCGCGGGAAACCGCCTTGGGCTCTCTAATCCACTACATCACCCAGGCCGACGCGAAGAACTTCCAGCCGGCAAATATCACTTTCGATCTGCTTCCGCCGTTGGAGCCAAGAATCCGCGATCGCCAGGAGCGCCATCGAATGCAATGCGAGCGGGCGCTGCGCGGGTTGGAGGAGTGGCTTGCAAAAAGCGGTCGCCTCGCTCGTCCTCAGTTCCAACAGGCCCTCTGAATACATGCTCGTGACGCGGCGCCCACATTTGGGGTGTGACCATCGAACAAAATAGGCCTGTCCACCGTATATGCATAGAGACGAACCGGCCTCCCGGCTCACTTTCCCGGGCGGCTTGCGTCCAAAGCCCAGGCAGTTATGGTCTTACGCGATCTCATCGGCGACGTTTTCCGCACCCTCTGGGCCCATAAGCTGCGCACTTTTCTCACCATGTTCGGGATCGCCTGGGGAATTGTGTCGATTGTGCTCATGGTTGCCGCAGGCGAAGGCTTGCGCAAAGGGCAGGAAGAGCAGGCGCAGACGCTGGGCAAAGACATTCTCATCGTGTTCCACGGCCGCACCAGCCTGCAGGCCGGCGGAACCCGCGCCGGCCGGGTCGTGCACTGGGAAGATCCCGACGTTGCCGTGGTGCAGGCGGATTCTCCCGACTGCCGCTATGTTCTCCCCGAACTGGAACAGAACGACGTTCAGATTCACAGCAATTACAACAACGGGGCGTTCACCGTGACCGGCTCCTATCCGGAGTTCGGCGAGGTCCGCAGTCTGGGAGTGGGCGAAGGGCGTTATTACAACTGGGATGACCAGCGCGAGGGACGCCGGGTGGCATTCCTGGGAAGCGATGCGGCCAAGCAGTTGTTTCCCATGGGCAACGCGCTCAACAACACCGTGTATCTGAATAATTTTCCCTATACCGTCATCGGCGTGATGGCCAAGAAAAAGCAGGATTCCAGCTACGACGGCTGGGACGTGAACAAAGTCTTTGTCCCCTTCGGCGCCATGCGCCGCGACTTCCCCGACAAGCCTCCGGGCACGCCGATTACGTTTGACCAAATGCTGGTTACGCCGAAATCGGTAGAACAGCACGAGGCCTGCAAAGCCGAGCTGCGCCGGGCGCTGGCCCGCATGCACCATTACGACCCCAACGACAAAGAAGCCTGTCCTATCTGGGACACGGTGCAGGAAGCCAAAGCCTTCCGCCAGATGACCGACGGCATGAAATATTTTCTGGGCGCAGTGGGGATGGTCACACTGTTCCTGGGCGGCATCGGCGTGATGAACGTGATGATGGTGGCGGTGCGCGAACGTACCCGCGAGATTGGCGTACGCAAGGCGATAGGCGCGCCGTCGCGGACCATTCTGCGGCAGTTCTTCTTCGAGGCGCTGCTGATTGCGTTCGTGAGTGGTGGCGTCGGGTTGGGTGTCGCTTACGGAATTTGCTGGCTGGTGGACCTGCTGCCGATGCCGGACTTTTTTGCAGGCCTGCTGCCTACGTGGAAGACCGGCCTGCTGGCTACCGGCCTGCTGGGCACGATCGCGGTGCTGTCGTCGCTGTATCCGGCAAGGCGAGCGGCGTCGGTAGATCCGATTGAAGCACTGCGGTATGAGGCGGGAGGGTAGTGAATTAGAAATTGGGAAATTGAGGAATTGGGGAATTGGGGAATTTGAGAACCCTCGATGAGGTGTCGCTTTTTGAATTGCTCAATTACACAATTGCCCGACTACTCAATCGTTCATCATGCTGACTGAGATCATCATCGAGGCCTGGGTTGCGCTGAAGCGCAACTACACGCGCACCTTCCTCACCATGCTGGGGATCGTGTGGGGCATCGCCACGGTTACGCTTCTCATCGCGTACGGCAGCAGCTTTCGCCACATCCTGGTTAGTGGGTTCGACGCCTTCGGGAAAAGCGTGGTCATCTGCTGGCCGCAGCAGACCAGTGAGCAGCCCGGCGGCCAGCGCGCCGGCCAGAAAGTGGTACTCGAAAAACAGGATCTGGAAATGGTCGAGGCCACCGCTCCACTGGTAAAACACGTCTGCCTGGAAACGGTGCGGCGGCCCGGCATCAGCTACGAAGACCGCATGGTCGGTACGGCCGCGATCCGCGGCGTTTGCCCCGAGTACGGCGAAATGCGCAATGAAGTGCCGGCAGAAGGCCGCTGGATCAGTTCCAGCGACGAGATCGAACGCCGCCGGGTTTGCTTCCTCGGCGGGCGCGTCCGCGAACAGCTCTTTAGCGGCCGCCCGGCGGTGGGAGAAGAGGTTGCCATTGCCGGCGTGCGCTTCACCGTGATCGGCACCATGGCGCGCAAAATTCAGCTGAGCAACTATTTTTCCAGCGATGACGACTCCGTCTGGATTCCTTACTCAACCGCTGGAGACTTATGGAACACGAAGTATGCCGCGGTCATGGTGTTTGAGCCCATCGAGCCGCGCTTTGAGAAGCAGGCCATGGCGCAGGTGCTGGCGGCGGTTGCCACGCGGCAGAACTTCTCCCCCACTGATCCCAAAGCCATGCAGATGTTCGGCCGCGACGAATTCCGGCCGATCATTGACGCCCTGACCATCGGCCTGCAGGTGCTGCTTACCTTCATCGGCACCCTTACCCTGGGCATCGGCGGCGTAGGAGTGATGAACATCATGCTGGTTTCCGTGGACGAGCGCATCCGCGAAATCGGCTTGCGGCGTGCGCTGGGGGCCCGGAAGCGCCACATCAAATTTCAGTTCCTGGCGGAAACTCTGATGATCATGCTGCTGGGCGGCGCCATCGGCGTGCTCGTCTCTTACGTGATTGCCGCAGCGGTCGGCACCCTGCCGCTGATGGGGCCGCTGTTCGAGGACACGTCCGGTAAAGCCGACATCCACCTGAAAATTTCCATGGCGACCGTCATGCTCTCGACCGCAGTGCTGCTGG
>Ga0335078_10013142_pt1 | contig 12268 bp, 10 predicted proteins | sample Lox_Sample_32_FD_206711 | JGI IMG/M metagenome (GOLD analysis project Ga0335078, IMG submission 206711) | Soil microbial communities from Loxahatchee National Wildlife Refuge, Florida, United States - Lox_Sample_3.2 | ecosystem: Environmental > Terrestrial > Soil > Wetlands | place: USA... | reverse complement strand
GGCCGCAGCGACATAGGCGTTGCCGGGTCCGATGATTTTGGCAACCGGCGCGATGGTCGCGGTGCCGTAGGCGAGCGCCGCGATCGCTTGCGCGCCGCCAATGCGATAAATCTCGTCGACGCCGGCCAATTTTGCTGCGGCAAGCACCAGCGGCGACAGCTTGCCGCTCGGGGCCGGCACCACCATTACGAGGCGCGGTACACCGGCTACCTTGGCCGGCACGGCATTCATCAGCACGGAGGAAGGATAAGCGGCGGTTCCCCCGGGCACGTAGAGTCCCACCGCCTCGATTGCCGTCCACCGTGAGCCGAGTTCGACGCCAAGCGCGTCAGTAAAGCGATCGTTTTGCGGCATCTGTCGGAGGTGAAACGCTTCGATGCGGTCCCGGGCAAACTTAAGCGCGTCGAGGATACTGCGCTCACAGTCATCGAACGCAGCCGCCACCTCTGCCGGCGTCACCCGCAAGCCGACGCCATCGAGATCGAACCGGTCGAACTTTTTCGTGTAGTCGCGTAGCGCCGCGTCGCCGCGGGCGGCCACATCGGCGATGATGGCGCGAACAGTCGCCTCGACGTCCGCGGATATTTCGCGCTTGGTGTCCAGAAACGCGCGGAATTTCTGCGCAAAATCGGCAGTGCGTGTGTCGAGGCGGACGGCCATGTGATGCCTTGTGCGCGCTGCGGCGACGCGTATCAGTTCTCTTTTATTATAACAATTCTAATCTTCTTTCGCCTTGGGCTTTCTGATTGACAAAAGGTCCGCCGTTCACCAATTCCTCGTATATTCAACGCTACGTCAGAGCAGCGACAGGCCCTTGCCGGCCACGACAACCGACATGACAAGAAACACGCCCGCGGCGTCAATCTCAATACTGATTACGTCCATGTTTTTGCTGAGCGTCGGTATCGCGCGTGCCGATGAGACAGTGATATTGTCGCTCACCATCAAGGACCACAAGTTCGAGCCTGCCGAGGTCCATGCGCCGGCCGGTAAGTCGATTGCGTTTGCGGTCAAGAACCTCGGCACCATCGCGTCGGAATTCGAAAGCAGCGAGCTGCACGTCGAGAAGGTGATCCCGCCGGGGGGCGAGGCCGTGGTGCATGTGCGGCCGCTGGCGCCGGGTCGCTACAATTTCTTCGACGACTTCCATCGTCAGACCCAGGGATTCCTGGTGGTGCCATGATCGTGCTGCAGTGAGGTGCCTGTGCTTCCTTCGTTGTTGATCGTCTTTCGCGAAGTCTTCGAGGCCGGTTTGATTGTCGGCATCGTCATGGCGGTGACGTCCGGCGTTGCCGGGCGCGGGCGTTGGGTGGCGGGCGGCGTCGTGGCCGGCGTGCTTGGAGCCTGCGTGGTGGCGCTGTTCACCGGCGGGCTGTCCCAGCTGTTTGGCGGCAGCGGTCAAGAATTGTTCAATGCCTGCATTCTCATTTTTGCGGTGCTGATGCTCGGATGGCACAATGTCTGGATGTCGCGCCATGGCCGCGAACTCGCCGCCGAGATGCGGGCCGCCGGCGAGGCGGTCGCCGCGGGTTCGAAGTCGCTCGCCGCACTCGCCCTGGTCGTGACCATCGCCGTGCTGCGCGAAGGCTCCGAGGTGGTGCTGTTTCTCTACGGCGTAGCTGCCGCCGATGGCGGCGCCAGCCTCGGGATGCTGATCGGCGGGGTGATCGGGCTCATTCTCGGCTCGCTCGTCTGCCTCCTGACCTATCTCGGCCTCATTACGATACCGACCCGATATTTGTTTGCCGTGACCAGTACATTGATCGCGTTATTGGCCGCCGGCATGGCGGCGCAGGCGATCGCTTTTCTGGAACAGGCCGATATCCTCACCGCGTTCGATCAAACTGTGTGGGATACCTCGTGGATCCTGAGCAACGAGAGTTTTCTCGGGCGGGCACTGCATACGCTGATCGGCTATGTCGACCAACCGACCGCCATGCAGCTCATCGTCTATACAGCGACCCTCGCCGTCATCGCCGTGCTGATGAAGCTTTTCGCCGTGCCGCCAACGCCGCGGCCGCGAACGGTCTGAGTTCGTTGTCGCTTAAACCGTCGTTGGATCGACGGCGAAATGATCCGGACGCGACGCCGCCGAAAATACTTCGCCGAGGTCGGCGAGTTCGACCTCCAAGCACTCCACGTCGAGGCGGATTGCGCCGCCACCTGAGAAGGTCAGCGTGACGACTCCCGCTGGAGGATTGCGCTCGGCGAACTCGACGGCAAGAAGATTGAGCAGCGTGCCCTTGTTGGACTGATTGAGATTGCGGCACTTGCAGGCGCTGACGCGCTCAAACCGCAGCGCGGTTCGGCAGCGCCGGTAATTCGCCGAATTGCGGTCCCTGACGCCGCCGGCGCCGACCGCACTCATCCAATCGAAGCGATTAAGCGCCATCACGAACCGATGCTCGTGCGGCCGCCAGAAAATATCGGCGGCGTTGACGAGGGCGTCCTGCACATGGGCCGAAACGACCTCGATGTCGTCCTTGTCAAGCGCGACGAGTTTGAGCTCATCCATGGTCGCGTCCCCATTCTCGGCGTTTCTCAGATACGAAAGTTAGGAAGAGGCCAGCACGGTTGCAAGGGCCTGCGGGCGCATCTGAAAATCGGACCGCCGGCATTTCGCAGCAATACCGCCGGTCGAGAGTTTGTCGGCCGGGCCCTCCTAATCAGGTGGGCTCCGCCGATCTCCCGGTGCAATGCAATCTTGCAGCAAGGGCCAGCGGCTCTCAGCGCCGGTTGCATCCGCGCCGCTACGGCACCAATCAAACTGCCCGACCTATCAACCCGAGCTATCAACAATGATCGCCCGGACGACGAAAGTTGGATTTGCTTCCGGGCCGATAGGTTGCTAAGAACTACCTAACAACACCGCTTGTTAACTTGTCCTGCCCTATCTGGGGTATGTCTTAAAGGACAATGACTACGATCCTCGTGACCTCAACTCAGTTGTAGTGTTTGCTTTCACCCCCGTTATGGGATTCAAAGTGCCTTTCCTGAAAGGGAGGATTTATGGCTAAGAAGTCAAAGAAGCGGCGCGCTTGGACGGCGACCGAGGTTCGTGAGCTGAAGACGATGGCGAAAAAGAAGACCGCCGCGGCGAAAATTGCCAAGAAGCTGAAAAGAACGGAAGGCGCGACGCGGCAAAAAGCTTTCAGCATCGGGCTTTCGCTCGATTCCCGTTCCTGATTTCACCATCAGTCTGAGCTTGTGGGTGCGAATTGGCGGCGGCCTGGGTATAGGCTACGCCGGTTTGCGCGCGCATTTTTGTCAGAGCGCCGGTGCACGACCCGCCCATTTGGCGGAGGCGGCCGCCCGTCCCGAGCCGATTGGCTGAGCAGGAATTAGGAATGATGTCCGGGCCGGGCCGACCGCAGGCGGCGCCTCGCCGGCGGGCGGTTTGCCGCGCCAATGCGCCCCAACCCTGCCGTCTTTGATTGTAACGTTAAAGGCAGCAAGACCCGTGGCTGCTAGCTAATTGGTAAGCCCGCCGTGGTATTCAGCCTGATACGGTGGTAGGCACCCGCCTGATGACCCAACTTCCACGCCCCCCGCGGCAGCCGCTTGCGAGTTCCGAACTGGCCGCCGCGCTCGCTTCCTGCCGACGGGCCTTTTTCGCCATCGCTCTGTTCAGCGGCATGAGCAATATCCTGATGCTCACCGGCGCGCTGTTCATGCTGGAAATCTACGACCGGGTCATACCCAGCCGGAGCGTGCCGACGCTTGTCGCACTGCTGATCCTGGCCGGCGGCCTTTACGCCGCGCAGGGGTTCATCGATGCGATCCGCAGCCGGATTCTGGTGCGCATCGGGCACAGCCTCGATGAAGCAATGAGCATGAGGGTCTATGACGTCATCGTCCGGTTGCCGCTCAAAGTCGGCGGCAAGGCGGAGAGCATGCAGCCGATCCGCGATCTCGATACCGTGCGCGGCTTTCTTTCCGGAACCGGGCCGGTTGCGTTGTTCGATCTGCCGTGGATGCCGGTCTATCTTGCCATCTGCTTCCTGTTCCACACCTATATCGGCCTGGCCGCGCTCGCCGGTGCGATTGTCCTCGTCGCCCTCACCATTGTGACCGAATTGCAGACCCGGCGGCCAACGCGCAGCGCCACGCAATTCGCCGTCGCGCGCAACGCCCTGATGGAAGCCAGCCGGCGCAACGCGGAGGCGATTACCGCGATGGGCATGGTCGGCCGCATTGCCCAACGCTGGAGCGATCTCAATCGCAATTATGTGGCTTCGAGCGGCAGCGCCAGTGATGTGGCCGGCGGGCTTGGCGCCATGTCCAAGGTTTTGCGATTGTTCCTGCAGTCGGCAATCCTGGCGGTCGGCGCCTGGCTTGTGATCCATCAGGAATCCACGGCCGGCATCATTATCGCCGGTTCGATTCTCGGCGCCCGCGCGTTGGCGCCGGTCGATCTCGCGATCGCCAATTGGCGCGGCTTCGTTGCCGCGCGGCAGAGCTGGCAACGGCTGTCGCGATTGCTCGGGCACCTGCCGGTGCGCACCGAGCCGATGCCACTTCAGCCTCCAGCCAAGACGCTGAACGTGCAGAACGCCGCGGTTAGCCCGCCTGGCGAGCAAAAGGTCGTGTGTCAGGACGTGAACTTCTCGCTCGCGGCCGGCAAGGCGCTCGGCGTGATCGGCCCGACGGCTTCAGGAAAATCGTCGCTTGCGCGCATGCTGGTGGGGGTGTGGACGCCGGCGCGCGGGAGCGTGCGCCTTGACGGCGCCAGCCTCGATCAGTGGTCGCCGGAGGCGCTCGGGCGGCACATCGGCTACCTGCCGCAGGACGTCGAATTGTTCGCTGGCACGGTAGCCCAGAATATCGCGCGCTTCGAGGAGCCGCCCGACGCTGAGGCGGTCATCGCGGCGGCGCGCGCGGCCGGTGTCCACGAACTCATTATCAATCTGCCCGACGGCTATGAGACCAGCGTCGGCGAGCACGGCGGCGCGCTGTCGGCCGGGCAGGCCCAACGCATCGCGCTTGCGCGCGCGCTTTATCGCGATCCGTTCCTGATCGTGCTTGACGAGCCCAATTCCAACCTCGACGCCGAAGGCGACGAAGCGCTGACCCAAGCGATTCTCGGCATTCGCGCCCGCGGCGCCGTTGCGGTGGTGGTCGCCCATCGCCCAAGCGCCATCGCCGGCGTCGATTATATTCTGGTCATGGCCAAAGGCCGCCAGCAACAGTTCGGGCCGAAAGAGGAAATTCTCAACAGGATGATCCCGCCGAGCGCGCCGGCGCGGGCGTTGAAAGTAGTGCCGGAGCAGGGAGGCGCAGGATGAGCAGAATGCCTGCCCGAAGCGCACACAGTTCGATCCGCCTGCACATTTTCGTGGGGGTCGTCGTCGTCGTGCTGCTGGCCGGCGGCCTGGGAGGCTGGGCGTCGACTGCCCAGATCTCCGGCGCCCTGATCGCGCCGGGCTCGATCGTCGTCGATTCCAACGTGAAGAAGGTGCAACACCCGACTGGCGGCGTCGTCGGCGAAGTGCGGGTGCGGGACGGCGATCGGGTAAAGGCGGGCGACATCCTCATCCGTCTTGACTTGACTGTGACCCGCGCCAATTTGGCGATCGTTACCAAGGGGCTCACCGAACTCTATGCGCGCAAGGCGAGGCTGGCCGCAGAACGCGACAGTGCCGGAACGGTTGCGGTACCCAAAGAGCTTGCGGACAGGATCAACGATCCCGACGTCCAGGATGCGGTGGCAAGCGAGCGCAAGCTCTTCGAACTGCGGCGCACCGCGCGGCTGGGTCAGAAGGATCAGCTCCAGCAGCGCGTCCAGCAATTGCGGGAGCAGATCACCGGGCTGACCGCGCAGCAGGACGCCAAATCCAAGGAGATGTCGCTGATCCAGCAGGAATTGCAGGGCGTGCGCGATTTGTGGGCGAAGAATCTGGTCCAGTTCAGCCGGCTTACCTCGCTTGAACGCGAGGATGCGCGGCTGCAAGGCGAGCGCGGTCAGCTGATCGCCGCCGCCGCGGAGGCCAAGGGTAAGATCGTCGAAACCCAATTGCAAATCCTGCAGATCGATCAGGAGTTCTCAAGCGACGTCGCCAAGGATATGCGCGAGACCGACAACAAGATCGGCGAATATGTCGAGCGCAAGGTTACGGCTGAAGACCAGCTCAAGCGCACCGACATCCGCGCGCCCCAGGATGGCGTGGTTTTCCAGTCGACGGCAAACACCGTCGGCGGGGTGGTCACCGCCGGCGACCCGATCATGTTCATCGTGCCCGAGTCGGATACACTTCTGGTCGAGGCCAAGGTCGACCCCAAGGATATCGATCAGGTTCAGCTCGGTCAGCGGGTCGTGCTTCGTTTTTCCGCCTTCAACATGCGCACTACCCCCGAGCTCAATGGCACGGTCGTCCGCATAGCCGCCGATACGAACACCGACCAGCGCACCGGGCAAAGCTTCTATCTCGTCCGCATCGCGATGACCGCCGACGAAATCAAGCGGCTCGGCGACGTCAAGCTCACGCCGGGCATGCCGGTCGAAGCCTTCATCCAGACCGGCGAGCGCACGATGCTCTCTTATCTGGTCAAGCCGCTGCACGATCAGCTCATGCGCGCGTTCCGGGAGAAATAAGCCGTCATTCCGGACGCGTCCCGACCACGCGGATGGCGCGACGCGGGCCTGGAATGACGGCCGCAGATTTTCCCCCGCACGGCGATCTTGCTATAAGAAAGTCCTTCCGGAACGGGGCCGATTGACCATGGAGCGACTGGCTCGCTGGGCGCGGCAGTTCGGGCTTGCCCGGACAGTTTGCACGCTGCTCCTGTTCGCGCTGGTACCGCTGCGCATCGCTGATCCGCGACCGCTTGCGGAAGTGCGGCTGCGAACCTTCGATCTTCTTCAGGTCCTGCTCCCGCGGCGACAAACGGCACGGCCGGTTGTCATCGTCGACATCGACGAGGCAAGCCTGCGCGAGCTTGGTCAATGGCCGTGGCCGCGAACCGTGGTGGCCGATCTCGTCTCCCGTCTGAACGCACTCGGCGCCGTGGTCATCGGTTTCGACGTTGTATTTGCCGAGCCCGATCGCACCTCGCCGGCCATCGCCGCACGCAATTTTCGCGGTCTCGATACTGAGACCCGCGAAAAGCTGGCCAGCCTGCCGAGCAACGACGAAGCCTTGGCGGACGCGATCAAACATGCGCGGGTCGTCGTCGGTCAGGCCGGCACGGAGACCTCGTTACCGCGCTCGGAGGCGGAGATGGCGTTACAGACCGGCTTCGCCGTTCGTGGTCCCGATCCACGGCCGTTCCTGGTGACGTTCCCCGGATTGCTGCGCAATGTTCTGCCGGTCGAGGAGGCGGCGGCCGGCCACGGACTGTTCTCGATCAATCCCGAGCGCGATGGAATCGTTCGGCGCGTGCCGGTTCTCATGGAAGCACAGGATTCTTTGGTGCCCTCATTGTCGGTGGAAATGCTCCGCGTCGTCACGCACGCCGGCGCAATCCTGGTGCGCACCGATGACGCGGGCGTGCGCTCGGTCGCAGTCCCCGGTCTCGAACTGCCGACCGACCGCAACGGCCAATTTTGGATTCACTTCAACAAGCACGATGCTGCGCGCTACGTATCGGCCACGGATGTGCTGCATGACCGCGTGCCCGCGGATCGTATCCGCGGCAGGCTCGTGCTCGTCGGCACCTCGGCGATCGGTCTGCTCGATACCAAAACCACCCCGGTCGAACCGGCCATGGCGGGCGTCGAAGTCCACGCTCAGATCCTTGAAAGCGTTCTGACTAAGTCGCTGCTGACCTATCCCTATTATGCGATCGGCGCTGAGCTCTTCGTTGCGATCATATTCGGCCTAGCCATCATCACCGCCGCGCCGATGTTGCCGGCTTCGATCGTGGTCGTGCTCGGACTGGTATTGATCGGGGGAATGATCGCACTCTCGGCCTATTTCTTCGTCGCGCGCAGTCTGCTCATCGACTTCACCTACCCGCTGATGTCAAGTTGGCTGATTTATCTGGTGCTCACCTTCGTCAATTATTTCCGCGAACAGAAGCAGCGCCAGCAGATTCGTTCGGCGTTCGGCTTTTACCTGTCGCCGCCGCTGGTCGAGCAACTGGCGAAATCTCCGGAGAAGCTGGTGCTCGGCGGCGAGGAACGGCGCATGACCATTCTGTTCAGCGACGTACGCGGCTTCACCACCATCTCCGAGCACTACAAGGACGATCCCCAGGGCCTGACCCATCTGATGAACCGGTTTCTCACGCCGCTCACCAACGCCATCATCGAGCGCAAAGGCACGATCGACAAATATATCGGCGACGCCATCATGGCGTTCTGGAACGCGCCGCTCGACGATGACGAGCACGAGGCGAATGCCTGCGACGCGGCCCTGGAAATGCTGGCCCGCGCCGAGGCGCTCAATGTCGAGCTCAAGCGCGAGGCCGAGGCCAATGGCGGCGTCTATATGCCGTTGCGCATCGGTATCGGCCTCAACAGCGGCCCGTGTGTGGTCGGCAATATGGGCTCCGACTTCCGCTTCAACTATTCCGTGCTCGGCGACACCGTCAATCTCGCGTCGCGACTGGAGTCGCGGACCAAGGATTATCGCCTGTCGATGGTGATCGGCTCGCGCACCGCAGAGCGAGCGAAAGCGAAGTTCGCGATCATGGAGATCGACCTGATCCAGGTGAAAGGCAAGAAGCAGCCGGAGGTCGTGTTCACGGTGCTCGGCCCGGCCAAGATCGACGCGGACCCGCGCTGCCGGGAATTGCGCGATCTCAACGAACGCATGCTCGCGTGCTACCGAAAGCAGGAATGGGACGAGGCGCTTGGGCTGATCGACCGCTACCGCAAGCTCGCCAACGGCTTCGGTGTCGGCGGCCTCTACGACATGTATGCCGAACGCATCGCCGCGTACCGCGCCGAGCCGCCGCCGCCGGATTGGAACGGCGTCTACGAGGCCGAATCCAAGTAACGGGGGCTCTTCGCGCTCAATCCCGCGCCATCCGGGGTCTGGGAGCTGAGTCGTCATGATGACACGAAATCCGCGCGGTCCTCGCTTTCGCCCGGACGAGCAGGTTAAGCGCGAACTGCCGCATCGTCGCGCTGGCGCCGGAGCCGCCCGAGCGCGTCGCGCAGCATGGCAAGATCAACCGGCTTGGGCACCGGTTCCTGGACGTTGAGGTCGAGCGCCTTGGCGACTTGCAAGGTCTCGCGGCAGGTCGCGCCATCGCAGCCGCTGATGATGACAATCGGCGCCTTGCAGCCGATCGCCGAGAGGTGGCGCAGCATCTCGGCGCCGACATGCTGCCCCAGCGACAGGTCGAGCGTGATGCAATCGAACGCATGAGATCGCGCGAGCGTTTCCGCCTCCTCGTAGCTGGCGGCTCCCGCTGGCACATAGCCGGCCTTGGCCGCTGCGCGGCAGATGATCATGCGGTGCAGGTTGTCGTCGTCGATGACAAGAAGACGCTGCGGCGGCAGCGACGTATCAAAGTCGGCGTCTCGCGCTTGATGTGACCTCGCTTGTCCGAGCATCCGATCGCGCCCGACGATCCTGTTGTTGTTGCCACAAGTAATAGGCGAACTTGTGCGAAATTTGCCTTAATTCGTCAGGCAAGATTTGCGGCTATTGGGCCTGCCCCGCAGCGATGCGGTTAGCCCACGGTAAATGCAACCAATCAAAATCGATCAAACGAGGGTGCCGCGGACCTATTTCGGCGCGCGCTTGGCGAGGATGCGCTGCAAGGTGCGGCGGTGCATGTTAAGGCGACGCGCGGTTTCCGAAACGTTGCGGCCGCACAATTCGTAGATGCGCTGGATGTGCTCCCACCGCACGCGATCCGCCGACATCGGGTTCTCAGGGGGCTCGATCTTCTTATTGTCGAGCGCCAGCAGCGCCGCCACCACATCGTCGGCATCGACCGGCTTGGCGAGATAATCGACGGCGCCGAGCTTGACCGCATTGACCGCGGTCGCAATGTTCCCATACCCGGTGAGGATGATAGCGCGCGCTTCCGGCCGCCGCTTTTTCATGGCCGAAATGACATCAAGCCCATTGCCATCGCCGAGCCGCATGTCGACGACAGCGAAAGCGGGTGGGGCTCTCTCGACCTGCAACAGACCGTCGGCAATGGATTCGGCCGTGCTCACGGCAAAGCCGCGGGCCTCCATCGCGCGGGCGAGACGCTGAAGGAACGATTTGTCGTCTTCAACGATCAGGAGCGAGCGCTCGCCGGAAGTCGGGGCAGCCGTTACAGTCGTCATGGCGCTGGTGAGGGCATGAGTCATGACAATAATACTCCACCGCAGTGAACGCCGCGCGCCCCACAATGCCTGATAGTTAAGAGGCTTCGGCCATGCGCTCAAGAGGGGCGGCAACCAGGGGCCGTTCGAAATCCGGGCGGCTCCAGATGACGGTTACCACGGCACCATGCTGCGGAGGAGGCTGGTTTTTGAGCGAAAGCTTCGCGCCCGAGCGTTCCAACAAGGTTTTCGCGATGAAAAACCCGAGCCCGAGGCCGAAGACGGGCTCGTCCTCACCACCGCCCGGCTCACGCGGCCCCGGTCGCCGATGCGTGACATAGGGGGCGCCGATACGATCCAAGACTTCCGGCGCGAAGCCCGGCCCATCATCGCTGATCGTGATGCTCACCGCATCCGCCGTCCATTGCGCGAAGATCTCCACCCGCTTGTTGGCGAAATCGACAGCATTCTCGATGAGGTTGCCCAGCCCGTAGCGGATCGCGGGATTGCGGGCGCCGGCTGGCTCCGCCGTCTGGTCGGACGGAAGTGTCACGCCAATTGACACTCCGAAATGACGATGCGGCGCCACCGCCTCCTCGATTAGAGCTGAAAGCGGCATGCGATCGAACGGCTCGCCGGTGGGGAGCTCGGTGATCTTGGCAAGAATCTCACGGCAACGCTGCGCCTGTTCGCGCAGCAACTTCACGTCCTCGGCATGCGGCGAATTCGCATCAAGTGCGCGTTCAATTTCACGCACGACCACGGTGATGGTGGAGAGCGGGGTGCCGAGCTCGTGAGCGGCCGCGGCGGCAAGACCGTCGAGCTGCGAGAGATGCTGCTCGCGCGCCAGCACCAGTTCCGTCGCCGCCAAAGCGTCCGACAGCTGCCGAGCCTCCTCGGCGACCTGCCACGTGTAGACGCCGATATAACCGATCGCCAGCAGGATCGAGAGCCAGACTCCGACCACATAGGTCTCGGGAAGTTGCAGCGGATCCTCACTGTCCCAAGGCAGCTGGTAATGGACAAAGATCAACACCGTCGCGCAAAGCATGGCGAAGACGCCGATCAACAGCGTCATCCGCGGCGGCAGCGCTGTTGCCGAGATCAGGACAGGCCCGAGCAGCAGGAAGGAAAATGGATTCTCCAGGCCTCCGGTGAGGTAAAGGAGCGCGGCTAGCTGGGCGACGTCGAGGCCCAACAGATAGGCGGCGCGGTCGGGCTCGAGCCACTGCGTCTGGTGGAATCCGATGCGCAGCGCCACGTTGAGCAGCGCCCCGAGCGTGATGACAGCGAGACAGGGCCAGATCGCAACGTCGAATTCGAGCCCGAAGTGCACCACGAGCACGGCCGCGAACTGACCGAACACGGCGAGCCAGCGCAGCCGCACCAGCGTGTCCAACCGCACGTTTCGCGACCGATGATGAATTCGCGGCAGCCCGAACATGCCGCTAATGTAGCGATTGGCGGGACCTAGTCCAAACCGGGCCGGCAATCGCCCGCGGGCACTGCAGCCGCAGCGTTAAGGTCGCGGGCGAACTCAAGGCTGCCAGGCGGCGGGTGCCTGGCTTGCCTCAGGAACAATGTTGCCCGTTTTTTCGATGACCTGAATGAGTGCGCGGAGCACATCGGCGATGCCGTTCCCGCTGACGGCGGACACCGCTAGGGGCTCCTTCTTTGCCGCACGTCTGAGTCGTGCTGTCTGCTGTTTGATCTCCTCGGCGCTCATGGCGTCGGCCTTGTTCAGCGCCACGATTTCCGGTTTGTCCGCAAGTTCCTGGCCATAGGCGGAAAGCTCCGCGCGTATCGTCTTGTACGCCGCGCCGGCGTCGCCACCGGTGCCATCGACGAGATGCAGAAGCACGCGGCAGCGCTCGACGTGGCCGAGAAACCGATCGCCAAGGCCCACGCCTTCATGCGCCCCTTCAATCAGGCCGGGGATGTCGGCGAGCACGAACTCGCGTCCGTCGACGTTGACGACCCCGAGCTGTGGCTGCAGCGTCGTAAAGGGATAGTCGGCGATCTTCGGCTTGGCGGCGCTGACGGCCGCGAGGAAAGTTG
>Ga0335078_10013140_pt1 | contig 12269 bp, 7 predicted proteins | sample Lox_Sample_32_FD_206711 | JGI IMG/M metagenome (GOLD analysis project Ga0335078, IMG submission 206711) | Soil microbial communities from Loxahatchee National Wildlife Refuge, Florida, United States - Lox_Sample_3.2 | ecosystem: Environmental > Terrestrial > Soil > Wetlands | place: USA: Florida... | reverse complement strand
GCCTGACCTACGAAGAGTTGCGCCGGCTTGCCACCCGGGTGAAGCGTAGTGATCCGAGCAACACCTTGAGTCCGACCGCTTTGGTAAATGAAGTCTGGGTCAAGCTGGCGAGCTCACCGCGGATTGCGGCCACCTCTCCGTTGCACTTCAAGCGGATCGCCGCCCGCGCCATGCGGCAAGTGCTGATCGAGGCAGCCCGGCGCCGAAACGCGCAGAAGCGCGGTGGCCAGGGGAATGCCTTCTTCGTCACCCTGGATGAATCGGCGGGCGGAGCCGCGTTGCGCGAGGACGAATTGTTGGCGCTGGATGTGGCTCTGGACGAATTAAACCGGCTCGAACCTCGCCAGGCCGCGATCGTGGAGACTCGCTTTTTTGGGGGGCTTGAGGTAGGCGAAATCTCAAATCTGCTCGGGGTATCGGAGGCGACTATTTTGCGCGACTGGCGGGCAGCAAAAGCATGGCTGGGGCAGGCGCTGCGCCGGACGGCATGAATCTCGCGACTTTATCAGTATAGAAACTGCGCCCATGGAAACTACGCACTGGCAGCGAATCCAGGAGATATTTCACCAGGCCGTGGAATTGCCGCCCGCCGAACAGGCTGCCTTCGTGAAGACCGCATGCGGTGATGACGAAAGAATCGCTTCCGACGTCATGGCCATGTTGCAGCAGGATGCGGGCGGCGGCTTGCTCGATCGCGGTGTCGCCGACATAGCGCAGCACCTGTTCGGCGAGGACGCTTCTGCTGTTCCTTTGCGAGAGGTCGGCGCCTACCGGCTTTTGAAATTGTTGGGGGAAGGCGGCATGGGAGTGGTCTACCTTGCCGAACGCAAAGATATTGGCAGCCAGGTCGCTTTAAAGATTCTGCGCGATGCCTGGATTTCCCCAGCCCGTCGTGAGCGTTTTGCCAGTGAGCAGCGGACCCTGGCGCAACTCAACCATCCCTCAATCGCGCGAATCTACGATGCCGCTACCCTGGACGACGGCACACCGTGGTTTGCGATGGAGTACGTCGATGGGATCCCGCTGACCCAGTTCTGCCGGAAGCGTCAGTCGTCGATCACGGAATGCCTGCAGCTATTTCGCTCGGTATGTGAAGCAGTCGAGCATGCCCACGGACATGCGTTCATCCACCGTGATCTGAAGCCCTCCAACATCCTGGTGAAAAACGATGGCCAGGTGCGCCTGCTCGATTTTGGCATCGCCAAACAGCTGGAGAGTCTGGACGCGCAGACCGACCAGACCATGACTGGCCTAAGGCTGATGACGCCGGCCTACGCGTCACCCGAGCAGATTCGCGGGGACCGGGTCGGGGTTGGCACCGACGTATATTCCCTGGGCGTAATTCTGTATGAACTTCTGACCGGGCAGCTCCCGTTCGACTTGTCGAACCTGACCCCGTCCGAGGCGGCAACGGTCATTACGGAGCATGAGCCCGGCAAGCCATCGGCTGCGGTCAAGCGGATAGCGAAAGCAGAAGGCGATTCGCAGGCTTTGTCTCTGAGCCGAGCCGCCTGGGCTGATCTCGACGTGCTCTGTCTCGCCGCCATGCACAAGGATCCTCAACGCCGCTACCGCTCGGTAGAAGCGCTGATCCGTGATATCGACCACTATCTCGATGCTGAGCCTCTGGAAGCGCGTCCCGACAGTCTGGACTACCGCACGGCCAAGTTTGTCCGACGACATGCGCGCGCGGTCGCCGCGGCGTCGATTGCGCTGACCTTTCTCCTCGTAATGGTCATCTTCTTTACTGTCCGCTTGACCGCCGCCCGCAATGCCGCACTGGCCTCAGCCGCTCGCACCGAGCGCATTCAGAAATTCATGACCAACTTGTTCCAGGGAGGTGATGAAGCGGCGGGCCCGGCCGATGACCTGCGCGTGGTGACTCTGGTCGATCGCGGTGTTCAAGAGGCGCAGAGCCTTGACGGCGATCCCAGGATACAGGCCGAGCTTTACGCGACGCTGGGAGGAATCTACGAGAAGTTGGGAAAACTGGACCGCGCTGATTCTTTGCTGAGTCTGGCGCTTGAGCGCCATCGGGCTTTGTTTGGCAGTGACAGCGCAGAAGTGGCGGAAAGTCTGGTGGCTTTGGGTGAATTGCGTTCCGATCAGGCCCGCCTGGAGGAGGCCGAACAATTGGTTCGGCAGGGTTTAGAGATGACCAGGCGACATCTGCCCCCCAGCCATCCTGCGGTTGCAAAGGCGACGGCTGCACTGGGAACAATTGTGGAGAATCGTGGCGATTATCCTCAGGCGATCCGAATTCTTGAAGAGGCGGTTCGCCTACAATCGGCTTCCGGCGTGGCGGAGGCTGATCTGGCAGCTACTCTCAGCGAGCTGGCCAATTCGGAATTCTACGCGGGGCATTACGATGTCTCGCAGTCGATCAACCAGCGCGTTCTAGGGATGGACCGCAGGATTTACGGGGAACGCCATCCCCAGGTCGCCAACGATCTCATCAACCTGGGAGCGATTCAGTACGAGCAGGCCCATTTTCCTGAAGCTGAAAGGTATCAGCGTCAGGCACTCGACATTACACAAGGGTTCTACGGCCAAGACCATCCCGAGACAGCCTCGGCCATGACCCATCTGGCGCGCACCCTCATAAGTGAAAAGCGGCTGGACGAGGCTGGGAGCTTGTTGCAAGGGGCCTTGGTGATCCAGGAAAAAGCCTATGGAAAGATCCATCCCCGGGTTGCGCATACCCTGAACGAAATGGGCAGGGTGGCGCGAGAGCAGGGGAAGCTGGCTGAGGCAGAGGCGGATTTTCGCCGCATGGCCGAGATCTATCGCGCCGTCTATAAGGGCAAACACTACTACATTGGCATCGCACTATCGAACCTGGCTGGCGTCTATGTGGCGGAGAAAAAATACGCGCAGGGTGAAAGCTTGTTTCGGGAGGCGCTCCGGATGTACGCCGTAACCCTTTCCCCTGACCATGAATTAGTAGGCATTGCCCGCGTAAGACTAGGTGACGCGCTTCTCCCCCAGAAACGCTATGCGGAGGCAGAGGCAGAAAGCCTCGCCGGATACGACATCCTGATCAAGAAGATGGACTCCAAAGGAGAATGGCTGGTGAAAGCGCGCCAGGATCTGGTGGAAGAGTACGTTGCCATGAAGCAGCCGGAGCAGGCTGCGAAGTTCCGTACCGAACTGGCTGCGGCTGGAAGCACGCATTCCAGTCTTTGATAAGTCTACGATCATCAGGAGTGATGTCTATCCCGTCGGCTCGAGTTCAATCTTCTTTGCCAGGGGATCCAGCTTGATGATTCGGAAACTGCGAACTTGCCCGGCACGAATTTCTTCCGGCTCGGTGTGTTCCGCAGCGGCGCTCCCTTTCCATCGAGCTTGCAGCATCGAAGTCAACGAAGACAAATCGGCCTTCGCTGTCGGCGCACTTTTTTCTGCCCCATCCTTCTTCACCGCGTCGCTCTTAATGCGGCACGTTGCCTGGATTCCTTCTCCCAGTTCTACCCGCGCCTGACCGCCGGAAGCTTCGATTACCCGGCCCGAAACCACATCACCCTGCTGGCGCTCGGCGATATATTCCTCGATGCTGGTGGGAAGCAGTTGTTTCATCCCCAGCTTCACCCGCCGTTTTTCCGTATCAACCTCCAGCACCTGCGCTTTGACCGTCTGCCCGACTTTCAACATGTCCTGAGGATGATTGATGCGCTTCTCTGCGCTCATATCACTGACGTGAATCATGCCCTCGATGCCTTCCGCGAGTTGGACAAAGGCGCCGAACTTCGTAAGGCTGGTGACCGCTCCTTCGATTGCAGAGCCCACCGGAAATTTTTGCAAGACTTCCGTCCATGGGTCTCCCAGCGCCTGCTTGAGTCCGAGCGAGATGCGGCGCTCGCCCTGGTTCACCCCCAGAATCACTACCTCCACAGTGTCCCCGGGCTTTACCACATCGCTGGCCGCTCTGATCTTCTTTGCCCACGACATCTCTGAGACGTGAATCAATCCCTCGATGCCAGGTTCAAGCTCGACAAAGCCTCCGAAATCCATCACGCGCGTAACCGTGCCCCGGGCGCGTTCGCCCAGCCTGTACTTTGCCCCCGCCGAATCCCACGGATCGGGCTCCAGTTGCTTCATGCCGACCGAGATCCGCCGCCTCTCCGGATCAATCTTGAGAACCTTGACCTCCACCTCCTGTCCTGCCGTTAGCACATCCGCGGGCCTGGCGACACGGCTCCTGGAAATGTCGCTCACATGCAGCAGCGCGTCGACGCCACCAATATCCACAAAAGCACCGTAATCCGTCAGACTGCGCACTGTGCCCCGGACAACTTCGCCGACCTGTACTTCAGAGTAGCGGCGGTCCTTTGCGGCGCGCTCTTCCTCTTCTGCAATCACCCGTCGATCCACCACCACATCTTCCTGGGTCGCGTCCAGCTTCGTGATCCGACACCGGATTTCCTGCTCTACCAATTTTTCCATCTCGGCAGCATCCCGGGCTCCACTGCGGGAAGCGGGCATGAAGGCACGCACACCGATGTCCACGCTGAGCCCGCCTTTGACCACTGCGGTGACCGTGCCCATGATGGTCGCCTTCTCGGCAAAAGCCCGTTCCAGTGCCGCCCAGTCCTTAGGCCGCTCCATCCGGCCGAGGGTAAGTTCGTAGTAGCCTTCCGGATCACGCCCTTTGATGGAGACGACAACTTTGTCGCCCGCTTTTACCTTCTTGCCCGAACTTTCGAGTATGCTCAGAGGGAGAAGTCCCTCGGTCTTGAAACCGATATCCACTAAGACAGAATCGGCCGTGACGGCGACCACCGTGCCCTGGCGGCCAGTTCCGGACTCGCGCACGCGGTTCTTTTCGTACTGAGAAAAAATATCGCCGAAGGACTCGTTGGAATCGCCGGCAGATGGAGTCTGCGGAATGCTGGAGTTGGGCAGGCTTGGGTTGGACATGAAAGGTTACAGCCTCACTTGGGGTGATCCTTATCAGAATAACAAACTTGTGCCCTGGACTATGCGCTAACCACTGCCCGAGGTGAGCCGGGAGCGTCACATCGAACTGTGATGCAGGTCCTTGCGCGGGAACCAGATTTGTGATCTCAGCAGAGCAATTAAACTATTGATTACAAAAGATTTAACTTGACATCGAATGGTTTCAAGTCTAAGCTGGAGGCAACTTAAAAGGGCGCGTCCCGTTGCCATCCTCACCCCACATCTTACGGTACGCGCCCGTCGTATTTTGCGTGCTTTTTGGACCAACGCCCCGCACTTGCGGACTGGCAAACACGGCCGTGCCACAGATAGACTCTGAGAGTTAGTTCATGTCTCAGACTTCCATGAACGATTCGCTATCGAGACGCGCAGGGCTGCGCCTTCCTTTGGGAGTTATTCCTTCATGAATGCGATTCGCAGAGTTGCCATCCTGGGTGCGGGGACCATGGGCGCCCGCATCGCCGCTCATTTCGCCAACGCTGGTATCCCCAGCCTGCTGCTGGATATCGTCCCGCCAGATGCCGACGGTCCCGCTCGCAACAGGATTGCCTCTGCCGGTCTTGAGGCTGCCCGCAAGTCCAAACCGGCCGCATTCATGCAGCCGGCGTTGGCCGGGCTGGTGACTGTGGGCAATTTCGAGGACGACCTAAAAAGCCTTGCCGAAGTGGACTGGATCATCGAGGCCGTGGTGGAAAATCTCGAGATCAAGCGGTCGCTGCTCAGAAAAGTTGAAGCAATCCGCAAGACTGGAACAATTATTACGACCAACACCAGCGGCCTGCCGGTGGGCAAGATTGCCGAAGGATTTTCGGAGGAATTCCGCCGCTGCTGGTTCGGCACCCACTTTTTCAATCCACCGCGTTACATGCGTTTGCTGGAGCTGATCCCCACGCCTGAGGCCGACCGGAGTTTCATCGATACCATTGCCCACTTCTGCGACCGCAGCCTCGGCAAGGGCGTGGTGTTCGCCAAAGACACGCCGAACTTCATCGGCAACCGCATCGGCACATTTTCTGTGCTCAACGTGATGCGGCTCATGCAGGAGATGGATCTCAGCATCGAAGAGATCGATGCGCTCACGGGCCAGGCAGTCGGCTGGCCGAAGTCGGCGACCTTCCGCACCATTGATCTCGTGGGGCTCGATATTCTCGCCCATGTTGTGGCCAACATGACCCAGAAAGTCCACGATGAACGCAGCGATCTCAAGTTCCCGGATTTTGCCCGCCAGATGCTGGAGCACAAATGGCTGGGTGACAAGACCAAAGGCGGCTTCTACAAGAAAGCCAAAGACGACGAACGCCTGGCGCTCGAGTGGAGAACGCTCGAATATCATCCGCGCCAGAAGCCCAAATTTCCTGCCCTCGATATGGCCAAGAACGTCGAGGAGACCGGAGCGCGCCTTCGCCTCTTATTGGGGATGGACGGAGCCGGCTCCAAGAAAGGCGACAAGGTCGCCCAATTTCTGTGGCCCGCGCTTACCGATCTGTGGACGTATTCCGCGAATCGTATTCCGGAGATCGCCGATTCCATCGTCGAAATCGACCGCGCCATGCGCCTTGGCTTCAACTGGGAACTCGGCCCCTTCGAATTATGGGACGCGGCCGGCGTGGAAGCCACCGTCGAGCGCATGAAAAAAGAAGGCCGCGTGATCTCCGAGAACGTCGAAAAGCTGCTCGCCTCGGGCAAGAAATCCTGGTACAGCGATGATCCTAAGACCCCTTCCGGGCGCGCTTACTGGGAACTGAGAACCAGGAACTGGGAACCGGTTCACGTCCCCAGCGGCGTCTGGTCGGTTTCAGCGGCAAAGCAATCCAGGGGCGTGGTGAAGAAAAACTCCGGTGCGTCGCTGGTCGATGTCGGCGACGGAGTAGCCTGTATTGAATTCCACTCCAAGATGAACTCGCTTGGCGCCGACATCATTCAGCTCATCGCCCAGACTCTCAAGCCCGGGGGGCCGGGCGACAACTTCGACGCCTTCGTCATCAGTAACGACGCCACCAACTTTTCCGTCGGCGCCAACCTGATGTTGCTCCTCATGTCGGTGCAGGAAGAAGAATGGGACGAGGTGGACTTAGCCATCCGCCAGTTCCAGGGCATGACTCAGGCCATCAAGTTCTCGCCCAAACCGGTGGTGGTAGCGCCGTTCGGTTTGTGTCTGGGCGGTGGAACGGAGATCTCGCTGCACGCGCCGGCCCGACAGCCGCACGCGGAACTCTATACCGGTCTGGTGGAAGTGGGAGTGGGCCTGCTGCCCGGGGGTGGTGGCTGCAAAGAAATGTTGCTTCGGGCAATCGACAGTGCAACGTCCATTCGCCCTGGCGGGCGTGGTGAATCAGTGGAATTGACCGAAGCGCTGAAGCGAGCCTTCGAGACCATCGCCACCGCCAAAGTCGCGACCTCCGCCCAGGAAGCGCGCAGTCTGGGTTTCTTGTCGGGTTCCGATGGTATCACCATGAACCGCCAACGGTTGCTGAGCGACGCCAAAGCGCGCGCCCTGGAGTTGGTGCGCTCTGGGTACACGGCTCCCCAACCCCGCAACGAGCTGCCCGCGCCGGGTGAGAACATCCTGGCCCTGCTGAAGATGGGCGTCTACCTGATGCATGAGGGCGCATACATCAGCGAACACGAGGTCAAAATCGGGAACAAAATCGCAGAGGTGCTTTGCGGCGGGAATGTCTCTTCGGGCACGCCAGTCAGCGAGCGGTACATTCTTGATCTGGAACGGGAAGCGTTCAAATCACTTTGCGGCGAGAAAAAGACCCAGGAGCGGATTCAGTACACGCTGAAGACGGGAAAGACGCTGCGCAACTGATAGGAGTCTTCTCTCGTGCCAGCGCATCGAATCAAGGAGTTTGTCTGAACCGGAACCGTCGGACTGATAACTGGCTATTAGCCACTGGACACTGCCATGCGTGAAGTTGTCATCGTTTCTTCCGTTCGTACCGCGGTGGGGCGAGCCTTCAAAGGCACGCTCCGCGCCACACGTCCCGATGAACTGGGAGCGATTGCCATCAAGGGCGCTCTCGACCGCGTACCCCAGCTGGATGCGAGAGAGATCGAAGATGTCATCCTGGGCTGTGCCATGCCCGAAGGCGAGCAAGGGATGAACGTGGCTCGCATTGCCTCCCTGCGCGCGGGGCTGCCGGTCGAAGTTTCAGCGCTCACCATTAACCGCTTTTGCTCGTCGGGGCTGCAGGCGATCGCGCTGGGGGCCGACCGCATCGCTACCGGGGGCGCAGAGGTCATTGTCGCTGGCGGCACTGAATCCATGTCGATGATCCCCATGGGCGGCAATAAGATTTCACCTAACCCGTGGCTGGTCGATCACAACCCCGGGGCATATCTCTCGATGGGGCTGACCGCTGAGCGTGTGGGCCAGCGCTTCGGAATCACCCGCGAGCAGGCCGACGAATTTTCGTTCCGCAGCCATCAAAGGGCTTTGGCCGCGATTCAGGCGGGCAAGTTCGTAGATGAAATCGTCCCTGTGCCGGTCAGCTTTACCGCGCCGAACGGAGCCAAGCCCAAGCGACACGAAATCATTTTCAATGTTGATGAGGGGCCGCGGGCTGACACGTCGTTCGAAGCCCTGTCGGGGTTGAAGCCCGCATTTCATGTGAAGGGAACCGTCACCGCGGGAAATTCTTCGCAGATGTCGGATGGTGCCGCTGCTGCGGTTGTCATGTCCGCCGAGAGAGCGAAGGCCCTCGGCATTAAGCCGCTGGCTCGCTACGTCTCGTTTGCCACCGCGGGATACAAGCCGGAAGAAATGGGTCTCGGACCGGTGTTTGCCATTCCCAAGGCGCTAAAGCTGGCGGGAATCCGACTCGCGGACATCGAGGTGATTGAACTGAATGAAGCGTTTGCCACCCAGTCGTTAGCCGTGATTCAAGAAGCGGGTCTCGACCCGGAACGCGTGAACCCAAATGGCGGAGCGATCGCCCTGGGGCATCCGCTGGGCTGCACTGGAGCAAAGCTGACCGCGACAGTGATCCGCGAACTCCAGCGCCGCAATGCTCGATATGGCCTCGTCACTATGTGCGTAGGCGGAGGCATGGGCGCAGCAGGCATTTTCGAAAGGCTTTGATCACCAGGAAACGGGGCCTTCAGAGGGTCTATTCGATGGATCGAGAGATCGTCAGTTTTCCTTTGACGTCCTGTCGCCGGTACATCTGGCACAGATACTTTCGTACCTCAAGCTCAGTGGCAAATCCGTTGGCTAGCTTATAAACTTCAATGTCCCGCACCTGAAAGACGGTATCAGACGTTTCGTGAATGATACTGGCTGGAGTAGGGTGATAACCACGGAAAGCGCGAAGGTACGGGTTCAAAAGGGGTTCCATGGCCACAACTGCTATTCCAAAAGCGAAGATTTCCGGCGGCAGCTTTCTCCTCGAAGACCGCCGCCCGAGTGAAGTTTTTACACCGGAAGATTTTTCTGAGCAACATGTGCTCATCGGTCAAACTGCTGAGGAATTCGCCGTCAACGAGATCGTCCCCAACATTGAAAAGATCGAGCATAAAGACTTCTCCGTCACCCGCGATTTGCTGAAAAAAGCCGGGGAACTCGGCTTGAGCTCGGTGGAAATTCCCGAAGCCTATGGCGGCCTCGAAATGGACAAAGTGACCGCCGCTGTGATCGCCGACCACATCGCCAAGTACGCGGGCTTTGCCACCACCTGGGGTGGACACACCGGCATCGGCACTCTGCCCATCGTTTACTTCGGCACCGAAGAGCAGAAAAAGAAGTATCTGCCGCGGCTGGCGGCCGGTGAGATCGTCGGCGCCTATGCGCTTTCTGAGGCTTCCTCCGGTTCCGACGCGCTCAATTGCCGCGCTCGCGCCGAGCTGTCCCCGGATGGCAAGCACTACATTCTCAACGGCGAAAAGATGTGGATCACCAACGCCGGATTCGCCGATCTATTCACGGTGTTCGCCAAAGTGAACGGCGAGAAATTCACCGCGTTTCTGGTCGAGAAAAGCTTCCCCGGTTTTTCTATCGGCGCGGAAGAGCACAAGATGGGTATCCGGGGCTCTTCGACCTGTCCCATTATCTTGAACGATTGCAAAGTCCCAGCCGAGAATCTGCTCGGCGAGATTGGCAAAGGCCATGTCATCGCCTTCAACATTCTGAACGTAGGGCGCTTCAAACTCGGTGCCATGTGCGTGGGCGGCGCTCGCGTCGCTCTCGAAAACTCGATTGCCTACGCCAAACAAAGGAAGGCATTCAGCAAAGTCATTGCGGATTTTGGCCTGGTGCGGGAGAAGCTGGCCAACATGGCCACACTGATCTATGTCGGAGAGTCACTGGTCTATCGCACGGTGGGCATGATGGATGTTGCACTCCACGAGGTGGATAAGTCCGCCGCGGGTGCGATGAAAGAGACCCGCAAGGCTATTGAGGAATACGCAGTCGAATGCTCGATCATCAAAGTCTGGGGCTCGGAGATGGTTGATTATGTGGTCGACGAGACCGTGCAGATTTATGGCGGCTACGGCTTCGTCGAAGAATATCCGGCCGAGCGCAGCTACCGTGATGCCCGCATCAACCGCATCTTTGAAGGCACCAACGAAATTAACCGCCTCATTATCACCGGATTTCTCCTCAAGCGCGCCATGAGCGGTCAGCTGCCGCTGATGCCCGCCATCAAGAAGCTGATGGACGAAGTGCTCTCCGGTCCGTCGCAGGGCGAAGACCTGGAAGGACCTCTGGCTGAGGAACGCAAACTGGTCGCGCAAGCCAAAAAGCTGGGGCTGTTCGCCGCTGGGGCCGCCACCCAGAAGTATATGCAGGCGATCGAAGACCAGCAGGAGATCATGGGCGCGATCGCCGATATGACCATTGAGGCCTATGCCATGGAATCGGCCGTCCTGCGGGCGCTGAAGATTGCGGAGAACAAGGGCGAAAGCGCTGCCGCGCTACCCATTGCCCTGACTCGCGTTTACCTTTCGCAGGCGATGGAAAAAATTGAGGCGGCGGCGCGCAAGATCGTCGCCGCGGTTGCCGATGGCGATATGCTGCGCACGCAGCTGGCGATTCTTCGCCGGCTGGCGAAATACGAACCATTCAACACGGTTGACCTCCGCCGGCAGATCGCGCAGAAGGTGATTGAACGGGGAAAGTACAGCCTCGCATAGCTACGGAGGCTAACCACGGGGAAGAGCTAGTTATGACTTGCTTTTCAGCTCTTCCATCACGCTCTGAATGAGCTCCTTTGCGCCGCCGAGGTTCTTCATGACGATCTGAATATCCATGACCGGCCTGCCCGGCCAGCGCTGGCTCTGGCAATAGACGCCGTGCTGGCCAACCAGAGCCATGGCGTCGGTGATCATGTCCATGGTGACTGCCAGTCGTCCGCGCGGCAACCCTAGCATGGTTTCGTAATGTTCCAGTTCTTCCTGTTTTTCATCGAATACCGGCATAGGAAGATTGTACCGTGGGGTTGCGCTGGAGGATAATCTCGGGGCAGGCTGCTATCCCGGCCAGGGGTTCTTTCGTCAGACCAGTTAGCCATCCACAGTCGCTTTTAAATTCTTGAATAGGAGAGTCTATGAAGATACGAATGGTCTTTCTTACGCTGCTGATTCTCAGTATCACCACGCTTGCTCTCGCACAGAAACCCAGTCCGCCGGCGCAGGCGCAGTGCAAATTTTCCGACGGCAAGACCATCACGGTCGACTATTCCAGCCCGCGCATGAAAGGCCGCAAGATTTATGGCGGTCTGGTGCCTTATGGCGAAGTCTGGCGTACCGGCGCCAACGAGGCCACGACGTTTGTCACGACCGCGGATCTCACGGTTAACGGCAAGAGTGTGCCCGCTGGGAACTACACCATCTTTACCGTGCCCAACCCGGACAAATGGACGCTGATCGTCAACAAAAAGACCGGCGAGTGGGGTATTCCCTACAAGTATGAAAGTGAGGAGTTGCTGCGCACCGATATGATGGTCTCAAAAACCCCCTCGCCAGTGGAGAACTTCACCATCTCGTTTGATCAGAGCGGCGCAGCCTGCACCATGAACGTTATCTGGGACGACAATAAGTCTTCGGTACAGGTCATGGAGTCGAAGTAGGGAAAGCTCGGTCGAAACAAAGTCAGGTGGCGTTCTTGCGCACGTTGCGGCTGAATGAGTTTGACGCTCTCCCCTGAGCTGACATTCAAGACCGCAAGACGGCAAAGGAAAGCCAAGGAGCGTAAGGACCGTAAACAAATTTACGGTTCTACCTTGCGAGCAGCGCATTTACAGAGCGCTGCAGTTGATCAAAGTTGTCGGTGAGGCGCTGGGCCTGTTGCATCGCCGCCTGCGCCTCGTCTT
>Ga0335078_10013138_pt1 | contig 12270 bp, 9 predicted proteins | sample Lox_Sample_32_FD_206711 | JGI IMG/M metagenome (GOLD analysis project Ga0335078, IMG submission 206711) | Soil microbial communities from Loxahatchee National Wildlife Refuge, Florida, United States - Lox_Sample_3.2 | ecosystem: Environmental > Terrestrial > Soil > Wetlands | place: USA: Florida... | reverse complement strand
GCCGAAGTTCGTTATGGCGGTGCCGGTCTACTTCGATTTCGACGGGCATGTTGTTCCCGCCGGATATGTGCCTTTGTTCGGAAACCAGACTTCTAGCGAATTCAAACTCCGCCTGCCCAGGAAGCCCAAGCACGTCCTGCTCAACGCCAATCATGACGTGCTGGCGGCCGAGTCGGTGGTGAAGGAGATGTGAAATGCGTACGATCAGCCGGAGAGAACTGCTGCAACTGGCAGGAGCATCGGTGGCCCTCGCGGCCCGTCCGCCGGAAGGCGAGGGTAAAGCCGCCGCTCCTCTTTCGGTCTTCGACTATTCGCAGGTCGAGCTGCGCGACGGTCCCCTGCGGCGCCAGTTCGACAGAAACCACGAGTTCTTCCTGCGCCTGGATGACGACCGGATGCTGAAGATCTACCGGCAGCGGGTGGGCCTGCCGGCGCCCGGACCCGACATGGGCGGCTGGTACGACGACTTTTGCCCCGGCGCCAGCTTCGGACAGTACGTTTCCGCGCTTGCGCGGTTCGCCGGCGCCACCAACTCCGATGCGACGCGCGCCAAGGTACGGCGCCTCGTGCGTGGATACGCCCTCACGCTCGATTCCTCCGGCAAGTTCTTCGCCGATCTCAGATATCCGGGCTACACCTATGACAAGCTGGTCTGCGGATTGATCGACGCGCATTCCTACGCCGGCGACTCCACCGCCTTCGAGGTTCTGGCCGAAACCACCCGCGCCGCGCTTCCGCACATGGCGGACCGCGCCTTAACCCCCGAGGAGATGCAGCAGCGCCCCCATAAAGACGAGACTTACACTTGGGATGAGACCTATACCTTCGCCGAGAATCTTTTCCTCGCCTTTGAACGGACCGGCGAGCGCAAGTATTACGACTTAGGCAAACGCTACCTGCTCGATCGCGGTTTTTTCGATCCTCTGGCGGAGGGGCGGAACGTCCTGCCCGGCCTCCATGCCTACAGCCACGTGAATGCCCTTAGTTCCGGTATGCAGGGTTACCTGAAGCTGGGCGACCCGAAGTATCTTCGCGCCGTAAGAAACGCGGCCGGCATGATCTTGAAAGATCAAAGCTATGCCACAGGCGGCTGGGGTCCGAACGAAGCCTTCGTCGAACCCGGCACGGGCGCCCTCGGTGAGAGTCTCACCAGCACCCACCGTCACTTCGAAACAGCCTGCGGCGGTTATGCTCACTTCAAGGTGATGCGCTATCTGCTCGCGGTGACTCGCGACTCCCGCTACGGCGACAGCATGGAGCGCGTCCTGTACAACGCCCTCCTGGGTATCCAGCCGATTCTGGAAGACGGTTCGACGTTCTACTATTCCGACTATCATGACTCCGCGCAAAAGTCCTATATCCGGATCATTCCCGATGCGCGCTATCGCTGGGACCTCGATGATAAGTGGCCCTGCTGTTCCGGAACGTTCCCGCAAGTGACCGCCGACTACGGTATCAGCTCCTACCTCGGAGGCCCCGACGGGATTTACGTCAATTTGTACGCGCCGTCCAGGCTGACCTGGACGCAAGGCGCCACTCGCTGTTCGATCCTACAGGAGACGGACTATCCGGCGTCGGACATTGTCACTCTTACTCTTACCGTCTCATCACCGGCGGATTTCGCCGTTCACTTACGCATCCCCGCCTGGGCGGGAGAAGGAACCACGATATTTGTGAACGGACGCCGTGCCCGTGCCGAGATCCCCAAGGGCGCGTTTTTTGCCATTCACCGGAGATGGAAGACCGGGGACCGGATCGAATTCGAAATCGCGCAGCCCGTGCGGCTCGAGCCGGTCGATCCCCGGAATCCCAACACGGTGGCGCTGCTCCGGGGCGCGCAAGTTTTGTTCGCCGTCGGCGCGGCGCCTCCCACAGTATCGCGCCGGCAGTTGCTTGCCGCCAAGATCGAAAAGGCGGCCGGCGGCGATTGGCTGGCGCGCATGGAATCGGGAGACGTGCGGCTCCGTGCTTTCGGCTCGATTGACCGCGAAACCTACCAAACGTATTGGAACGTCACCTGACATTCGCAGGCGCCGCTCACTGGTCCGCCGCGGACCACCGTCCAGTTCGTCCTACTCGATTTGGATTTTTTGCGGCTCCGGTGTGTACTCGTAATTGAGGAACCGCAGCATGATCCAGATCGACGACCCCGTGCAGTTAGCCGAAGATCTCTGCAAGCTCGGATTCGATGCCTGCCACGAAATCGTTTTCGGCCCGCGCGGGTATCAGGAAGGGCTGGACGTCGGCGCCGACTTCTTTCCGCTGTGGGAACTCGCGCTTCCGGAAAACCTTTCCGCGCTGGCCGCTTTGGACTTTGGCGCCATCAAAGCCCGCCGGGGCCGGGATTGGTCCGTCGCTCCGCCGGCCGGTCTTCGCTCCGCGGCTGCCTGAACCTCGGGGACCGCGCCTCTTTCGGAGCCGCGACGGCAAGAGAGAGGCGGCAGACCGCACCCTGCTTACGGAATACGTCCTGACCGCCGTCTTCCCGATCGTCGCCAAGCGATACGCGCTACAATCCCGCCACCAGCTTTGCCAGCAGCGCCGTGCGATCCGCGATCCGGTCCACCAAAATGCTCTCGTTCCGCGCATGCGCGCCCTCTCCTACGGCGCCCAGGCCGTCCAGCGTCGGAACACCGAGCGCAGCCGTGAAGTTCCCGTCCGACCCGCCCCCGCTGAGCGATTCCTCCAATTTCACTCCCAATTCGCGCGCGAATTTCTGCGCCTGGCGGAACAGCCGCGCGATAGCCGGCGAGCGCTCCAGCGGCGGCCGGTTCAAGCCGCCTTGAACTTCGATCGTGCACCGCTTGTCCACCGGACGCAGGCTGCGGAACTTGCGATCCACCGCCGCGGCGTCTTTCAACTTCAATACGCGCAGGTCGGTGTGGAGCGTGGCTTCCCCCGCGACTACGTTCGAACGCGTGCCGCCAGAGATCACGCCCGGATTCACCGTGATGCCGCGGCGCAGATCCGTGAATCCCGCGATGCGCTCGATCTGCCGCGCCAGCTCCAGGATGGCGCTCGCTCCGCCCGTGAAATCCAGGCCGGAATGCGTCGCCTTGCCGCGCACCGTTACGATGTAGTCGCCAATGCCTTTGCGCGCGGTCTTGAGCTTGCCCTCCAGCCCCGTGGCGGGCTCCAGCACCAGCACGGCTTGGCTGCGCCGTGCATTCTTTTCCGTCAACGCGCGGGAAGATTCGCTGCCCACCTCTTCATCGGAATTGATCTGCAGAATCACCTTTCGCCCGGCCGGCGTCTGCAAATCCTGCAGGATCTGCAGCGCGCAAAAGAACAGCGCAATACCGCCCTTCATGTCGAACACGCCCGGCCCCCACAACCGCCCGTCCCCTTGCCGGAAGGGCATGGACGCCAGAGTGCCGCGCGGCCAGACGGTATCCGAATGCCCCAGCGCCATAATCGGGCCCCGCTTCGTTTTGCCGGGTAAATCGAACTCGAACACCACGTGATGCCCGAATCGTCCGCCGGGAAATTTCTGGATCTTGGCGAAGGCCGGAGCCACATCGGCCAGCAGTTGCCCGAAACGGTTCACCGCCGCCGGATCGTCGCTGGGCGACTCGCACTCCACCAGTTGCCGGATCAGCGCTACAGTACTCCGCTGCCGGTCGAGCGCCTGCGCGAGTATGGGGTCCACGGCTGTTATGATAGCGCTTCGTGCGATAATAGCGGCTTCCATGCCCATATTGGATATCAACGAAATTCGTGACATCCTGCCGCACCGCTATCCCATGCTGCTGGTCGATCGGATTATCGAGCTCGAAGACGAGCGCATCGTGGGCATCAAGAGCGTCACCCACAACGAGCCGTTCTTCCAGGGCCATTTTCCGGACTTCCCGGTGATGCCCGGCGTGCTCATTGTGGAGGCCCTGGCGCAGACGGCCGGCGTGCTGGTGCTCAAACACATCGCCGACCGCCATCGCAAACTGGTGCTGCTGGTTTCGATCGACAGCGCCAAGTTCCGCCGTCCCGTGGTGCCCGGCGATACACTGCGCCTGGAGATGACCGTCATCAAGCGCAAGGCCACCGTGGCGAAGATGGCCGGCCGCGCGACGGTGGATGGACTCGTCGTGGCCGAAGCCGAAGTCATGTGCAAGCTGGCTGACAAGGAAGAAGCGGAAGCGCTTTCCTGATCGATGCCGGTTCACCCCAGCGCCATCGTAGACCCGCAGGCACGCATCGCCGGGACGGCCGAGATCGGGCCCTATTGCATCGTCGGCGGCGAAGTCGAGATCGGCGCCCGCACGCGGCTCATGGCGCATGTCTACCTGGAAGGGCCGCTGTTCATCGGCGAGGACAATCTTTTTTTCCCGTACAGCACCGTCGGGGTGGCTTCGCAGGATTTGAAATACCGCGGCGAGCGGGCCGAGACGCGCATCGGAAGCCGCAACAAGATCCGGGAGTTTGTCACCATTCATCGCGGCACCGAGGGCGGCGGCCTGGTCACCCGCATCGGCGACGACAACCTCCTGATGGCCTACGTGCACGTGGCGCACGACGTCCAGGTGGGCGGCCGCGTGGTGCTGGCCAACGCGGTCACTCTGGGCGGACATGTGCAAGTGGGCGATTGGGCCGTGATCGGCGCCTCCACCGGCGTGCATCAGTTCTGCCGTGTGGGACGGCACTCCATTATCGGCGGCTATAGCGTGGTGACGCAGGATGTGCTGCCCTTCTCGAATACCGTCAGCGAGCGCGGCATCAAAGTCTTCGGCGCGAACAAGACGGGCCTCGATCGCCGCGGCTTCGCCCGCGAGACCGTCGAGAAGCTGCAAACCGCGCTCCGCCTGCTCACCCACTCCGGCCTGAATACTTCGCAGGCGGTGCAGCGCATCCAGGCCGAGATCCCCGCCTGCCCGGAAGTCGACGAGCTCCTGCAATTCATCGCCGAATCCGCCCGGGGAGTGATCAAATGAGGCGCGTGGCGCAAGCTTCAGCTTGCCGCGGCGAGCTTCAGCTCGCCGGCTTTCGCCCGTGGGCTGAAGCGCACGGCCGCGGCGGTCGGGCGGTGGGCGGCGACAGCCATGGCGATCGAGCCGCCCGTGGCGATAGCCATGGCGATCGAGCCGCCCCCGGCGATCAAGCCGGCAGTGGCGATCGAGCCGCCCCCGGCGATCGAGCCGGCCGTGCTTTCACCGGCGCAAAACCGCCCTCCGCATGAAGTACGGTCTCATCGCCGGAAGCGGACGCTTCCCCATTCTGGCCCTCGAAAGCGCGCGCCGGCTCGGCCACGAGGTCGTCGTCCTCGCAATTCGCGAGGAAGCCGCCCCCGAAGTCGAGCCGCTGGCCGCCGCCTGTCACTGGATCTCACTGGGCCAACTAGGCCGCCTGATCGACATCCTCAAGCAGGAGGGAATTTCGGAAGTGGTCCTGGCCGGTCAGGTGAAGCACGCGAAAATCTTCTCCTCGATCCTGCCGGATTGGCGGCTGCTCAAGCTGCTGGCGACCCTGCCGGCCCGCAATACCGACGCGCTGATCGGCGGAGTCGCGCAAGCGCTCGCCGGCGAAGGCATCCAGCTCCGCGATTCCACCGCGCTGCTGAAGCCCATGCTGGCCGGCGAAGGCGCCCTGACCCGCCGCCCGCCCGACACCCGCGAGGAAGCGGATATCGGCTACGGCCGCCGCGTGGCCGCCGCCCTGGCCGGTTTCGACGTGGGGCAGAGCGTGGCCGTTTGCGAAAAGGCCTGCGTGGCCCTCGAGGCCATGGAAGGCACCGATGCGGTGCTGCGGCGCGCCGCAAGCTTGGTGAATGGCCGTCCCTTGACGCTGGTGAAAGTCTCCAACCGGCGGCGGCATCTGCTTTTCGATGTGCCGGTAGCAGGTGTTGACACCATCGACGTGATGCGCGAGACCGGCACTACCGCGATGGCCGTGGATGCCGGCCGCACCCTCCTGCTGGATCGCGAGGAGATGCTGGCGCGCGCCGGCGCGGCCGGCATCGCCATTGCCGGCTACGCCGCCGTAGAGTGAGCGCGCATGCACGATAAGATCCGAATCGCCGTGGTCGGGGCTGGGCAGTTCGGGCGGAATCATTGCCGCGTGGTCGAGCAATCCGCGCGCGCGGAGTTGGCCGCCGTGGTGGACATCGATCCGGCACGCGCCCCCATTGCCGATTACCGCGAATTGTCCGGCAAGGTCGACGCGGCCATTGTGGCAGCGCCCACTTCGGCTCACGCCGAGATCGGTTGCTGGCTGCTCGAACACGGCATCGATGTGCTGGTGGAGAAGCCCATCGCGCCGGACCTCGAGTCCGCCGGCCGTTTGATCGCCGCCGCCGGCCGCCACGGGCGCGTGCTCCAGGTCGGGCACTTGGAGCGCTTCAATCCGGCCGTGGTCGCGCTTGAAAGCCGGGTCACCTTGCCGCTGTTCTTCGAGATCCACCGGCTCAGCGTATTCAGCCCGCGCAGCCTCGACGTGGACGTGGTGCTGGACCTGATGATCCACGATCTCGATATCGTCCTGAGCCTCATGCGGGCGGAACCGTGTGAAATCCGCGCCGCCGGGATCTCCATTCTCTCCCGCAAGGTGGATATCGCCAACGTGCGCCTCGAGTTCCCCAACGGCGCCGTAGCCAACCTCACCGCCAGCCGCGTTTCCACCGACAAGGTGCGCAAACTACGCCTGTTCCAGCCCCGGCAATATGTTTCGCTGGATTACGCCCGGCAGGATCTGCTGTTACTTTCCGTGGGGGAAAACCGCCAAATCTCTTATGAGCCGGCGCCCGTGACCAAGGCCGAGCCCCTGCAGTTGCAGTTCGACGCTTTCCTCGACAGCGTGGAAACCCGGAATCCACCGAAAACTTCGGGGGCCGCGGCGCGTCAAACATTAAAGGTGGCTTTGGCGATTGTTGATAAGATCGAAGAACACGCGGAAGTCGTCTCTAAGTCTTTGGCGGGAGGATGGAAACCCAATTACTGACGTTACAGAGCCGCGACCGTCGGGGCGCGGTTTGCACCCCGGAATCCTAGTTCAGGCGCCCGTGGAAAACGAGCCGGAACTGAATCTGCTGTTGACCGACTGGGGGCAGGATCGGTCGCGTACGCGCGAGGCGCGCCTGTTGTCGGTGGCCGTACACGTCCTGGCGGTCACCGCCCTCGTCGTCATGCCCCGCAGCCTGGTCTCCCCTTCCCCGCGCGTACAGCCCCTCGTCACTCCCTTGATCGAGCCGCAGTCCGAATTGACGCAGAAAGCGCCGAATAAGGGCAAAATCAACAAGGAGTTGACGGCGGAGGCGTTGGAGCCGCGCCCGCGCATTCGGATTCCGCCTTCGCCGCCATCGTCCACGCGTCCACCGGCGCCAAAGAACACGCCGGCGCAAGCGCCGCCGCCCGCGCCCTTGCCGGAGCCGCCCCGCATCGATACTTCGAGTCGCGAGATCCTGCCTCCTCGCGCACTGCCGCCCGGCCCCGAAGTCTCGGCGGCTGCGCCGCCACAGATCCAGCCGGACGAGAAACCCAGAATTACGCTCGAGACTCCCACGGCTCGCCCACCCTCCGGCGGCAAAGGCAGGATCGCGATTCCGGACACCTCCGTCTCCGGCGCGATCAAAAGCCTGGCGCGGCAAGGCTCGGAAGGAGCTCTGACCGTAGGCGACGACTCGAGCGATGCCAGTTTCGGCGGCCTGGGCCCTGGGCTGCGGCTGCCGCCCTCGCCCGGGCGGCCCGGCAGCGCCTTGCAATTGCTCAGCGATCCCATGGGGGTCGACTTCCGGCCCTACCTGATGCAGGTCCTGGCCAATGTGCGCCGCAATTGGTCCGCGATTTATCCGGAAAGCGCCAAGCTGGGAGCCAGGGGGAAAGTGCAAATCCAGTTCGCCATCGCCAGGGACGGCAGCATCCCGAAAGAAGTGAAGGTCGCCGCTTCCGGAATCGCAGCCCTGGACCGGGCCGCCGTCTCCGCCATCAGCATGTCCGAACCCCTCCCGCCGCTTCCCACCGAGTACGCCGGCAGCGTCATCCGGCTGCAGTTCACGTTCCTTTATAACGTGCCGCGGAAGTGAGGTGGCGCGAGCGGCCCAGCGTGGCGTTGCCGGGCGGGACCTCAGTCCCGCCGAAACGGCGAACTTCAGTCCCGCCGCTGGAGTTTGGACATTGCGATTGCCGCTCCGGGCGTGGCGCGAGCGGAAGCGTGCAGCGGCGAACTTCACCTCGCCGCCTCGAGTTTGGACATTGCGCTTGCCGCTCCGGGCGTGGCGCGAGCGGAAGCGTGCAGCGGCGAACTTCAGTTCGCCGTCAACGGAGGGGGCCGTTTCCGCCTGCTGCTAAAGCCGTGCCAACGGAGCCGGGACGCCCGTCTCCGCGCCGGCCGATGCGGCGTTAGCCACCGCCGCCGCCCGCAGTTCCCGGCGCAGGATCTTACCCACCGGCGTCTTCGGCAGCTCGCTGCGAAACTCCACCAGCTTGGGCACTTTGTAACTGGTCAGGTTCTGGCGGCAGTAGGCTACGATCTCATCGCGCGACAAGTTCGGGTCTTCCGATACGACAAACGCCTTGACCACTTCTCCCTTAATGGCATCCGGTACGCCGATCACCCCGCACTCGACTACTCCCGGCACGCCGGCAATCACGTTCTCAATCTCGTTCGGATAGACGTTGAAGCCGGATACCAGGATCATGTCCTTCTTGCGGTCCGTGATCCGCAGATAGCCGCGCGGGTCCATCACCCCGATATCGCCGGTGCGCAGCCAGCCGCCAGGGGTGAACACATTCGCGGTTTCGCCCGGCAGTTGCCAATAGCCCATCATCACCTGCGGACCGCGCACGCAGATCTCGCCCTCGCCGCCCGGCGCCAGTTCCCGGCCTTCTTCGTCCAGAATGACGACCTCGGTCGAGGGCAGCGGCAAGCCGATCGTCTCGTTGTATCCCGCTTTCAGAGGATTGCAGGAGACGAACGGCGAGGCCTCGGTCAACCCGTAGCCCTGCAGCAGCGGCCGGCCCGTAACCGCCTCCCAGCGCTCGCCGACGGCCCGGTGGACCGCGGCGCCGCCGCCCAGCACGAATTTCAGCCGGCTGAAATCGGTCTTGGCGAAGCCCGGCGCATTCAACAATCCGTTGAAAAGGGTATTGACGCCGGTCATCAGCGTGAACCCGGAGTGTTCCAATTCCTTCACGAAGGCGGGCATATCCTTCGGGTTCGTAATCAGCAGATTCACCGCGCCCAGCTTCATGCCCAGCAAGCAGTTGGTCGTGAGGCAGAAAACATGGTACATCGGCAAAGCGGACACCAGGACTTCCTGCCCTTCGATGAGCGCGCCTTCGCACCAGGCGCACGCCTGCTGCAGATTCGCGATCAGGTTGCCGTGCGTCAGCATCGCCCCCTTGGAGTTTCCCGTCGTGCCGCCGGTATACTGCAGCAACGCAATGTCGCCCTGTTGGACATCGGCTTCCTGCAGTTGAGCCTGGGCGCCGGAATCGAGCGCCGCGCGAAAGTCGATGGTATTCGCAATCCTCCACCTTGGGACCATCTTCTTCAAGCGCTTGACGACGAAGTTGACCACCAGCCGGCGCGGGTTCGGCAGCAGGTCGCCAACCTGCGTGGTCACCACGTGCTTGACCGCCGTGTTCGCCAACGCCTTCTCCAGGACGTGCGCGAAGTTCTCCAGAATGACGATGGCCTCCGCGCCCGAGTCCTTGAGTTGATGCTCCAGCTCGCGCGGCGTGTAGAGAGGATTCACGTTGACCACGATCATTCCCGCGCGCACGACCCCAAACAACGCGATGGGATACTGGAGAAGATTGGGCATCATCAACGCGACGCGCGATCCCTTCTGCAAACCGGCGCTTTGCAGCCACGCTGCGAAGTCGCGGCTTAGCCGGTCAAGCTGCGCATACGTGATGGTCGCGCCCAAATTCCGGAAGGCCGGCCGGTCCGCGAATTTGCGGCAGCTTTGCGCGAGCACGTCGTTGAGCGACGAATACTCCTGCATGTCGATCTCGGCCGGCACGCCGGCGCCGTAGCTATCGAGCCAGATTCTATCCATGATGCGGTGACCTCCGGGAACGGCCAGCGGCTGGGTCGGGCTTCCTACATGCCATCGCGAAGCGTTCCCCGAGACGCCCTTTCGAGGGCTCCGCGTGGATCGCGTCATCCCGGTCCGCCCGGATGCCGCTCTCACTTTTCTCCAATATAGTATTTTACCATCCGATTATACCGCCTGGGGGCCGCCGTCAGGCTCGAACACGCGGAAGCACGCTGGAGCCCCATCCCGCGGGTTGAATCGGCGCCATCCGCCCGGCAGACGATCGGGCCGCAGGTTGCAACGACGCGATTGCCGCGCCGTTTGTTACCGGCCTTCACTTGCGCGGGCTGGCTCGCCGGCTACGGCGCTGGGCAGCAGCGCTTGTCTCACCTCGGACCGGGCCAAAAGAGCATGTGATCCGCCTCGGCCTGGCTCCGGCGGGGGCCGACCGCATAGGGCCTAGCCCGCTCCTAAACCGGTCGGCTATCCAGGCGCCGCCGCTCACGCTCTTCGGCGATTTGCTCCAGACGCTCGGGCGACGCGTCCGGCCCCAGTTTCGCAAGCGCCGGGCCGGAGCCATACACCCGCCGGCGCGGGAGATGGCTATTGTGCGCAAGCGGGCATGGCGAGTGGGTCACGGCGTCGGGCGTCTAGACTGTCCTCCGCATGCAGCGGCCTGTATTGGTGAACGCAGCCTGCCGAGAGGCCGCATTAAAAAAAAGAGGAATGTATTGACGACAGGCGTTTCAGTTATGTAGACTTACTTTCGCGTTGTTTTTCATCGAAAAGAGACCGATATGTCCACCTCGCAGGCAGCCGCAATCCCGATGCAATATACGAGTGTCGCCCCCTCTTCGAGCGCTCCGGCGGTCACATTTACGCAGCAGTTGACTGTACAGACAATACCGGTCAATTTCGCCGGCGTGCCAGCCGATTTCGCCGGCCAGACGACCGGGATCGCGTCGAATTTTACGGTCGGTGGGTGGGTTCGTGCGTCATTTAACCCGCCTGCGGCAGACGGACCATATGTCTTCCTCGCCGGCGGTCAATTTGGAATATCCTACAGCAGCACCGGCATTGTCACGGCAGGCTTTCTCGACCAGGGGAACAGCTCTTCCCAGCCGGTGGAATCCTCGATCCCCATCGCGGACGGCCAGTGGCATTTTATTGCCGCTTCGTACCAGCAGATCGACACCGCGAGCGTCAGTGGCGCGGCGCCCAGTGGTGAGCTTAATCTCTACATTGACGGCGATCTCCTGGACGTTGTCACGGTGACCAATTTTCCCACGTCGGCCCTGTCGGGCCTCACTTTGGGCGATTCTTGCCCGGCCGGCTGGTCCATCGATTTCGGAGCGTGGCTGGTGTGGTCGGTCCCCGAAACCGGCGAAGTTATGGATGTGCCTCAGTGGGGCGCGCCCACGGGAAGTGGGCTGGTGGAGGGACTTGCGGTCGCGCTCGATTTTGCGAATGGCGCTCCACAGGACAGCTCTGGAAACAACGTGCAATTCACCTTCGGCGCACAAAACTCGAATACTCCATGTCTGCAACTCACCGGGGGACAGTCGGCGGCCGTTCCTTCCACAGCGGGCATTAATCCCGGTGGCGTGGGAGGGGACTTCACGGTAATGGGCTGGATAGGGCTGCCGACGCAAGACGGGGGTTGGGTTAATCTGTTACAAAATACATTTTCCAATGGCAATACCCTCAGCGTTGGCCTGAATATCGACGGGACGGGCGGTTGCCTCGCCGTCTTCATTAACCTCACGGATTCCGGCGGCTCCAACAACATCTTTTATGTCAACTCCGAGGGTTTTCCGCCGCAGACATGGACCTTTGTCACCGTCACGTATCAGGCTTCGGGAAACCTAATCGCTTTGTATCAGAACGGAAACAGACTGGCGATCGGGCCTACGGGTGGCGCCGTCGACCTGCCGGAGAACGCCAGTCAGCAAATCCTGATCGGGGCAAGCGCGACGAATGCGGGTAGCCCGCCCAACGCTAATCTGCAAGGGGTATCGGTTTGGAATATGGCGTTGGCGGCGGAGCAGGTTGCGCAAGCGGTCACGAGCGCCGATCCGACTACCGTGGCCGTAGATCCCATCGGCGCCACTGCTTGCCAGGTGTTTTTCTCGTTGACGACGCCGGCGCCGCAGGGCCTTACCGACCCCATAACGGGTGCTGTGCTCGCCACCGAAGGCATTGTTGGCAACGTTTCGACGCCCGTGGCGCAGTCGCAATCAGCCGTTGCTGCGCGTTCCGCGCGGCCATCTCCGGCCTCCGCGGATGGCGGAATCCGGTTTATG
>Ga0335078_10013135_pt1 | contig 12270 bp, 9 predicted proteins | sample Lox_Sample_32_FD_206711 | JGI IMG/M metagenome (GOLD analysis project Ga0335078, IMG submission 206711) | Soil microbial communities from Loxahatchee National Wildlife Refuge, Florida, United States - Lox_Sample_3.2 | ecosystem: Environmental > Terrestrial > Soil > Wetlands | place: USA: Florida... | reverse complement strand
TTGAATCCGCTGCCAAAGGTCCTCCCAGTCCGGCACAGTGGCGAGAGTTCGGCGTTCAGCTTCCTGAGCGGACGACCCGCTTCGCAGCATCTCCTCGTAGGTTTCGCCAAGGTGGTCTGCGATTTCAGCGATGACTTCGTGTTTCTCACTCTCAGCGCCCGAGAACCGCGAAAGATTTCTCCTGACGATTTCAATCCAGTCAGGCATCGGCCAAGCTCCCCAAGCGATTCACGGCGCGGAAGAGTTCCCGCCACTCGCGGCGCAAAGGCAAGAGTCCCCGCTTCCCGGTCTGAGTGAGACGATAGCATCGCTGGCTACGTCCGCTAGAACTGGTACGCCAGGAGCCTTGCACCCACCCTCGATGCTCCATGCGATACAGAAGCGGATAGAGCGAAGCCAGAGTGAAGCGAAGCGATCCCCGAGTGCGATGTTCGATGCGCCGGGCAATCTCGTAGCCGTGGAGCGGCCCTTCCTCGAGAACGCTGAGGATGGCCAGCTCGGCGGTGCCGCGCTTGATTCCAGTTCCAACCACTTGCACGCTCCTTATATATAGCCATCCTATATATGCCGCCGCGGCCTGTCAACTGTCCTTTGGAACAGGTGTCCTGCCGCCTCAGTGGGGATTCAAAATCGCTGCTTGGCAGTTTCTTAGAAGAACCGTCTTTCTGTCCCCATTAAACAGATGCGGAACGCGCAGCCAGAGTGATTGGCAGGATCGACGGTTCGAGTTTGGGATTTAGCTGGAGCTGCGGATGGAGGACATGATTCAGAATTTCGATGCCCGTGACGAGGCGGGGGCCGGGGCGCGAGAAGTAACTGTTGGCTTCGAGCGCGAAGATTTTGCCATCGCGCACGGCAGGAATATCTTGCCAGGCTTCCGGGAAACTCAAAGAGCGGAACTCCTCGCGGGCGCGTTCCGCGCTGTAGCCACATGGCGCAACCAAGATTATTTCGGGCCCCGCTTCGATCAGTTCTTCGACAGTGATCCGGAACGAGGGCATGCCCGGCTTGCCGAAAACTTCCCTGCCGCCAGCCACCTCGATCATTTCCGGAACCCAGTGCCCACCAGCATAGAAAGGTTGCAGCCACTCAAGGAAAGCCACGCGGGGACGCTCGCTGGTATCCTGCACCTGCCTCTCGACAGCGCTTAGCTTCTCGCCGATGCGCTTCAGAAGGCGCTCCGCCTGCGGCCCTCGAGATGTTTCCTCGCCGACTAACAGAATGTCGCGCCAAACATCGCCCAAATCCAGCGGATTCAGGCAAACCACTTGAGGGCGCCGCTCCGATCGCGCCAGAATTGCCGCAAGATCGTCCGGCGAGGCGGCACAAACGTGGCATAAGTCTTGCGTAACAATCAGATCGGGCGCCAGGGATTCCAATATTTCCGCATCCACCGTGTACACGCTCTCACCCCGAGAGACATACTCGCGCACTAAGCGATCAATCTCGATTGGCGAGGCTTCCTTGGGAATCCGTGAATGGATGACGGCAAGTTTCGTGCGCGCTTTTGTCGGAAAGTTGCATTCGTGGCTGACCCCGACGATTTCCTGGTCAAAGCCCAGCGCGAAGAGAATCTCCGTCGCCGACGGCAGTAGCGATACGATGCGCATGGGCGGACTCTACCACAAAGCGCCCGGCGAGCCTATTTATACAGGAAATACTTCCGGCGCATCTGATCGAATGCATCCAGATCCTTGCTCCAGCTTGCGATGATCTCGTCCGCCGATGCCCCATCCTCGATCATCTTCACGGTTTCCGCATTGCCCGTAAGGTGCAGCATTTTTTCAGCGTCAAATTCCTTCGGATACGTTTTGTGAAGGAGGACAGCGATCTCCATTCCCATGCGCATGGACCGTACTGCGGCACGGTCAGTCACGCGAATCGCCACGCCGCCGCATCGTTGCGCCATATACATTCCCGTGACCGGGATGAACGGATGGGGCGTGAAACGCAATCCAGGGAGATGCCGCGCGTTCAAGGCAGCGGCAATCTGTTCGCCGTCCAGCCAGGGCGCCCCGAATTCTTCAAACGGAGTTTCCGTGCCGCGTCCGCCCGACACGCCCGCGTTCAATAGAATTTCCAGGCCGGGATAGAGAATCGCGCCTTTTGTCGTGCGCAGGTTCGGCGAAGGAGGAATCCAACGCACGCCAGTGCTGTCGAAGAAGTAATTGCGGTGCCAGTTCCTCATGGTGATCACATGCAAATCGGCACCAATGTGTTTTTCTGCGTTGAAGAGTCGCGCCAGTTCGCCGATGGTCAGGCCGTAGCGAACGGGGAGCGGAAAGTACGCGACGAAGCTGGTCTTGTCGGGATCGAGCATCGGTCCCTCGACAACGCCGCCGCTGATGGGATTCGGCCGGTCCAGCACATAGAATGCGATGTTGTGCTTCGCGGCCTCTTCCATGCAGTAGCCCATCGTGGTGGTGTAGGTGTAAAAGCGCACGCCCGCATCCTGCACATCGAATACCAGAGCATCAATTCCCTTCAGCATTTCGTCAGTGGGCCGGCGCGTGTCGCCGTAGAGACTGTAGACGGGCAATCCCGATCCGGGGTCGCGGGAGGAGGCCACCTTGGCGTCCACAGTTCCTTCGAGGCCGTGCTCGGGGCTGAATAGAGCTACCAGATCTACGCCAGGAGCATGTTCGAGCAGATCAATCGTGCTTCTGCCCTGGGCGTCTACTCCCGTGTGGTTGGTGATGAGGCCTACGTGCTTTCCGCGCAGGGGCGCGAACTTTTGCGATTCCAGGACGTCAATTCCCGTTTGCACGCGCACGGCTCGCCCACGGTGCCTTCTTTTCTGTGCAGCACGCGTTGCGGGGGGCATCATCCCAAGCGCAACGAAGAGCGCGAGCAGCAACGACCCAAGCAGACCGAACCTCTTCCACCAATTTACGATTCGCAAGAATTCCTCCTCCGCGTTACATTGCCGCAATGATATTCTGGAACGCCCTTCCGGGAATTGCGTTGAGACGATTCTTTGCGTGTGCTATCAACAAACGCAGTGGCAGGGCGTCAAACCAGAGGACTGCCAAACTGATGATCCGACGCCGATTGCTGCTTTTGCTTCTGCTCCCTTTCGCGATTTTTATGGCCAAGAATGCCCGCAGCCAGAGCCGGAATGCCCCGGCCAAGAAATCCGCTTCGGCCGCGGTGAGCACCAACGTTGAAGCGCCCACGCGCAAGCTATCGCCCGCCGAAAAAAAATGGGTTGATGCGACGCTGCGCAAAATGACGATCAACGAGAAGATCGGCCAGCTTCTCTATACCACGTATCACGGAAGCTTTACGGCGACGGATTCACCCGCCTACGAGCAGATGTTGCACGACGTATCGGACCTGCATGTGGGCGGCTTCATCAATGTCACCGAAGCTTCTCCGCTAGGCTACCTGAAGAGCCAGGCATATCCCACAGCTGTTCTGAACAATCAGATGCAGACGAAAGCCAAAGTGCCTCTTCTGATTGGCGCCGATTTTGAGCGGGGGACGGCGATGCGCCTCGACGAAGGCACGTCATTTCCTTCGCAAATGGCTATTGCGGCAGGAGGAAATCCGCAGGATGCGTTCACGATGGGCAAGATCACCGCGCTTGAAGCGCGCGATGTGGGCATCAATTGGATCTATGCGCCGGTTTCCGATGTGAACAACAATCCCGCAAACCCCATCATCAACACGCGATCCTATGGCGAGAACCCACAGCGCGTCGCGGAGTTTGTCAGCGCGTTTATCAACGGAGCGGAAGAAAACGGCGCGCTCGCCACGGCGAAGCATTTTCCGGGGCACGGCGACACGTCCTCCGATTCGCACATTGATCTTCCCGTGATTCATGCGGATCGCGCGCGGCTCGATTCGCTGGAACTCGTGCCGTTCCGCGCAGCGATTGCCACAGGTGTGGGAAGCATCATGACCGGCCATCTTTCCGTTCCCGCTCTTGAGCCGGATCCCAACACGCCGGCCACGCTCTCCCGCAATATCCTGACTGGTCTTCTTCGCGACCAATTGCGCTTTCAGGGACTCGTCATTACGGATGCCATGGACATGGGCGGCATCACCACGCGGTTCGCACCGGGAGAAGCTGCGGTTCGAGCCGTGCTCGCGGGAGCCGATTGCTTGCTTATGCCCCCCGTTCCCGATGCTGCTTTTGAAGCATTGCAGGACGCCGTGAAATCCGGCCGCATCTCGCGCGATCGTCTCGACGCATCCGTGCGTCGCATTCTCGAAGCCAAGGCGCGGCTCGGTCTCAACAAGAATCGCCTGGTGGATGTCTCCGCACTCAACTCCAAATTTGGCAGCGTTGCATGGCAGAAGAAAGCGCAAGATATTTCCGACCGCGGGATTACAATGCTGCGGGATACTCCGCATCTTCTCCCACTTGACGGCACGAAACCCTCGCGCGCCCTGCTTCTTGCCTTCTACGCCGATCCCGAACCCTATCCCGGCGAAGACCTCGAACGCGAACTGCGTCAGCGCTTCGATAGCGTGACGACTCTGCGCGCTGACACACGTTTCGTGAGCGCCGCAAACCTAAAGTTGCCGCCTCCAGACACCTATGACATCGGCCTCGTCGCATTTTTTGTGCGCGTCAGCGACCGCAAAGGCAACGTGGATGTTCCGCCTGAGCAGGCCGTGCTCGCTGATCAGCTTTACAAAGCCGGCAAGCCGGCCGTTACCATGGCGTTTGGCAGCCCGTATCTCATCGAAGGATTTCCGCAGGCGCAAACCTGGGTGTCAGCATTCGGAATCAGCGACGTGGCACAAATCTCGATGGTTCGCGCGCTTTTCGGCGAAATCCCGGTTCAGGGCCACTTGCCTGTAACGATTCCCGGAGCAAATCTCCAAGCAGGTTTCGGCATGCAGGTACCCGCGAATCCCATGACGCTACAGCCCATGGACATTCGCACGGAGGCGCTGCTTCAGCCCGCCTATGACGTCGTCGAAGCCGCGATCAAGGACAAGGCCTTTCCCGGCGCGACGCTCGCGATCGGATATCGCGGCAAATTCACCGTGCACGCCTTCGGGCATCTGAGCTACGACGCGAAATCTCCTGCTGTGAAGATCGCGACGATGTACGATCTCGCTTCACTCACCAAAGTTGTCGCCACTACGACGCTCGCGGCCAAACTTGTCGAGGGCGACTTCCCCGTTCCGCTCGATCTCGACGCAAAAGTTGAACGTTACTTGCCCGAATGGGCGAATGGTCCACAGCCCGAGTGGCGCCACCGCGTTACCGTGCGCAACCTCCTGACCCACACGTCTGGCTTGCCACCATTCAAGGAATACTGGCGCACTTCCAAGAGCGAGCAGGACACGCTCAACGACATTTTCAAGGAGCCGCTCGAATACGAACCCGGCACCAAAGAAGTCTATTCCGATCTCGGCATCATCCTGATGATGGAGATCATTCAGCGCCTGACGGGCCAGCCGCTGGACGTTCTTGCCAACGAATACGTCTTTTCGCCGCTCAACATGAACAATACGATGTTCCGGCCGCCCAAGAAACTGTGGCCTACGATTGCTCCCACGGAGTTCGATGCGCGCTATCGCCACCGGCTGATTCAGGGCCAGGTCCACGATGAGAACGCCTACGCCATGGGCGGTGTATCCGGCCACGCGGGCCTCTTCAGCACCGCGCCCGATCTCGCTGGGTTCTGCCAGATGCTGTTGAACGGTGGGGTTTATGCGCACCAGCGCATTCTGAAGCGTGCCACGGTGACGCAATTCACCACACCACAACAGCTCTCAAATGGCACGCGGACACTCGGCTGGGCGGTTCCCACCGAAGGCGGCTCGAGCGGCCATTTCTTCAGCCCGCACTCATTCGGCCACACCGGCTTTACGGGAACTTCCATCTGGATTGACCCCGACAGACAGGTTTTCGTCGTATTCCTGACGAACCGCGTCAATCCGACGCGAGAAAATCACAAAATCGCCGAGGTGCGCCCAGCGCTGCACGACGCGATCATGCAGGCGCTGGGTTTCGCTGCCGCCGCCGCACCTACCAAGTAATTTTCTTTTTGAGTTGAGTCCAAACTTGGGATGAAATGTTACCGAAAGAAACCTATCGGACGAATGTGTTTTGTTTCAGTTCTCTTTCCGCTTGCTTCAGATCTTCCGGTTTGCCTAGATCGCGCCAATAAGAACCGTCAACGCGAAAGCCCAGGACCTTTTCCCCGCTTGCCGCCAAATTCAGATAGGAATCAATGATGGAGAAAACGTCCTCATGATCCATCATGCGAAAAAGCCGAGTGGAGATCACGTGAATGCCGGAAAACGCGAGCGCCTGGAACCGATGCGAGGAGCGAATGAGCTGCGGTGTGCCATCCCGGCCGGCGCGACGGCCGCAAAGATTCAGCTGATCATCGAAAAGCAGATAACGGCTGGTTTCGCGATCCTGCACGGCCAGCGTCGCCAACGCATGACTCTTCGCGTGAGCTTGCACCATGCTCCCGAAATCAATCGTGCTGACGACATCCACATTGTGCAACAGAAACGCTTTCTCGGGACCAGCTGCGCCCTCCAGAAAAAACCAAGCAGCTCTTTTCAGCCCGCCGCCCGTGTCCAGCAGATCTTCCTCTCGCGAGATTTCAATCCGCATCCCAAAATAGTTTTTGGTTTTTAGATAGTCAGCAATCATATCCGGGAAATGGTGCACATTGACGATCACTTCGCGGATGCCAAAGTCACGCAACCGCGACAGCGTGATTTCCAGCAACGTGCGTCCGCCAAGCTCTACAAGCGCCTTTGGGCGATTGTCCGTGAGCGGCCGCAAGCGCGTGCCGAGGCCCGCGGCGAGAACCATCGCCTTCACAGTCCGAGCCTCTCCAGTTCAAGGTGCCGCACCGCCACTTCCACTCCGTTCCGGCCACGCAGGCGTTTCGCCAATTGTTCCGCCAGATAAACCGAGCGATGCTGGCCCCCGGTGCAACCGAACGACACCATCAGATTCTTGAAGCCCCGTTGCTGATAATTGCTCAACGTGGCATCAACGAGCGACAGAACTCCCGCCATAAACTGGTGCACACTTTCCTGCTGGTTAAGGTAGTCAATCACCGGCGCGTCTTTACCTGTCAGGGATTTGAAAAGCTCTTCGCGGCCCGGGTTCGGGAGGCTGCGCCCGTCGAAAACGAAGCCGCCGCCATTGCCGGATTCGTCCTTGGGCAATTCCCGGTGAAAAGAAAAACTGAAGATGCGAACAACCAGATTTTCTGATTCGGAAGCCAGGCTTTGAAGTTTTTCCGAAGCCAGCATGCTGGTGAACGCGTTCATGAGCGTCGGCAATGCCACGGGCAGCTCGGCATTGTGCAGCAGCCAGCGGAGATTCTTCAACGCATAAGGAACCGATTGCAGAAAATGCGTTTTCCTTTCGTAGAAACCGCGAAAACCATAGGCACCCAGGGCCTGCATGATGCGGACATAGACGTAGCCGTAGTAGTGGCGCAGGAACGCTTCCCGTTCCAGCTTGATGTAAATCCCGAGCACCTCAAGATAGTGATCGAGCAATTGCTGGCGCAGCTCAGGCGGCAGGTCCGCCTTGGCATCAAACAATAGCGACGCGATATCGTATTGAAGCGCGCCTTTGCGCCCGCCCTGGTAGTCCACAAAGTAAGGCTGCCCGCCCGGTAGCATGACGTTTCGCGACTGAAAATCTCGATACAGAAAGTAATCCTGCGCCGCGGTCAGAAGAAAATCCGTCAGGTGCCCAAAATCGTCTTCCATCGCTGGTTCGCTGAAAGGAATGCCCGCAAGCCGCAAAAAGTAGTATTTGAAATAGTTCAGGTCCCAGGTGATGGACTGCCGGTCAAACCTCGCGCAGGGATAGCAAATGGAGTAATCCAGATCGCGGCCTGCTTCCACCTGGAATCGCGGCAGAAAAGCAACAACCTTGCGATAGGCTTCCACGGCCTGAGGAGCAATCGTTTCGCCGGCGCGATTCCTAGACAGAAATTCGAACAGCGTGGTGTCGCCAAGATCTTGCTCCAGGTACGCGCCCTGGTCCAGGTCCTCGGCATAGATTTCCGGCACGGAGAGGCCATGCCGTCGAAAATGTCTCGAAAACTCGAGAAAAGCCCGGTTTTCCTCGCGCACAGCATAGAGAACGCCGATGGCGGTAAATTTTCCGCCGGCAAGGCGAATGATTTTTCGCCCGGAACCGCCAAGTTCGCCCTGGAGTGGCTGCAAGCGCTCAACCGGCGTACGGAAGTGCTGCTCGAAAAGGGTTCTGAGAATGTCCATGAATCCGAATTCCGCCGAATCGGCGCCAAAAACTGTCGTACGAAACCTTCTCCTAACATAACCGATTTTGACCAGACCGACTTTATTCCTTCTCTTCGAGTTGCTTTCTATTGCAGCGCGACGCCGCCGGCCGCTGCCAATCAGCCCATCCGATGCTTGCCATTTTGGAAGCCAGTTGGAAAGCGCCAGGGGATGACCATCCGGCGAGCCGTTATAATTACCGAATGCGCCCGGGGACCTCTGACCTTCAACTAACCGAACATCGTAACCCTGCGTCGCGCAATCTCGACCGCATGTCCGCTCGTGCGATTGTGGAGCTGATGAGCCGGGAGGACCGCAAAGTTGCAATCGCCGTCCGAAAGCAGATTCCCTCAATCGTTCGCGCGGCGGATGCCATCGTCCACGCCATTCACTCCGGCGGGCGCCTCATTTATGTCGGGGCCGGATCGAGCGGCCGGCAGGCGGTTCTGGATGCCGCCGAGTGTCCGCCGACATTCGGGGTGTCAAAAAAACTCGTGGTGGCTCTTATCGCGGGTGGCAGACGCGCCATCGCTGGAGCGGTAGAAGGCGCTGAGGACTCCACGACAAATGGAGCCCGCGATCTGCGCAAGATTCGTCTCGGCAACAAAGATATCGTTGTCGGCATCGCGGCCAGCGGCACAACCCCGTACGTCCTCAGCGCGCTGCAGTACGCGCGGAAGTGCGGCGCGTTTACCGTGGCGCTTACCTCGAATCCTAGCAAGCCGCTCGCGCACGTTGCGAAAATCCTGATTGCCCTACAGGTTGGCCCCGAAGTTCTCACGGGCTCAACGCGGCTTAAGGCGGGCACGGCGCAAAAGATGGTCCTCAACATGCTCTCCACTACTGCCATGGCGCGTTTGGGACATGTTTATGAAAATCTCATGATTGACGTCGTGCTGACGAATAAGAAGGTTGCCGGGCGCGCATTGCGGTTGCTTGCGGAAGCCAGCGGCAGAGACTTGTCCGCTGCGCGACTCGCTATGCGTCAGGCGAATCACAATTTGCGCCTGGCGCTGGTCATGTTGCGGCGACAATGCAACGCAAGCGGAGCGCGAAAAATCCTGCGCAGCGTTCAAAATGACTTGCGCCGCGCTCTCGGCGAATAAGGGAATCCAGCCAGATGGATAAATTTCTCATCAAAGGCGGCAAGGCGCTCCACGGTACCGTCGGCATTAGCGGCGCGAAAAATTCCGCCTTGCCCGCGATGGCCGCCGCGCTTCTTACCCGGGAGCCCGTGACTCTTCGCAACGTTCCCAAGGTGCGCGACATCATTACCATGGCCAAACTCCTGGCATTCACGGGAGCCACCGTTGGCGCCGCGGAAATTCCCGCCAGCGAATACGTCATCGAAGGCAAATCCGTGAACGATGCCGTTGCTCCCTATGAGCTGGTCAAAACGATGCGCGCTTCCATTCTCGCGCTCGGCCCGCTCATGGGACGTGTCGGCCTTGCGCGTGTGTCTCTTCCGGGAGGCTGCGCTATTGGCGCTCGGCCCGTGGATCTCCATCTGGCCGCGCTCGAACAGATGGGTGCGAAAATCTCAACCGCGCACGGCTACATCGAGGCTCGCGCCCCCAAAGGCGGGCGCTTGACGGGTGGCCACATCGTCTTCGAGAAAATCACCGTGACCGGCACGGAAAACATTCTTATGGCCGCGGTCCTTGCCCATGGCGAGACCATCCTCGAAAATGCCGCTCGCGAACCCGAAGTTACCGACCTGATCGTTCTTCTCCGCAAAATGGGTGCCCAGATCGAAGGCGACGGCACATCCACCCTGCGCATCCGGGGCGTTTCTCAACTTCACGGCGCGGTTCACACGGTGATTCCCGATCGCATCGAGGCGGGCACGTTTCTCGTAGCGGGGGCAATCACGGGCGGCGATCTCACGCTCATCAATTGCGAACCGGAACATCTCGGAGCAGTCGTCGCCAAATTACGTCAAGCCGGCGCACGGATTGAAGAAACGGGTCCGGGACGTCTACGCGTGCGGGCGGCGAAGCATCTCGTCGCCTCCGACGTGACCACCGAGGAATATCCCGGCTTCGCCACAGACATGCAGGCCCAGTACATGGCCCTCGCCACGCAAGCCGAAGGAACTTCGGTCATCACCGAAACGATCTTCGAGAATCGCTTTCTTCACGCCAGCGAAATGATTCGCATGGGCGCGAATATCGCCATCGAAGGCCGCCGAGCGGTTGTCCGCGGCTTTTCAAAGCTCTCCGGAACAACGGTGCAAGCCTCTGATCTGCGCGCCAGTGCCGGTTTGGTTCTTGCCGCACTCGTCGCCAGCGGCGAAACCGTGATTGACCGCGTCTACCACATAGACCGCGGCTACGAACGCATCGTTGAAAAGCTCCGCGCCCTCGGCGCGCACATCGCCCGTATGCATGCCCCCGGATCGCCGCAGAAGGAATCTTTCTCTTAATTCTTTTCCCTGGGAATGGTGTTGACAATCTTCCCCGACTCGATGATAGTTCGCCGACGGGAGGAACCCCATGTCTCAATCTGATCCCTTCCGTGCTTCCGCACTCTCGCGGCGTTCCTGGTTTCGCCTTGCCGGAACCGCGGCGGGGACCTTGACTTTGACTGCGTCTCTCGATCCTCTGTCTGGCCTGGCGCAGGAACCCGCTGCTTCCAGGCCGCTCCAGGACTTCACCGGTCCAGGTGCAAATCCGTACTGGAACTCCGTCGGACCATTTGTCTCAGAGCCGCAGAAGGCCCCCCTGCTCCTGCTGACGGATCGTCCCGTACAGCTGGAGTCTCCTCGGAATATTTTCCTTTCGCCATTCACGCCGAACAAAGAGTTTTATGTGCGCTGGCATCTGGACCGCATCCCCAATGCCGTGGACCTCAAGGAATGGCGTCTGCATATCGAAGGCAATGTCTCCAAGCCGCTTGCGCTGAGCTTTTCCGATCTGATGCATAAATTCCATGCGGAAACGATTGCTGCGGTGAATCAATGTTCAGGCAACAGTCGCAGCCGTTTTCAGCCGCGCGTCGCAGGAGGACAATGGGGCAGCGGCGCCATGGGCAACGCCCGCTGGACCGGAGTCCGCCTCCGTGAACTTCTCGAGGCGGCCGTCCTTAAATCCGGCTCGGTGCAGGTCCAGTACCAGGGACTTGAGGAAGGCGACGGCCCCGAAGGCTTCGGCTCAAAGTTTTTTCAGAAGTCCCTCGACCTGGATAATCCCGTCCTCGATGAGTGCCTCGTCGCCTACTCGATGAACGGCGAGCCGCTGCCCCTGCTCAACGGTTTTCCTGTACGTCTCGTCGTCCCCGGCTACTTCGCCACGTATTGGATGAAGTGTCTGACGTGGATCCGCGTGCTGGACAAAGTTGATGACAACTTTTGGATGAAGACTGCTTATCGGATTCCAGACACTCCGCGGGGCAACACCACGCCGGAGGCACTCAAGGCAGGCGGCGTGAAGATGATCCCCATCAACCGCATGCCGGTGCGTTCCTTCCTGATCTCACCTGACGGTTCCACCAAAATACCTGGCGGCATGCCCATAGCACTGCGTGGCATTGCTTTCAGCGGTTCCGGGCCTGTTGTGAAGCTGGAAGTCTCCTCCGACGATGCGAAAACCTGGGAGATCGCTTCGCTCGGCGAAGACTTCGGTCCTTATTCCTTCCGCACCTGGGAATTCGCATGGACTCCGAAATCGCCCGGCCGGTATACCATCGCCATCCGCGCCACCGATAAAAAAGGTAACGTCCAGCCCGACGAGGGTGTCTGGAATCCCGGAGGCTATCTTTGGAACCGCATCGAGCGCCAGGAATTCACGGTCGGCGCCGCCGAATAGGAGGGGGATGAAAATGAGATTATTTCGTCAACATCCCGCGCTCGTTGCCGCATTCCTGGTCTTTGGAGCTGTAGCGCTGGCCGTCGTGGCCGCACAGACTCGGATCGGCTCGTACACCCCTGAAAATCTCGGAAAAATTACGCAGCCCGCTTCGCCGGCACTCTCGGAGGACGCTCGTTACGAATCCGCTGCGTATCCAGCATTTGCCGTTGAT
>Ga0335078_10013134_pt1 | contig 12270 bp, 12 predicted proteins | sample Lox_Sample_32_FD_206711 | JGI IMG/M metagenome (GOLD analysis project Ga0335078, IMG submission 206711) | Soil microbial communities from Loxahatchee National Wildlife Refuge, Florida, United States - Lox_Sample_3.2 | ecosystem: Environmental > Terrestrial > Soil > Wetlands | place: USA... | reverse complement strand
AAGGAGAGATTCCTCTTGCTCGGAATGACGGAGCCGGTCTAAAGACCGGCCGCTCGGGCCGGCGGGAAGCCGGCGCTACGAAAGAGTGGAGTTTCGTACCTGAGGAAAGGTGATGCACTTGGCCACCAAAAAACGCGTTGGCATTGTGCTTTTTCAGCTTGGCGGGCCGGACTCGCTGGACACCGTCGAGCCATTTCTGCGGAACCTGTTTCTTGATCCGGACATTATTCCGCTGGGGCCGCTGAACTTCATTCGCGGGCCGTTAGCCAGCTACATCGCCAGGAAGCGCTGTGTGCCGGTAGCGGAGCGCTACGCCATGATCGGCCGGCGTTCGCCGATCGGGATCCTGACGGAGCGCCAGCGCGTTCGCCTGGTGAAGGCTGTGGAACCGTATATCGATCCCGTTGCCGTAACGGCGATGCGCTATTGGAAGCCGTTGACGGAAGATGCCGTGGCGGCGTTGAAAAGCGCCGGGCGACTCGATGAGCTGGTTCTGCTGCCGCTCTACCCGCACTATTCGTACGCTACAACGTTGAGCAGTCTGAAGGAATGGCGGCGGGTGTACGGCGAGCCGCTGGACTCGTTGCCGGAGCGCACTATTGAATCCTTCCACGATCATCCGCTGTATATCGAAGCGCTGGTGCGGAACATCGGCAAGTGCCTGCGGCAGTTTCCGGATGCTTCGCGAATTCATCTCATCTTCAGCGCGCACGGCGTTCCGCTGAGCCTGGTGGAAAAGGGTGATCCTTATCCGAAACACATCCAGGAGACGTTCCGGTTGGTGAACGAGTTGGGCGCGCAGCGCTATCCGAACTGGCCCAAGACGCGACTGCTGTGCTTCCAGAGCAAAGTGGGGCCTGCAAAGTGGCTGGAGCCGAGCTTTGTCGAGACGCTGCATAAGTTGGGGCACGAAGGCGTGAAGGAAGCGATGGTGGTGCCGATTTCGTTCGTTACGGAGCATATCGAAACGCTGCATGAAATCAATATTGATGGACGGGCTGACGCGAAGAAGGCGGGAATGGAGCGGTTCCGGATGATGCCGGCGGTGGGGGATTCGCCGGCGTTTATTGGCGCGCTGAAAGACCTGGTGCTTCGTGCCGTCGAGATTCATCCGGAGACAGTTAGCTCGTCTGCGGCCTGATCAAGGTGGCACAGGCACTCCTGCCTGTGCTCTTTTTTTCGAGCCTCCACGCCAGTCTGGTCATCGAATTGACCGATGGCAAAGCCGCGCCTTCCCGGTTGGCGATTGGCCTGGGGGCTGCTACGATCCTGGGCGGTTCAGGGGTACTTCGAAAGCGCTATACTTGTTTTTCGGGATTTGGGGCCCGAAATTCATGAAAGCCACATACCATGCTGGCGTGCATAGGTACGCCTTGTTCCTGGTTGCCTACGCGGTCATATTGCTGACCGCCGGCGCACTGGTTACCTCCGAAGATGCGGCCCTGGCGGTTCCAGACTGGCCGCTGTCCTACGGCACACTCAACCCGCCAATGGTGGGCGGCATCGCGTTCGAACACTCCCACCGGCTCATCGCGGCGGGCCTGGGCTTCCTGGTCATCATACTTGCGTTTGCGTTATGGAAGAGCGAGGAGCGTCCGTGGATGCGCTGGCTGGGCTTCGCGGCTCTGGGTACCGTAATTCTGCAAGGTATTCTCGGCGGGCTAACCGTACTGCAGTTACTGCACTACTGGCTGCCGGTGATGCACGCCTGCGTGGCGGAAATCATGTTTGCGATCCTGGTGAGCATCGCGGTGTTCACCAGTCGCTGGTACATGGAGGAACAGCCGCAGTATCCGGATAGCGGCAGCCCTTCGATTCATTTCATCGTTACGCTGAACGCGCTGGTGATTTTCCTGCAGGTGCTGGTTGGCGCGGGCTTCCGGCACCATTATCTTTCGCTGAAGCCGCATGTGTTTGGCGCGCCAGTAGTGCTGGCCATGGTGATCTGGACGGCCGCGGTGCTGAAGCGGCGCTTCCCGGAGGTTCCCGCGATTGGCCGCGTGCGTATGCTGCTGCACTCCGTCGTAGGCCTGCAAATAATCCTCGGGCTCATCGCTTTCTGGGTGCGCATCCATTCCGCCGATGACCCACAACCCATGCCTACAGTGGTTATTTCGACGGTGGTGCACACCGTGGTTGGTGCTATCCTCTTTGCTGTTTCGATCATCACAGTTCTGGTATGCGAGCGGCTGGTACCACGGAGGAGAGAGATTTTGATCGCCACGACCAAGGGTGAGGTACCCGCTTAAATGCCGGAATCCCGCGCAGCCGCGCTCGCGCAGCCCACGAAACTTAGCGCTTACATCGCTCTGACCAAGCCGGACGTGTCGTTTCTGGTGCTGATGACCACCGGCGCTGGTTTTTATATGGGCGCGCGGGGGCCGATGCCCTGGCTGCACATGATTCACGTAGTTTGCGCCACGATGCTGATCGCCGCGGGAACGGCGGCGCTGAATCATTACATCGAGCGCGAGTCGGACCGCTACATGCGGCGCACTGCTTCGCGGCCGTTGCCGACTGGGGTGCTCACGCCGACGGAGGCGCTGCGGTTTGGTGTGGCGTTGTCGGTTCTTGGAGCGCTGGATCTGTATTTTGTGGCGGGATATGTCGCTTGCCTGCTGGGCGTGTTTACGTGCTTGAGCTATTTGCTGGCGTACACGCCGTTGAAGAAGCGCACGGTTTGGGCGACGTTCATTGGGGCGATCCCGGGGGCTATTCCGCCGATGATTGGGTGGACGGCGGCTACCGGCAAGTTGGATGCGGGGGCGTGGTTGTTGTTTGCGATTCTGTTTGTGTGGCAATTCCCGCACTTCCACGCCATCAGCTGGATGTACCGCGAAGACTACGCGCGGGCGGGGATTCTGATGCTGCCGGTGGTGGATAAAGACGGCACGCGCACGTTCCGGCAGATTATTTTGTACGCCGCGGGATTAGTGGCGGTCAGCCTGCTGCCGGCGATTATGGGCTTTGCTGGGGTGCTGTATTTCTTCGGCGCGTTGGTGACCTGTACTGGTCTGGTGCAAGTCTGCCTGTGGGCCAACACCGCCAGGACCAACATTCGCGCCAAGTGGTTGATGCACGCTACGGTGATGCACATTCCGATTCTGCTTGGGCTGATGATGTACGACAAGCTGCCGAGGTAGAGGCGGGAAGCTGCGGTGGGCCGCGTTTCGAGCGGGTGGCTAGTCGGAAGCGGATTTAAACACGAAGTGCACTGAGGCGGAGCACAGAGGGCACGGAGAAGAGTGGAGGAGGAAGTGGATGAAGTAAAGCAGGTAGAGGAGCGGAATCTGAATCCTTTACCTCATTTACTTCCTTTATTTCCTTAATTTCATGTTCTCTCATCCCGCCCTCAACGCGACGCTGAACGGTATCAGCGCCATTCTTCTTGCCGCCGGGTATATCGCTATCCGCAAAGGGGAAATGGAAGTACACAAGAAGTTGATGGTGTCGGCGTTCTGCGTTTCCTGCGCGTTCCTGGTCTCCTATCTCATCTACCACGCGCGTATTCACCAGGTGGTTCATTTTCAGGGACAAGGCTGGATCCGCCCGGTGTATTTTACGCTGCTGACCTCGCACACCATCCTGGCCATCGTTATCGTGCCGCTGATTCTCATCACCCTGCGCCGTGCCTGGCTCCGGCGCTTCGATAAGCATCGACTCATCGCCCGGTGGACGCTCCCGCTGTGGTTCTACGTCTCCGTCACCGGCGTCATCGTCTACGTCATGGTGTACCAAATCTACGCACCTCGCTGAAAACACGCACATAGGTAACGCTGCATATAACGTGTTATAACGTTACCGTCGGAGGGTACGCAGCCAGATTGAATCTCAGTTTCGGCTCTGCTTTTGCTCTCTGCACTGGTTCGATTCCAGACTAGGTTTGGTACCTACTCAACCGCCCTGCCCGGCGGGGCCTGCCCTTTGAGGGCAGCCTGAATTCAGCCCTGCGGGTTAAGACCCCCGCTGAATTCTCGCGGCTCCGCCGACGCAGGACTTTGGAGGATGATTTTGTTCATCCAGATCGTGTGGATTTTTGTCTTACTACTCGTTGCCCTGGTTGTGGTGTTCGGTTTCGTTCAAAAATTGATTCGCCTGAAGCGAGTGACCATTTTCGAGTATCAACGCGGCTTGAAGTACTCAAGGGGGCGCTATTCAGCGACCTTGCTGCCCGGCCAATACTGGGTTCTGACCGCCTTTGACACGATCGTGCCGGTAGACGTTCGGCCGGAGTTCATCACCATCACGGGACAGGATGTCATTTCCGCGGATGGCGTCACTGTCAAGATGAGCCTTGCCGCGGCGTTTGAGGTCACCGATGCAAACGTGGCGATAAACAAGAATGCGAACTATCGTGGTGCCCTCTATTTGTTGTTGCAGATGGCCCTGCGTGAAATAGTCGGCAAGGAAAGGATTGATGATTTGATGCAGAATCGATCCTCCATCGGTGTCAAGCTGATGGAGTTGACCTCCACGAAGGTCACGGAATACGGCGTCAAACTGAAACTAGCCGACGTGAAGGACATGATGTTCCCCGGAGAGATGAAGAAGGCGTTTGCTCAGGTCGTGAAGGCTCAGAAAGAGGGGCAGGCGGCATTAGAGCGCGCCCGCGCGGAAACGGCCGCGCTCCGAAATCTGGCGAACGCTGCGCGAATGATGGACGACAACCCAAATCTTCTACAACTGCGAGCGCTTCAGTCGCTCGGTGATTCCGGTGGAAATACGCTTGTTTTCGGTCTTCCAAACGGAACAGTCCCATTATCGAGGAAGAATAACAGTGCACCCACGGAAGCTAAAAGCAAAGAAAGCAGGGAAGAAAAGTAGTCGAGCATCAGACGGTAACTCGGCAACGCTGCCGCTTGCCGTCGACGTGTGTGGAATTTCGTGCGAAACTTCCCGCCTATGAAAATTTTACTTTTTGGTGCGACGGGGACGGTAGGGAATGCGGTGCTGGAGGCTTGCGCGGCATCGCCGGTGGTGGAGGAGGTGCGGGCGATTACGCGGCGGCCGCTGATGAATACTAGCGCGAAGTTACGCACTTACGTGCACAAGGATTTTCTGGATTATTCGACGGCGGAGGAGGCATTTCGCGGGATTGATGCGTGTTTGTTCTGCCTGGGCACTTCGGTGACGCAGGTTTCCAAGGACGATTACCGCAAGATTTCGTACTCCATGCCGCTGGCGGCGGCGCAGATGCTCAAGAAGCAGAGCCCCGGCGCGGCGTTTCATTACATCAGCGGGAAGGGAACCGACCTGCTCAGCCGTATGCTATGGGCGCGGGTGAAGGCCCAGGCGGAGCAGGATCTGATCGAGTTGATTGATGCGGATTGCTGGCGGCCGGCGTTCATTGATGCCAAGCCCATGCCCAGCATGCCGAAGTTTTATGCGCTGTTCTTTCCACTGGGAAAACTGGCGAAACCTCTCCCGAGCATGTACGTGCACGGGCACGATTTGGCGCGCGCGATGCTGCAGGCCACGAAAGAGAATTTGCGGCGGCGGATTATTGAGAACGCGGAGATTCGGCAGATTGCCGCGCGGGCGTCTTCGTAGCTCGCATCTCGCATATTCGTGACGTTGAGATCCTTCGCTTCGCTGAGGATGACACGGTCACGGGCGGTAAGGGTGAGTGATGAGGACCTGGGATAACAGGCGTTTGGGTTAAGGTAGGGGTGACGTAACCCGCGGATATCGCGGTACGTCGTACTAGTAGCAGGTCACAGTCCCCGCAGCTTTCGGATACACTGCATTTTGCAGGTTTCGGAGCGTTCCATGCGGTTTCTTGTCAGGGTCTTTTCCCTCGGATCTTTTCTTCTGACACTGGCGTCGGTATGCCCCGCGCAGAAATTTATCGCGCACGTTTCCTCGCCTCCGCAATCCGGGTATGCGGGTGGAGGCGGATACGGATACGGTTCCGGCTACGACACGGGCTACGGCTATTATCCGCAACAGCATCACAACAGCCACGGAGGCTATCGCTCCTCCGCGCCTCGTTTCGAGCCTGCGATCGGCTACGCCCACGGTGAGGCCGAGGCGGTGCCCAGCAGATATATGAGCTACGAGGAAGCGCTGGCGCTTGGGAAGCAGATGCTGGAAGAAGAAACGCATCCCAAGGCGGCTGCTGCGGAGCCTTCGCTTGGGGAAATCGCGCGGCAACTGCGGACGGCGTCGGGCGCCGCGGTTCGTGAGGGAAAAGTATCGGCGATTCAGGATGGGGATGGGCGGTTGGTGATTTGTCGCGAAGATGGCGGTTGCCGCTGACGCCGCGCATGCAAAACCGGCATATGAGGCACCCGGCCGAGGATGAGAGAAAAGCACGGGTCTGAAGACCCGCCACTACAACGAGGCGATTATCGCGTCAGTGAACTCCTGGGTGTTGGCGGTGCCGCCCAGGTCGCGGGTTTTGTGCTTGCCGGAGCGGTAGACCTTCCAGAGTGCCTGCTCGATGCGGTCGGCGGCTGGGCCCTCGCCAATGTGATGCAGCATTAGGATTGCGCTCATCAAGAGTGCGGTGGGGTTAGCTACGCCCTTGCCGGCGATATCCGGCGCGGTGCCGTGTACGGCTTCAAAAATCGCGCCTTCTTCGCCGATGTTGCCGCTGGGGACTACGCCCAGGCCGCCCACAAGGCCCGCGGCGAGATCGCTCATCACGTCGCCGTAAAGATTCGGTAGCAACAAGATATCAAACTGTGCGGGGTCGATGACGATTTGCATGCAGGCGTTGTCGACGATCAGTTCCTTGTACTCGATATCGGCGTACTGTTCGGCTACTTTGCGGACGGATTTCAGGAACAAGCCGTCGCCAAGCTTCATGATGTTGGCTTTGTGAATGGCGTGGATCTTCTTGCGCTTGTGCTTGCGGGCATATTCGAAAGCGAACCTGGCGATGCGCGTGGAAGCCTTTTCGGTGATGATTTTAAGGCTTTCCACTACCCCTGGCACCACTTCGTGCTCCAGCCCGGAATACAAATCCTCTGTATTTTCGCGGACGATCACCACGTCCACGTTTTCGAAGCGCGATTTCACGCCCGGGAGATTTTTGACCGGGCGCAGGTTGGCGTACAAGTCCAGACCTTTGCGGAGGGCCACATTCACGCTGGGCGCGCCGCCGGCGATGGCGGTAGCCATGGGCCCCTTCAGGCCTACATGGTTGCGGCGAATGGATTCGAGGGCTGCCTTGTTGAGAACCTGGCCTTTGACGGTGCTGGTATCGGTGTTTTCAGCGCGGGCTTGCACGACTTCCCACTCGATGTGGAGTTTCGCGGCGTCCAGAATGCGCCGCACAGCAGCGGAAACTTCGGGGCCAATTCCTTCTCCGGGCAACAGCGTAACTTTGTGTGTCATTGTGCATCCATTGTAAAGTAAGCGCGCAAGGGTTGTCGCTTGCGCGGGACGTAATTGGTAATCCGTAATCGGTAATCAGCCGAGGAACGGAGTTGGCCAGGCCTTGCTGAAGCGGTTCGTTGGTATGGCGCGGGCGTACTGAGATAAGAGATCAGAGATCAGAGATCAAATGCCATGGAGAGGTTGGACTTGCTGCCCTTGAGTAGGCTGACAGGTTTCGGGCCGATTACGGATTACCGATTACTGATTACACTCGGCTGCGGCAGGGAACTAGCGCCCGCAAAGGGCTGTGTTATACTGACTTCGTAGAGGCTCGCTACGAGGCGAGCGGAGGCGAATAGAAATTATGATCCACCTAACCCCGGTTGCTGCCAGCAAGGTCAAGGAAATCATGAGCATGCAGAGCCCCGTGCCGACGGCCTTGCGCGTCGCGGTAGTCGGTGGCGGCTGCTCCGGCTTCCAGTACCATATGGCGTTTGAGAACCAGACCAACGAGTCCGACGATGTGATCGATTTCGATGGCCTGAAAGTCGCGGTTGACCAGATGAGTTCGATGTATCTCGACGGGGTCGAGATTGACTATATCGAAACGCTCGAGGGCGCGGGCTTCAAGTTCAACAACCCGAACGTCAAGAGCACCTGCGGCTGCGGCAGCTCGTTCAGCGTTTAAAAGCAGAGTGGAGATATTGGATATCAGGGCTCCCGGTTTTCCGGGAGCCTTTTTTTTGTGAATCTCAGAAATTGGATGCGGAAGGAAAGATGAGCCATGTTTTTGGCGAGAGGCTAAGGAAGAGCACAGACAGGAGTGTCTGTGCCACGTTTAATGTGACTGCGAGTTGAGATTTCTTTTCTTGCGAAGACTTCCTACATGCAAACCGGCATGTGGGGCACCGCCGAGCCGAGGCCAGCCGGAAGCCGGCGCTACGAGGGGAATTACAGCCGGGTATGGCGGCACTTCTTGTGGACTATTCGACGTTTGGCTTGTTAGCGGGCCCAGCCTGGGTCGCCGCCGGATTTGCGGAGTTGGTCTTCCATGTCACTGAGCTGTTGGTTGAGTGACTCGATTTCCTTCTTCTTGGCGTCAATTTTGGCCATATGATCGTTCACGTCGGAGCGATCGTGCTGCTGCTGCATGGCCTTTTGTGGATCGGTGTAGTACTGCACCTGATCCTTGTTCAGCTCGCGTTCGAGAACGTCCAGTTCCTGCTGAGCACTGGAAATTTTGTCGTGGATCTGCTGGAAACGCTTGCGCCAGGCGGCCTCACTGTTGGGATCGTCGGGCTTCTCGCCGGGAGCAGCAGGCTTCTCGTCGGACTTGGCGGCTGCGGCGTCGCCGGACTTGGAATCGGCCGGAACGGACGGCATGTCGTCGTTGGTGAGAACTTTCTTGGGCTTTGGAGCAACTTTCTGCTGCTCGCGGGCTTTGCGCGCTGCGGCGGCCACGTCGTCCGTGCTTTGATCCTGAGCGGGAGTGGCCAAGGCGACGAGCCCGAACAGCACGGCGCCGGCACCGGCGCGCAGTAGTATGGTGAAACGCATTCTACGTCCTCCCGTGGAGCAGGCAGGGCGCTCCCTGAGCAATATCCTCTGAAAGTCTATTTTAGCGCGTTTTTGCAGCCTGTAGGGCTGCCTGCGCCTAAGGAGTAACGCCAAGGAGAGACAGGCTGGTGCCACGCACAAGCCAGGGCACGGCATAGACCACCAAGATACCCGCCACACCCAGAAAAGAGCCAAGAGGAAGCTGGTATTGCGAGGCGAGCATCCAGCGTAGTGCCGAGAGGCCACCCAGGCCGCGCCGGTGAGCGCGCTCTGCGAGTTTGCGCTGCCAGCCGACCAGAAACAGCCCGGAAACCACGGTCAGGCCGACAATGCTGCCCAGCAACGTGCCGATCAGGATGGTCAGGAAGGTCCCTTTGACGCCCAGGAATGTGCCGACCATGGCCATCATTTTGACGTCGCCCATGCCCATGCCTTCGCGCTTGCGCACCAGACGGTAGATCGTTGCCGCACCTAGGAGTAGGAAGCTACCCAGCGCGGCGCCGAGGAGCGCATCCAGCAGGTTTGTGAAGACGGCAGGCACATGTGTGGGGCGCAGCCAAATGCCGGCGATGCCGCCGGGCGGGATGCGCGTGGCGAACGCCAAGCCCACGCCAAAGCCGAACCAGTTGATGGCGTCAGGGAGCAGCCGGACACGCAGGTCGGTGACAATGAGGATGATCAGTATGCAAATGAAGAAGAGAACTTTAAACGTGACAACGGTGATGCCGAAGCAATAGTACGTCAGCACGAAAAGCGCGCCGGTGAGGAATTCGATGATGGGATACATCGGCGAGATAGGGAGATGGCAGTTGCGGCACTTACCGTTGAGAAAGAACCAGCCGAGGACAGGGATGTTGTCATAGGGCTTGATGGGCGTGGCACAGCGCGGGCAGCGGGAGGCGGGGGAAACGATGGAAACCCCTTCCGGAATGCGGATGATACAAACATTCAGGAAGCTGCCGATGACGATGCCGAAAAGGAAAAAGAAAATGGGGAGCACACTTTGACTGTGCCACAGGAGGGAAGGGGGCTCAATTGCGCGTCGGGCGGCGAGTGTCGGATGGCTAACGGGAAGCAGTGGTTCGTGCCCGGTGACTGGTAAGTTGCGTGACGGAATGGCTGACAGGCAGCAGCCATTAGCCTACAGCATGCGGAAGAAGAGAGCCGCGATTGCGCTGCGCTCTTGGGGTTTATCGCCGGGACTTGGAGCCGCTTAGCGCAGAGAACACAGAGAGAGCGCAGAGAACGGCGGCTATTGGCTAAAGGCTGCCGGCTAACGACTGGTGCACGACGAGCAGCGAATGCAGTTGAACTATGGGCAACGGACTGTGACGGCCTGCTAAACTCAATTCTTATGGCGATGAGCTGGTATGAGCATGCAGTGCGTCGGTATGAGCACCGGCGGTGGACTACGGACGATAACCGCATGGTGCGGCGGTTTGAGTGGGGTTTGGAGCATATCGACGGGTTGCATGCTTCCGATGAACCGCGGATGTTCATTGGGGAGTACGCCAGCGAGGCTATTGCGCGCAGCGAGGAGTGGTTTGCGCCGCGTCCAGTGCGGGATTACCGGCTGGATGACGAGGATGTTCTGACGTTTACCAGTCCGCTGGCTTCGCCGTGGGTAAGGAACAACACGGTGCATGCGCAGCTTTTTGCGGCGCGGAAGGGCGGGCCTGCGGTTCTGGTTTTACCGAACTGGAACGCGAAATGGGGAGGACAGGTGGCGCTGTGCCGCTGGCTGCAGCGTACTGGAATTACCGCGCTGAAGATGAGCCTGCCGTATCACGACCGGCGCATGCTGCCGGGGCACGAGCGGGCGGATCAGCTTGTGGGGCCGAATATCGGGTTGACGTTGATGGCCAACCGGCAGGCGGTGCAGGATGCGCGGGCTTGTTTGACGTGGCTGGAGAAGCAGGGCTATGACCGGCTGGGAATTTTGGGGACGAGCATCGGATCATCGGTCGGGTATATCACGCTGGTGCACGATAAGCGGGTGCGTGCTGGCGGGTTTTTCCATGTGTCCACGTACTTTGCGGATGTAGTGAGTCAGGGCATGACCACGAACCATGTTTGGGAGGCTTTGCGGCAGGTGGTCACGGTGGACGAACTACGGCGTCTCTGGTCGCCGATCAGCCCGATGCCATACGTGGAGCGGGGGATGGGCGCGCGGCGGAATACGTTTATGGTCTATGGGAAATATGACCCGACATTTTTGCCGGAATTGACGGAGCAGATGCTGCGGTCGTTGCGGGCGCATGGAGCGGAGACGCGCACGCTGGAGTTGCCGGTGGGGCACTATTCGCTGGAGGTGCCGCCGTTCAGCTATGTGGCGGGATGGCGGATGATTACGTATTTTTTGGAGGCGCTGGGGTAAGAAAAGGAAAGAACAAGAATTAACGCAGAGGACCGCAGAGACGCAGAGGCCACAGAGAAGAGGAAGACCCAGGTTCAAAAAACGAACCTGGGGCAGCCGCAAGAAAGCGTTAGTGGAGGATTTTGGCGATGGCCGCGGTGGAGATTAGGTGGGCGATGGCGTTGATGTCGGGAGCCAGGGGGCGGTCGTTTGTGAGTTTGGGGCTGGCTTGACGGACGGCGCTGTAGGCTTTTTGGGCGAGCGTGCCGGTTTGGAGTGGGGCCAGCAGGTCGATGCCCTGGCAGGCGGCCAGCAGTTCGATAGCGAGAATGTAGCGGAGATTGTGGAGCATTTTTTCGAGGCGGCGCGCGCCGCTCATACCCATGGAAACGTAGTCTTCCTGATTGCCTGAAGTAGGAATGGAATCGACGGAATGCGGAGCGGCCAGGGCGCGATTCTCGCTGGTAAGCGCTGCGGCGGTAACCTGCGCGATCATGAAACCAGAGTTCAGGCCGGGATCGGGCGTGAGGAATGCGGGAAGCATGCTGGTGAGCGGGTTGGTCATCTGCTCGATGCGACGTTCGGAGATGCCGCTCAGCGTGGCGATCGCGATGGCGACCTGATCTGCGGCCATGGCCAGAGGTTGGCCGTGAAAATTGCCACCGCTGACGATGTCGCCCGAGCCGTTTTCCCTGGCGAAAACTAGCGGATTATCGGTGGCGCTGTTGAGTTCAACGGCGGCCATATCGCGTGCTTGATTCAGGGAATCGCGCACCGCGCCGTGCACCTGGGGCGTGCAGCGCAGGCTGTAGGCGTCTTGTACGCGCTTGTCGGCGTCGGGGGAACGATGGGATTCGCGGATCTGGCTGCCCTCGTTGAGATGGGCGAGGTTGCGGGCGGTGGTGGCGGCGCCGGCATATTCGCGGGCGTGCATGATACGGGCGTCGAAGGCGCCCGGGCTGCCGCGAAGGGCATCCAGAGAGAGGGAAGCCGCGACGTCCGCTGTGTCGGTCAGCACCTCCGCCTCTCGCAGG
>Ga0335078_10013133_pt1 | contig 12270 bp, 12 predicted proteins | sample Lox_Sample_32_FD_206711 | JGI IMG/M metagenome (GOLD analysis project Ga0335078, IMG submission 206711) | Soil microbial communities from Loxahatchee National Wildlife Refuge, Florida, United States - Lox_Sample_3.2 | ecosystem: Environmental > Terrestrial > Soil > Wetlands | place: USA... | reverse complement strand
GTGAACGCCATGATCGGTCTGCATTTGAGCGGCGCGGCGGATGCGACCGCCAGCCTGCAGAAGCTGGCCTGCGGGAAAGAACCCATGGGCCGGGCGGCGGCGGCCTTCGCCATGGGCCAGATTTTGAAAGATGAGTTCAAGCCTGTGCTGGAGACCTTGTTGAGAGACGCCAACGCCAACGTGCGAGGCCGGGCTCTGGCCGCGCTGATTCGCCTGCGGCGTAAACAGGAGGCGGCAAAAAACGAGGCTTCCGCACCCGCACCGCAAGAAGACGCGGCTGAACCTGAGGAAACGCCGGCGGAGACTCCCGAGCCGCCTCCCGCCGCCGATTTGCAGGCCCACTGACCGCCCGGCCTAGAGCAAAACTCAGGGTCTTTCTCATGTAATCCGCGGATCGATTCCGACCGCCGTAGCGCCTAAACTGGCAGTGGATGCAGAACTGTGTCGAATCGCGCTTGGCCCGGCTGGAAGCCACTCAGAACCCGGATGGTGGCTGGCCGTATTTTCCCGGCAAGCCGTCGTGGCTGGAGCCGACGGCGTACGCGCTGCTGGCCTTGTCGGGGAGGCGCGGTCCGGCCTTTGAGCGAGGCTGGCGGTTGCTGCGTTCCTGGCAGATGCCCTGTGGGGCGTGGCGCCCTTGCGCGGCCGTGGATCAGGCGCATTGGAGCACGTCGCTGGCCCTGACGGTTCATTGGTCCACGGGCGTTCAAGACGCAGCATTCCAGCGCGGGATGGATTGGCTGGTGAGTTCGGCGCGAGCGGAGGACCGCATCCTGCCCCGCCTGGCGCACTGGCTTTGTCCCTCCATCGTGGAGTTCGATCCGGGCCTGGCGGGGTGGCCGTGGGAAGCGGGCGCTCCCTCGTGGGTGGAGCCGACGGCGCACGCCCTGATGGCCCTGCGCGGTGCGGCGCGACGCGCCAAAAACCCGGATTGGAACGGACGCATTGCGATGAGCGAGCGCATGCTGCTCGACCGGCGGTGCCGCGATGGCGGATGGAACTACGGGAACCGCCGGGTGCTGGGCGTGGACCTGCCGTCGTATCCCGAAACCACGGCGCTGGCGTTGATGGCACTCGATGGGCATGCGGCGGTCGCCTGGGGAACGGCGCTGGACGGGGTGGAACGCACCTGGCGCGAAACCCGCAGCCCGCTGGCGCGGGCATGGCTCTCGTCCTGCTTGCTGCTGTACCGCGGAGAGCGGCCGCAGCCGGTGGAGCGGGATGACCGCGCGGGAAAAGATATTCTGGTAACGGCAATCGAAGGGATTCCATGGAACCACATCCTGACGGCCGCATGACACGGCGGCGCTTTCTCGGGGGCGCCGCGGCGTCAGCGGCCGCCGTCAGTGGCGGCTGCGCCAAGCGAACCGAGGCGGCGGGCCCGCCCGGAAAGGCGGCAGTCGCCATCCTGCGTGCGCCTTCGTACCGCGTGGATCTCGTCGACCGCCTGGTGCGAGGCGCGGCTCTCTGCGGTCTGGACGCTCGGGGAAAACGGGTGCTGCTCAAGCCCAACCTGGTGGAGTTTGACCGAAGCTCAGTAATCCATACCCAGGCCGAGGTTGTGGCCGCTTCGGTGGCCCTGTTTGAGCATTTGGGTGCGCGCGAGATCATCATCGGCGAGGGTTCGGGGCACCGGCGCGATGGGTACTTCCTGGCCGAGGAGGCGGGATATCGCCAGGCCATCCCGGACTTCGATTCCCGCTTTGTAGATTTGAATCGCGACGAGGTTGCGCACGTCGCGCCATTCCCCGGAAAGGGCGGGATCTACCTGGCACGCACCGCGTTGGCGGCAGATCTGGTGGTTTCGATAGCGCGCATGAAAACTCATCACTGGGTGGGAGCTACGCTGTCGATGAAAAATCTGTTTGGGGTCGTGCCTGGCGCCGTTTACGGCTGGCCCAAGAACCACCTTCACCAGGCGGGCATTCCGAATTGCGTGGCCAGCCTCTACCGCACTTTCCCGTGCAGCTTTGCCATCGTCGACGGAATCGTGGGCATGGAGGGCAATGGCCCCATCCAAGGCCGCGCGCGTTCCTGCGGGGTTCTGGTCATGGGCGCCGACCTGGCGGCGGTAGACGCGACCTGTTGCCGCATCATGGGGATCGATCCCGCGAAAATCGAGTACTTACGGCTGGTTTCGGACCAGGGGCACGTGGCCGAGCCGTGGATCGAGCAGCGCGGCGAGACGATCCCGCAAGTGCGCTCGCCCTTCGAGCTGATTCCGCAATTCCAACACCTTCGCTTGGTGTAATCGGCTGCGCCCACCCCAGATGGTTATAGGGGCCGGTTAAGTTGAAAACCCAATTTCAAACAGAGTGCTCAGCCGTTAGGCTCGAAGTAGCAGTCTGCCCTATCGAGGGAGGAGAGAGGAAACGATGAAACGTCTCACCAAGGTACTTTTGGGGATGCGGATTTGGAAGGACGAATCGGGACAGGACCTGATCGAATACGCGCTGATGGCCGGTTTCGTGGCGATAGCCGCCGGGGCGCTAATGCCCAGCGTGGCCAGCAGCGTCAGCACCATCTTCTCGAAGATCAGTTCGGTGATGTCAGGTGCCTCAGGCAGTTAAAAAGCAGTGCGGGCAGGTGGGGTCATGCTGTCCAGAACCCCGCCTGCTCGAGCTGCGGGAGATGAGAAATGACCCGCACGAAGCTACGAACGAAACTCCACGCGCTTAACGCGTGGTTGTGGAGAGTCTGCGCGGATCCGCGCGGGCAGGATATGATCGAATACGCCCTGATGGCCGCCCTGGTGGCGTTAGCTTCGATGGCGGCCTCACCTCAAGTAACCACCAGCTTCAGTACGATTTTCTCGAAGATCAACTCGACCGTGCTGGCCCACGGCGGCAATTAGTGCGGCGTCCCAATGGCTTCGCCGGCGGGCACCAGCAGATCCCCGAGATTTCCCCCGGCGTCGAACTCCACCGGCCGCGCCGGCCCCAGAATTTCCAGATTCGCGTCCCGCTCGATCTGACACCGCAGGTTCTCGCTCATCGCCAGCAATCCCAACTCGAGCGAGTTTCTGATCCACCCGTAGGTCACTTCCATCAAATTGTGTTTGCCTACGGTGGGCGCAATGGCCTCCAGGCACTCGCGGTCCGTCGGAAAATGAACCGGCGTCCGGATCGCGGCCGGCGTGGACGCAGTCAGCGAATTAATGCGAGTCGGGTTCCAGTCGATTTTCGCCAGCAGCCGGTCGGACACCACGTCGGCCATGCCTAATCCTACGCCGTTTCCATAACTCAGGTCGCTGAGGCCGCGGATGAAGATGCGCTCAATCCGGGGCGCATCCGGCCAGGGATTGTATTGGCCGTACACGCCGCGGTTCACGACCTTGGTATCCATGCCCGCCCCGCTGATGTTCTTTCCGATTTCATCTAGAATCAGCACATCCAGATCGGCCGGAATGCGGCCCATCCAGGATTTCACCAGGCGCAGCAACTCCTCTTCGCGCGACTCCATTTCCTCAACCGGCACCGCGGTTACTTGTGCGGTGTTGTGATTGGCATCCTCCAGGATGGCGAGACCGCCGAGAATCTTACCCGACGCCAGCACTTGGCGGCCGATGGTGCGGATGACCCGCTCGAGGCCCAGCTTGTAAGCGTAGGTATGATAGCGCTGCGCGCCCGCGAACTTCCCGAGGCCGATGGCCATCATCTTGAAAAGGCCGCTTTCGATATCGCCCGCAAAGTCGGTATGCCACTTCACGCGGCCTACCAGCATGACGCCGTCGCTTTCAAAAGCATTGCGGTCCATGAAGGCTTCAATACCCTCGGGGGTGCGCCCAACGGGAACTACGTTCAGAGAACTGATCACCGGACAGCCCATGGTGGCTTCGATGATTCCGTAATGCGCCAGCACGTCGGCCTGGCCCTCGGCGGTGGCCGCGCCGTGGCTGCCCATCGCCGGAAAGATGAACGGTCGCGCGCCCTTGGACTTCCAAAAATCCACCACCGCCCGCACAATGGTCGCGATATTGCTAATGCCGCGGCTCCCCACGCCGATGGCGACCCGCGCGCCCGGCTTGGTACGCCCCCCAAACGGCGATTCCATCAGCTCGTTCAAGACGGCCGGCCGAACCTCCCGAATATTGCGATCTGGGAAATGCTGGCGGACTAGCAAAAGGCGGGGAAAATCCATGGAGTCAATTATAATCCGCCTGCGATGCTGCGAGACCGGCCTATTGTTCCCACTGCCGCTCGAGCAGGCGCGCATACTCCGCGGAGGCGTACAACTCGAAACGGAAATTGGCCGGGGTGATTTCGGCGAACTTGGTCAGGTTCTGGGTGCAGGCAAAAAGATGATCCGCGAAGGTGTGGTAGTGGAGCAGAAAACGATCGGAAAGGTGTTCAATTTGAGGCACTTCGCGGAACATGGCGGCGATCCCCAGAGCGCGGGAGAAAACGGATTGCGGATTGGCGACGCCCCACTGATGCAACTTCTGGAGCACGGATTGCGGCGTATTGGAGATCAGCAACATAGCGAAGCTTTGTTCCCGAACGCCCGCACGGCTCAGTACTTCAGTGCGCGAGACGACGTCCATGCATTGCCCTACCCACCGGGTTAAGTCCTTGCCGATAAAGTAAAGCATCCGAATTTCGGCGTAGCGGCTCAGCAAGAGTTTTCTGCGCAGCTCATCCTGTTCCTCACCTTCGCCGGGGATCAGGCCCGCGAGCATCAGTGCCGCTTTCGATCCCTCCAGGAGCTGGTTCGGACCGTATTCATTGCTGAAGGGGTGCAGGATGAGAGGAGGCAATTCCCAAATCTCGTCGCCTAGAGCCACGGGTGTGTGCGTCGATTGTTCAGGCATGTCAGCCTCAGAGTTCTATCGGACGCAATGGGGGAAAGCTTTATTTCCGTTCGCGCAGCAGAACCGAGGCGGTCACGGTCTCCGCTCCCCGCAGCACTTTCACGGTCACCCGGTCGCCCGGTTTCTTGGCGCGCAAGGCATAGGTAAAGTCGTACAGGTTGTCAATCGGCTTCCCGTCAAACTCCACCAGAATATCGCCGGCTTTGAGCCCCGCCTGAGCAGCCGGCGTGCCGGCGCGGATATCGGCGAACCGCACTCCATGAGGGATTTCCGTGAAATCCGGAACGCTGCCGAACTCCGGGCCGTACCCCGACTGAGAAGAACCGGCCACCATTCCCGCATGCGGATTCTCAGGCTCCTTGACCCGTACGAACAGCGGCCGCTCCGGCTCTTCGCGCAGCGTGTTCCCCACCTCGGCGATCAGGTCCAGCAGCTTTGCCGCATCGGGCGCATCGATCTTGTCCCAGGTATCGCTCGGCTTGTGATAATCGCCGTGCAATCCCGAAAAGAAGAACAGTACCGGAACTTGTTTGGTGGTGAACGAGGTGTGATCGCTCGATCCATAGCCTGTTGAATCTGAGAAATCGACGTGCATCGGGTACCGCGCCAGGATGGGCTCGAGCGTGGCGCGCAAGTTGCTTCCCGTGCCTACGCCCCCGACGTAGACTTTCCCTTCGCGCACGCGGCCGATCATGTCCAGATTGATCATGGCCACGGCTTTGTTCATGGGCAGCTCGGGATGATTCACATAGAAGCTCGATCCCAGCAAACCCAGCTCTTCGCCGGCGAAGGTCATGAACAGGATGCCTCGCTTTTGTTTCGGCTGTCCGGAAAACCAGCGAGCCAGTTCGATGACGCCGGCGGTGCCCGAAGCGTTGTCATCGGCACCCGGATGCACCGTGGTTCCGGCCAGCGATGGGGCCATGGAGAACTGCTCGCCCAGGCCCAGATGATCGTAGTGTGCGCCGATGATCACGTATTCATCCGTCTCACCCGGCAGATATCCCGTGACATTGTGCACCGTCTTGACCACGCGCTCGACGTCCACGGCTTCGTGAACCTGTAGAGTCTTCGGGAACGCGAAGGAGCGCGGCTTCAGATCACGGTCAATGGCGGCCCCGATGTCGTCCAGGTTCTTGCCGGCATCGGCGATCCAATGCTGGGCCGCGTCGGCCCTGATTTCGACGAAGGGAATCCCCGCGTCGTTCGGGCCCACTGTGCGGCCAAACTTCTCCAGTTGATCCGATTCGGTGCGGTGATTGAAAACGTCGTTGATGAGAATCACGCCCAGCGCGCCGTGCATTTTCGCGTTGACGGCTTTGCTGTAGAACTGGGCGTGCTCGGTGTAGACCTTGCCGGCGAACACGCTGTTCTCGTCAAATTCCTGGGGCTCGTGGCGCAACACGAGCACGAGCTTTCCTTTGGCATCCAGGCCGGCGTAGTCGTCGTAGTTATATTCCGGCGCCGTGATCCCGTACCCCGCGAACACAACGCCCGCCGAGATCTTGCCGCGGGCGGAGAAATTGAATGGGATAAAGTCTTCGCCGGTTTTTAGGGAGACGGTCTTGCCGGCTTCGACATAGTCGAAGTGGTTTCCATGGCCGAGTTTCGCGTTCGTCGTCACCGGAAACGCCTGCAAATAGCTTTTGCCCTCGACCGGCTGCAGGCCGGTGGCGCGGAACTGCTCCGCGATATAGTTGGCCGCTTTCTCTAGTTCTGGGGACCCGGTGGCGCGGCCGCGCAGCTCGGGAGAGGCGAGGTACTTGATATGTTCCAGAAACCGCTGTGGATCGATACCGCCGGTTTCCGTAGTCGGTGGCGCGGCGTGAACCGCGAGAACAAGAATGCAGGCAGCGTAGGAAAGGAGGCGGCTGAGTCGTCGCATTTTTGGTATCCCTAATTCAGAGTGGGCGACGGCAGCTTCACCTCACAGCCGCAGTCTTCGCCGGCGTTCTTGGCGGTTTTCTGATATTCGATTTCGTAGTCGATTACCTGGCGCAGGTTGGTCCAGGAGGCCGCCTGACCGACCAGTTGCCGGCCGTTGACGAAGAGAGTGGGCGTGGCGTCGACTCCGAGGTCCTTGGCTTCCGCGATCGACTTCTCGATTTCCGGCATAGTCCCTTTGGAGTCCATGCAGCGCTCAAGCTGCATCGCGTCGATTTGCCGTCCCTTTACGAATTCCAGAATCCTGGATTTCAGGTTATCCGCGGTGATATCGGCCTGCGCCTCGTAAATCCAGTCGTGATAATCCCAGAACGCCGCCGGGTTTTGTTTGAAAATACACCGGCCGGCAATTGCCGCAGGCAGCGCCCAGGGATGAATCTGCGGGAGGGGAAGGTCCTTGAAATACAGACGTACTTCTTTGGGGTACGTGCTCAGCAAATTCGATCGCAGCGACTTCGCCTCCTCCTTGCAGTAGGGGCATTCGAAATCGCTGAACAGCACGATCACCACCGGGGCGCCGGGCGTGCCGAAGTTGGGCGCCTGATCCGTGTGCAGCTTGTCGAGCTGCGGTTTGAACGGATTCTGGTCGATTTCGAAGAAATTGCCCCGCACTATCTTCTGGCCGTCTTTGGAAATGTACAACTTCTCGTCGGCGCTGGCCTCGCCGGATGAGGCATGCACGCTAACCTCGTCGAAGCCGGGAAGCGGTGACGGCTTGGGATCGCCGAGCGCGACCTTGATCGACGGCCCCCATACATACAGGTGCCGCACGTAAGCTTCGAGCGTGGTCTTGTCGAATGCCGATTTCTTGGCCGGAGCTTTTTCCGCGGACCACAGAGCGGCAGCGAGTAAGACGATGGAAGCGAGAGTTCGGAACATGAGTCTTTTTATTGTAGCGTTTGCGGGTGGTGTGAATCAGGTGCGCGCGGCCGGGTAGTGTCTGAAAGGCGGTAGCACCACGGAACGGAAGCTCGGCGCGGAGCATTACCGGCGCATGAGAGCCGCACGAAAGACTCACGCTGGAGGTAGGCCGCTCAAGCATACTGACTGACGCTAACGTCGAGGGATAAGGTCGGCTACTTGCTGCGCTTAAGAAGCACAAAGCTATTATTGGTAATATTCACGGCCTCCCAGCCCTCCTCACCGAGCTTGTTCATCTCATCAATCGGATTCCTGGCGCGTATAATCTGATACTCCCACCTAGGTCGGCTCTGCGCAGCAACCGAACGCGATGACTGCTGCCCCGCAACGAACGCAAGGAACAACAGGAACGCAATAAAAAGCACTTTCACAATAGAGTGTGATGTCATGGACTGACTCCTTGTTCGTTAAGACTCCGACCTTTCGAATCCCATCCTCAAGCCCACCTCGAAGACGCTAGAAAGCGGTCAACGCAGATTTCAGACACTACCCGTGGCCGGCCGGCTCTGCGGCTTCTTCTTCGAACTTCACAAAAAGCCGCAAGCCCCCGCCAAAACCAGGCGTGGTCATGCGCTACAATACGGGCCCGATGCGCCATGGCACGAATTCCTTGTGCCCCAGCCGCTCGGCGCAGGTGCGCTCGCCGGACGCCACTCTCAGTACCGTGTCGAAGATTTCGCGTCCGACTTGCTGGATGCTCTTCTCACCCTCGGCGATCACGCCGGCGTTGATATCCATGTTGTCGTGCATGCGCCGGAAGGTGTTGCCGTTGGTGGCGATCTTGATCACCGGAATCGACGGGAATCCGATGGCGCTTCCGCGCCCCGTGGTGAAGGCGATCAGATTGCATCCGCCCGCCGCGAGACCCGTCAACGATACCGGATCATATCCAGGCGTGTTCATGAAAACGAATCCGGGTGAGGTGATGCGCTCGGCATAGTCTACGGCGTCCATCAGCGGAGTGCTGCCGGCCTTGGCAGAGGCCCCCAGAGATTTTTCCAGAATATTGGTCAGCCCGCCTTCTTTGTTGCCGGGTGACGGGTTGTCGTTGAAGCTGCCGCCGAAGCGCGTCAAATATTGCTTGTATGCTTTGATGAACCCGAGAAATCTCTCCGCCACCTGGCGATTGCGCGCCCGGCGAATCAGCAGGTGTTCGGCGCCGAAGCACTCCGTCGTTTCCGCCAGCACCGCGGTCCCGCCGTTTGCCGCCAGCATGTCGCAGCACACGCCCAGTGCAGGATTGGCGGTGATCCCGGAGAATGAATCCGAGCCGCCGCAGTTCAGGCCCAGGATGATTTTCGACGCCGGAATGTCGACGCGCTCCTCCGCTGCAGCCTGCTCCATTAATTGATGGATCTCTCGACGCGCCGCCTCCAGAGCGCCCGTAGTCCCGCCGCTCGATTGCAGTGTCATGCCCACCAGCCGCGAACTCCTGGGGGCGTTGGGGCCGAGGTAATGGTCGATCTGATTCACTTCACAGCCCAGCCCCAGAATGATCGCTGCCGACACATTGGGATGCGCCAGCACGCCGGCCAGCGTGCGCTGGAGCTGGTCGGTATCCGGGCCGATCGTGTGCCCGCAGCCTTCCCCGTGCGGGAAGGCCACTACTCCGTCCACGTTTAGCGGCAGCCGCTCGTGGTCAAAGCTCCCGGCGATCAGCTCTGCGGTGTGCGCCGCGCAGTTGCTCGCCGCAACCACCGCGATATAGTTGCGCGTTCCGGCTCGTCCATCCTCGCGTAGGTATCCGCGAAAAGTGGGCACGTCTTTGGGCAGGGCAGGGTAGGGGATTTCGCCCTTCGGGAATTCATACTGGAAGGTCAGCTCTTCAAAAGAGAGATTGTGGGTGTGCACGTGGCGGCCCGGCTCAATCCGCTGTTTCGCCCGGCCAATCACCTGGCCGTAGCGATGCACCACCTCGCCCGGCTGAATGTTCGCGATCGCGATTTTGTGGCCCGCCGGCACCGCATCGCACACCTCAATAGGCACGCCGTCTATCTGCAGTTTCATGCCCGCCGAAAGCGGAACGCGCGCAATGGCGACGTTATCCAGCGGATTCAAATGAATCGCTGAATTTTCCGCCGTCGGCAATTTGGCGATTTCGAGTAATTCCATGCCTACCTCATGAGAACGAATTCGGTGACTTGCTCACCGGCGTGCACGTGCAGCTTGTTGCCTACCGGGTGGATCCAAAACCCCGCGCCATCGGCGGGAATCGGGATGCCGGCCGGTCCGTTCACTTCGACGAAATTCGGCGTTTCCACGCCATCCATCAGCTTGCCGATATGTATGTGCGCGTGGCACTGCGTGCGGCGCTCGTCGCCGTTGACCGCCAGTCCCCACTGGTCGCCCCACAACGATTTCGCCTTTTCGATGGCCGCGTTCCACAGCGCGAGCCGCGCTTCCGGCGTCATGGCAGCCAGCGCGTGAACATGCGCCCGCGGCAAGGCCAGCCAGCGGTTTGGTTTGCGCGGGTTAATGTCTTTCACGAAGACGACGTCCACGTTGGCGGGATGATTCTCCGCTTCGCGGCACAAACCACACTCGCGCGCCTCCATGGTTTCGGGCTTGGCGATGTCGCAGGCGCAATTGCGCACGTCGGCGAACGCCAGGGAAGCCAGAAGAAGCAGACAGACACGCACGCTTTACTCAATTATAGTGGCAGGACAGGTATTTCCGCCTGTGCCACGATAAGAACGAATGCTTCGCCCGCCGGCCCGATTCCTGCTGCTCGCCATCCCGCTCGCGTTCTTCCTCTACTTCTTCGGGCTGACCCGCGCCGGCCTGCTGGGCCCGGATGAGCCGCGCTACGCCGCGATCAGCCGTGAGATGGCGCGCTCGGGTGACTGGATCACACCGCGGCTCTGGGGCGAACCTTGGTTCGAGAAGCCGGTGTTGCTCTACTGGATGGAAGCCGTGGCGTTCCGCGCCGGGTTGAGCGACGACCTCGCACCGCGGCTGCCGGTAGCGCTGATCAGCGCGGCATTTCTGATCTTCTTTTATTGGGTGCTGCGGAGGGAATTGGGCGACGCCGCGGCCGGGTTCGCCACTGCAATTCTGGCCACCTCCGCTGGATGGCTCGGCCTGAGCCACATCGGCGTGACCGACGTGCCTATGTCGGCGGCATTCTGCGCGGCGATGCTGCTTTCATTGGGGTGGCTGGAACGCGGCGACCGCCGGTGGTTGCCCCTGGCCGCCGCGCTATTCGGCGTCTCCGTGCTGGCAAAGGGTCTGGTGCCCCTGGTCTTGTCGCTCCCTCTGGTGTGGATGGGCCGGCGGCGCTTGCTGGATTGGTTGCGGCTCTCTGTGCTGGCTGCATTCGCCGTCGTCGCGCTGCCGTGGTATGCGCTCTGCTGGCTGCGCAACGGCAGGCCATTTGTCGAGAAATTCGTCTGGGAGCATCAGGTGGGGCGATTCTTTACTGCCGAACTGGCGCACGGGCAGCCGTTCTGGTTCTTCGCGCCGGTCATGGTGGCCTTGCTGTTTCCCTGGATTCCCGGATGGGCATTGCTTGCCAGGAACTCACTCTACTCCGACTCGCGCCGCAAGTTTCTGCTGCTGTGGATTGCGTTCGGCTTCGTCTTCTTTTCCGCTTCCCAAAACAAGCTGCCCAGCTACATGATGCCGCTGGTACCGCCCGTGGCCGCGCTCATGGGAATCGCACTTGCGGAACACAAGGCAGCCCGCTGGGTCCTGGTGGCAACCGCAGCGTTGCTGGTATTGCTGGGACCGATGGCGGCCGTGTTGCCTCAAGCATTGGCCGGCGGAATTTCACGGGCCACGCTGCCGGCATTCCATTGGACCTGGCTGCTGCCCGCGCTCGCTTGTGCCGCTGTATGGTATCTCGACGTCGCAGAACGTCGCGGCGCGGCGGTGGCTCTGCTGGCCGCCTCCATCGCCGCAGGCGTGGTCGCTATTGAACTGCGTTCGTTTCCGGAGGTTGACCGGCTCGCCTCGGCCCGCCCACTGTGGAACGTCGTGGCGCCCATTCGCGACCGAGTCTGCATCGCCCGCCTTCATCGCAGCTTGCGATACGGGTTGAACTACTATGCCGTCACGCCGCTGCCCGATTGCCATCAGGAGCCCCGTGAAGTGGAAATCACCCAGGAACCCGGCGCTCCGCCGCGGCTGGTGAGCGCCGTGGCTGTGCCGGCCAGCGCACGATAACTCCCCGTTAGAGGTGGCTGGAAGGGCTCATTCGTATCTGAGCGCCACCATGGGATCGACGCGCATGGCTCGTCGGGACGGTGGGCAAGCGGCAAGCAATGCGACGGCCAAGAACAAGAGGGACACGCCGACGAAGGAGATGCCATCGACGGTGTTGAGTCCGAAGAGTACACCCCGCAACACGTGAGATGCTCCGGCAGCGAGAAACATTCCGGCTAGCAATCCTGCAATCACAGGCCGCGTGCTCTGGCGGAGGATGAGTCCGAAGATGTCGTGCTTTTGGGCACCGACGGCCATGCGGATCCCGATTTCGCGCGTGCGGAGGACGACGATGTAGCTGACCGTACCATAGATGCCCATTAACGCGAGCAGAAGTCCAAATGCGCCGATTGAAGACGCAATCGCGGCCGACAGAGTAGAGGCGAGGAACG
>Ga0335078_10013132_pt1 | contig 12271 bp, 23 predicted proteins | sample Lox_Sample_32_FD_206711 | JGI IMG/M metagenome (GOLD analysis project Ga0335078, IMG submission 206711) | Soil microbial communities from Loxahatchee National Wildlife Refuge, Florida, United States - Lox_Sample_3.2 | ecosystem: Environmental > Terrestrial > Soil > Wetlands | place: USA... | reverse complement strand
CGGCGAGCCGCTCTTTTACAACTTCGGGCCGGTCATCGGCGCGCTGAACAAGTTTGCCGCCGTCTGCGTCGCAAATGCCGGGGCTCTTCGGCGGCGCTTCGTAAACATTGTAAATCTCGCCGCCCACACTGCACGTCCAGCGGCCCGTGAGGCGCCGCATCAGCTTGTCCTCGCTCACGGCGAAGTCTATAACCAGCGGCTTGCCGAAACCGCTTGCTTCGAGGATCCGGTCAAGCTCTGCGGCTTGCGCGAGAGTGCGCGGAAACCCGTCGAAGACAAAACCCCTGGCGCAATCGGGCTGGGACAGCCTTTCCTGAACCATCTTCATGATCAGGCCGTCCGGCACCAGCTCGCCGCGCTCCATAATCGGCTTAGCGAGCTTGCCAAGTTCGGTCCCGCGGCTGACCGCTTCGCGAAGCATATCGCCCGTCGAAAGGTGCGGCACACGGCAGCTCTGGGCGATGCGTTTGGCCTGCGTGCCCTTTCCCGCACCCGGGGGTCCCAGAAAAATGAACGCCCGCTTCGAAGCCATCGTCTCCGCCCGATCACTCGATCAAGTGCGACGACCCCGTACCCGGCCCTTGCGTACAAACCCTTCGTAATTGCGCATCACCAGCTGCGCTTCGAGTTGCTGCACTGTGTCCATGGCCACGCCGACAACGATCAGCAGCGAGGTGCCGCCGAAATAAAACTGAACGTTCAGTCCGTCGAGAACGAAACGCCACATGTGCGCGTCAAACCAATTGCCGCCGAGCCAACCAGGCAAATGCTGCAAATGGATTCCGGAGATCATCCACTCCGGAATCAGGCAGACCAGCGCCAGGTAGGCGCCACCGACCAGCGTGAGGCGCGAGAGAATCTTGTTGATGTATTCCGAGGTGTTCCGCCCCGGACGAATGCCTGGAATGAAGCCGCCGTACTTGCGCATGTTGTCGGCAAGTTCGGTGGGATTGAAAATGATGCCCACGTAGAAAAATGCGAAGAAGATGATCAGCGCAACATACAAAACCGTATACAGCGGCTCGCCCCACTGAATCGTCTTCCCGAATCTTTCGAAAAATGCCGATTTGCTTCCTAACAAGAGCGCCAGCGTTTGCGGGAACGTAAGCAGCGAACTCGCAAAGATGGGCGGGATCACGCCGCCCGAATTAACCTTCATGGGTAGATAAGTCATCTGGCCGCCCATGACTTTGCGTCCCATAACGCGCTTTGCATACTGGACCGGAATGCGGCGCTGCCCGCCTTCCACGAAAACGATAAACGCCACGACAGCGGCCATCAGGAGAAGAAGCGCGATCAAAGCGATGGCCGTGAAGTTGCCCCAGGCACCGTTCATGGCCTTGTCCCATAGATCTTTCACAGCGCGGGGCAGGCCGACGATGATGCCGGCGAAAATAATGAGCGACATACCGTTGCCAATGCCACGGTCGCTGATCTGCTCGCCCAGCCACATAATGAAGGCGGAGCCGGTGGTCAGCGTCAGGATTGTCATCAACATGAACCGCAGGCCGGGATGATAGACGAGCGAAGCTCCGCCGAGAGCGTTGCCCTCGAGCGTGCGCGCGATGGCAAACGACTGAAAGACGCTCAAGATAATCGTCAGATAGCGCGTGTACTGCGTGATCTTGCGGCGGCCAAGCTCGCCTTCCTTCTGCAAGCGCTCGAGATACGGCCAAACGACCACGAGAAGCTGCAGGATAATCGACGAAGTGATGTACGGCATGATGCCGAGCGCAAAAATCGTCAGACGCCGGAAATTGCCGCCGCTAAAAAGATCGATGATGCCGAGCACCGAGCCGCGGTTCTGCTCGAAGATGCGCTGCAAGGCGTCCGTATTGATGCCGGGAGTCGGAATGAAGGCGCCGAGACGATACACGGCGAGCAGGCCCAGCGCAAAGAGGACGCGTTTGCGCAGGTCCGGCGTCGCAAAAATGTTTCGAAAGGCTTCGACCAGCTTTCTCATACGGTCCTTCGACCCGTGAGGCTTGAAAGCCCGCAGGGCCGTTCAGGAGAGGTCCCTCGACTCGCTCCGCTCGCTCGGGATTTCGCTTGGCGGCTCAGACGCCGCCAAAAGAGCTCAACTTCGACCAGCTTTCTCATGACAAAACTTCTGTTTTTCCTCCGGCCTTGGCGATCTTCTCCGCGGCCGACTTGCTAAAGGCGTGCGCGTGAACGGTGAGCGCGACCTTCAGTTCACCATCACCTAGAATTTTCACCCCATCGTGCCGAGCGCGAACGATTCCGCGCTGGGCGAGAATTTCCGGCGTGACAGTTTCGCCCGCCGCAAATTCGCTCAGGGTGCTGAGATTCACGACGGCGTAGGTCTTCGAAAACGGCGCCGTAAAACCGCGCTTCGGCAAACGCCGGTGCAGCGGCATCTGGCCGCCTTCAAAGCCAGGCCGGCGCGAATAACCGCGGCGGGACTGCTGGCCTTTGTTGCCGGCGCCAGCGGTCTTGCCCATTTTGGAGCCCATACCGCGGCCGACGCGCACCTTGCGGTGGCGCGAGCCTCGCGGCGGCTTTAAATCCGAGAGTGTTGGCGTAGCCATTTCCGCTTAATCCTCAATTTCGACGAGATGGTGGACCTTCGCGATCATGCCACGCGTCTCGGGAGTGTCGGGGCGTTCGATGACCTGCCGCATGCGGCGAAAGCCGAGGCCGCGAATCGTCTGCCGCATGCCGCGCGGGCAGCCGATGAAACTGCGCACCCACCTGATCTTCAGTGACTTGCCGGAATTTTTCTTCGTTGCCATAGCGTTATGAATTCGCCGCCGAAGTTGCGGCCTCGTCTGCCGCCAGTTTGCCGCGCGTTTCCGCAACCTTGGAAGCGTCTTTCAGATGCAGCAAAGCATCGAAGGTGGCCTTGATTACGTTGTGCGGGTTCGAGGTGCCGAGCGACTTCGTCAATACGTTTTGGATGCCGGCAACCTCCATAACGGCTCGCACCGGGCCGCCTGCGATGACGCCAGTCCCCTCCGGCGCGGGCTTCAGCAGAACTTGTCCCGAGCCGTACGATCCCACCACCTGGTGCGGGATCGTCGAACCTTTGAGGTTGAGCTTCACCATGTTTTTCTTGGCCTGCTCGATTGCCTTGCGGATTGCCATGGGAACTTCGCGCGCTTTGCCCATGCCGAATCCGGCGTGGCCACCCTGATCGCCCACGACAACCAGCGCGGAGAAACTGAGGTTCTTGCCGCCTTTCACGACTTTCGTAACGCGGTTGATCGAGACGACCTGATCCTTCAGGTTCGACTGATTGGCGGAGACCGGCCGGCGAACCGCAAGCGTGTCTTTGAGCTCTTGTTTCGGCATAGTCGTCAGAACTTCAGGCCCGCCTCACGGGCCGCCTCGGCGAGCGCTTGCACGCGGCCGTGATACTGATAACCGCCGCGGTCGAACACGACGTCTTCGATTCCTTTGGCTTTGCTGCGCTCGGCGATCGCTTTGCCGACCACTTTCGAAGCCGCGATATTGCCTCCGCCCTTCATGGTCTTGCGAATCTCCTTGTCGAGCGAACTGGCCGAGACGAGCGTGCGGCCGGTGGCATCATCGATCACCTGCGCTCGAATATGACGGCTCGAGCGATGAACGCAGAGGCGCGGCCGGTCAGCCGTGCCGCCAATACGCTTGCGCATGCGCAGATGGATTCGTTCGCGGTGCGCCTCACGCGATAATCTTCGAACAGAAACCGCCACTCTGATTCTCCTTTGCCGGCGGAATTACGCAGCCGCCGTCTTGGCCCCGGCCTTGCCGGCTTTCTTCTTGAGCCGCTCGCCGGTGATGCGAATGCCCTTTTGCTTATACGGATCGGGCGGCCGCAGCCCGCGCAAATTCGCGGCTACCTGGCCGACCTGGCCTTTATCCGCTCCGGAAACGACGAGGTGCGTCTGCTTGTCCACGGCGATCTGAATTCCCTCTGGAATCGGAAACTCGACCGGGTGAGAAAAGCCGAGCGCGATTACCAGATTCTTGCCTCTCACTTCGGCACGATAGCCGACACCCACAATATCGAGCTCCTTCTTAAAGCCGGCTGTCACGCCGGTGACGGCATTCGCGACGAGCGCCCGGGCCAAACCATGCAGCGCGCGCTGCTCTTCCGTTTCGCGCTTGGCGATCAGCGTGCCGTCTTTCTGCTCAAAGCTAACCCCGCGCGGCACAGCAACCGTCATTTTCCCTTTGGGCCCCTGCACGTCGACGGCGCCGTCTTTAATTTGAATCTTCACGCCGGACGGCACAGGAATCAGTTTGTTTCCAATTCGCGACATTGCTCTAAGCCTCGCCTACCAAACTTCGCACAATAGTTCGCCGCCAACGCCTTCTTTGCGCGCCGACTGGCCGGTCATAATGCCGCGCGGCGTCGAAAGAATCACGATGCCCATACCCCCGACGACAGGACGAATGCCGGCCTTTCCCGTGTAGCGGCGGGAACCCGGGCGCGAAACGCGGCGTAGATCGGTGATCACGCTGCGGCGGTCGGGCGTGTAACGCAGGAAAATTCGGAGCGTGCGCTTGCCCTTCTCGTCCGCAACCTTGAAATTCGCGATGTAGCCTTCGTCCTTCAAAATGCGCGCAATCTCGACTTTCAGTTTCGACGAGGGCAGGTCCACACGCGGATGGCGTGCGCGGCTGCCATTGCGGATGCGGGTCAGAAGATCGGCTATGGGATCGGTGGTCATTCCGTCCTCACCAGCTGGCTTTCACGACGCCGGGGATTTCTCCCTTGAGCGCGAGGCCTCGGAAACAAATGCGGCACATATTGAACTTGCGCAAATAGCCGCGCGCCCGCCCGCAAATGCGGCAGCGGTTGCGCTGGCGAATCTTGTACTTCAACTTGCGCCGTGTCTTTGCAAATTGACTGTCTCGAGCCATTTCGGTTCTGGTTCTCCTTATGCGCCTTGCGCGCGGAACGGCACGCCCAGCAGCTTGAGCAGCTCGCGGCCTTCTTCGTCGCTGCGCGCCGTGGTAGTAATGGTGATATTCATGCCTTTGATTTTATCTACGCGCGTGTAATCGATTTCCGGGAACACAAGCTGATCGCGCAGCCCGAGGGTGTAATTGCCGCGCCCATCGAACGAATTCGGCGGGAGGCCCTTGAAGTCGCGAACGCGCGGAAAAACGACCGCGGTTAGCCGGTCGAGAAATTCGTACATCCGCTCGCCCCGCAGTGTGACCATGCAGCCGATCGGCATTCCTTTGCGGATTTTGAAATTCGCAATCGACTTCTTGGCGCGCGTGATCACTGCCTTTTGGCCGGCGATTTGGCCAAGCTCGGCAGCGGCCGTGTCCAGCAGCTTCACGTTCTGGCTCGCTTCGCCCATCCCGATGTTCACGGTCACTTTAGAAACGCGCGGCACGGCCATCGTGTTCGTGTAACCGAAACGCTTGGTCAGCGCGGGGACCGCCTCTTTTCGGTATTTGTCATGTAAGCGGCTTACCATTTGTTCCTTGCCTCGAAATCCTCTCGCGCCGAGCCTACTGCTCGAACGTCGCGTTGCAGCGCCGGCAGGTGCGAACTTTCGTGCCGTCCGGCAACGTCGTATGGCCTGTGCGCGCGTGCTTGCCGCAACTGGGGCAAACGAGCATCACGTTCGAAATATGAATCGGGCCTTCCTTATCCACGATGCCGCCGCGAATGTTCTTCGACGGGTTCGGCCGCGTGTGACGCTTGATAATGTTCGCGTGCTCAACCGTGACTCGCCTGCTTTCCGAAAAAACGGCGAGCACCTTGCCGGTCATGCCTTTCGAGCGGCCAGACATTACCTTCACCGTATCGCCGCGGCGAATGCCAACACGCGTCGCATTTTGATTCGTATTTGCCATCGCTACCACACTTCCGGAGCCAGCGAGACGATTTTCGTGAAGTTCTTGTCGCGCAATTCGCGGGCTACCGGCCCAAAAACGCGCGTTCCAATCGGCTCGTTCGCTTCATTGATCAAGACGGCGGCATTGTCGTCGAAGCGGATGTAGGTACCATCCTTGCGCCGCTGTTCTTTGCGGGTGCGCACGACTACTGCGCGCACCACTTTGCCTTTCTTTACCTGGCCGTCCGGCGACGCTTCTTTCACAGCGGCGGTGATTACATCGCCAAGGCCGGCGGTCAGCCCAGCATCTCCTCCCAGCGGAAGGATGCAGGTGATCTGGCGAGCGCCGGAGTTGTCGGCGACCGTCAGCCATGTCCGCATCTGAACCATCGTCGTGCTCCTCTACGTTGCGCGCGAGCTAGGCGACGCGCGTCGAGCGCGCCAAAACTTCCTGCAGCCGCCAGCGCTTGAGTTTCGAAAGCGGGCGCGTGGAGACGATGCGCACTGTGTCGCCAACGCGCGCCTCGCCGGTTTCGTCATGCGCGTAATACTTTTTTCCAGACCGGACGACGCGGCGATACAGCGGATGCTGAGTGGTGCGCGTAACCTTCACCACGATTGTCTTCTGCATCCTCGCGCTGGTGACCACGCCGACGAGCTCCTGCCGTGCGCCGCGTTCTTTTGTCCCGCTCGATACCGCTGCGGCCGGGGCTGCTGCTTCGTTTGCCATTACGCCTTCCTCAATTCGGCCTCGCGACGGAGCGTTTTCACGCGCGCGAGATCTTTTCGTGCTTCCCGCAGCTTTTTCACGCCCTCGGCTTGACCCGTGGAAACCTGGAAGCGCAGCCGGAAGATCTGCTCTGCAAGGTCCCTCTCCTGGGTTTCCAGCTCATTCGCGCTCATTTCCCGAAATTTTTCGACGCGCTTGGCCATCAGAGCTCCTCTACGCGCGTGACGAATTTTGTGGCGATCGGCAACTTGCTCGCGGCCAGATCCATCGCCTCGGTAGCTGCAGCAAGGTCGACGCCAGCCATTTCGAACATGACGCGGCCCGGTTTGACTACGGCGACCCAGCGCTCCGGCGGCCCCTTGCCTTTGCCCATGCGCGTTTCGGCCGGCTTTTTCGTAAACGGCTTATCTGGAAAAACGCGAATCCAAAGTTTTCCGCCGCGCTTTATGAAGCGGGTGATCGCCACGCGAGCCGCCTCAATCTGCCGGTCGGTAATCCACGCCGGCTCGAGCGCCTTGAGCCCGTACTCGCCAAACGCGAGCGAACCGCCTCTCCAGGATTTTCCCGTGCGGCGACCGCGCTGCTGCTTGCGGTACTTTACTTTTTTCGGCATCAACATAATCGTTGCCCGTTCTTACGATTCCGCGCCGGCTGCAGCCTTGCTGCGCGGCGGCACTTTTTCGCCCTGATAGATCCAGCACTTCACGCCAATAACGCCATAGGTGGTTTGCGCTTCGGCGGTGCCGAAATCGATGTCCGCGCGCAGCGTTTGCAAAGGCAACCGTCCTTGCAGGTACCACTCCTTGCGCGCGATTTCCGCGCCGTTCAGACGGCCGGCCACGCGCACTTTGATCCCCTTGCAGCCGAATCGCAGCGCCGAATCCACGGCTTTGCGCATCGCGCGGCGGAACGCCACGCGCTTTTCGAGCTGCAGCGCAATCGATTCCGCAACCAGGGTGGCGTCGAGCTCGGGACGATGCACTTCCTGAATGTCGATGTGCACCTCTCGCTTCGTCCGCTTCTGGACTTCGCCCTTGAGCTTGTCGATTTCCGAACCTTTGCGGCCAATGATGATTCCGGGGCGCGCGGTGTAGATGCGAACAACGAGTTTATTGGCCGCGCGCTCGATATCAATCGCGTCGACGCCGGCGGACTTCAGCCGGTCCTTGAGCTGCTTGCGCAAAATAACGTCCTCGTGCAACAGATCCGCGTATTCCTTCTTCGCGAACCAGCGCGAGCGCCAGCCCTTGTTGTAGCCCAGGCGAAATCCGTACGGATGTGTTTTCTGGCCCAAATTGCCTCCTACTTCTTTTTCTGCGCTTCTTTCGCGCGCTTCTCGATCGCCTTGCGCGCCCGCCGCACGGCGCCCTTTACGCCCTTCGACGCTTCGGCTTCCGCCGCTGCCGCCGCGACGCGATGTTCGGCGGCGCGATGATGCTCGGCCACCTGCACGACAATGTGGCTCGTGCGCTTTTGATACCGGAAGCCGCGGCCCATAGGCGCGGGACGCATGCGCTTCCAGCGCGGCCCTTCGTTCACGAAGCACCCTGTCACGTAAAGCTGATCGACATCGAGCGATTCGCCCGCGTCGTCCGCCTTGCGCTCGGCATTGGCGATGGCGCTTCGCAGAGTCTTTTCGACTTCCTTCGCGATGCGCTTTTTGGTGAAGCGCAGCGTCTGCAGCGCATCTTCCGCGCGCTGGCCGCGAATGAGATCGACCACGAGCCGCGCCTTCTGCGGCGAGACGCGAATGAACCGCGCGTTGGCCATGCCTTGAATTTGAGCCTGCGTTCCGTTCGCCATTGCCTTGCCTTCGCTTACGACTTCGCCGGCGGCGGGGCTGCTGCGGCTCCTGCCGGAGCGCCCGCCGCAGCGGCCGCTTTTTCAAGAGCGGCTTTCACACCGTGACCCTTGAAGCTCCGCGTCGGCGCAAACTCGCCGAGTTTGTGCCCCACCATCTGCTCGGTGATATACACCGGGATGAACTTCTTGCCGTTATGGACCGCGATGGTGTGGCCCACCATCTCGGGAAGAATGGTCGAGCGGCGCGACCACGTCTTCACCACTTTCTTTTCGTTCCGCGCGTTCATCCCTTCCACTTTTGCCTGCAAGTGGTAGTCGATGAACGGCCCTTTTTTCAGCGAACGTGCCATGAGCCTGCTATTCCTCCACCCGACGCAGCTTGATCCATTGCGCCCGGCGAATTTTCCGGAAGCCGCGCACGGGACCCGGCACGCGATGCGACAACGGACAGAAGGGACAGACGAATCGCGTCCCCTGCGCATTGGGAATCTTGTCGACGATCACGGACCAGCCGGGCTTGCACAGACGGAACTGGACCTGCGGCGCCGGCGCGAATTTCGAGCCGAGCTTTCCTGCCGGCTTTGCGGCCGGTTTGGCGATACGGCGCGGAACCGCTTTGCGGCCGCGGGCGGCTCGCCGGCTTGATGCACGTCGCGATGTTCTGGTGGCTGTCATAGGGATACCCTTTATCCCCCGCCGCGCCGGGTTCATTTTCTCTCCAAGTTTGTTACTGCTCTTCTCTTCGCCCGACGAATCGGAATGCGGTTCACGGGCCGCGCAACTCGTTACGGCTTTCGCCGTTCCACAATCAACCGGTCGCTCGGACGCTTCTTGCGCGTCTTCGCGCCCAGCGTTGGAAATCCCCAGGGCGTCTGCGGATGGTTACCCTTCACGCGGCCTTCACCGCCGCCATGCGGGTGATCCACCGGATTCATCGCCACGCCGCGAACCGTAGGCCGGCGCCCGTGCCAGCGTGTGCGTCCCGCCTTGCCGTAGGTCACATTTTCGTGATCGAGATTGCCGAGCTGGCCAACAGTGGCCATGCAATCCACGCTAAATTTTCTCACTTCGCCGGAAGGCAGCTTCACGAGCGCCGTCTCACCTTCTTTGCTCAGCAGTTGCGCCGCGCCGCCGGCCGCGCGCACGATCTGCGCGCCTTTGCCGGGAAAGAGCTCGAGGTTGTGGACCATCGTGCCGGGCGGTATGTGCCGGATGGTCAAGGCATTTCCGGGCAGAATGTCCGCGCCCTCGCCGTTCTGAACCGTCATTCCCACTTCAAGGCCGACCGGATGCAGGATGTAGCGCTTCTCGCCATCGGCGTAGTGCAGCAGTGCGATGCGCGATGAACGATTCGGATCGTATTCGATGGCTGCCACCTTCGCCGGGATTCCAATCTTGTCACGGCGAAAATCGATGACGCGGTACTTGCGGGCGTGGCCGCCGCCGCGGTGCCAGATCGTCACTTCGCCGTGCGCATTACGCCCGCCGGTGCGCTGTTTCGCTTCGGTCAGCGACTTTTCCGGCGTTTCCTTGGTGATGTCGCTCTTATCGAGCATGGTAAGGAACCGCCGCGCCGGGGTGTATGGTTTAAAAGTCTTGAGCGCCATCGTTGCCTCTTGCCAGCGGGCCACAACTGCGCCCGCTGATCGTGCCGGGTTACAAGTTCTCCGCGTACTCGATCATCTTTTCGCCGGGAGCAAGCCGTACATAAGCCTTCTTCCAATCGCTGCGAAAACCTTCGGCGCGTCCGCGCCGGCGAAATTTGCCGTGGTAAATCGCGGTGCGCACATGATCCACTTTCACCTTGAAAATTCGCTGCACCGCTTCCTTGATTTCCGTCTTGGTCGCGTCGTGGACGACTTCGAAAACCACGGTGTGCTGCAATTCCTTCACGCCGAGACCCTTCTCGGTGATAATGGGCCGCCGGATCACTTCGTAGAGCCTGGTCGCCATCGACTAATCCTTCTTCGCCTTGGGCTTGGCCTTGGGCGCCGTTTTTTTGGCGGCCGGCTTTTTCGCAGCGGCCGGCTTAGGGGCGGCTTTCGCCGCTTTCGCCTTCGCTGGTTTCTTCGCGCTACCGGCCGAACCCTGTGATTCCTGTGCCGGAGCAGCGTCCGAGACTTCACCTGCGGATGCCGCTTCGCCAGCCGGCACTGCCGACAGAGCGCGGCTCAACTTTTCCGCCGCTTCGCGCGAAAGCATCAAATGATCGTGGCGCATCAAGTCATACGGCTTGAGCGCCGCCGGCGCGACCAGCGTGACTCCTTCGAGATTCTGGCTTGCGCGCAGCAGGTTGACATTGTCGCCATTCTCAACCAGCAAAATCGTCTTCGTTTCGCCGTCCAGTTTTGTGAGCGCCTGGCGGAATGGCTTGGTTTTGTGCGATTCGAGCTTCCAGCCCTCGACAATCGTAATTTTCGCGTCGGCCAGCTTGGCAGACAGCGCCGAGCGCAGCGCGCCGAGAATCATTTTCTTTGGCAATGCGTAGCTGTAGTCGCGCGGGACAGGGCCGTGCACTGTACCGCCATGCCGCCAGAGAGGCGATCGAATCGAGCCGATACGCGCGCGCCCAGTGCCCTTTTGACGCCAGAGCTTGCGACCCGCGCCGCTGACTTCGCTCTTGTCCTTGGTCTTGTGAGTGCCGGCGCGCAATCCGGCCAGATGGTGCCGCACGGCCTCGTGCATCAGGTTTCGATTCACCTTGGCCGAGAAGACGTCATCGGCCAGCGCGACGGTGCCGACCTTCTTGCCCTCGAGATTTTTCACATCCACTACAGGCATTTTTTCTCTCTGGTAACCCGGTTACTTCGCTGCCTTCGCTTTTCGGATCAAGATGTAGGTCCCCGCCGGGCCTGGAACCGCGCCGCGCACGAGCAGCAAATTCTCTTCTGCGTCAATTTTCACGACACGCAAATTCTTGGAAGTCTTTCGCTCGTTGCCCATGTGCCCCGGAAAATGCTGGCCCGGCCAGACGCGCGACGGAAACGAGCTTGCACCGATGCCGCCGGGCGCGCGATGAAACATCGAGCCGTGCGTGTTGTCGCCGCCGCGATAGTGCCAGCGCTTTACGCCGCCTTGGAAACCTTTGCCCTTGCTGACACCGCTCACGTCCACAAATTCGCCGACTTGGAATCCGTCGACTAGAACGCGGTCGCCAGCCTTCGTTTCATCCTTCGAATCCTCGAGGCGAACCTCGCCGAGATAGCGCATGGGCGCGACGCCCGATTTCTTGAAGTGACCGGTCAGAGCTTTCGTGATCCGCTGCGGCTTGATGAATTCGACCAAGCCAAGCTGCACGGCGTCGTAGCCGTCCTTGTCCTTCGTGCGGCGCTGAACCACGACGCACGGGCCCGCTTGCAGCACGGTGCACGGGACCGCAGTGCCGTCGTCCGCGAAAACTTGCGTCATTCCCAGCTTGATTCCGAGTATGCCGTCGACTGCCATTTCGTTCTTTCTTCCTCTTAGGCCAGCTATTTCGCTGCGTGCTCGCGGCCGAACGCTTTGATTTCCACGTCCACGCCAGGAGGCAAATCGAGCTTCATGAGCGCATCGACCGTATCCGGCGTCGGCTCGAGAATATCGATCAGACGCTTGTGCGTGCGCATTTCGAATTGCTCGCGCGATTTCTTGTCCACGTGCGGCGATCGCAGCACCGTCCAGCGATTGATCACCGTGGGCAAAGGAATGGGACCCGCAACATCCGCTCCCGTGCGCTTCGCCGTGTCCACAATTTCCTTCGTGGACTGGTCCAGAATGCGATGATCGTATGCCTTCAAACGAATCCGAATTTTTTCTCCGTTGGGCATGATCTACTCGATGATTTCCGTTACGGCGCCGGCGCCGACGGTGTGGCCGCCTTCGCGAATCGCGAAGCGCAACCCCTTCTCCATCGCCACCGGGGTGATCAGGCTGATCTCCGCGCTCACGTTGTCGCCCG
>Ga0335078_10013130_pt1 | contig 12271 bp, 11 predicted proteins | sample Lox_Sample_32_FD_206711 | JGI IMG/M metagenome (GOLD analysis project Ga0335078, IMG submission 206711) | Soil microbial communities from Loxahatchee National Wildlife Refuge, Florida, United States - Lox_Sample_3.2 | ecosystem: Environmental > Terrestrial > Soil > Wetlands | place: USA... | reverse complement strand
CCGGCCGGCCATGGCCGGCAGGCCGTAGAGTCATGGAGTGACCTTGGTTCTGCTGGTGCGGCACGGACTGACGGCGCCGACGGGAACCATGCTGACCGGCTGGACGCCGGGCATCCCGCTCGACGATCGCGGTCGCTGCCAGGCGGAGGCGCTGGCGGCGCGGCTGCGGCCTGTCCGCCTGGATGCGGTCGTCAGCAGCCCGCTGGAGCGCTGCCGCCAGACTGCGGAGGCAGTCGCGGCGCAGCAGGAGGAACCTGCGCAGGCGGTGAAGGAGGACGAGCGGATAGGGGAGTGCCGGTACGGGGACTGGACGGGAAAGCCGCTGCGGCGGCTGGCGAAAGAGCCGCTCTGGCGCGTCGTGCAGGCCCACCCCAGCGCGGTGCGCTTCCCCGGCGACGACGGCGAGTCCATGCTGGACATGCAGCACCGGGCTGTGTCGGCAGTGCGGGACTGGAACAGCCGGCTCGGGCGCGACGCGGTCTATGCCATCTGCTCGCACGGCGACGTGATCAAGGCAATCCTCGCCGATAGCCTGGGCATGCACCTGGACATGTGCCAGCGGATTCAGGTTGATCCCTGCTCGCTCAGCGTGATCCGGTACACGCCGCTGCGGCCATTCCTGCTGCGGATGAATGACACTGGTGGAGACGTTTCGAGCTTGCTGAAGCCAGCTGGCAGGCCGTCGCGGGCGTCGGCGCGGGGCGAGGGCGACGCGCAGGTCGGCGGCGGCTCGGGAGGATAGGTCATGCCCGTCTATTCGTACGACCCACCGGAGAGGTTCATCGCCGGAACGGTCGGCCAGCCGGGAGAGCGGACGTTCTACCTCCAGGCTCGGGCAGCCGGCCGGGTCACCAGCGTGGCCCTGGAGAAGGGGCAGGTCAGCCAGCTGGCAGAACGGCTTGACGAGCTGCTGGATGAGGTGCTGCGCCGCACCGGCGATGCCGCGGCCGTGCCGGCCGCCGCGCCCGCCGCGCTAGCTGACGACGGCCCGCTCGAGCTGCCGCTGACCGAGGACTTCCGGGTGGGCGCGATCGCGCTGGCGTGGGATCACGACGACAGCCGGGTCATCATCGAGGCGCAGGAGGAGACTGACGAGCCCATCGAGCCGCTGGCCGACGACATCCCCGACGACGGCCCGGGTGTCCTGCGGGTCCGGATAACCGCGGCTGCCGCGCGCGCGTTCTCCCAGCGCGCCCTGCGCGTCGTCGGCCAGGGGCGCCCCCCGTGCCCGCTCTGCGGGCTGCCGCTGGAGCCGGCCGGGCACGTCTGCCCGCGGCAGAACGGCCACCGGGCTGGAAATGGCTGAGTCCGCGGCCAGCCGGAGGGCCGAGTCGGCGGCCGGCCGCAGGGCCGAGTCGGCTCCCGGCCCGAGCGCTGGCGGCCCGGCGGGGCGGCCGGGCACCGGGGAACTGGCCGAGGATGCCGCGCTCGGCCTGCTGAGTGCGGGCGACCTGGAGATCCAGGGCAGGCTCGTCGGCGCCTCGAACATCACCATGTACTGCACAGTGCGGCATGAGGGCAGGCAGGCGGCGTGCGTCTACAAGCCGGTTGCCGGGGAGCGGCCGCTGTGGGATTTCCCTGCGGGCTCGCTGGCGGGCCGCGAGGTGGCGGCCTACCAGGTTTCTCGCGCTGCCGGATGGGATGTCGCGCCGCCCACTGTCTACCGTGACGGGCCAATCGGCCCCGGCATGTGCCAGCTCTGGATCGATGCCGACGAGACAGTCGACCTGCTGGCCCTGGCACGCCGGACCGACCATGCGGGGCTGCGCGAGATGGCGGTATTCGACGCCGTCGTCAATAATGCCGACCGCAAGATCGGCCATCTGCTGCCCGCGCCCGGCGGGCACCTGTACGGCTGCGATCACGGTGTCTGCTTCGGCGAGGAATACAAGCTGCGGACGGTGTTGTGGCAGTGGCGCGGGCGCAGGCTCACGGAGCGCTCAGTCGCGGCGCTCACGACACTGCAGGACGGCCTGGACAGCCGGGAACTCGGGGCCGAGCTGTCCAGGTGGCTGACGCCAGGCGAGGTGACCGCGACCCGGCAGCGCATCGACCAGCTGCTGGCCCACCGGGCGCATCCCTACCCGCCCGAGGACTGGCCCGCCGTCCCCTGGCCGCCGATCTAGCCGATCCAGTCAGGCGATCCCGCCGATCCGGCCGGCAGTGCCGCTGACGGCGCCGCCGTGCTAGCCGCGATCGCCCCGGCGGCGCAGGTAGCGCTCGAACTCGCGGGCGATCGCGTCGCCGCTTGCCTCCGGCAAGTCGGTGGCGTCCTTCGCCTCCTCCAGCGTCCGGACATAATCGGCTACCTCGGAGTCCTGCTCGGCCAGCTCGTCCACGCCGCGCTCCCAGGCGCGCGCCTCGTCGGGCAGGTCGCCCAGCGGCAGCGGGATGTCGAGAATGTCCTCTACGCCGCGCAGCAGCGCAAGGGTCGCCTTCGGGCTCGGAGGCTGCGCGACGTAGTGCGGCACCGCTGCCCACAGCGACACCGCGGAGATTCCCGCCGCGGCGCAGGCGTGCTGCAAGACGCCCACGATCCCGGTGGGCCCCTTGTAGTCAACGGGATCGATATGCAGCCGGGCTGCGAGGTCGGGATCGGGCGCCGCGGCCGTCACCGGGACCGGACGGGTGTGCGGGGAGTCCGCCAGCAGCGCGCCAAGCAAGATGACGAGCTCGACCCCCAGGTCCCTGAATGCGGCAGCCAGCTCGGCGCTGAACGCGCGCCAGCGCATGTTCGGCTCGATTCCGTGCACCAGGATGAGGTCGCGCCCGGCCTGCCTCGGCCGGACGACCGTGAGCCTGGTCGTCGGCCAGACCAGCCGCTCGGTCCTGCCGTCGGCGACCTCCATCACTGGCCGGGTGACCTGGAAGTCGTAGAAGTCCTCGGGATCGATCTCGCCGACGGCGGCGGACTGCCAGGCCGCGCCCAGCTGGCTGACCGCCCCGCTCGCTGCCTCTCCCGCGTCATTCCACCCTTCAAAAGCGGCAATGAGCGCTGGCGAGGTGAGCTTGCCGACGTCATCGAGCTCGATCTCCCGGCACCTCCTCCCGCGCTCGCAGCGCCTCTGCGCGCATGTCCGGCCTGTGCACCGGCCGCGGCACCTAGGATAAGGCCATCATGTCTTCAGCCGCATCCGCGCCCCGCCCGCTGCTACGAGCCGCGCTGGCCGAGCGCCTCGTCATCGCCGACGGGGCGATGGGCTCCATGCTGCAGGCCAGCCAGGTAACGCTCGACGACTTCGCCGGGCACGAGGGGTGCAACGAGATCCTCAACGTCACCCGGCCCGACATTGTCCGTTCGATTCACGACGGCTACCTCGGCGCTGGCGTGGACTGCATCAGCACCAACACCTTTGGCGCAAATCTTGGCAATCTCGGCGAATACGGCATAGAGCACCGGATAGCAGAGCTCGCCGAGGCCGGCGCGCGGATCGCGCGGCAGGCCGCCGACGACTGGGGGCTGCCGGGCCGCCCGCGCTGGGTGCTCGGCTCGATCGGACCGGGCACGAAACTGCCCACCCTCGGCCACGTCCCGTTCGCCAGGCTGCGCGACACGTATTTCGACAGCGCCGCCGCGCTGCTGCGCGGCGGCGCCGACGCGCTGATCGTGGAGACCTGCCAGGACCTGCTGCAGGCCAAGGCCGCGGTCATCGGAGCCCGCCGGGCTGTGTCGGCGGCCAATGCCGACGCGCTGCTGATCGTCCAGGTCACCATCGAGACGACGGGCTCGATGCTGCTCGGCACCGAGATCGGCGCCGCGCTGACCGCGCTGGAGCCGCTGGGCATCGACGTGATCGGGCTGAACTGCGCGACCGGGCCGACCGAGATGAGCGAGCACCTGCGCTACCTCGCCGCGCACGCCAGGGTGCCGCTGTCCTGCATGCCCAACGCCGGCCTGCCCGAGCTCACCGCGGACGGCGCGTTCTACCCGGTGACGCCGGATGAGCTAGCCGACGCCCACGAGCAGTTCGCGGCCGAGTTCGGGCTGGCGCTAGCCGGCGGCTGCTGCGGCACGACACCTGAGCACCTTGCCGTGCTGGTCGGGCGGCTGCACGGCCGGCCGCTGGCCCCGCGCCGGCCGCGACCGGAGCCGGGGGTGGCCTCGCTCTACCAGCACGTGCCGTTCCGCCAGGACACCGCGTTCCTGGCGATCGGCGAGCGGACCAACGCCAACGGGTCGAAGGCGTTCAGGGAAGCCATGCTGGCGCAGCGCTACGACGACTGCGTCGAGATCGCGCGCGCGCAGACCAGGGACGGCGCGCACCTGCTGGACGTGTGCGTCGACTACGTCGGCAGAGACGGCGCCGCAGACATGGCCGCGGTCGTGGGGCGGCTCGCGACCGCAGCCACGCTGCCGCTGGTGCTCGACTCGACCGAGCCCGCCGTCATCGAGGCGGGGCTTGAGCTGCTCGGCGGCCGCGCGGTCGTCAACTCGGTGAACTACGAGGACGGCCACGGCCCGCAGTCCCGGATCGCCAGGCTCATGCCGGTGATCCGCGAGCACGGCGCGGCCGTGATCGTGCTCACGATCGACGAGGAGGGGCAGGCGCGCACGGCCGAGCGCAAGCTCGCCGTGGCCAGCCGGCTGATCGAGGATCTGACCGGCAACTGGGGGATGCGCCGCAGCGACATCATCGTCGACTGCCTGACGTTCCCGATCGCCACCGGCCAGGAGGAGACGCGCCGGGACGGGCTGGAGACCATTGAGGCGATCCGCCAGCTCAAGCACCGCTACCCGGACGTGCAGACGACCCTCGGGGTATCCAATGTGTCGTTCGGCCTGAACCCTGCCGCCCGCGCCGTGCTGAACTCGGTGTTCCTGGCCGAGTGCAGCCGGGCGGGCCTCGACTCGGCCATCGTGCACGCCGCCAGGATCATGCCGATCGCCCGGATACCCCAGGACCAGCTGGAGACCGCGCTTGACCTCATCTACGACCGCCGCCGGGACTCCTACGATCCGCTGGCACGACTGCTTGACCTGTTCGAGGGCGTAGACGCCGCGGCGGTCAAGGCGACGCGCGCCGCGGAGCTCGCCGGGCTGCCGCTGTGGGAGCGGCTCAGGCGGCGGATCATAGACGGGGAGCGGATCGGCCTGGAGGCGGACCTGGCGGAGGCCCTCGGCCGCCGCCCGGCGCTGGAAATCGTCAACGACGTGCTGCTCGACGGCATGAAGACGGTCGGCGACCTGTTCGGCTCCGGCCAGATGCAGCTGCCCTTCGTGCTGACCTCGGCCGAGGTGATGAAGGCCGCGGTCGGCTATCTCGAGCCGCACATGGAACGATCCGGGGAGGCCGGCAAGGGCAGGATCGTGCTCGCGACCGTCAAGGGCGACGTGCATGATATCGGCAAGAACCTCGTCGACATCATCCTGTCCAACAACGGGTATGACGTGGTCAATATCGGCATCAAGCAGCCCATATCAGCGATTCTCGATGCCGCCACGGAACACGGCGCTGACGTGATCGGCATGTCCGGCCTGCTCGTCAAGTCCACCGTGGTGATGCGGGACAACCTGGCCGAGCTCAACTCCCGCCAGCTGGCCGCCCGCTGGCCCGTGCTGCTCGGCGGCGCGGCGCTGACCCGCGCGTATGTCGAGCAGGACCTCGCCGAGTTCTTCGACGGCGAGGTCCGTTACGCCAGGGACGCCTTCGAGGGCCTCCGGCTGATGGACGCGTTCATGGCAGTCAGGCGCGGCGAGGAGGGCGCGCAGCTGCCCCCGCTGCGCGAGCGCCGGGTCCGCCCGGCCGCCGCGGCGCCGGACGGCCAGGACGGCCCCGGCGCGGCCAGCCGCCGCAGCGACGTGTCCGCCGCAGTCCCGGTGCCCGAGCCGCCGTTCTGGGGCAGCAGGGTGATCCGGGGAATCCCGCTGGCTGAGTACGCGGGCTTCCTGGACGAGCGGGCGCTGTTCCTCGGCCAGTGGGGGCTGAAGCCCAGCCGGGGCCATGGCGGCGTTTCCTACCAGGAGCTGGTCGAGGCCGAGGGCAGGCCGCGGCTGCGGATGTGGCTCGACCGCATCCAGACCGAGGGGCTGCTGCAGGCCGGCGTCGTGCAGGGCTACTTCCCGTGCGTCAGCGAGGGCAACGACCTGGTGATCCTCAACGATCGCGGCGGCGAGCTCGAGCGCTTCAGCTTTCCACGGCAGCGCAGGGACCGGCGGCTGTGCCTGGCAGATTTCTTCCGGCCGCGGGAGTCCGGGCAGACTGACGTCGTGGCGCTCCAGCTCGTCACCGCGGGCGCCCGGATCAGCGAGGCGACCGCCGAGCTGTTCGCCAAGGACTCCTACCGCGAGTACCTGGAACTGCACGGGCTGTCGGTGCAGCTGGCCGAGGCGCTGGCCGAGTACTGGCACGCCAGGGTCCGCGACGCCCTGGGGATCAGCGGGGCCGATCCCGGTGATCTCGACGGCATCCTGCGGGTTGGCTATCAGGGCTGCCGCTATTCTTTCGGCTACCCCGCCTGCCCCAACCTGGAGGACCGGGCCAAGGTGATGCGGCTGCTCGCTCCGGACCGGATCGGGGTAAGCCTGTCGGAGGAATACCAGCTGGCGCCTGAGCAGTCCACTGATGCGCTTATCGCCCATCACCCGGAAGCAAAGTACTTCAGCACCTGACCATGCAGCCGCTTCCCGCCGAGCCTGCCGCACCCGCACCCGCAGCCGCAGCCGCATCGGGAACCGCAGCCGCATCGGGAACCGCAGCCGCATCGGGAGCCGCAGCCGCATCGGGAGCCGCAGCCGCATCGGGAGCCGCAGCCGCAGCCGCATCGGGAACCGCAGCCGCATCGGGAGCCGCAGCCGCATCGGGAGCCGCAGCCGCGTCCGCGCAGCCCGGATTGCAGGGCGTCCTGTTCGACATGGACGGCCTGCTTGTCGACACCGAGCCGTTGTGGTTCGAAGCCGAGTCCGCGGTGATGGCGCGCCTTGGCGGCCGCTGGGGCGAGGCCGACCAGCAAGCGCTCGTCGGCGGCTCGCTGCAGCGGACTGTGGACTACCTGGTCGCCAGGGCGGTGCGGCCGGCCAGCGCGGCCGAGGTCGCCGCGTGGCTGGTCAGCGGGATGCGAGAGCTGGTAGCGGCACGCGACGTGCCGATGCTGCCCGGCGCGGGCGAACTGCTCGCCGAAGTGACCCTCGCCGGGATTCCGCATGCTCTGGTGACCTCCTCGGAGCGAGAGATCATGGATGCGGTGATTGCCCGGATCGGCGTTTCCTTCCGCGTGACGGTGTGCGCCGATGACGTGCTCAGGGCAAAGCCGGATCCTGAGCCTTACCTGCTGGCCGCTGCCCGGCTGGGGGCTGATCCGGCGCGCTGCGTCGCGCTCGAGGACTCGCCGAACGGCGTGGCGGCTGCCGAGGCCGCCGGCTGCCGCCTCATCGCGGTGCCCAGCCTGGCACCGGTCGCGGCGCAGGCCGGCCGGCCCGTCGTCTCCTCGCTGGGCCAGGTCGACCTCGCCCGGCTGCGCGCCGCGGTCGCCGCCGGCTAGCCGCCGCCGCTCGCAAGCCGCACCGCGCCCGCCAGCGCTACCCCGCGGCGCTGCGGGATGGCGCTGCGGGGGCGGGCGGTACCCAGACATGTGCGACGATGAAGGAAACACGCCGCGGCCCCCGGCCGGGTGGCCGCGAGGGGAGGCGGTTATGCCTACCTGGGAGAGCATCCCCTGGTTGCTAGTCTGCACGGCACTGACGGCCGCCGGGCTCGTCGCGAGCTGGTTCGTCTGGCGCAGGTCTGGGCCGCGCCGGGCAGCCCGGGCAGTGGCCTGGTCGCTGCTGCCGCTGGCCATCTATCTTGTCGGCGCGGTCCTGCTGGTCGGGCGGATCGGCGCGGCTGTGGTGCGCTTTGCCGGCTCGTTCGTCTTCTCGCCCAAGTCCTGGGCCGGAGTAGCGCTGCTGGCCGTGACCGCGCTTATTCTGCTGTCCACCGGGGGCATCCCGCTGCTGGGACGGCGAAAGGGCAGCGGTAAGAAGGAACTCGAGCCGACGGCAGCAAGGGGCGGCGCGCAGGTGGCCACCGCGCCCGCTGAGCGCGCCAAGCCCGGCGAGGCGGCCCAGCGGGCGGCGGATGACGACTTCGGGGACGTGGAGGAGATTCTGCGCCGGCGCGGCATCAAGTAAGGGGGGTGCAGATCGAGCCCCGGCTCGGCTTGGACGCGCCGATCTGCCTGCAGTCGCGTTCCGGCCGGCGGTATCCGGCTCCCGAGCCGGTGCGTGGCGAGAGCGACCAGCGCCAGCGCGGGAAACGAAGTCGGCCGACGGGCGACGCGCCGAGCCCGCTCAGCCCGTCGCCCGCCCGCCGGCTCCGCACCCGGTGCCGGAAGGCGCAGGACATCTGCGGGACCCGGGAACCGCCGGCAGCCGGTCTCATCCCCGGCCACCAGGTCGCCTGCCATTTGCCTGCAGGTGCCGCGCCAGCCGCTTAGCCCGGATCCGGTCCAGCCGCCGTGGCAGCGCGGACCGGCCCGGCTTGACCGGGCACTGCCAGCGGCCCGGTGGCCTCGGCAGCGACCGGAACCGGCGGAAGGGGCGGCGGGGTGCCGCCGAACGCCGGGCAGATGGCCTGATGCGCGCACCAGGAGCAGAGCCCGCTCGGCCGCGGACGCCAGTCTCCGCTCGACCGCGCGCGCTCGATGGCACGCCAGAGCGCATTGATCTTACGCTCGGTCGCGAGCAAGTCAGCGGCATCGGGCCAGTAGCGCAGGATCTCGCCGCTGCCCAGGTAAATGAGCTGCAGCAGCCTCGGGACGGTGCCGTGCATGCGCCACATCACCAGCGCGTAGAAGCGCATCTGAAACAGCGCACGCGCCTCGAACTCCGGGCCCGGTGCGGTCCCTGTCTTGTAGTCCACGATCCGGATCTCGCCCGTTGGTGCCACATCGAGCCGGTCGATGTAGCCGCGCAGCGTCAGGCCAGACTCGAGCACCGCCTGAACCGACAGCTCGCGATGGGCGGGCTCAAGCCGGGTCGGGTCCTCCAGGGTGAAATAGCGGTCGAGCATGGCGGACGCCTCAGAAAGCCATTCGTCCCGCCGCTCGGCGTCGGCGAACAAGGCGGCAAGCTCGGGCTCGGCGTCCAGCAGCCGCTCCCACTGCGGCTGCACCAGCTCGCGCGCAGCCTGCGGAGTCCGCCCGCGGGCAGGCTCGTCGAAGAGCCGGTCAAGTACCGCGTGCACCAGGGTGCCGCGGGCCGCCGCGGCGCTGGGCGGCTCTGGCAGCCTGTCCAGGACCCGGAACCGGTACAGCAGCGGGCAGGTGAGGAAATCGCCTGCCCTCGACGGCGACAGCGACCAGGCGGCGCCGAGGCCTGGTGAATCGGGCCCGAGGGCAGCGGGATCGGTCCCGAGGCCTGGTGAATCGGGCCCGAGGGCAGCGGGATCGGTCCCGGTGGCAGCCGCGGTCCGGCCATCGGCAGCAGCCTCCGCCCGCGTGTCGCTCATCTACGGCACAGTAGGGCACCGGGCCGACAGTCGCCCGGCATTGCCGCGCCGTGCCCGCTGCCCGCCAGCCTGGTCCGGGCCGGGCCGGGCCGGGCCGATCCACGCGCGCAGCGGCCAGTGCTGCTGCCCCAGCACATAGCATCGAGTCGTGGCAGGTATGACACCAGGAAACGGCTCCCGCGAGGCCGGCCAGCCGGGAAGGCCCGGCAGTGAGGGACCGGCGAAGCGGCGGCGCGACCCCCGGCTCGGGCTCGTGGTGGCCCGGCCGTTCGGCGTGCCCGTCTATATCTCGCCGTACTGGTTCGTAGTTGCCGCCCTGCTGGTGGTGCTGTACGCCCAGACGCTCGATAACGCCGTCCATCCGGCCAGCCTTCGCTACGTGGTCGCCGCCTCCTTCGTGGTCCTGCTGTACTTCTCGGTCCTCATTCATGAGCTGAGCCACTGCGTGGCGGCACGCGGATTCAGGCTGCCGGTCCGGCGGGTGCTGCTCTATCCGCTCGGCGGGTTCTCCGAGATCGAGAAGGAACCGCCGACGCCGTCTCAGGAGTTTCTCGTCTCCGCCGCCGGGCCGGTGGTCTCCGTCGCGCTCGCGGGCATCGCCCTGGCGCTCACCTCGGTGACCGGCCACGGCATCCTGGGCACGCTGGTTGATCAGCTCTTCCGGGCCAACCTGCTGGTCGGGATCTTCAACCTGCTGCCGGGCCTGCCGCTGGACGGCGGCCGAATCTTCCGCGCCGGAGTATGGAAGATCACGGGCAAGCCCGCGACTGCGACGATCATCGCCGCCTGGGCCGGGCGGGTCCTGGCGATCCTGCTCGTGGTGCCGGCTTTCGGGCTGCTGGGCAGCTACGTCCAGTCGCTGCTCAGCTACTACTGGCTCTGGCTGGCCATCGTGGCCGCCTTCATCTGGATCCAGTCGGGGCAGGCGATCCGGGCGGCGAAAGTGCGTGAGCGGCTGCCCCGGCTCCAGGCCAGGACGCTGGCGCGGCGGGCGATCCCGGTCCCGTCGAGCCTGCCGCTGGCCGAAGCGATCCGCCGGGCCGACGCCGCCCAGGCGCGGGCCCTGGTGGTCGTCGATCACGAGTCGACGCCCATTGCCATCGTCAACGAGAGCGCGGTGATGGCCACGCCCGAGCAGCGCAGGCCGTGGATCGAAACAGGCACGCTGGCCCGCGCCATCGATCCCGGCCTCGTGCTGTCGGCCGACCTGTCCGGGCTCGAGCTGATCGAGGCTGTCCAGCGCACGCCCGCCAGCGAGTACCTGCTGATCGAGCCGTCCGGCGAGGTTTACGGGGTGCTGGCTGCGAGCGATCTCGACCATGCCTTCGCGCGCGCCTGACCCGGCGCTAGCCTGACGGGGTGATCGAGCAGCCCCGCGGGCCGTTCGCCGCCGGCGACCAGGTCCAGCTCACCGATCCGAAGGGACGCCGTCACCGGCTCGTCCTGGCGGCGGGACGGTCCTTCCACACTCATCGCGGCGCCCTGGCGCATGACGACCTCATTGGCGCTCCGGAGGGCACAGTCGTGTCCTCCTCGGGCGGCACGGCCTACGTGGCGCTGCGGCCGCTGCTATCCGACTACACGCTCTCGATGGCGCGCGGCGCCGCGGTGGTCTACCCGAAGGATGCCGCGCAGATCGTGGGGCTCGCCGATATCTTTCCCGGCGCCAGGGTCCTGGAGGCTGGGGCGGGGTCCGGTGCGCTGTCCTGCTGGCTGCTCAGGGCGGTCGGCGAGGCGGGCCTGCTGGTCTCCTACGAGCGCCGGGCCGACTTCGCCGACATCGCCCGGCGCAACGTCGAGCGCTGCTTCGGCCGCGAGCACCCGGCCTGGCGGCTGGTCGTCGCCGACCTGCCCGCGGATGTCGCCGCGGCAAGGGAGGACGGGCCGGGCGACGATTTCGACCGGGTGGTCCTCGACATGCTGGCGCCATGGGAGAGCATCGCCGTTGCCGCGGCTTCGCTGATCGGGGGTGGCCTGATCTGCTGTTACCTGGCGACGACGACACAGCTGTCGCGCACGGTCGAGGCGCTGCGGGCCCAGGGCTGCTTCGACGAGCCGGCCGCGTGGGAGTCATTGCTGCGCGGCTGGCATGTCGACGGGCTCGCGGTGCGGCCCGAGCACCGCATGGTCGGCCACACCGGCTTCCTGGTGACCGCCCGGCGGCTGGCCGACGGGGTCACGGCGCCGCCGCGCCGGCGGCGGCCCGCCAAGGGCGCACAGGCCGCCAGGGAGCAGGACGAGGCGGCGGGGACGCATTCCGGCGGGTAGCGGGGAGGCAGCGGCAGCGCCTTCCCGATGGGAGTGAGCGAGCATTTTTCCGGCAGTTGGCGGCATGACCGGCTGGTCAGCGGGTAACGGGACGTTGCCGTTCCCGGATCGTAACTCCAGAAAGCCGAGTCCGACGCCCGCCGCAAGGTTACGAAACGACCGTCGGTAGGTAGGGTCTAGGTAAGTCAGCTCTTGGGAGGGGGTGAGGGGCATGGCCTCTCGTGACGACAGCGCTCGTGCCGGCCGGTATGACGACGAGGTCAAGGTCCTGACCACGCAGATTTCCTTCCTCGAGGAGGAAGTCGCCGCCCTGCGCGGCCGGCTTGCCGATTCGCCCAGGCAGGTGCGCCTGCTGGAGGAGCGGCTGCGCGAAGCCGAGGCGAACCTCGCAGGCGTGTCCGGGCAGAATGAGCGGCTTGCCGGCACCCTGCGCGAAGCACGTGATCAGATCCTTGCGCTCAAGGAAGAAGTGGACCGGCTGGCCCAGCCGCCGTCCGGTTTCGGGATTTTTCTCGAGCCCGCCGAGGACGGCACGGCCGACGTGTTCACCGGCGGCCGGAAGATGCGGGTGAGCATCA
>Ga0335078_10013128_pt1 | contig 12272 bp, 5 predicted proteins | sample Lox_Sample_32_FD_206711 | JGI IMG/M metagenome (GOLD analysis project Ga0335078, IMG submission 206711) | Soil microbial communities from Loxahatchee National Wildlife Refuge, Florida, United States - Lox_Sample_3.2 | ecosystem: Environmental > Terrestrial > Soil > Wetlands | place: USA: Florida... | reverse complement strand
CGCTTTAGCAATGTCATTGCCATGCTGCCTGCAGCCATCGCCACCGATCTGGGCGACAAGAACAAAAGTGAAGCGGCGTTGAAACAAATCGCCCTAGCACAGGCCTACTTGGCGACGGGGGCAAAGGCTAAGGCTGTCACAACGGCGATGGCCGCATTCGATGATCGAACGGACGAGCCGGCCGCATTGCCCGCCGCCGAGATTCTGATTGAAGCGGGCGACGAGGCGCGCGCCATGGCCATGGCTTCACAGCTGGATACGCGCTTCGATGCCCAGGCGCGTGCGTATGCCCATGTCATTGATGGTTTGATCCAGTTGCACCGAAAAAATTATCACGAAGCGGTAACCGAGTTTGAGGCAGCTCAGAAGCTGTCGGACACCTGGCTGGGAAGACTAGCCAAAGGCCGCGCGTTCCTGGAAGCGGGAGCTTTCGCCGAAGCCGATAGCGAACTGGACAACTGCGTGCGGCGGCGGGGCGAAAGCACTGCGGTCTTTCTGGATGACGAACCTAGTCTGCGCTACTTTCCGTTGGCGTACTATTATCGTGGGCGCGCTCGAGAAGGCATGCACAACGCCAGGGCGGCGGACGACTACCGGACATTTCTCCAATTCAAGTCCCACAGCGAGGGAGATCCATTGGTAACGGACGCGCGTCACCGATTCACAGGGCATTAAGAGCGGCGAGGAGAACGGAGGCGATGTGCGAGCGCAAGACCTGCCAGAACCAACCCCAATAACCCTACGAAGGAGGGCTCAGGAACCGTCGCCGGCTCGATGAAGTCCGTCACCAACCCGAGTGCGGGCAAAATAGAACCGGGGTTATTGGGATCGGCATGCGCGCCATCGTAGACGCACCCCGTGGGGCAACTGAAGTTGTCTGCGAACGCGCTGTCCATGCTGCTATCTCCATTCAGAAAAAAGCTTAGACTAATGTCCGGCGCCGTCACTCTTACGATGTCCAACAGGAGGTCATCGCCGGTAGTGGGGTCGTAAAGGAACGGCGCGCCGGAAAACAGGAGCGTAAGAAATCCGCTGCTGTCCATCGACGGCACACCGTCGACCACAAGCGTTCCCAGCGGAGGCGGTGTGTTAATCGTGGTTCCCAGGTCCGTGCCGGGTGCGACATCAGTTAGATAGACTTGATACTCCGTAGAGTACTCACTGCTGAATTGGGAGGGATCCGTTAAGAAGAAATTGCTCAGATCTACGAAAAACCCCAGGCCCTGTATCTCGATCGGACCCGAGAAATCGCTGCTGTCGTATAACTGTTGGTAGCGAGTTGTGGTTCCATCGCCGAAGGGCTTGGCGTAGTCGTAATCCGCAGTGCCAATAGTGATATCGGCGCTGAGGGACAGCGAGCCGGCGGACCCGAGAAGCAAGAGAAGGCCAATCTGTTGGCAGAGTCGCATCGACATAGAACGCTGCAATGTCTCAGACAATTCTACAGAACTTCAATACGGGATTTTAAGAAAAGAAGTACTGTACGTAACAAAAGAGTCCTAGGACAAGGGCTATTGAATTATCTGGAACAGATGTTATACTTTTCGCCTTACGTCACGATTGGTCTCGTTCATGTCCAGTACGAGGGGTTTTTCGCTGTGCCTCCTCGCAGTCACAGCCGTTGTCGCCCGAGCCCAGATTATTGGGCCCAGCGTCAACATGGTTTCTGGCACAGAATGGCCGGGAGGCGATCCGTTCCTACAGCGTCAGAACGGGCCCTCTTTCGCCGTCAGCACGCGCAATCCACTCCACCTGATCGCCGGGGACAACGACTACCGGACGGTTGATCTTCCCGGTCTGCCGGACGGCCAACTGACCGGCGACGCCTGGCTTGGGGTGTTTCAGTCGGCGGATGGCGGCAAAACCTGGACGAGCACGCTTTTGCCAGGTTATCCACAGGACACATCGCCGATCGGACAAAGTTCTCCGGCACACCAGTTCCTGGCAGGAACCGATCCCGTCATGCGGCCTGGGACCAATGGAATGGCCTACTATGCCGGGCTGGTCTTTAACCGGACGCCAGTCCCGGGCGGGAATTTCGGCGCTTCAGCAATCGTCGTGAGCCGCTACCTTGACGACAACTTCGCCACCGGCGATCCTTTTCAATATCTGGACACGCATTTGGTTGCCCAGGGCGGTGCGCCACAGACGTTCACCGACAAGCCTTGGATCGCGGTGGATATTCCGCGGGCGGGGGCGCAGACGTGCACCGTCGGCGGAAGCGGAGGCGTGCCCATGCAGTCCTTCGCCGGCGGTAACATCTATGTGACCTACACGCTCTTCGCCGGTGACCAACTGCACGGGGCGATCACTTTTCAGCGCTCCACAGACTGCGGCGTAACTTGGGGGGCCCCGATCACGCTCACAGACTCTTCGGTCACCCGCCAGGGTACCGCTATCGCCATCGATCCCAGAAACGGTTGGGTCTACGTGAGCTGGCGTCAGTTTCAGGGATTCAACGTGGGGGACGCCCTCCTAGTGGCTAAATCCACCGACGGCGGCCAAACGTTTTCAGCACCGCAGCAGGTAGCGGCCATCACACCATTCGATCAGGGTAGCACTGTCTACAGTATCCGCACCAACAGTTATCCGGCAATGGTCGTGGATGGCGCGGGGCAAGTGTACATCGCCTGGGCGCAACGCGGTGTCGGACCGGGCGGCGATGGTCGTATCGTTATCTCTACCTCGTCCGATGGTATGACGTGGTCGGCACCCACACCGGCCGATAACCAACCCAATCGCGGCCATCAGTTCATGCCCGCCCTGACGTTCGCCGGTGGGCACCTGATGCTGATTTATTATGATCTGCGCGACGATAGCACCGTCGGCATCTTCACCCCTTTGGGCGGCGGTATCTATTCGGAGGCCAGGCAGGCAGTGGGCGATCTGGCAAACCCGCCCACTATACCCACGGTTTTTACATTCTTTCTCGACGACACGCCGCCTCGCGCTCTGCGGCACACTATCGACGTGCGCGTTGCACAGGGAAATCCGGCGGCCGCGCCGGTTTTTGAGTCGGCCCGAGTCTCCAGTTATGAATTCGGCAGCGTGCCTGATTCCGACACCATCCAGCAGCTACAAATCGACCCGCCCAACTTCCCGCTATTTTCGGGCGGCACCGAAGCATATGTCGGCGACTACCTGGATATCGCCGCGCTGATGTTTGTTCACGACGCCAATGGCAACTGGACCTACAACACTGCTCCCGCCTCCGATACGGTGTTCCACGCGGCGTGGACCGACAATCGCGATGTACGGCCGCCGGCGGATGGCGACTGGACTCACTACACCCCTCCCCCTTCGGCGTCTCTAGGCGTGCTCAGTTTGTTTGATCCTTCACAGCCGACAGCCGCGTGTGTCGACGGCCAGGAAGGCATGCGCAATCAAAATATCTACTCGGCCAATGTGACCGGTGGTTTGGTGGCAAGCGCGGCCGAAAGTGCGAAACTTCTAACATCCCAACTCCGCGCTTTCACGCTAACTCTGGAAAACACCACATCCAGCACGCAGACGTTCCGGTTGACGGTGCTCAATCAGCCGCCAGGCGGCCGGGCTACCTTCTCACAGTCCACCAGCCTGCCCACGCCACTGCTGCGTTTAGATGTCAGTATTCCAGCATACTCAACGATCGCGCGCAGTCTCTTTGTTTCCTCGACGAATCCGGCAGCCCAGGTTCGCGTACTGGCTCAACAGATCACTGCGCCGGGAGGAGCCGTCATAACCGGTGGACTCCAAAGCACCATCGTGTTGAACGCCGATACCAGCGATCCGAATCTCGGTTTGAATTCGCCGAACCCGAACAACGAAGTCTATACTCCGACTATTGCCAATCCCAACATCGCCAACCCCAATATCGCCAATCCGAACATTGCCAACCCTAACATCGCCAATCCCAACATTGCCAATCCCAACATTGCCAACCCCAATATCGCCAATCCGAATATCGCCAATCCGAATATTGCCAATCCGAACATCGCCAACCCCAACATCGCCAACCCGAATATCGCGAACCCGAATATCGGCGCCGGTGACCTGACGAACGGCACCGTAACTGACGTGACTTGGGCAGTAACCAACACGGGAAATACGGCGATGGCCTATACCGTCAAGAGCTTGCTCAACGGGCAGATTCCCACGGGCTTTATTACGCAGTTGATGATTCACCAGGTGTACACGACACCGGTAGCGCTGAACTGCGTTCTCGGGGTTGACGTGCACACTAAGCTCCTGGTCAATATCACGAATCCGGTATTCGAGCAAGCCTCGACGAATGACGCGGGAAACCCAGCCGTCAACAACTCTGCTGCCAACGATCCGACCGTGGCGCTTGGTCCCGGCGAGACGGCCAATATCACCCTGCGGTTTGTAAATCCCGACAAGACCACAAATACGACCTTTGATTACGCAAACACGGTGATCACCACCATTACCAGCCACGCGGCGAATACGACCGACGTACAGCAGGGAAACCTGCAGCCGCCGGTGGCGGCCTCGCAGTTGATTGTGGTGACTCAGGCGTTGCCGAACGCAGCGGCGGGAACGCCCTATAGTGTGCAGTTGCTTTCGAGCGGTGGCGTGGGCGCGGTTACGTGGTCCACGCCCAACCTGCCGGCCAATGGATTGACCTTGAATGCCGCCACTGGAGTCATTTCCGGTACCCCGACCGGCTCGGCTTCGCCGCTCACCATCAACGTGACGGCGACCGATTCAAGCGGAAAAATCGCCACGCGCAGCTTCTCGCTTACTGTGGTAACACCGCCGCCGCCTACCGTGGCGACCGCTTCGCTCCCGGTGGGCTATCCGGGAGTGCCCTACAACACCACATTGCTGGCCAGCAATGGCAGCGGATCCAAAACCTGGAGTTTGACCGGCGGCAGCCTGCCTTCGGGCTGGATTCTTGACTCATCCACCGGTCAGATCACGGGTAGCGCCACCGCCGCAAGCAGCACCAGCCTTACCTTTACGGTCACGGACGGCCTGGGACGTACGGCGAGCAGAACCCTAACGTTGACCATCGCACCTCTCACGCTCGCATTCACACAGCAACCCGTCAACGTGGCGCCGCTTGCACCTCAATTGATTTCCGTTAGCGCTACCAGCTCGGGGGCGGGAGTCGCGGCCGTCCCGATTTCGATCGCGATCGTGCTGTCGAACGGGACCACGTTCAACACGGTGAACGTGACCACCGCTCCCGGCGGCGCGGCATCCACAAACATCAGTCTGCCATCCGGCGTGTACCATCTGGTGGCTTCCGCGCCGGGAGCGACCGGCGCCACTTCGAATACGTTCGCGGTGGGATCTCCGCACTTGGTGATCACCGCTCAACCGGTTGATACCCTGGCGCAGCCGAGTACCGCCTCCGTAATTATTCTCGGGAATATCTCTGTAAGAGTCGTCGACTCCACGGGTGCAGGCATCTCCGGCGCCAACGTCACGATCGCCATCGGGACGAATCCGTCTTCCGGGACGCTTTCCGGCACCACCACCGTGGCCGCGGATGCTACCGGCCTCGCTTTCTTCCGGTGGACCATCAACAACGCAGGCGTGGGGTATACTCTGGTGGCGTCCTCGCCGGGAGTTCCCTCCGTAACTTCCGATCCATTCAACGTGGTCTTCGGCTACGACGCTACCGGCTCACATGCAGCCGGCGGCGCATCGCCGAGTCCCCAGACGCCATCGCCCGACTTGATAAGGGCCATCGCCTATGCCTTCGACGGCAATCTGAACCTGGCGGTAACATTCGCCCCAGGCACCTACCTGGCTCCCACCACCGTGACTTATATCGAACTCGACACCGATCAGAATCCGGGTACCGGTTCGCCGGGCGTTCTGGTAGGGTCCCAGATCATAGACAAGGGTATCCTGGGTTGGGATTATCTGGTCACCTATACCGCCGGAAACGCTACGGCGACTATTCAGAGTGAATCCGACAACAGCTTCTTTACCGTGGGTACCGTTCCCGTCAACAATTTGCCCGCCAATCCGGGGTTTTTCGTGACCATCCCGCTTTCCATGTTAGGAAACGCCAGCGGAAAGCTGAACTTCAGGGTGGCGACCGGCGCCCTTAGCGGGGGACAGTTCACCTTAACGGACGCTCTGCCTAGCGTCGGGCTGCCACCGGTGGTGGTGAATGTGCCCGGGACTCCCGCTCTCGAACTGACGGCAACCAACGTCCAGGTGGCTAGCGGTACTTCTCTTAACGCCGCGGTCTGGCTGACCCAGCCCGCGCCGGCGCCTGGTGTCACAGTGAATCTGTCGACCACTCCATCCGGCGTTTTGACCGTGCCGGCGTCGGTAGTCGTTCCGACCGGCGCGATCACTGCACCCTTCACCGCGTCGGCTGTAGCCAGCGGCGATACTACCATCACCGCCACTGCCGCGGGATACGATTCCGCCCAGACTACGATCGACGTGCCCCTCGGCTCGATCATTATGCCGGCCACAATTAGTGTGGCGCAGGGGCAGTCTGTCACCGTGCCCATCACTCTTTCGCAGGCCGCGCCAGCCGGTGGAACCACCGTATTCATTTCGAATTTTATAGACATGACAGTGGCTACGGTATCCCCGGCCAGCGTGTTTGTTCCCGCGGGACAGACCGTGCCGACGACGTCCGTCCAGGTTACCGGCGTGGGCACGGGGACCACGACAATCTTCACCGGCGCGGATCTCTTCTTCGGCGGTAATACGAAGGTCACCGTAACGCCGCCATCCTCGCTCGCATTTGTGACGCAGCCCGCCAACGCCCTGCCTGGGCTCGCAATCACACCCCCAGTCCAGGTCCTCATACTGGACGGCTCGGGAACGCCGGTTCCAGGGGTCAATGTGACGATAGCTATTGGGATAAATCCGTCGTCGGGAACACTCTCGGGCACCACTACCGAGACTACGGATGTAACCGGCACCGCCACATTCGCGGATTTGAGTATTAACAACTTAGGCACTGGGTACACCTTGGTGGCTTCCAGCTCTGGTGTGGCCTCGGTGACTTCGAACGCCTTCGATGTCACTGGCGGCTTCTTCGGCAGCGCGACCGACCCGGCCCGCGACGCATTGCCGAGTTCGGTATCGCCGTCGCCCGATCTGGTATCCGCCAGTGCCACCGCGGTCAACGGCAATCTAGAACTCAGCCTGCGCTTCGCGCCCGGCACATTCTCTCAGGCAACTACCGGAATACAGATCTATCTCGATACCGACCAGAATCCGGGAACCGGCGGACAACTCGGCTCACCGTCGGCGCCATTGGATGGCGGCGTCCTTGGCTGGGATTATGAGGTGACAATTTCCGGAGGGGTGAATGCCAACGTGATCCAGTATTTGATCAGCGGCCCAGTGGCAGTCGGCGCGTCTGCCCCTATCCTCTATTCCGCGAACGGCATTGATGTTACTGTCCCACTGTCGCTGTTGGGTAATGCTAGCGGCAAGTTGAATTTCAAGGTGACCACGTCCGTTGGGCAGCCCGCCTTCATTACCGACGCCCTGCCCGACATAGGTCTTCCACCAGTAGTGGTCAACGTTCCCGGCACGCCCGCCATGACCTTGTCTTCGGACGCAACCCAAGTGCCGAGCGGCGAAACCATCAATGGAACGGTGAATCTTACGCAGCCCGCTCCACCTGGCGGACTGAACGTGAATCTGGTGAGCAGCGCGCCGGGCGTGGCCTCAGTCAGCCCGTCCTCGATATCGATTGCGGAAGGCAACAGCAGCGGCTCGTTCACTATCACTGGAGCATCCGTAGGTACGACCACGATTTCCGCAACGGCATCCGGATACGACAGTGCCATCACCTCCATCCAGGTTCCGATCGGGCAAATCAACCTCGGATTTGTGCCCAGTTTCTCGGTGGGCCAGACTGTCGGCTTCACGGTGAGCCTGTCTCAGGCCGCACCAGCGACCGGCACCACCATTTACCTGGTGGCGGACCCGCCTGGAATTGCCACGGTGACGTCCAGCGTCTTCATTCCCGCGGGGCAAACCACACCCGTTACCTTGCCGCAACTGACCGGCGTTTCGGTTGGGAGTACCAACATCGTTGCTACTGCCGATCAATTCATTGCGAATCAGACGGGCGTCACGGTAATCCCGTAGACGGCAACAGCCCACCCGTCAGGGCTGCGCCACAATCGGCTTGCCGAAGAAGTCGTCGACAGCATTTTTTCGACCAGGCTTGGCCCCTCCTTCCGGCTAAATCCACAGAATAGGCTGGACGCGCGAAAGCGTTGGGCAATCGCGCAGAGAGGAGAGACAAAATGCTGTTAATACTCGAGATTTGGTTAACGAAACGGGCCTGGCAAAAAGGCTGGAATGGGTATGCGCTGGTGCCGCTGCTGGCTGGGATTCTCTTCGTAGTGTTCGTCGGCGCGGCAGCGGGGCCTGACAATATCGCCCCGATCGCTTTTGCAACCGACGTAGTGGTCAGCATCGTGCTGGCGATTATGGCTCGTCGCGGCCGGGAGAGCGTATCGGAGAGTGCTGACTCCGTCTCCCTGAGCAAGGCCGCGTGAATCAGTCCGTGTGCTGCGGCCATGCGGACTGTTCGCCCCGGGTCTCCGATGCCTCGGGACGGTCGATTGTCGCAATGCTGAGTTCTCACCAAAGGATTGGGGCACCCGCGGCTCCGAACCGCTCCTGGTCTGAACGACGCGTTTATAGGGCACGAGCAGTCAAAGCGTTTGTTGTCCCCGCACCCGGACTACAAACCTCGGACTGTTTCGTGCCCTTTTTTTCTTTGATTCCGGCATCAATTCTCCCTTCCCGTCCTGTCGGTCGCCGTTCGACATCCCTGCTGACAAGTCCCGGATGTTTTTTGGCCCCAATTTCGTGAGTTGGCGCATCTTGGAATGAACGCGGCAATGAACAACATTGCGACATAAGAAAAAAGGAGAAAAAACAATGACAACGATTCTTCGCAACCCTTCCAACACGCGCCTGTTGGCGATGATTGCCCTGGTGCTCGTACTTTCCACCGCTCTGGCGCCTTACGGACAAGCGCAGAGCTTCCGGCACCCGGTCCGGATCGAAAACCGATCCAGCTATGACATCCGCGAGGTGTACCTTTCGCCGGCCAGTTCGTCTTACTGGCACCAGGATGTGCTCGGGGACGACATTCTGCGCACCGGGTTCGTATTAACTACCTATCGGACGGTGGGTTACTATGACCTGAGATTGGTGGATGAAGATGGTGATGTCTGTGTGGTGGCCAATGTCAGCGTCAGCGGCGATACAAACTGGGTCATTACGAATAGCTGGCTTCTGAACTGCGAATTTCACTAGACCAGTTAAGCATGATTCCCGAGAACGAAAACGACAGATGACGGGCTCGGCAACCAGCCGGGCCCGTCATGTCATGTACCGCGCCTGCCTGCTATCACCGTTTCACGCGCCGCCGGGCATCGACAACTAGAGGATCGGCTTGACTTTGAGCCTTGAATTCGAGAAAGATTCGGTAGTCATCTCCCGCCGAAGCGGCGCGCAAGGCTTCTCGCGCCCTCCCGCGGTAGTAATAAGCCGCCGGAAGATAACGAAGAGTCGGTTCGTCATCCAAGAATACCGAAGTGGCTTCCCCCAGGCGCTGAATGCAGTTATCCAATTCGGATTCGGCCTCCGCAAAAGCTCCCGCCTCCAGATATGCACGCGCTAATGCCAGCCTGCCGAGCCACGTATCGGAAAGCTTCTGCGCTTCCTGGAAAGTGCTCACAGCGTCCAGATAGTCTTTGTGTTTCAGCTTGAGCAATCCCTCTATGACGGCAGCATACGCGCGGGGCGCTGGAGCGGACATGTTCCGCAACGTCGCGGCTACAGCCATCGCCTCGGGTTCCTTTTCGGCCTCCAGAAAGATCTCGGCTGCCGGGAAGACAACCGGTTCGTCCGTTCGGTCTCCGAGTGCCGCTTCCGCCGCGGCGACAGCTCGTGACCTGTCCCCGTTGGCGAGATATGCCTGCGCGAGGGCGATGCGCTTCAGCGCGGCTTGGCCGCCGTTATGTTTCAGCACGTCGGCCGCGACCGCTGCCGGCAGCATTTTGGTTACGTCGTTATAGCGTCCCTGGTACAGCGCGAGATCGGCAAGGCCGATGGCTGCGGCGGAAGCCCCTTCATCTCCCATGACCGCTAACTGCCCCCACGTTGCCTGGGCTGTATCCGTCTTGCCTCGGGCCAACTGGGCCAGTGCAATGCACAGGTACGCCTTGGCGAAACGCGGATTGATCTTGAGGGCTTCGCGCGAGTCGAGGATGGCAATTTCAAAATCTCCCGCATACATCGAAAACAGACCAGCGTTCAAGCGGTACAGCACATCGCCCGGGTAGAGCTCGACTGCGCGCCTACCTCCGCTCATCGCATTCGTCATGTCGTGCTGCAAAAAATACGAGTACGCCAGGTTCGAGACCGCTCCCGCGTCGTCGGGATAGGCAGCTACGAGCGCTTTGCTCTGTTCCATGGCCTGCTGGTACTCGCCCATCAAAAGAAAATACCCGCCTCGCGTGCGATATTTTTCTCGAACCGACATGCGGTACAGCTTCGTTAGTGCGATTTCATAATATTTCTGCGCGTCCTGCCGGCGGCCCATGTTGGCCAGGGTTGAGGCCATTCCTGCGTACGCCCGCCCGGAATCAGGATCGAGCTTGATGGTCTCGCCGTACAGTCGCACGGCGTCTTCCCACTGGCCACTCTGTTGCGCTGCCTGGGCCTGGGAATATCGCTGGGCGGCCTCCAGAGATGCAGCTGAGAAGGTTTCTGCGGTGATTGATTTCACGGACTTCGGCGTGGTATCGCCAAGCGCCTCACGAATAGGCAAAGCCAATTTCCCGATTAGCCGTAACAGTTCGTTCCGGTTTCGGGCCGTGACTTCGCTGGATTTGATAGGCGTACCTTGGACGCTGTCGTCGGCTTTGACCGAAACGCGATAATCACCGTTCGCAACCGAGATCGCTCCCGAAATCACTACCTTGACTCCTTCGCGGAGCGCTACAAGGCGGGCCGCAGTAGCGTCAAGTCGCGTCGTTCCCGGCCTTAGCTCGGCTACGATGGCGCGCGCCCGGATGCGATTGTACGACGTGAGGAACGGAGTATCCTCCATGGCGAAAGATAGGAGCGGTTCCAACGCCCCGTTGAATACTGACTCGCGAGTCTGATTGTCAAAATCCGCAATTAGGATCTTCACTGGAGGATGGGGCTTGACTATCTCCGCGGCATGTCTTTCATAGAGGAAGAAACCGCCCGTGATCATAATGGGCGCCACCAGGCTACCTATCATCCATTTCCGGTCCCGGCGCCCACGCTGGGAAATGCCTAAATGCTTTTCCAGGTCATGGATCAATTCGCCGGCGTCCTGATAACGGTCGTCAGGATTGATCTGCAGACACTTCAGAACGATCTGGCTGATTGCCTTCGGAATACTCGGGTCAAGGACCGATGGCGATATCGCCGTTTCCTCGCACCGCTTGCGCAAAGTCTCTCGGAGCGACTCTGCCCGGAACGGCACGTCGCCTGTGAGCATTTCATAGAAAATGATGCCGATGGTGAACAGGTCGGACCGCGCATCCACGCTTTGCGCCTGGCTTTGCTCGGGGGACATGTACATAGGAGTCCCGATAAGATCTCCAACCCGAGTCATCGACGCCAGCGAATCGGTTAGCAGTGTACTCGAGCGTGCTTCCTCCGAAGCCGCTTCCGTGCCGGCAATGCCAAAATCCATGACCACCGCACGGCCGTCCTTGTCAATCATGATATTGGCTGGCTTGAGATCACGGTGAACGACACCTTGCGAGTGAACCGCCGAGAGCCCGCGGCAAACTTGCAGAACGATTTCGGCTGCGTCTTTGGCGGGTAGCTTCCCCCGCTCTTCGAAAAGAGTTGAGAGCTGCTGTCCCTCGATGAACTCCATACTGATGAAACGCACCCCGTCCATGACGCCCAAGTCGAAAATGCGGACAACGTTAGGGTGAGTGACCCTCCGCGCGAGCACCAGCTCCTTGCGGAATCGCTTCAGCATGCTGGGTTCCCCGGCGAGTTCCGTGCGAATCACCTTCAGAGCGACGGGGCGGCCGACTTCGCGGTCGCGAGCTAGATACGCGGCTCCCATGCCGCCTACGCCCAGAGACCGGACAATCTCGTAGCGATTTCCCAATACAGCTCCTGGTCGGAGCCTCGGATGTTGCTCTAAGCCCTTATCCAGGCTCGCTTCGAACGACTCCGTTGGGGCGGCGGGCGACGGAAACTCGGTCCGAGGTACGTCCGCTAGTGGTGCGAATGTTCCGCCTTCAAACGCGGGGCGCATC
>Ga0335078_10013127_pt1 | contig 12272 bp, 6 predicted proteins | sample Lox_Sample_32_FD_206711 | JGI IMG/M metagenome (GOLD analysis project Ga0335078, IMG submission 206711) | Soil microbial communities from Loxahatchee National Wildlife Refuge, Florida, United States - Lox_Sample_3.2 | ecosystem: Environmental > Terrestrial > Soil > Wetlands | place: USA: Florida... | reverse complement strand
GCCACGGGCGCTCGCGCCCGCGCCCGCCGCCGGCCTCCTCCAGGAACCCGTACTTGGCCAGGGTGCGCAGGTGAAAGGCGCAGTTGGCGGGCGACTCGCCGAGCAGCTCGCTGGCCTCGGTGGCGGTGAGCGTGCCGGCCTCGGACTGGGCGATGGCCTCGATCAGCCTCATCCGCAGCGGGTGGGCGAGAGCCCGCATCATCTTCGGGTCGCGCACCTCGAGGCGCGGCGGGCGGCTATCCTCAGAAGACATGTTCCGAAACGATACGCTCGAAATAACTGTTTTGACAAGTGGGCGGGGCCGGCGGGCGGCCGGGCGAGTCCGGCCAGGGCCGGGCTGGCGGCTCGGCGGGCGGCCGGGTTCGTGCGACGATGAGGCATGCGGATCAGCGACGTGACGTCGACCGAGCTGTTCGGCGGCACGGTGGCCCGGCCGCTGGCCATCGTGCGGGTGACGATCAGCGGCGAGGAAGCCGACGGGCCCGGCGGCCCGGTCACGGTCCGGGTCGAGGGGCCCGCGGTGACCACCCCCGAGCCCGCGGTCGTGACCGGGCCCGGGCCGGGCCGGGAACTGGCCGTAGAGGTCGGCGTCGAGGTGGCCGCCCCGCACACGGCGGGCAGCCCGGTCCAGGCCCTGGCCATCGCCGAGGGACCGGGCGGGCAGCGCGCGGAGCGGGCCGCCACGGTGACCACGGACGAGCCGGGCTGGACGATGTGGATGGTGAGCCATTTCCACTATGACCCGGTCTGGTGGAGCACCCAGGGCCAGTTCACCGAGTCACGCATCTTCCTGCCCGAGGCGGACGGCCGCCTGCCCGACGTAAGGACCGCGTTCGAGCTGGTCCGGCTGCACCTCGACGAGGCCAGGCGCGATCCCGATTACAAGTTCGTGCTCGCCGAGATCGACTATCTCAAGCCGCACTTCGACGCCCACCCCGAGGACCGCGCGGACCTGCTCGCGTTCATCAAGGCGGGCCGGATCGAGATCGTGGGCGGCAGCTACAACGAGCCGAACACCAACCTGACCGGCGCGGAGTCCACGATCCGCAACGCGGTCTACGGCCTGGCCTTCCAGCGGGGCGTGCTCGGCGCCGACCCGAGCACGGCGTGGATGCTCGACGCGTTCGGGCACGATCCCGGCTACCCGGGGCTGATGGCCGCGGCCGGGCTGACCGAGTCGGCCTGGGCCCGGGGCCCGTTTCACCAGTGGGGCCCGAACCGGACCGTGGGCGACAACCGGCGGATGCAGTTCCCGGCCGAGTTCGAGTGGCTGTCACCGGACGGGCACGGCTTGCTGACCAGCTACATGGCCAACCACTATGGCGCGGGCTGGGTGACCCACGGCGCCGCGAGCCTGGCCGCGGCCGAGCAGGCCGCGCTGGAGCAGTTCCGCCAGCTCGCTCCGGTGGCCGCCACCCGCAACGTGCTGCTGCCGGTCGGCGCGGACCACGTGATCCCGTCCCGCTGGGCCACCGGGATCCACCGGGACTGGAACGCCCGCTACGTCTGGCCGCGGTTCGTGACCGCGCTGCCGTCGGAGTTCTTCGCCGCCGTGCGCAAGGACGCGGCCGAGCGCGACGTCTGGATCACGCCGCAGACCCGGGACATGAACCCCGTCTACACCGGCAAGGACGTGTCCTACATCGACACCAAGCAGGCCCAGCGGGCCGCGGAGGACGCCGTCGCCGACGGCGAGCGGCTGGCCACGCTGGCCTGGCTGGCCGGGGCCCCCTACCCGGCGGCCGCGCTGGACAAGGCCTGGCGGCAGCTCGTGTTCGGCGCGCACCACGACGCGATCACCGGCACCGAGGGCGATCAGGTCTACCTGGACCTGCTGGCGGGCTGGCGGGAGGCGTTCGAGCGCGGGGACACGGCCCGGCGCGACGCGGCCGGCTACCTGGCCGCGCTGGCGGCCACCTCGTCCCTGCCCGGGGCCGCCGGCGGCGAGCCGGCCCGCGCGGTCGTGGTGTTCAACACGCTCTCGGCGCCCAGGTCGGGCCGGGCCCGGATCACCCTGGACTACCCGGACCGCGGCACCCGGTGGGCGGTGCTGCGCGACGACGCGGGCCGCGAGGTGCCCGCGCTGGCCGAGGGGGTCACCCGGCACCAGGACGGGACCCTGTCCGGCGTCACGCTGACGTTCCGCGCGGCCGACGTGCCCGCGCTCGGCTACCGCAGCTACCTGGCCGTCCCGGCCGGGGGGCCGCCCGCGGCCGGGGGCGGCCAGGGGTGGGCGGCCGCGGCGGGCACCGTGATCGAGAACGAGGCGTTCCTGGCCGAGGCCGACCCGGCCCGGGGCGGCACGCTGACCCGGATCCTCGACAAGCGTTCCGGCACCGAGCTGCTGGCCGGCCCGGGCAACGAGCTTGTGGTCCAGGAGGAATACGACCGCCACCCGCGCTGGGGCGAGGGGCCGTGGCTGCTGTGCCCGAAGGGCCCGGGCCACGGCTCGGCCGCCGGGCCCGCGCGGGTCCGGGCCGAGCGCTGCCCGATCGGCGCCCGGCTGGTGGCCGAGCTGTCCCTCGGTGACCTGCGGGTGACCCAGGAGACGCTGCTGTGGGACGGGGCCGACCGGGTCGAGTTCCGTACCCACGTGGACGGCTCGATCGGGCAGGACCGGCTGCTGCGGGTGCGTTTCGCCGCCCGGGTCCCCGGCGGGCTGCCGGTGTACCAGACCGCCCTGGCGGTGATCGGGCGGCCGTTCGGCTCGGCCGACACCGACGTGGCCGAGCACGAGTTCACGCTGGACAACCCCGCCCACGAGTGGTTCGGCCTCGGCTCGACCGCCCGGGTCGCCGTGACCGGCCCGGCCGGGTCCCGCCGGACGCACGCGATCGGCGTCGCCGAGGTCATCGCGCCCGCGGCGGCGGACGGCGGCCGGGAGGCGATCCGCGACCTGATGGCCGCCCTGGCCCGGGCCGGCGTCACCGCGACCTGCTCGCGCCCGGACGGCCCGCGCTACGGCGCGATCGACGTGGACTCCAACCTGCCCGACGTGCGGATCGCGCTCGGCGGGCCGGCCGACAACCCGTTCACCGCCGAGGTGCTGGCCGCGGCCGGGCTCGACGCCGCCGCCGCGCCGGTGCTCTGGGTGCCGGCCGCGCGCAGCCGCGAGGACGCCTTCGCGCCCGGCGCCGACCTGCGCGGCCCGCTGGACCTGCCGGTCCTGATCGTAGCCGGCGGCGACCTCCCGGCGGCGATCGCCACGGTCACCGCGGACCTGGCCGACGCCGTGATCGAGGCCGCCGGGACCGGCCGGCCGGGCGCCGGGCCCGCGGAGCTGGCCGGCCACTCGGTCGCCCTGCTCAACCGGGGCACGCCGGGCAGCCTGGTCACCCCGGACGGGACGCTGAACATCTCGCTGATGCGCTCGTGCAGCACCTGGCCGTGCGGGGTATGGATCGACGGCGACCGCCGCACGACGCCGGATGGCAGCAGCTTCGCCTGGCAGCACTGGAGCCACACGTTCGAGTACGCGCTGGCCGCCGGCCCCGGTGACTGGCGCAGCGCCGGGTTCGCCCTGGCCGGCCTCGACTACGCCCGCGACCTGCTCGCCTGCGAGACCGGTGAGCACGACGGGCCGCTCCCGGCCGCGGCCAGCCTGGCCGCGGCCGAGCCGGCCACCGCTGTGCTGTCGGCGCTGAAGCCGCGCGGCAACCCGCTGGCCCCGGCGTCCCGGCCCCGCCCCGGGGACGGGGTGACCGTGCGGCTGCGCGACGTCTCGGGCGGGGCGGCGCCGTCGGCGGCGCTGGTCCGCCTGTTCACCGGGGTCACCGCGGCCCGCCACGGCAGCCTGCTCGAGGAGCCGGACGGCCCGCCGCTGCCGCTGGCCGCCGCGGACGCGGCCGCCGCCGAGCTGCCGGCCGCCGGGACCGTGACGATGGTGCTGACCCCCCTGGCTGCCGCGCCCGCCGCCCCGCCGGGCCCCCGGGCGCCGGAGCCGGAGCCCGCTCAGCCGGTGTTCAGCCGGTACTGGCTGCACGGCAAGGGCCCGGCGCCGGCCGGGAACCTGCCGGTGGCGGTGCACCTGTCCCCCGCCCGGACCGCCCTGGCGCCGGACACGCCGGACACGCCGGGCCCGCCCGGCGAGGCCGCGGCGCTGCGGCTGACCGTGGCCTGCGGCCCGGAGCCGTCCTCCGGCACGGTGCGGATCGACCCGGGTGGCGGGCTGGCGGTCGAGCCGGCCGGGCCGTTGCGGTATGACCTGGGCCCGCTGGGTCACGCGGGCTGGGATCTCGCGGTCCGGGCCCGGCCGGGCGCGCCGGCCGGGCGGTACTTCGTCGCGGCGCGGATCACCTCCGGCGATGGCCAGGCCGTCGAGGACGCGGTGCTGGTCAGCATCGGCGAGCCCGCCGCGCCCGCCCTCGGCCTGCCGCTCGACCAGCTGGTGCCGCTCTACCTGGCCGACCAGCAGCGGGCCGCGGCCGAGGTCGACCTGGCGCTGCTGAGCCCGCGGCTGGAGCTGCGGCCGGGCGGCCGCGGCGAGATCGCCGCCCGGCTGCGCAACGGCACCCGCTCGCCGGTCCGCGGCGAGGCCCAGCTGGTCTCCCCGTTCGGCAGCTGGACGCAGACCGGGCCGTGGACCCGCGGCTTCGCCGCCGCGCCCGGGCAGGTCATCGACCTGCGCTTCGCGGTAACCCCCCCGGCCGCGGCGCGGCCGGGTGAGCACTGGTGGGCGCTGGTCAAGGTCATGTACTTCGGCCGGGTCCGCTACAGCGCGCCCGCGGCGGTGACGATCTCCGGCTGACGCGGTGCCGCCCGGCGCCGGGGCGCCCGGGTGCGGGAGCCCGGGGCAAAATGTCCAGATCATGCCTTGCCTCACCACGGGCCGGGCCCGGATGAGAAAATAGCCCTAGCCACGACATCAGCCGAAAGCCGGTGACCACGACGACCATCAAGGAACCATGGCCATCGAGACCGCGATTAGCGAGGGCAACCTACCCGCCGAGCCGAACAGTTTCGTCGGCCGGGAGCGTGACCTGGCGGAACTCGCCAGGTTGCTCAGTGACGTCCGCGCGCTGACGCTCTGCGGCCCGGGCGGCATCGGCAAGACCCGGCTCGCGGTGCGGCTCGCCTGCGAGGCCGTCCCCGGCTTCCCCGACGGCGCCTGGCTGGCCGAGCTGGCCGACACCGAGGACCCCGCCCTGGTCACCCAGCGGGTCGCGGCCGCGCTCGGGGTCAGGCCGGAGCCCGAGCGGCCGCTGGCCGAGACGCTGGCCGCCGCGCTGCGGCCGCGGCGGCTGCTGCTGATCCTCGACACCTGCGAGCATGTCGTGGACGCCTGCGCGGCGCTGGTGCAGCAGCTGCTGGCCAGCTGCCCCGGGCTGCGCGTGATCGCGACCAGCCGCGAGCCGCTGCGGGTCCGCGGCGAGACCGTGTGGCGGGTACCGCCGCTCGAGCTGCCCGCCGCGGCCGACGAGCTCACGCCCGGCGAGCTGGCGGCGCACGAGGCGATCCGGCTGTTCACCGACCGGGCGGCGGCCGTGCGGCCCGGGTTCGCCCTCGACACCGGCAACTGCGCCGCGGTGCTGCAGCTGTGCCGGACCCTGGACGGCATGCCGCTGGCGATCGAGCTGGCGGCGGCGCGGGTGGGCGCGCTGTCGGTCGAGCAGATCGCGGCCCGCCTGGTCGACCGGTTCCAGCTGCTCGCGTCGGGCGATCGCACCGCCCCGGTGCGCCAGCAGACCCTGCGCGCGGCCGTGGACTGGAGCTACGAGCTGCTGACCGAGCCGGAGCAGGCGCTGCTGCGGCGCCTGGCGGTGTTCTCCGGCTGGAACCTGGACATGGCCGAGCAGGTCTGCGGCGACGAGCTGATCCCCGCGGACCAGGTGCTCGACCTGCTGGCCGCGCTGATCGACAAGTCGCTGGTCACGCTGGACGGGGAGCTAGAGGGCGACGCCCGGTACCGGCTGCTCGACACGATCAGGGAATACGCGGCCGGCCGGCTGAACTCCTCCGGTGAGGCGCCGCGGATCCGGCGTCGGCACCGCGACTACATGCTGCGCTTGCTCGGGGACATCACCAGCGTGGCCTTCGTCCGCGGCGACCCGCCCTGGCCGGCCCGGGTGGCCCTGTACCGCCGGACCCTGGCCGAGCGCGCGAACTGCCGCGCCGCCCTGGCCACCTGCCTGGAGCAGGGCGACACCGAGGAGGGCCTGGTGCTGTGCACCGGGCTGCGCAGCCCCTGGGTGGCCTACGGGGACGCCGGCGAGGGCGCGGGCTGGCTCGACAGGTTCCTCGGCCGCGACGGCGACGTGCCGCCCGGCGTGCGCGCCCGGGCCCTGATGGCCCGGGCCGAGCTGGCCTTCGAGCAGCAGGACTACCGGGCGACCGCGGAGAGCGCCCAGCAGGGACTGGACCTGTGCCGCGCATCCGGTGGCGCCGGCGCCGCCACCGCGCTGCGCATGCTCGCGGTGGTCAGCCTGCGGGCCGGCCGTTACCAGGACGCCATGGACCGGATCGGCGAGGCCGCGGCGACCGCACAGGCGGATGGCGACGACTGGGAGGACGGGCTCGCGCGGGCGGTCCGGGCCACGATCCTGGCGCGGCAGGGCCGCCTGGACGAGGCGCAGGCCGCGTTCACCGAGGCGCTCGACGTACTGCGGGACAACAACGGCTGGGGCGTGGCGCAGACCCTGTACGGGTTCGGCGGCCTGGCCCGGGCGCGCGGCGAGCACGCCGCCGCGCTGCGCCACTTCCGGGACGCGCTGGCCCTGTACCGCGCGATCGACGCCCGGCCGGAGATCGCCCGGTGCCTGGCCGGCATCGGCTGGGTGGCGCTGGCCCAGGATGACCTGGCGCTGGCCTCGGCCAGCCTGACCGAGAGCCTCCAGCTCAGCCTGGTGACCGGGCAGCGGCTCGGGCTGGCCCGCGGCCTCGAGGCGTTCGCCGTGCTCGCGATGGCCAGCGGTGACCCGGCCCGGGCGGTGAAGCTCGAGGGCGCCGCCCTGGCCCTGCGCGAGGATGTGGGCCACGGGCCCGCCGAGCCCGCCGGCGGGCGCCACGGCGGCCCGCTGCAGGCGGCCCGCGCCCAGCTCGGCGAGCGGGCCGCGGCCGTGACCCTGGCCGAGGGGCGGGCGATGAGCGCGCACGAGGCGGTCCGGTTCGCGGTCGGCCCGGTTGAGCTGTCCGGCGACGCCGCGATCGGCGCCATCCCGGCCCCGGCGCCCGCGCCGGACGGCCCCGGCGCCGCGGCGTCCGTCCTGACCGCCCGCGAGCGCGAGATCGCGGCGCTGATCGCGCGCGGCATGTCCAACCGCGGGATCGCGGACGAGCTGGTGATCAGCCCGGCCACCGCGGCCCGCCACGTGGCGAACATCTTCACCAAGCTGGGGTTCAGCTCCCGGGCCCAGCTCGCGGCGTGGGCCGCGCAGCGCGAGTCCGGGCCCGGCTCCGGGCCCGCCCGCTCATAGCCGGCCGCGGGCCCGCCGGCGCGGCCGGGCTGCGCGGGACTACATAGGGCGGGGTTCCCCGTACACACCCGGCCCGGCCGCGGAATGCACATACGGATGGCTAATTCGGGGCATGCGGCGCCGGCCCGCCCTCGCCTAGCGTCGTCACGGAGCGCAACCGAGGGCCCGGCGGTGTTCCGGCCACCAGGAGGGGGGTGGCCGGCCGCGGCCGGGGCCTTCGGGGCTGCGGGCCCCGGGCATCTGCCCGGGCCCGCGGCGCTCGCCAGGATGCCCGGGCCCGGGCCCGGCCCGGGCCCGGATACATACCTGACTACATAGTCCTGACGATGCGGCCGCCTGCCGCCGGGACGTAGCGTCGGGCAACGGTAATCCAGACCGGAGGTGGCCGGCGAATGACGATGAGCACAGCGGCGCCGCTCGGCGAGGTCACGGTCACCCAGCGGTTGCTGGCCGTGGCGCCGTCCCGCGGCGAGCACCGGGCTCTCGTCGGCGGCGCGGCCGGCCCGGCCTTCACCTACGCCGAGCTGGCCGCGAGCGTGCAGGCGGCCGCGGCCGGGCTCGCCTGGCGCGGGCTGCAGCCCCGCGACGTCATCGGCGTGTATGTCCCCGACGCCGCCTGCTACGTGCTGGCGGCGCACTCCATCCGGGCGGCCGGCGGCGTGCCCACGCCGCTCGCCGCCGCGCTGACCGTGCCAGAGATGGCCGGCCAGCTCGCCGACTGCGGCGCGCGGATGCTGCTGACCGCGCCGCCGCTGGCCGCCGCCGCGCTCGCGGCGGCGGACCGCTCCTGGGTGCGGCAGGTGATCTCCTTCGGCGAGGCACCGGGCGCGATCCAGTTCAGCAGCCTGCTCGGGATGGGTACGCTGCGGCCGGCTACGGGGCGGCCGCACGACCCAGCCCTGCTGCCGTACTCGCGGCAGCCCGACGGGATGCTCGGCCCGGTGCCGGTCAGCCAGCACGACCTGGCCGGCCTGCTGGGCAAGCTGGAGGCCGAGGCCGCGGTCGGCGCGAAGGACGTGGTGCTGGCCGCCCCGCCGTCCGGCGACGGCCGGCTGTATACCGCGCTGCTCGACCACGCGCTGCTGTGCGGAGCCACCGTGGTGTCCGCCGCGGCCGACGAGCTGGTCACCGCCGCCGACGCCTACCACGGCACCGCGATGATCGCGGCGGGCAGCGTGGCGGTCGGCGCCCGTGAGCGGCTCCGCGTGTTCGCGGTGGCCTCGTAGGCGGCCCGGCCCGGCCCTGGCCCGGTCACACGTTCGGCGGGCGGTCCTCGAACGGGGTGCTCAGCACGACGGTGGTGCGGGTGGACACGCCGGCCGCCGAGCGGATCTCCTGCAGCAGGTTCTCCAGTTCCGCCGGGGACGCGACCCGGACCTTCAGTATGTAGTTCTCATCCCCGGCCACGCTGTGACAGGCCTCGATCGCGGCCAGGTGGGCGAGCCGCTCCGGCGCGTCGTCCGGGGCGGCCGGGTCGAACGGCTTGATGGAGACGAACGCGGTCAGCGGCAGCCCGGCGTCGTCGGGGTTGATGACGGCCGCGTATCCCTTGATGACACCGCGCCGCTCCAGGCGGCGCACGCGCTGCTGGGCGGCGGACACCGACAGGCCGGTGCGCCTGGCCAGCTCGGTGAAGCTCATCCGGCCGTCCCGGGCCAGCAGCGAGATGATGATGCGGTTGGTCTCCTCCACCCCGATACGGTAGCCCGGCACCCGAGGGTCACAGCCCGGTATCGGCGTTTACGCTCTCGTAACGCCGTCCGCGGCGACCTTAACGGGCGGGTAACGAGCGAGATACGCTCCGGCCAGAAGCGGGCCGCGCGGCGGCGGGGCCGGCTGCGGGCAAGGAGGCTAGGAGGGCTGGATGGCGCAGATCGTCCTGGACCGGGTGGACAAGATCTATCCCGGCGGGGTCAAGGCGGTGGACGGGCTCACCCTGGAGATCTCCGACGGCGAGTTCATGGTGCTCGTCGGCCCGTCGGGCTGCGGCAAGTCGACCGCGCTGCGGTCGATCGCCGGGCTGGACGAGGTCACCGCCGGCACGATCTCGATCGGCGGCCGGGTGGTCAACGACCTGCCCCCCAAGGACCGCGACATCGCGATGGTGTTCCAGAACTACGCCCTCTACCCGCACATGACCGTGGAGCAGAACCTGGCCTTCGGGCTGCAGCAGCGCAAGACGCCGAGGGAGGAGATCAGGCGCCGGGTCGCCGAGGTCGCGCGGATGCTCGGCCTGGAGGATTACCTCAAGCGCAAGCCGGCCGCGCTGTCCGGCGGCCAGCGCCAGCGGGTGGCGATGGGCCGGGCCATCGTCCGCGAGCCGCAGGCGTTCCTGATGGACGAGCCGCTGTCCAACCTGGACGCGAAGCTGCGGGTGTCGATGCGCGCGTCGCTGTCCCAGCTGCATGAGCGGCTGGGGGTAACCACGGTGTACGTGACCCATGACCAGGTCGAGGCGATGACGCTCGGGCAGCGGGTCTGCGTGCTGCGCGAGGGCAGGCTGCAGCAGGCCGACACCCCGCAGCAGCTGTTCAATGCCCCGGTGAACCTGTTCGTGGCCGGCTTCATCGGGTCGCCGGCGATGAACTTCGTCACCGCCCGGCTCGTCCGCGACGACGGGCCGGCGGTCACCTTCGCCGGCCACCGCCTGCCGGTGCCGCCGGCGCTGGTCGGGGCGCGAACCGGGCTGGACGGCTACTTCGGCCGCGAGCTGATCCTGGGCGTCAGGCCGTCCGACTTCGAGGACGCCAGCCTGGCCGACCCGGGGTGGGCGCGGATGCCGGTGACGGCGGGCGTGACCGAGGACCTCGGCAGCGAGATCCACGTGCTGTTCAGCATCGACGCCCCGCAGGTCCAGCACGCCAGCATCACCCAGGCCATGGCGGACGGCGGCGATGACGAGGCGATCCCGCTGGCCGGCGGCCGGCTGCTGTGGACCGCGCGGGTGGCCGCGCGCAGCACGGTCAAGCCCGGCCAGCCGGCCGAGCTCGCCGTCGACACGTCCAACCTGCAGTTCTTCGATCCCGGCAGCGGGCTGTCGATCGGCCGGGCCGCCGACGCCTCCTGAGGGGCCGCGCTCAGCCGGCGGCCCGGGTCAGCGACCGGCCGATCACCATCCGCTGGATCTGGTTGGTGCCCTCCACGATCTGCAGCACCTTGGCCTCGCGCATCAGCCGCTCGGCCGGGAAGTCTTCGACATACCCGTAGCCGCCCAGCACCTGGACCGCGTCGGTGGTGACCCGCATCGCGGCGTCGCTGGCGAACAGCTTGGCCATGGCCGCCTGCGGCCCGTACGGCCGCCCGGCGTCCTTCCGCCGGGCCGCGGACAGGTACAGCGACCTCGCCGCCGCCACCGCGGTGGCCATGTCCGCGAGCAGGAACGAGAGGCCCTCGAAGTCGGCGATCGGCCGGCCGAACTGGCGCCGCTGCGTGGCCCAGCCGACCGCGACGTCCAGGGCCGCCTGGGCCACGCCGGTGGCGCAGGCCGCGATGCCGAGCCGCCCGGCATCCAGCGCGGCCAGCGCGATGGCGAACCCCTGGCCCTCCTCGCCGACCAGGTGATCCGCGGGCACCCGGGCGCCGTCGAAGATCATCTGGGCGGTGACCGAGGCGCGCATGCCCATCTTGTGCTCGGCGGGCGCGGCCGACACCCCCGGCGTCGACGCGGGCACGTGCAGGCAGCTGATCCCCCGCGCCCGGCCCTGGCCCTCGTGATCACCCGACGTGCGCGCGAACAGCGTGTAGAAGTCGGCCTGGCCGGCGTGCGAGATCCACGCCTTAACCCCGTTCAGGACATAATCCGGCCCGTCCGCAACCGCCGCGGTCCGCACCGCCGCCGCGTCGGAGCCGCTGGTCGGCTCGGACAGGCAGTAGGCACCGAGCTGCTCACCGCCGAGCATTCCGGGCAGCCAGCGCTCCTGCTGCTCCGGCGTGCCCGCGGTGGCCAGCGGGTAGCAGGTCAGCGTGTGCACGCTCACCCCCAGCCCGACGGCCAGCCACGCCGTGGCGAGCTCCTCGACGACCTGCAGGTAGGTCTGGTACGGCTGGCCGGCGCCGCCGAACTTCTCCGGGTAGGGCAGGCTCAGCAGGCCCGCCCGGCCGAGCACCCGGAACACCTCGCGCGGGAACTGCCCGTCCCGCTCGGCCGCGTCGGCCCTGGGTCGCAGCTCGGCGCCGGCGAGCTCCCGGGTCAGCTCGAGCAGGGCGCGGGTGTCCTCGTCGGGGCATTCGCGCTCCACGCCCGGGGCCGGGCTCACCGGTCGTCCACGCAGACCAGCTCACGGCTGGCCTGGTTGAGCCGCTCGCAGCCCTGCTCGGTGCAGACCACGATGTCCTCGATCCTGGCCCCGTGCGGTCCCGGGTAGATGCCGGGCTCGATGGAGAACGCCATGCCCGGCCGGAGCGGCTCGGCGTTCCCGGACACGATGTAGGGATCCTCGTGGCACTCCAGCCCGATCCCGTGGCCGGTCCGGTGCACGAAGTAGTCGCCATAGCCCGCCGCGGTGATCGGCTCGCGGGCCGCGGCGTCGACGGCCTCCGCGCTCACCCCGGGCCGGACCGCGGCGCACGCGGCCTGCTGCGCGTCCTGCAGCACCCGGTAGTAGGCGGCGAACTCCGGCGGCGGCGTGCCGATCACGTAGGTCCTGGTGCAGTCGGAGCAGTAACCGCTGGGCATGGTCCCGCCGATGTCCACCACCACCGCGTCCCCGCGCCCCAGCTTCCGGTCGGAGACCTCGTGATGCGGGCTCGCCGCGTTCGGGCCGGAGCCGACGATCGTGAAGTCGACCCGGCTGTGGCCTTCCTCGATGATCGCGTCGGCGATGTCGGCCGCGACCTGCCGCTCGGTGCGGCCCGCCCGCA
>Ga0335078_10013126_pt1 | contig 12273 bp, 12 predicted proteins | sample Lox_Sample_32_FD_206711 | JGI IMG/M metagenome (GOLD analysis project Ga0335078, IMG submission 206711) | Soil microbial communities from Loxahatchee National Wildlife Refuge, Florida, United States - Lox_Sample_3.2 | ecosystem: Environmental > Terrestrial > Soil > Wetlands | place: USA... | reverse complement strand
CCATGCGCCGGATGTCCTTGGTCGACAGAAACTCGGCGGGATCGAACTCGCTGCACGAGCCCGCCCCGTCGACGATCCCGCAGACGCCCTGAGCCCAGCGCTCGTGGAGCGCGCGCGAGCCCACGCCCAGTGGCGTGATCGCGCCCATCCCCGTGATCAGGACCCTCGCTTTCATGAGGCGGCTGCTCAGCCGGCGCGCTCGACAATCATGTCGATCGCGTCGCCGACAGTCCTCAGTTGCTTCATGTCCTCGCCCTTGAGCACAACCCCGTACTCGTCCTCGACGATCTGCGCGAGCTCGACGAGATCGAGGGAGTCGATGTCCAGCTCCTCGAACGTGGCGTCGCGCGTGATCAGGCTCTCATCGGGGCCGAAGCTTGCGAGCGCCTCGACAACGCGGGCCTCGACCTGCTCGGTGGTGACTGCGGGCATCTGCATCTACTCCACTTCGTCGTAGTTCGTTCATTTTCAGGCAGCGAGACCGCCATCGACGGACAGCACCGCACCGGTCACATAGCTCGCCTCGTCGGAAGCCAGGAACCGAACGCACGCCGCGACCTCCTCGGGTGTTCCCGCCCGCCTGGCGGGCACTGCGGCGAGCAGATCCGTCGGGACGGCCGCTGTCATATCGGTGTCGATCCAGCCGGGAGCCACTGCGTTGACCGTGATCCCGCGGCGCGCGACCTCCACCGCAGCGGTCTTGGTGAGCGCGATCAGGCCTGCCTTTGCGGCGGCATAGTTCGCCTGGCCCGGATTCGCGCGCAGCGCGACGACCGAGGAGATGTTGACGATCCGCCCCGAGCGCGCCTTCAGCATCGGCCCGAGCGCCTTGCGCGTGAGCCGGAACGCGGCGGTCAAGTCCGTGTCCAGCACGGTCGACCAATCCTCGTCGCCGAGCGTCGGCGTCAGATCATCGCGGCTGAACCCGGCGTTGTTGACGAGCACGAGCACGCGGCCGCCGAAGTGCGACTCCAGCGCTGAGAACAGCTCCTCGGGCGCACCCGGATCGGCGACGTCGGCGCCGAGCGCGACCGCGTGACCGCCGTCGCCCTCAATCTCCGCCACAACCGCCTCCGCACCGGAGCGGTCCGAGCGGTAGTTGATCCCGACAGGCCAGCCGTCGCGCGCCAGCGCCCGCGCGACCGCCGCGCCGATCCCACGCGAGGCGCCCGTCACCAACGCACAGCCTGCGCGCCCCTTCGGCGCCTCATCCACCATCGCCACCGCCCCACTCGATCACGCCTCCACCCCACGTGTAGCCCGCGCCGAAGGCGCTCAGCAACACCCGCGCGCCCGGCTTCAGGCGCCCGTCTCGCTCGGCAGTGGCCAGCGCCAGCGGCAGCGTGGCCGCGGAGGAGTTGCCGAGCGTCTCGATGCAGTCGACGACTCGCTCTGAGGGAAGCGCGAGCCTGCTTGCAACCGCACGCACGATCCGCGCGTTAGCCTGGTGATAGACGAACAAGTCGATCTCGTCGAGGGTCAGCCCGGCTTGATCGAGAGCCGCCACCGTCGCCTCGATCATCCGCGGAACCGCGTGACGGTAGACCTCGGGTCCGTCCATGCGCAGCTTGCGGTCGTGATGGCTGATCTGGATCGTCGGCGCCCCCGAGCCGTCGGCGCAGAGCACGATCGGGCCGATCGCACCACAGCCACCGTTGGCGGGCCCGAGCACGACCGCGCCCGCCGCGTCTCCGAACAGGGGTGCGGTGCGCTTGTCATCCCAGTCGGTGATCCGCGTGACGAAGTCAGCGCCGATCAGCAGCACGTGGTGACTGCGGCCGCTCTCGATCTGGGCCGCTCCGAGCGAGATGCCCGACAGAAACGCGGTACAGGCGGCTCCGACATCGATCGCGCCGGCGCGATCCGCGCCGAGCTCGTAGGCGACCAGCGGAGCCGTGTTCGGAGTCACTTCATCCTGCGTCATCGTCGCAACGATGACCAGGTCGACGTCCGCCGGCTCCAGCCCGGCGCGCGCCAGCGCCGCCGCTCCCGCGCGTGCAGCGAAGTCGGACAGCCGCTCGCCCGGCGCGGCAACCGGCCGCTCGCGGACGCCGGTCCGCGACACGATCCAGTCCTCCGTCACGCCCAGGCGCAGAGCCAGCTCGGCAGCCGTCAGGCGCCCCGCCGGCAGCTCGGCCGCGATCGAAAGCATCGCCGGCCGGTCAGCGGGCGCAGTCGCAGGGAACTCCAGTCCCCCTGGCCGGGGACGTGTCGAAACGGCGGCTTGCTCAATCACTCGTCGAACTTCGCGATCATGGGTGGGTCCGTTGAGGGTTACTCACGAGCCGCAGTTCGGATACAGCATGCGCCCTGCGTTCCCCCCGTTCGGGGGGAAGTACCCTGCCTCATCGTGCGCCACGACGAGTTCACGCCGCCCCCCAGACATGGACGGACCTTCGTGCTGACCACCCGGCCCGGCCTGGCCGACTGCGCCCCATCGGGACGGATGCGGCTGGACGCGCTAGCGCGTTGGCTCCAGGATGTCGCGTACGCCGACGTCGAGGCGGCGGGGGTGGTCGACCATGCCGTGTGGGTTGTACGTCGCACACGGATGCGCGTCGAGCGCTTTCCGCGGTTCGGCGAGCCGTTCACAGTGATGACATTTTGCAGCGGCCTCGGACGGATGTGGGCCGAGCGCCGGACCGCGATCATCCCCCAGGGAGCCTTCAGTCCCGATGTCCAGGCAGTCTCGCTGTGGGTCCATCTCGACCCCGCCACCCGCCGGCCTACACCGCTGACGCAGGCCGAGCTCGAGGCCTATCGGGAGGCTGCCGGCGACCGGCGCGTGACCGCGCGCCTGCGCCACTCACCGCCCACAGAGATCACGAGCAGCCGCTCTTGGACGTTCCGCGCAACCGAGTGCGATCTCGCGGGCCACATCAACAACGCCGCTTACTGGCAGCCGCTCGAGGAGAAGCTGCTGAGCGGGCCAGACCCGCAGCGGCTCGACGCCGAGATCGAGTTCCGCGCCCCCGCTCAGCCCGGCCCCAAGTCGGTGCAGCTCGATGGAACGCGGATGTGGATCGTGAGCGACTCCGGACAGACGCACGCATCGGTCTATTTCACACTACTGTAGTGGCTGGTGAGCGCTGTAGGTAGCCAGTGAGCGGCACCCCCGGGCTAGAGCGCCTCGATGCGCTGGTCGCCGTCAGCCTACGCCTCGCCCGCTCGGCGCCGAGCGGTCGGATTGCGCTCGCGCGGGCCGCCGCCGCAATCGACCCCGCATGGTTGCCGAGCCCATGGGGGGATCAGATCGCGGTCGAGCTGGCCGCGGCCGCGCGCGCCGCGCCCGAGCCGATCGCTCCCCGCCGTGTCGAGCGCGTGCTGCGCGACGCGTGGGGCACGCGCCCCACCGACGAGCTCGACGAGCTCGAATTGGAGCCGATCGCGGTGACGCCGACCTCGCAGGTGCACCGCGGGGTGCGCGGGGGCGACCCGGTCGCGGTGAAGCTGCGCCGCCCGGGACTCGACGCAGCGATTCGCCAGGACCTCGTGCTGCTCGAAGGGCTGCTGGCTCCGATGGGCGCAGCTTTCCCGCGCGTCGACGCGGGCGCGGTGCTCGCAGAGGTGCGAGAGCGCACGCTGGATGAGCTCGACCTCGAGCACGAGGCGGCGATCCAACGGCGCTTCGCGCGGGCCCTGCGAGGCCATCGCGCGCTGACCGTGCCGGCGCCGGTGACCGCCCTCGCCCGTGACGGTGTGCTGGTCAGCGAATGGATCGACGGCGTCCCGCTCGCGGATGCCCCGGATCCCGACGAGGCCGCCGGCCGGCTGCTGGCGTTCGTGCTCGGCGGGATCGGCGCTGGTCTCGTCCATGCCGATCCCAATCCCGACGACGTGCTCGTCCTCGCCGACGGGCGGCTCGCGATCCTCGACTTCGGCGCCACTGCGACGACCGACGCGCGGCGCGGCGCGGTCGCGATCGAGGCGCTCGACGCGTTCGCGGCCGACGACCTGCAATCGTTTGCAGACGCCCTCGCGCGACTCGGGTGGCTCCCCCCCGACGCCGCCGCCGAGGCGCTCGCGCTGACGCGCCAAGCGCTTGGCGAGCTCGCTGCAGACGAGCCGTCGCGCCTCGATGCGGACGCCGTCGTCGCTGCGCGCGAGCGCCTGCTCGCGGCGGCTGATGCACTCGCGGGGGTGCTGAACGCCCTGGCGCCGTCGCCTGAGGACCTGTGGCCGGCGCGTGGCGTGGCGCAGCTGTTTGGCACGATCGCCCGGATCGGCGCGAGCGGCCGGTGGCTGGCGCTGTCACAGGCGGCGCTGCGCACCGGTTGGAAGTGATCGACGGCACGCGACCAGCGCGTCGACCCGCGCCACCACCCCGGCCCGGAACCAGCACGTTCCGCTCCGGACCCTACGCGGCTTCGCTCGCGGCCCGCTCGACGACGGCGCCTGAGACCGGCTCCCACGACCGGCGCCGTGCCAGCCGGCGCGCGATCCAGTCGAGCGCCACCGGCGTGCCGGCCACCGCACCGCTCACGTGATCAAACCCGCCGCGCGTCACGTACAGCCGCACGTCGGCGCCGAGTGCGCGCCAGTCGTCACGCAGCGTCAGGCTCTGCGAGAACGAGACGATCTGATCGCGTCGGGCGTGGTGCAGCAGCACCGGCGCGGCGGGGGCGGTGTCGCCGAGGCGGTTCTCGCGCAACCGGCGCCGCCATTGCGGCAGCGCCAGCACGTTGGGTTGCGTGAGCTCGTCCATCCGCTTGAAGCGCGGTCCAGCCAGCATCGCATGCACGATTGAGGACTCGCGCAGCGACGCAATCCCCTTACGGGCCTCAGGAGTCAGGTAGGAGTCGAGGTCCAGCTCCGGATAGGCGGCCGCGAATCCAATCCCACCGTAGGCGACGAAGAACGAGAAGAACGAGCCGTCGAGGGTGGGTCCCGCCGACTCGACGTTGGCTGCCGCGGCTCCGGCTGCCACCGCGACCAGCTGCACGTCAGGGGCGTAGGTGGGCTGCAGCTGCGCCGCCCAGCCCGCCGCCGCGCCACCCTCCGAATAGCCGATGATCGCCGCGGGGCCGCCCTCGGGCAGCTCGTCGGGGTCCAGCTCGCGCGCCGCGCGCATCGCGTCGAGCACGTTGCACCCCAGCGCACGCCCAACCATGTACGTGTGGTCGCCGGGCGTGCCGAGCCCCTGGTAGTCAGTGATCGCCACTGCCCAGCCGCGCGCCAGCAGCATTGCGATCAGCCCGGCCTCCCACTCGATGCCGCGCGCGAACAGCCTCGAGGGCGCGGCGCAGTCGCCGATCCCGTGCGTCCCGATCGCGTAGCCGAGCAGCGGGCGATCGCGGCGCGCCTTGCCGCGCGGAGCCAGCACCGTCCCGGAGACGGCCGTCGGCTCACCGGTGGCGGTCGTCGACCGGTAGAGCATCCGCCACGTGCGGGCCCTGAGCCGGACCCCCGGCCACAGGTACGCGTCCATCGGCTCGGCCCGGATCACGTCCCCAGGATGCCCGCCGCCCAATGGCCGCGGCGGCTCGTAGAAGCCCTCGGCGCAGGCGCCGTGCCGGCGCGGAACCGAAAGCAATCGCAGCTGTGCGGTCGTCAGCCGAGCGACATCAGAAATCAACACAGACCCCGGTCCTCGTTCCCGTCTCTCCTCGCCTTCTCTGGTCCAATTAACAGCTTAGTTCACTTCGCAACCGTCTGCCTCCGGCTGTTTAGAAGTAGCGAGCCCCCAGCGGTGCTTGATCTGACGTCGCTCGATCTGACGGCGACGACGAGTTGCCTGGATACACGGCGGCCGCGAGTCTCCGGAGTCAGGGCCCGCGCTTACGCGAGCAATCCGATGCGCTGCGCTCGTTGCACCGCCTCGGCGCGATTGCGCGCTCCCAGCTTGCGGTACAGGGCGCTGGTGTGCTCCTTGACGGTGTGCGGAGAAAGGTAGAGGCGCTCGGCGATCTCTCGATTGGTGGAGCCGGCGGCGATCAGGTCGAGCACCTCGCGCTCGCGCTCTGACAGCAGCGGCGCCGGTTGGTCGGCCTTCGCCGCAAACAGGGTCATGCCGAGCCCGACCATGCGAACGGCGTTGGCGATCTCGTGCGCCTCCCAGTCCTTGGACACGAATCCGGATGCACCCGCGGCACGCGCCGCCGCCGCCGACATCCGGCCGGCGCCTGAGATCAGCAGCACTCGCGTCGCCGGCGAGGCCGACCGGATCGACTCGCACACGTCGGCGCCCGACTCGCCCGCCAGGAACAAGTCGACCAGCGCGACGTGCGGCCTGAACGTTCGTGTCAGCTCGAGCGCCTCGGCGCCCGTCCGCGCCGCGAGGCACCGCTGCACCCACGGCTGCTCGCCGAGCAGGACGCGAAAGCCCCAGTGCACGACGTCGTGATCGTCGACGACGAGCACCCGCAGCCGACGTCCCTCGGCACGAGCCTCGGAGGGCATCTGCGTCACTCCACAGCCGACCCCCGGGGCCGCGCGTGCGCACGAGTGCCACCGGATCGACGCCTCACCCTACGCCTGCCTCCTGCTGCAACGGCACAACCAGCTTGAGGCGCCACTGCGCCTCGCCGGCGGGGCCGAACTCGACCACGCCCCCGTGCCCGAGCGCCTCGAAGGCGGCCAAGCGCAGCCCCATCCCCGCCTCACCCGCAGCCGATCGCACACCGTCGTTGCGGACCTCGAGCGTGAACGTGTCCAGATCGCGCAAGACGAGCACCTCGATGCTCGACGGCGCGGCGTGCTTGCCCGCGTTGCGCAGCGCTTCAGCGAGCACGGACTGCGCCAACGGCTCGAGATCGGGCGGAACGCTGACGCCCGGCTCCCAGTCGACCTCGATCGGCACCCCGGCGGCACCACGGAGCCGCTCGAGCTCGTCGGCGAGGGTCGTCCCGGTTTCCGGAGGCAGCGGCGCCAGCGGGCGCTCGAGTGCGCGGCGCAGGTCGCCGATCGCCTCCTGCATCTCGACCCGACAGCGCTCGCGCTCGTCGTCCTCCAGCGGCTGTGGCGCCCCGAGCGCGAGCGACACGCCGAACAGCCGCTGCAGCACTCGCTCATGGATCTCGCGGGCGAGCCCGAGACGCTCGCTGAGCCGGCGTGCGCGCTCCTGCTGGCGGGTCGCGTTGCGCGCGGTCGCGACCAGCGCGGCCGTCTTGCCAAGGGTCCAGAGCAGATGGCGCTCCCCGTCGGTGAGCTCGAAGCGGCCACCGCCCCGGTCGGCGCAGATCACGCCGTACGCGCGGCCGGCGGCGCTCATCGGCGTGCAGACGAGCGTGGTGATCCCGAGCACCTGCGCGTACTCGCGCGGGACCGCCTCCTCGATCCGCTCCGAGACGACCACGACCTCGTCCTCGAGCAGCGCGCGTTGCGCGATCGGCGCCGTCACCAGCGTCGGACGCAGCGACGCGAGCTGTGAGAACGAGGTCCCGTGAGCGCCGACCGCGCGGACCCGGCGCCGACCCGCGTCGGCGATGAAGATCGCCGCGCGGCGCATCGTCGTGAGGCGGCAGATCGCCTCGCAGATGCGGTCGTAGAACTCGGTCGAGGACTTGTCGGTATCGATGTCGGCGAGCAGTTCGACGAACACCTCAAGCGGCTCGACGCCGGCGAAGAGCGACGGCGCCCGCTCCAGCGTCACGCCTTCCGCTCCAACGTCACGCCTCCCCGCTCCGGCGTCACGCCTCCCCGCTCCGGCGTCACGCCTCCCCACTCCAACGTCACGCCTCCCCGCTCCGGCGTCACGCCTCCCGCTCCAGCGTCATGCGGCCGCAGGCAGCCGGTAGCGGCGGCGGATCTCGTACAGGGTCGTGCGCTCGGCCGCCGGACGGCCGGCGCGATGAGCGGCGGCGATCAGATCGCGGGGCTCGAGCGCCACGCCGTGGTAGCTGCCGGCCATCCGCGAGATCGACTCCTCCATCAGCGTGCCGCCAAGATCGTTGACCCCCCAGCGCAGCGACTCGGTCGCCGCGTCGAGGCCCATCTTGACCCAGCTCGCCTGCAGGTTGGCGACGGTCCTCCCGAGCGCCAGCCGAAACGCGGCGGTGTGCTTGAGATTCTCCCCGCGAGAGATCTCGGAGATCCCGTGGGTGCGGCCGAGCAGCGTGTGGAACGGAATGAACGACAGCGGCACGAACTCGGTGAAGCCGCCCGTGCGCTCCTGCAGCTCGCGCACGACCCGCATGTGCTCAGCCAGCTCCCACGGCTCCTCGATGTGGCCGAACATGACGGTCACGGTCGAACGGATTCCCTCCGCGTGCGAGGCCTCGATGATCTCGACCCACCGCCTGACCGGGAGCTTGTTGGGAGAGATGCGCTCGCGCACGCCGTCGTGCAGCACCTCAGCGGCGGTCCCCGGTGTCGAGCCGAGGCCCGCCTCGCGCAGGCGCCCGAACACGGCCCGCGGGGAAAGGCCTGAGACGTCGCACATGTGCGCGACCTCCATCGGCGAGTAGGCGTGCAGGTGGATGTCGGGAGCCAGGTGCTTGGCAACTCGCAGCCACCGCTCGTAGTCCTCGAGCCCCCACTCGGGATGGATCCCGGACTGCATGCAGATCTCGGTTGCCCCGCACTGCACAGCTTCCTGCACGCGCCGGGCGAACTCCTCCTCGGAGTGCTGATAGGCGTCGGGGGAGCGCCGCGACTGTCCGAAGGCGCAGAACGCGCAGCCGACGATGCAGATGTTCGAGACGTTGATGTTGCGGTTGACGACGAACGTGACGGTCTCGCCGGCCAGCTCGAGACGCAGCTCGTCCGCCGCCACGCGCATCTCCTCGATCACGTCGGGGCGCTGCTCGGAGAACAGCGCCGTCAGCTCGTCGCCCGAGAGCGGCAACCCATCGCGCGCCTTCGCGATCGCCCGCGGCGACGCATCGTCGGCAATGCGCACCTCAGCGCGACGCCCCGACCCGCGGCGCGGGATGAACGACCAGTAGCAGCGCTTGATCACGTCGAGCACGGGCCGTGAGACCCACTCGGGGTCGATGTAGTCGGCGTACACGCATAACCGCTCGGCCAGCGCGACGCCGTCGGCGCTCAGTCGCCGGCGCACCTGCGCCGGCGACGGGAACGGATGCTCGGGCGAGATGTGGTCGCCGTTGGCGCTCAGACCTCCCAGGTCGGTCGCGCCGGCGAAGACCAGCTCGGGCCACCAGTCAGAGAGATTGGGCGGCACCTGGATTCCGACGCCGGGAAACAGCCGCCGAGCCTCGGCAACGAGCCGCTTCATCTCGTTGATCGTGACCTCGCACGTCCACGGCGGGGCGTCGTGCACCGGACCGTCCCAGACGCCAGTGCGCCAGTACTCGCGCGTCGCCGCATCGGCGATCTCGGCCGGCTCGCGACCGTAGTATCGCCGGTGCGGCACGTAGTTCTGGAGGATCACCTCCTGGATGTGGCCGTAGCGGCGGTGCAGCTGTGCAAGCTGCTCGAGCGCCTCGAGCCGCTCCTGCTCGGTCTCGCCGATCCCGACCAGGATCCCGGAGGTGAACGGGATCCGCAGCTCGCCCGCGGCCGCGATCGCCTCGAGGCGCGCCAGCGGATGCTTGCTGGGCGAACCCTGATGGACGACGAGGTCGGGGTTGATCGACTCGAGCATCAGTCCCTGGGAGGCGGTCACCTCGCGGAGGCGCAGGAGATCCTCTCTCGTAAGCACGCCGAGGTTGGTGTGCGGGAGCAGACCCCGCTCGAGCGCCCGCTCGCAGACCCACACGACATACGCGGTGAAGTCGTGATACTCGTGCTCGGCGAGCCGCGCGGCGACATCCGCGTTGACCTCGGGACGCTCTCCGGTCAGCACCAGCAGCTCCTTGACGCGATGCTTGGCGGCCGCGTCGTCGAGAATCCGCTCGACCTCGGCCGGAGCACGCAGATGCGGCTTGTGGGTCGCGAACGAACAGTACTTGCAGTAGCAGCGACAGGTGCGCGAGAGCGACAGCGTCAGGTTGCGGCTGAAGGTCACGCGTCGTCGCATGCGCCAGTGGATTCTACGAAAGCCCTCTACGGGCCCTTATCCTGGCCCCGCTGATGCGGCGTGTTCCCCTGCTCGTGCTCCTCCTGTTCGCCGCCGCGGCGCCGGTTAGCGGCTGCGGCTCCAGGGCCGCCGCCCGTGCACCGGCGCGCAACGCCACGCTGGTGCTCGACTTCACGCCCAACGCGGTCCATGCCGGTATCTACACGGCGCTGGCGCAAGGCTACGACCGCGCGGCGGGCATCGCGCTGAAGATCGTCACCCCGACGGCGTCGACGGACTCGATCCGCCTGCTGGAGACCGGCCGCGCCAACTTCGCGATCCTCGACATCCACGACCTCGCGATCGCGCGCGAGCGCGGCGCGGACGCCGTCGGGATCATGGCGATCGTGCAACGCCCGCTTGCGTCGGTGATCGCCCAGCCGCAGATCACCGATCCGCGTGAGCTGGCCGGCAGGACGGTCGGGGTCACCGGCGACCCCAGCGACCTCGCCGTGCTGCGCTCGGTCGTCGCCGGGTCCGGCGGCGACCCGCATGCCGTGAAGACGATCACGATCGGCTTCGACGCCGTCGCCGCGCTGCTGTCGCGCCGGGTGGCAGCCGCAACCGCGTTCTGGAACGACGAGGGGATCACGCTCAGCCACGAGCGTCCCGGCTTTCACTTGTTTGCAGTCGAGCGCTACGGGGCTCCGGCCTACCCGGAGCTGGTGTTGTGCGCGACGCGCGCCGGCCTGCAATCGGACCCGAGCCTTGCTCGCGCGGTCGTCGATGTCCTGGTCCGCGGCTACACCACCGCGCTGGCCGACCCGAGGCAGGCCGTCAGCGACCTCGAGCGCGAGGTTCCGGGCATCGGCACGCCGTTGCTGGCGGCGGAGGTAGACGCGTTGGCGCCGGCGTTCAGGGCACCCGACGGGCGTGTCGGCGACCTCTACCCGCCGACGCTTGCAGCCTGGGCGCGGTGGGAAACCCGGTTCGGGATCGTCGCGCACACCCCGGTCCTGAGCACGACGTTCGACCGCACGTTCGTGGCGGCGGCCGACCGATCAGGCGCACTGGTGGGCTGGGCTCGGTGATCGAAAGCTGCACGATCCTTCGCAATCGCTCGCAAGTGCGACGATCGCTCGTCGCGGCGCGCTACTGGGCCCGCAGGCGCTTGAACTCCTCGCGCACCGACTCCGGCCGGCCCCACATCTGCGTCACTTCGACGCGCCCGGTGCGGACCTCGCGGACGGCGAGCTCGCCGGCGATCGACGCATCGTCGAGCAGCTTCAGCGCCCCGTGGACGGCCGGCTGGGCCGCTGCGTGACCGAAGCGGTGCGCGACCAGCAGCCGCCAGTGCCAGTCGTGCTTGGAGTAGGGCTGTGCGTTGCAGATCACCAGCAGCACCGCCGCTTCGACGTATCGGCGCTCGTCGACGATTCTCAGGTCCAGCTCGAGGTCGGTCCAGTCGTCGGGCAGCGAAGCCACGATCTCGCTGAAGGTGTCCGCGAGTCTCATTTCAGCGACCAGAGTATCGCCCAGCCGCCTGGTGTTACGGGTCCTCAGCGTCCGAGCTGCGCGACGAACACGTACACCACCATCGCGGTGAGACCGAGCGAGAGCACCCGTAGCGCCCACAGCGCCACGCGTGCGCGCAGGCAGAGCCTCATTCGCGCCAAGGCGCGCGAGCGCTCGGCCAGCAACTGGTCGGGCTCGAGGTAGTGGCGCTGGTCGGGCTCGAGGTAGTGGCGGTCGTCCATCTCAGATGATGTGAGCGGCCTGCAGGAAGGAATCGATCGCGTACGCGGCCCCGCACACCGAGATGAACGCCACGATCGAGATCGCAACCCGGTTCATCGCGGCGCTGTTGGCCCACTGGCCCATCAGCTCGCGGTCGCTCGCGAGCACGATCATGAACACCAGCGCGACCGGCAGCAACACCGTCGCCAGCACATTGGCATTGAGCGCGATCGCGAGCAACGGCACACCTGGGATCAGGATGATCGCGCCGGCGATCAGAGCGGCGCCGAAGTTGGCGCCGAAGAACACGGCCGCCCCGCGGAGCGAGCGGTTGAGGCTGTGCGGCGCGCCGATGCACTCGCCGACCGCATAACCGGTGCTGGCCGAGATCGTCAGCACCGCCACCGCGCCGGCCTCGATCAGACCCAGCGCGAACAGGCTCGCGACCAGCCTGCCTGAGACGTGCGCAAGCGCGCCGGGGAAGCCGGCGCCGGCGAGGCCCTCGATCTGCGAGCCGCCGTGGGCAAACAGCGCCGCACCGGCGAGCAGCGCTCCGATCCCGAAGGTCGCCGCCATCACCGCGCCGGCGATCGTGTCGTAGCGGCCATGGCGCAGGTCGCTCGGCGTCAGACCCT
>Ga0335078_10013124_pt1 | contig 12273 bp, 10 predicted proteins | sample Lox_Sample_32_FD_206711 | JGI IMG/M metagenome (GOLD analysis project Ga0335078, IMG submission 206711) | Soil microbial communities from Loxahatchee National Wildlife Refuge, Florida, United States - Lox_Sample_3.2 | ecosystem: Environmental > Terrestrial > Soil > Wetlands | place: USA... | reverse complement strand
TTCCTCGTCGCCGTTCCAAACCACCAGCGCCGCCGCCAAATCATGACTGCCATAGGCGTCGAGCACTTGCTTGAGCAGGCCAAGCACCAGCGAGGCCATGTGTTCGACGCCGCGGATCAGCTTTTGCGGGTGCAAGTCGAGATCCAGCGCGACCACCCGCTTGCCGATGTGCTTGGCGTGGTCGCCGACGCGCTCGAGGTCATTGCAAACGCGCATCGCGCCGACGATCTCGCGCAAATCGACGGCCATGGGCTGCCGCCGCGCGATGGTAAGGACGGCTTTTTCCTCGATTTCATGCTGCATTGCGTCGATGGCGGTATCGGCGGCGATGACGCGCTCGGCCAGATCGGTGTCGCGCTCCATGAGCGCGCGGATGGCGTCGGAAATCTGCCGCTCCGCCAAACCGCCCATTTCCGCGACCTTGCCGGTGATCTCGTGCAGGTCGGTATCGAAGGCCTTCGCGGTATGGTCCACTCTGACGTTGATCTCGGTCATGTCGGTCACCCAAAGCGTCCGGTGATATAATCCTGGGTACGCTGATCGTGCGGCGCGGTGAACATTTTGCTGGTCGAGTCAAACTCGATCAGTTCGCCCAGGTACATGAACGCGGTGAATTCGGACACTCGCGCCGCTTGCTGCATGTTGTGGGTGACGATCACTATTGTGTAATCGTCGGTCAATTCGTCGATCAGTTCCTCGATCTTGGCGGTGGAGATCGGATCGAGCGCCGAGCAAGGCTCGTCGAAGAGTATGACCTCGGGGCGCACGGCGACGGTGCGGGCGATGCAGAGCCGTTGCTGTTGGCCGCCGGACAGGCTTTGGCCGTTGGCGGAGAGCTTATCCTTGACTTCGTCCCACAACGCCGCCCGGCGCAACGAGGTTTCCACGCGCCCATCAAGCTCGGATTTCGGCAGCCTATCGTAAAGCCGGATGCCGAAGGCGACGTTCTCGTAGATCGACATCGGGAACGGCGTCGGCTTCTGAAACACCATTCCGATGCGCGCGCGAAGCAAGTTCAGATCCTGCTTGGGCGACAAAATGTTCACGCCGTCGAAAATCACGTCGCCAGTCGCACGCTGGTTGGGGTAGAGATCGTACATGCGGTTAAGAACTCGCAACAAAGTCGACTTGCCGCAACCGGACGGCCCGATGAATGCCGTGACCTTGTGCTCGAACAGCGGCAGCGTGATCGATTTGAGCGCCCTGCTCTCGCCATAAAAGAAATCCAGGTTGCGGATCGTCACCTTCTCGGCAAGCCCGGAGCGGTCGGTGGGCGCGGCGGAGACTGAAGGAACGGTGACTGCAGCTAAACTCATGGCTGTTTACCCGATGCGACAAGGCTGCGTGCGGTGATGCTCAACGCCAGCACCGCCAAAGTTATGAGCAACGCGCCGGTCCAAGCCAGCGACTGCCAGTCCTTATAGGGACTAAGCGCGAACTGGAAGATGACGACTGGCAGGCTCGCCATCGGCGCATTGAGGTTCGCGCTCCAGAATTGGTTATTGAGGGCGGTAAAGAGCAGCGGCGCAGTCTCGCCACTGATGCGGGCAACGGCCAGCAGCACTCCCGTCACCATCCCCGCGCGTGCGGCGCGATAGCAGATGCGGGTAATCGACATCGACCGCGGCAAGCCGATGGAGGTCGCGGCTTCCCGCAAAGAATTAGGCACCAGCGTCAGCATATCCTCAGTAGTGCGCACCACAACCGGGATGACGATGACGGCAAGCGCGACACCGCCGGCAAGCCCGGAAAAATGGCCCATCGGTGCGACCATGATCTGGTAGATGAACAGTCCGACCACTATAGAGGGCGCGCTCAGCAGAATATCGTTGATAAAACGAACGACTGTGCTCAAGCGGTGGTGGCGCCCGTACTCGGCCATGTAGGTTCCGGCAAGGATGCCGATCGGCGTTCCGATAAGAACCGCCAAACCGGTAAGAATAACGCTGCCAAAGATTGGGTTGAGCAAGCCGCCGCTCGCCCCGGGCGGCGGCGTCATTTGCGTGAATACGCGGGGCGACAATCCGCTGAACCCCTGCCACAGCAAGGCCCCGAGTATCAGAACCAGCCAGCCGAGGCCGAACACAGTCGCGGCAAGCGCCAGCACCGTGGCGACCGCGTTATTGCGGCGGCGAGCTCGATAGCGCGTATCCACGAAACTCATCCTATCCGCCGTTCGATCCGCAGCAGCATATAGCGCGCCAGCGCAAGAACGATAAAGGTTATGACGAACAGGATCAGGCCGAGCGCAATCAAAGAGGACGTGTAAAGATCGCCGACCGCTTCAGTGAATTCATTGGCAATGGTCGCGGAGATGGTGGTGCCGGGCGCCAGCAGCGACGCCTGCACCTTGTGGGCGTTGCCGATAACGAAGGTCACCGCCATCGTTTCGCCCAGCGCCCGGCCGAGGCCAAGCATGACCCCGCCGATCACGCCGACGCGCGCGTAGGGCAGCACCACGTAACGCACCACCTCCCACGTCGTGCAGCCGACGCCGTAAGCGGCCTCCTTGAGCACCGCCGGCACGGCCTCGAATACATCGCGCGATATCGAAGTCACGAACGGCAACACCATGATGGCCAGGATGAGCCCTGCCGTCAGTACGCCAATGCCATAGGGCGGCCCAGCGAACAGCGGCGCGATGCCCGGCACATTGCCAAGCGTATTGATCAAGAGCGGCTGCAGCGTTTCCTGCAGAAACGGAGCAAAGAGAAAAAGCCCCCAAATCCCGTAGATGATACTCGGGATGCCGGCGAGCAACTCGATGGCGATGCCAATCGGCCGTCGCAGCCATTGCGGACAAAGCTCGGTAAGAAAGAACGCAATCAACAATCCAACCGGAACCGCGATCAGCATGCCGATGAGCGACGTCACCAAGGTCCCGTAGATGGCGGCTAGCGCGCCGAATTTCTCGGTGACCGGATTCCAGCGATCGGTGGTGAAGAAGCCGACGCCAAAGTTCTGAAGGGCCGGCAGCGATCCCACGACCAGCGCAACGATCACCCCGCTCAACAGCAGCAAAACGCCGATTGCAGCCGCACGCGTCAGATGGCGGAACGCCGCGTCGCCGACGCGCAGTCGATCGAGCACCCGCGCGCGCGCAGTTCCTGCAACGGACACGACTAGCCCTTCTTGCAGCGCTACGTCGACCACAGATCGTACCTCCGGACGAATCCCGAAAGGCGCTCCTTGGTTGGACGTCGGAGCGCCTACTTCAAACGACCAGCCGGCTGCCACACAAGTGCATGCGGCAGACTCGGCAGTGGATAAGGTCGAACGCCGGACGCGTCGCCGATGCGGCGCTGGGCGCCTGCCCTGCCTCCAAAACTAATGCGCCATGCCGCTTGCTTCGCGGAGCGGCTTACCACTCGAGTCCTTTATTTCGTTGGCCCAGGCTTTCTCTATCTCAGCGGCAACCTTTTTGGGCATTGGTACGTAGTCCAGTTCTTCGGCCATCTTGTCACCGTTAGCATAGGCCCAGGCAAAGAATTTCAGCGCCTCGGTTGCGGCCGCCGGGTCCGGTGGTTGCTTCGGGATCAGGATGAACGTCGCTGCCGTCATCGGCCAGGATTCCGCTCCCGGCTGGTTGGCCAGAATGACGCCATAGCCGGGCACGGAATTCCAATCAGCATTGGCGGCGGCGGCTTGAAAGGCTTCGCTCGTTGGCGCGACGGTTTTGCCGTCCTTGTTGACCAATTTCGTGTAGACGAGCTTGTTCTGCAGGGCATAGGCATATTCAACGTAGCCAATCGCACCCTTGGTCTGGCTCACGTTATTCGAAACGCCCTCATTGCCCTTGGCGCCGATGCCACTCGGCCATTCCACGGAAGTCGCCGAGCCGACCTGCGATTTCCAGTCAGGGCTGACTTGGCCCAGGTAGTAGGTGAAATTGAATGTGGTGCCTGACCCGTCGGATCGATGAACGACGGCGATCGCCTGCGCGGGTAGGTTCGCGCTGGGGTTAAGCTTCTTGATTGCGGGGTCGTTCCAACTCTTCACCGCGCCGAGGAAGATGTTGGCGAGCGTCGGGCCGTCGAGGACGAGCTCTCCAGGTTTGATTCCTTCGATATTCACCACCGGAACGATGCCACCCATGACCATCGGAAATTGCATTAGACCGAACTTGTCGAGTTCGGCTCCTTTGAGGGGAGCGTCGGTGGCGCCGAAGGTAACGGTCTTAGCCTCGATCTGTTTAATTCCGCCACCCGACCCGATGGATTGATAATTAAGCCCGACGCCGGTGTCCTTTTTGTAGACGTCGGCCCACTTGGCATAAATCGGATAGGGGAATGTCGCGCCGGCACCCGAAATTTCGACCGCGGCTGCGGGCAGTATCATCGTAGCCAGAAAACCAGCGGCAACAAGCATCCTCATGTGGCTCACGAAACTCTCCTATCGGCAGATTCTTGGCCAACGCGGACCCCGCCCGCGTTCGCACTCGTCCTTAGGGACGCTGCGCTCTGTTTGACTCTTCGGACAATACGCGGCGGTCGAGAATTGTTCGATTGGCACAAAACCGCAGCCAGAGAATGCTTATGTGGGGCACGTCAAAGTTCTATGAGCCTCACATGACAATTAAATGACAGCGAAAGGCTTTGACCGATCAAGGGATTTCCGCCGAGGCCGGGACTGCGATAGTGGGCAAATGGACGGTAAATGCGGCGCCTTCGCCAAGCGCACTTTCAATCGACAAACGGCCGCGATGACGATTGAGAATGTGCTTGACTAAGGCGAGGCCAAGCCCGGTGCCGCCCTGAGCGCGGCTTTCGGTGACGTCGACGCGATAGAAGCGCTCCGTCAATCGCGGCAGATGCTCGGGCGCAATACCCGGCCCGTGATCGCGCACCGCGACCTGTGCCTCCGCGGCGCCCTCCGGCGAGAGACCCTGCCGCACCGAAATCTCGACGCGCTTACCGGTCGCCCCGTATTTGAGCGCATTTTCCACGAGATTCTCGAACACCCGGACCAATTCGTCGTGATCGCCGGGGACCATCAATGCCGGTACGGCGTCGATGTGGACTGTGACGCCGCGGTCGCGCGCCAAGGTCTCCAGCCCGTCAACGACTTGGTGAATGATCGGCACCAGATCAACCGGCGTATCCGGTCGGCGGTGGGCATTCTGCTCGATACGGGACAACGACAAGAGGTCATCGATAAGCCGCGCCATGCGCCGCGCCTGCTCCTGCATGATCGCGAGGAAGCGCTCGCGCGCCTTGGCATCGTCGCGCGCCGTTCCTTGCAACGTCTCAATGAAAGCCGATAGCGCCGCCAGCGGCGTGCGCAATTCGTGACTCGCGTTGGCGACAAAGTCCGCGCGCATTTCTTCCGCGTGCCGCAGCGGCGTGAGGTCGTGAAAGGTCATCAACATAAGATCGGGAGCCGTCGCGCCGGGCCGGCGCATGACCGGCACGACAATGGCCTCGAACCAGCGATCCAGCGGCACACGCTCGAAATACTCAACGCGTTGTTCTTGACCGCTCGCATAGGCGCGGCCAATGGCGTCGATCAGTTCGGGCATCCGCAGCACCAGAGAGACGGGCTCGCCCTGCCGAAGCGCTGGCGCCAACAAGCGGGCGCGCTCGTTTAACGTGAGAACGCGTCCGTTGCGGTCGAGCGCAATCACCGGATCGGGCATGCCGGCGATGACAGCCGCAAGCGGGTCACCGGCACGTTCGGGCACAACCACAGTAGGGGAGCGGCGCGCTTCCCCGTTCCCGCGTACCCGCAGTGCAAGTAATGCGGACAACGCGATCACCGCAAAGCCGGCAACCGCATAACCGACCGCGAGCACGTTGCCGAGCGCCAATCCGGCGAATACCGCCGCCGCCGTAAATGTTACCCACGCCGACGGCGCCATCCGCTTCCCCGCAGCACCATGCTGTCGTCACCGCGAACTCATGCCGATCGCCGTGCCCGGCCCACACCGGCGCCCTTCGATCAGGCCAGGTCCGATTTTTCCCGCACCAATTCAGCCGCGCTGCGCAGCGGCGCCGGCGCCGGACGTGCCAATTGCCGCGCGCCGCGGCCGAGCAAAGCTTCGCGCGTACCGAGAATTGCCAGCGATATGACGAACGGGGTCACATAATAAAGCAACCGGAACAACAAAAGGCCCGCCAGCAAGCCTTCCTTGTCGAATTGCCACAACGCGACCAGCATGGTCGCGTCAAATACGCCGAGTCCGCCTGGGGCATGGCTGGCGAATCCCAGAAGCGTAGCAGCGACGAAAATCACCGAGACTGGGACAAAGCCGAGATGCGGCTCGTTTGGCACCAGCATGTACATGGCGAGCGCGCAGCATGACAGATCGAGAATGCCGATGAGAATTTGAATCAACGTCTGCGGCCCGCCTGGCAAGGTGAGCAGCCATCCGTCACGGCCGATGACCCGCGGTCTCGCCCATACCCAGGCGATGTACGCGGCCAGTGCGGCAAGGATGATGAGCGCAAACACCCGGTTGAGCCAGAGTGGCAATTGATCGATCTCCGTCGCTTGCTGCGGCGCATCGAGAATGCCAAGTCCGAGCACGGTGGCATTACCAAGCCAGAACGTGAGCCCGGCGACGAAACAGATTTTGGTAACTTCAAGAACGCTCAAGCCCCAGGCCGAATAAATGCGATAGCGCACGGCGCCGCCGGAAAAGACGCTGGCGCCGACATTGTGGCCGACGGAGTAGCTCGTGAAGCTCGCCAGCGCCGCGGCGCGATAGGGCACTTCGCGGCGCCCGATCGTGCGTAAGGCAAATAGGTCGTACAGCGTGAGCGTCAGATAGCCGGCGGCAACGAACACGCCGGCGCTGGCGATGGTTCGCCAATCGGTGGCTTCAAGCGCTTCGAGCAATCCGTGCGGATCGATGTCGCGGAGAACCCGATAGAGCGCTACCGCCGCAACGGCAACGATAGCGAGACTGAACAACGCACCGAACCGGCTGATGCTGGCCTTTACGTCGAAAAGGCGCGCCGAAGCGCTCAATCGCTTCAGCATCCCGCGCTCCGCGTCGGCCGTACCTGCATCAAATCGCCGTCTGGTTCTACCCCACCCCGAACGTTACTCGCCCCACTAGCAGATGTCGGTTCCCGGTGCGAGCACTGGCGCCGACCGTCTCCGGCACCGATTCGCCACATTTAAAGCCGAGCCGGCGACTCGCGCCCGGCTCAAGATATCATTCATTCGGGCATTCGCTACTTGCCATTGGGAGCACGCCCATTGGCGAGAAATCGGCCTAACTTGATCCGTCCGATCCTCATGGACTAAGAAACTTTTATCACCCGTGGAGAGGAAAATGCCCGAGAAAAATCTCGAAGACATGCTCAAGACCCGCAATCCGGTCGAGATGCTGCGCAACTCGCAGCTGGGCGCCTATGTTTACCCTGTGGTGCCTGCTGAATTCACCAACTGGCGCGATGAGCAACTCGCCTGGCGCAAGACCGCGGTGCTGTTCGATCAATCGCATCACATGGCGGAGATGATGGTCACCGGTCCCGATGCGTTTAAATTCATGAACTATCTCACCATTAACAGCTTCGCCAATTTTCCAGTGAACCGCGCCAAACAGTTCGTGCCGTGCTCGCATGACGGCTACGTGATCGGCGACGGTATCATCTTCCACTTGGCCGAGAACCAGCTCAACTTCGTTGGCCGCGCACCCAATGTCGATTGGATTCAGTTCCACGGCGAGACCGGCAAGTTCAATATCAAGATGGAGCGCGACGACCGTTCGCCTTCGCGTCCCGGCGGCAAGCCGGTGACGCGGCGCCATTACCGTTATCAGGTGCAGGGACCGAACGCCTGGAAGATTCTGGAAAAGCTCAACGGCGGCACAATTCCAGAGGTGAAGTTCTTCACCATGAACGCCATCAATATTGCCGGACGCAAGGTGCGCTGCCTCCGTCACGGTATGGCCGGCGCGCCGGGCTTGGAAGTGTGGGGACCTTACGCCGAGGGCGAGGAAATCCGCGCCGCCATTCTCGAAGCCGGCAAGGAGTTCGGCATTGTGGCGGTCGGCTCGCGCGCCTACGCCACCAACACTTTGGAGTCTGGCTGGATTCCGTCGCCGCTCCCCGCAATCTATACCGGCGAGAAACAAAAGGCGTTCCGCGAATGGTCGAAGCCCGATTCCTACGTCGCGACCGGCTCGATCGCCGGCAGCTTCGTGTCTAACAACATCGAGGATTATTATTCGACGCCCTATGAAATGGGCTACGGCGGCTTCATCAAATTCGACCACGACTTCGTCGGTCGCGAGGCACTCGAGAAGATAAAGGACAAGCCACACCGGCACAAAGTCACATTCGAATGGAATACGGACGACGTGGCAAAAATCTTCCGCTCCTTCTTCGACCCCGGGGTGGAGAACTACAAATATATTGATTTGCCGCTATCCAATTACGGTTCAGCGTCGTTCGATGCGGTGAAGAAAGGAAGTAGGACCGTCGGGCTCTCGATGTTCAGCGGCATGACCTGGAACGAGCGGCTGATGCTGTCGCTCGGTGTCGTCGATCCCGACATCAAACAGGGCGATGTATTGACGCTGGTTTGGGGTGAGGAAAACGGCGGCACCAAAAAGACGACCGTCGAGCGTCACAAGCAGACCGAAATCCGCGTCAAGGTGGCGCCGGTCCCGTATGCGAGCGAGGTGCGCGAAAGCTATGGCGGCGGCTGGCGCTTGCGCCAGACGGCCTAAGGCGTACATCGCGGTTGCCGCCGACGCCAAGTTAACGCGTACGGTTTGCCGCGGCCATTGAGCAATGGCCGCCGGCGCTTGCTTGCAAGGAAAGAGACGATGATTGCGAAACAGACCGCCAAGAACTTGGAGCAGTTGCTGCAAACCGCCCGGCCGGTCGACTTGCTGCGCAATCAGCAAACCGGACCGAATGTCTATCCCGGCGTGCCGGCCGAATACACGAATTGGCGGGACGAACAGCAGGCCTGGCAAAAAACCTGCGTGCTGTTCAATCAATCCTACCACATGGCCGATCTCGCCGTAGAGGGGCCGGATGCGCTCAAGCTCCTCTCAGGCCTGTCCATGAACAGCTTCAAGAATTTCGCAGTGAACAGGGCGAAACAATTTGTCCCATGCAGTCCCGACGGCTACGTCATAGGCGACGTCATTCTCTTCTATCTCGCCGAAAATAGATTCAATCTCGTCGGCCGCGCGCCGGCGCTGAATTGGGTCACCTATCACGTGCAAACCGGGAAATACGACGTCAAGGTCGAGCTCGATCAGCGATCGGCGCTGCGCTCGGACGGAAGGAGGAAGTCTTATCGCTTTCAAATTCAGGGGCCGCTGGCGATGAAAGTCATCGAGAAGATTTTGGGAAAGCCCCCCCCGGAGCTAAAGTTTTTCAACATGACGCCGCTGACCATCGCCGGTAAAACCGTCCGCGCGCTGCGGCACGGCATGGCCGGTCAGCCCGGGTGGGAGTTGTTCGGCCCTTGGGACGACGGCGAGGCGGTGCGCGAGGCGGTATTTAGAGCCGGAGAAGAATTCGGCCTTCGGCTCGTCGGCGGCCGGGCTTATTCTTCGAACGCCCTGGAATCGGGATGGATCCCCTCGCCGCTTCCGGCCGTCTACACCGGCAACGCAATGAAGGCCTATCGCGAATGGCTGCCGGCCACAGGCTATGAAGCTTCGGCTTCGATCGGCGGCAGTTTCTATGCCGACAACGTCGAAGATTATTATTTCACCCCCTGGGACATGGGCTACGGCGGCTTCGCGAAATTCGACCACGACTTCATCGGCCGCGAAGCACTGGAGAAAATGTCCAATGGGCCTCGCCGCAAAAAAGTGACGCTGGCGCTCAATGACGAAGACGTCACCCGCACGATTGGCAGCACCTTTCAGAAGCACAATCGGGCGAAGTTCATCGATTGGCCGTCGGCGGTTTATTCGATGCATCCGTTCGACCGCGTCACCGTCGACGGAAAGACAATCGGCGTCTCCACCTGGATCGGATACACGGCCAACGACGGCAAGATGCTGACGCTCGCCGTACTCGACGCGGACTACGCGGAACCCGGCACGGAAGTCATTTTCGTTTGGGGCGAGGAAAATGGCGGCTCGGCAAAACCGACCGTCGAGCGGCACACTCAAGTTCACATGCGCGCCATCGTCAGCCCGGCGCCGTATGTCGAGGTGGTGCGCAAAGCTTATGCGCCCGGCGGATGGCGGTCGATGCAAGCCTAGGCGAAGCCGTTTCCCGCGGGCTTCGTTATTTCCGTCCAGAAACGGGACAGCTCAGGAACTTACCCTGGGCTTATTGGCTCGGCGCCAAGCGGGGTCGGCAGCCAACAAAGCGCCAGGGAACAATCAAACTTGCGATGACAAAGCCCGTGCGCTGACATACAACCTTTCATTAAGGCTATGGGCCTGTTCGACTTAAGTTGAGTAGTAAAGGGGCAGCAGATGTCGTCAGCGGAACACACCGTACCGGAGGCAAACCGGCTCTTCATTGGCGAGGGCGTAACCATCAAAGGCGAAATCTCGGTGCCGGATACGCTCGTGGTCTGCGGTTCGGTCGAAGGAGACGTTTCGGTGGGCAATCTGATCGTCGGCGAAACCGGCGCCGTCAAAGGCCGCATCACCGTCGCCGAGAACGCCGAAATCTCAGGCAAGGTTTTTGAAAAGCTCGATGTCAAGTGTCTTTTGATTCTCCGCTCAAGCGGGCGAATCGACGGAAATGTCAGCTACGGACTGTTGCAGATCGAACAGGGCGCAAGCATCGCCGGCGGGCTGTCATCGACAGACTACCGGCCGGAGCAGAGGGCGCCAAAGGTCGATCTCTACAGCAAACAGGATCAGCGTCCTGGCAAGCAAGAAGCTGCCCGATTTGGCAAGCAAGCGACCCTGACGGCGTTGGAACCGCTGCCTACACCGGTAGCGCCGCCGGCGGAGTAGTCCCTCAGGCCGGCGATGGACGACCGCTCGCCGCCAAGGCAAGTCGCTTTACGGAAGGTGAAGGCGGCAAAGATTCGTTCCGCAGACGATTAAGCGGGCGCGCAGGCAGGGGCCGCAGAAAATTACGCGGCGGCGACGGCCGTGCTCTCCTCCGCTACCCCCGCCTGGACGACTGGGACATCGATCGCCTGTGTGGCGACCGGCCCATCTGCCGCGGTCTGCGGCGAGGCGGCCCAGCGCAGCGCCTTATAATTAAAGCCGTCGGTGATGGTCGGCTTGACGACGTCGAAATACGGCGAGATGTCGAAGTCGCGCGGGCAGTACAGCGACGAGTGGCGAATCTCGGCGAGCTGTTCGCGCACTTGCCTGCTGCCGGTGCGCATGACCTTCGGCAAGATCGGATACTTTACGCCACGAAAGGCGTCGGCAATCAGCGCCGAGCATATCAGCCGCGACGGATCGCCGGAGCCGAGCGCGATCAAGCGCCGGCGCCAGCGTTGCGGCACTGGCAGCGGAAACAGGTAGCGCATCAAATCGATAATATTTTTCAGATCATAAGCGAAACCGATGCGCGCCACCGCATACGCGCATACGCAAGCCGCATCGGCCGGACTCAGTCCGACCGCGCGGCAAATGCGCGTGTGATATTTGAAATATTTCGACAGCGGCGCAGTCTCGACGCCCTCACCGATATTGGCTTCGATCAGCACGTGCGGTTCGCCGTCGACAGTGGTTCGGCCGGCGACCGGGCCCACATACAGCGCCGCGTGCGACCATGTCGATTGGGTCAAATATTTTATCACCCCGGCGATGTGGGTGTCGCCTTCGATCAGCAGCACGTCGGCCGGTTCCAGCGCACGCCGCAAAGCTTCGGGGTCGCTCGGCGTGAACGGCTCGTAGCCGCGCACCGGTTGCTGCAGATAGCGGGCGATCAGCCGCCCGACACTGTCGAGGAATCTGCTCACCAAGGCTCCCAGCGAATGGCCCGGTTTTGCCGCGGCTCATCGGTGATTGTTGTCACCTAATCGTAAGCGCTTACCCTTGCGATTTGGTTCACGGTGTTGCCGGCGCCCAATTGGCTGCAAGGTTTGCCGGTTGCACACCATTCGGTTACCCTGTCCGACACCCTAAAACATTGGAAACCATGCCGCGCCTTCATCGCCGCGCGTTTCTTTCCACCGCCGCCGCGATTTGCGCCGCACCGGCGCTTGCCGCAACAACGATGCCGTCGACCCAGGTCGATGTGGTGATTGTCGGCGCCGGCGCGGCGGGGATCGCGGCCGCACGGCGGATCGCTGCCGCGGGCCGCCGCTATGTCGTCCTCGAGGCGGGCGATCACGTCGGCGGGCGCTGCGTCACCGACACGCGGATTTTCGGTT
>Ga0335078_10013123_pt1 | contig 12274 bp, 8 predicted proteins | sample Lox_Sample_32_FD_206711 | JGI IMG/M metagenome (GOLD analysis project Ga0335078, IMG submission 206711) | Soil microbial communities from Loxahatchee National Wildlife Refuge, Florida, United States - Lox_Sample_3.2 | ecosystem: Environmental > Terrestrial > Soil > Wetlands | place: USA: Florida... | reverse complement strand
GAGCGCCAGGAACTCTTCGACCGACGCATTCGGCATCGAGAACGGATTGTGCGAGAAGTCGATCTTCTTCTCTTCCTCGTTCCATTCGTACATCGGGAAATCGACGATCCAGCACAGCTCGAACCGGCCCTTGTCGATCAGCCCGAGCTCTTCGCCGACCTTGGTGCGCGCCGGACCGGCGAACTTCACGAAAGTCGAAGGCTCGCCGGCGACGAAAAACACGGCGTCGCCGTCCTTCAAGCCAAGCTGATTGCGCAACGCCGCGGTCCGCTCCGGCCCGAGATTGTTGGCGACTGGCCCGCGGCCGACGACGTTGCCGCCGTCTAGCGCGTAGAAGATATAACCAAGCCCCGGCTGGCCTTCGCCTTGCGCCCAGGAATTAATGCGGTCGCAAAACGCGCGCGAACCACCGCCCGGCGCCGGGATCGCCGACACCGCCGCCGTTTTGCTCTTATCGAGAATACCGGCGAAAATCTTGAATCCCGAGCCGCGAAAAATCTCCGATACGTTCTGCATCACGATCGGATTGCGCAAATCCGGCTTGTCGGTGCCGTATTTGCTCAAAGCTTCCGCATAAGGAATGCGGGGAAACACTTTGGTCACCGGCTTGCCTTCGGCGAATTCCTCGAACACGCCGCGCATCACCGGCTCGACCGCGGCGAACACGTCGTCCTGGGTGACGAAGCTCATTTCCAGATCGAGCTGATAGAACTCGCCCGGCGAGCGGTCGGCGCGCGCGTCCTCGTCGCGAAAGCACGGCGCGATCTGGAAATAGCGGTCGAAGCCCGAAATCATAATGAGCTGCTTGAACTGCTGCGGCGCCTGCGGCAGCGCGTAGAACTTTCCCGGATGGATGCGCGACGGCACGAGATAATCGCGCGCGCCCTCGGGCGACGAGGCGGTCAGGATCGGCGTCTGGAATTCGAAGAAGCCCTGCTCCTTCATGCGGCGGCGAATGGAATCGATGACCGCGCCGCGCTTCATGATGTTGTTATGTAAATGCTCGCGGCGCAGATCGAGGAAGCGGTATTTCAGCCGCGTCTCTTCCGGATAGTCCTGATCGCCGAACACCGGCATCGGCAATTCGGCCGCCGGTCCGAGCACCTCGATCTCGCGGATATAGACTTCGACCGCGCCGGTCGGCAGTTCCGGATTCTCGGTGCCGTCAGGGCGGCGGCGGACTTTGCCGTCGACGCGCACCACCCATTCCGAGCGCAACGTCTCGGCGACCTTGAACGCCGGGCTGTCGGGATCGGAGACGACCTGGGTGAGCCCGTAATGGTCGCGCAGGTCGATGAACAGCACGCCGCCATGGTCGCGGATGCGATGGCACCAGCCGGAGAGGCGAACCTCTTTGCCGATGTCGGTGTCGCGAAGCGCGCCGCAGGTATGGGTGCGGTAGCGATGCATGTTCGAATCCGTGAGAGCCCTGAAATGGAGGCGCACAAGCACCTTGTGGCCGCCGATTTGTCAAGCGGGCGCGCCGGGCCATGCCTCGACAGATCGCGGCCAATCTGCCACTAGGCCCGCAAGGGTGCGATTATGAAACGTAAGAAGCCGGCCAAAGCGGCCAAAAAGAAGCCCAAGGCGACGGTGGAAACGGCCCAGACGATGACCGCGGCGGAAGCGGTGGTCGCCACGCTGATCGGCCACGGCCTCGACACGGTCTATGCGCTGCCCGGCGTGCAGAACGATTTCCTGTTCGAGGCGCTGTTCAAATTTTCCGACCGGCTGCGCACGGTGCACACCCGCCACGAACAGGGTGCGGCCTATATGGCGCTCGGCGCGGCGCTGGCGACCGGCAAGCCGCAGGCTTACGCGGTCGTGCCGGGACCGGGGTTGTTGAATTCTTCCGCCGCGCTGCTCACGGCCTATTCGATGAACGCGCCGGTGCTCGCTTTGGTCGGGCAAATCCCCGATGCCGATATCGGCAAAGACCTCGGCCACCTGCACGAGATCCGCGATCAGGCCGGCATCATCAAGCGGCTGGTCGATCACTCCGCACTGATCCGCACGCCGCAAGAAGCCGCACACGCCACCGCGGCAGCGATGCGCGCCATGCACTCGCGGCGGCCGGGACCGGCGGCGCTCGAATGCGCGATCGATGTGTGGGGCAAATCCGCACCGGTGCATTTGTCCGCGCCGTTGGCGGTGCCAGCGCCGAAGATCGATCCGGCGGCAATCCGCCGGGCGGCGAAATATCTCGGCGCGGCGAAGCGGCCGCTGATCGTTTGCGGCGGCGGCGCGCAGGATGCGAGCGCGGAAGTCACCGCGCTCTCCGCGCTGCTGCAAGCGCCGGTGCTCGGCTATCGGCGTGGCCGCGGCGTACTCGACAGCCGCGATCCGTTGAGCATAACGCTGCCGCTCGGCCGCGATCTGTGGGCTGAGGCCGACGTCGTGCTTGGCGTCGGCACGCGGCTTCTTTTGCCATTCCGGCAATGGGGTAAAAAACGCGACCTCACTCTCATCCGCATCGATGCCGACGTGGACGAACACGATCGCTTGCATCGTCCCAACGTCGCGCTGACCGGCGACGCCAAACCGATTTTGCAAAAGCTGCTGGACGAATTACCGGCGCACAACATCAAGCGCGCGCCGCGCCGCGCCGAGATGCAGGCGCGGCAAGCCGCCTGGCGCAAACGTCTCGCGGAACATCTCGCGCCCCAGACCGCGTTCCTCGAAGCGATCCGCGCCGAACTGCCGGAGGGCGGCATTTTCGTCGACGAGGTGACGCAGATTGGCTTTGCCGCGCGGCTCCTTTTGCCGGTCTACAAGCCGCGCACATTTCTCTCGCCTGGTTATCAGGACAATCTCGGCTGGGGTTTTGCCACCGCACTCGGGGTTGCGGACGCGAGGCGCGACGTGCCGGTGGTGTCGATCTCCGGCGACGGCGGCTTTCTGTTCACCGCGAACGAGCTTGCGACCGCGATGCGCCACCGCATTCCACTGACCGCGATCGTGTTCAACGACGGTGCTTTCGGCAATGTGCGCCGCATCCAACAGGAGCGCTTCGGCAACCGGCTCATTGGCAGCGATCTCGCCAACCCCGACTTCGTCAAATTCGCCGAAAGTTTCGGCGCCGCCGCCGAACGGGCGCGCGGCCCGGAGGAGCTGCGTGCGGCGCTGCGCCGGGCCTTTGCCCGCCGCGACGGCCCGACCGTGATCGAAATTCCCGTCGGCCCAATGCCCAGCCCGTGGGAATTTATCCACTCGTCGGAAGCATCCATCTTGAAAATCTCGTCCCGCGCCGCGGTATGAGCGAACTCTAGCCCTTGCCACCCGCAACGAACCTGAACCACACTGGCCCGCAAATGGCGTTGGATTTTGTTACACCCGCTGCGATGCATCCGATCACGACGACGTCGGAACTCGCGGCCGCGTGCGAGCGGATGGCGGCCCATCCGTTTTTGACGGTCGATACCGAGTTCCTGCGCGAAACCACCTATTATCCGCTGCTCTGCGTCGCACAAATCGCCTCGCCGGACGAAGCCGTGGTGGTCGATGCGCTGGCGCCGGGAATCGATCTCACGCCGTTCTACAAACTGATGGCGGACGAGCGGGTGATGAAGGTGTTCCACGCCGCGCGCCAGGACGTCGAAATCGTCTGGCACGCCGCCAAGCTCATTCCGCATCCGATCTTCGACACCCAGGTCGCGGCCATGGTGCTCGGCTATGGCGATTCCATTTCCTACGATCAGCTGGTGCAGCGCATCACCGGCGACGCGCTCGACAAATCGCACCGCTTCACCGACTGGACGCGGCGGCCGTTATCCGAGGCGCAGCTCGCTTACGCCATTTCCGACGTCACGCATCTGCGGCAGGTCTATCTGGCGCTGGTCGAAGACCTCAAGCGCCGGGGCCGCGCCGATTGGGTCGGCGATGAGATGCGCATTCTCACTTCGCCCGACACCTACCGCATGGAGCCCGATAACGCCTGGCAGCGGCTGAAGACCCGCGTGCGCAAGCCGAAGGAGCTTGCCGTGCTCATCGAGGTCGCCGCCTGGCGCGAGCGCGAAGCGCAGTCGCGCGACGTGCCGCGTTCGCGCGTGCTCAAGGACGAAGTCATCGCCGATATTGCCATCCAGGCGCCCAACACCATCGAGAAACTCAAGCACCTGCGCTCGCTGCCCAAGGGCTTCGAACGCTCACGCTGGGGTGAAGGCATCGTCGCCGCGGTCAACCGCGGGCTGGCGCGCGATCCGAAGACGCTGCCGCTGCAGTCCCGCACGCCGCCAGCGGCGAACGGCGCGGCGACCGTTGAGCTTCTCAAAGTGCTGCTGCGTATGGTGTCTGAGCACAATCACGTCGCCGCCAAGGTCATCGCCACGGTCGACGATCTCGAGCGCATCGCGGCGAGCGATCACGCTGAAGTGCCCGCTCTCTCCGGCTGGCGGCGCGAACTATTCGGCGAGAAAGCGCTGGCTCTTAAGCACGGCAAGCTCGCGCTCGCGATCGAGAAGGGCCGCGTCGCGACGGTGGAGCGATCTTAACTCACCCCATCAACATCACCGGTTCGCGACCGATTAGGCGCGCGAGCGAGCGGAGCCGATTGAGTACGCGCTCGCCGGCGAGCGAAGCGAATTCGCCGGGCATGCGCAGCGCGAGGCGATGGCGCTCGATGGCAAGCGAGGTTTCCGGCAGAACGCCGGGCATCGCCGCAGAAATCACATAAGCCAGCCGCAGCGCCGCGCCGAGCACGCGGGCGCGGTCGAGGAGCCGCGTCGAGACGAGTTCGCGCAACCGCGGTGATAGCTCATCGTCCATGACCAAGCCGACATGACGGAAGAACACCGCGAGCGCGAGATAGGCGCGGCCGTGGTGATCGATCGCGGAAAAGCCACCATGCGCGATGATGTTGAGCGACTGCTCGCCGCGATAGTCGGGATGCGCGCGCCAGCCAATATCGGCGAGCAGACACGCAGCGTGGCGGAGCCGGCGTTCCTCGCTGGTTTCCTCAAGGCCGGAGGTCGCCATAAAGCGATCGGTCCACGGGAGCAGCTCTTCGCCGTGCTGCGGCGAGCGTGAGCGCAACTGGTTGAGATGGCGCGCTGCCTCGATCAGCGCATCCTTCTCTTTTTCCTTTTTCTTGAGCAGCGAATAGATCAGGCCTTCGCGCACGCCGAGCGCCGAGAACACGATCTGCCGCGGCCGGCCTATACGCAAAATGTATTCGAGGACGAGCGCCGCGTAAGGGAGTAGCGGGCGCCGCGCATTGTTGACGACGTCGATGTGGGAAAGCGAATCGACGTCGACCCGGTGCACAAGCCGCGCGAATTCCAGCGCCTCGTCGGCATAGATCGAATAGCCGTGCATCACATGCAGCGGATAGCCGGTCTGCCACATGTGCAGCCGCGCCAGCGACCGCCAGGTGCCGCCGACCGCATAGAAGGTGCGGTCTTCGCAGGCCTTGAGCACCGGCAGGCCGTTGAGCGATTTTTTGACGAATTTTTCCGCCTTCTTGATCGACTTCGACGAAATATCGGCAAGCGCCAGCCCGCCCAGCGGACGGGTGAGGCCGTGGCGCGCGCGGGTGCCGTGCACGTCAACGAGTTCGAGCGAGCCGCCGCCGAGGTCGCCGACAACTCCGTCGGCATGGTGCACGCCGGCAATCACGCCGAGCGCGGTCAGCTCCGCTTCGCGCCCGCCGGAGAGAACGTCGATCGGAGCGCCGATGGTGCGTTCGGCAAGCTTGATGAAAGCGGGACCGTTTTTGGCGTCGCGGCAGGCGGCCGTGGCGATAGCCAGGGTCCGCTTCACACCCATGGTGTCGCACAGCGCGCGGAAGCGGCGGAGCGTCGCGAGCGCATGCTGGACGGCGTCCGCCGCGAGAAGCTTCGTCGTCTGCACTTCGCGGCCAAGGCCGCACAGCGCTTTTTCGTTGAACAGCTCGGTCGGCGCGCGGGTAAGCCCCTCATAGACGACAAGGCGCACCGAGTTCGAGCCGATATCGACGACGGCGACAGGCGGACCGTGGTCAAGGCGTCCGTTGGCTTCGACTTTGGCGCGGCTCATTGCGGTCCCGGCTCGCAAGCGGCGGGCAACCTACGCGATTCGCGTCACATGCGCTCCGGCCGGTGGCGCAGCCGGGGGATGGAATCTTTCTGCGACTTGCCGCGGCCCGAAAGGCTCGGATTGGTCATGAAATAAGTCGTGCTGTTGAACACTTCCTCGCCCGGCGCCGGCGCGATGCGCGACGACGACCCGTCGCCGAGAAGATGCCAGCTCTGCTCGTTGTCCTTGAGGTTCGCGACCATGATCTGATCGAGCACTTGCTCGTGCACGGTCGGATTGAGGATCGGACACAGTGCCTCGACGCGGCGGTCGAGATTGCGCGGCATCATGTCGGCGGAGGAAATGTACACGGCCGCTTTCGGATGCGGCAGGCCGTGGCCCGCGGCGAAGCAGTAGATGCGGCCATGTTCGAGGAAGCGGCCGACGATGGATTTGACCCGAATATTGTCGGACAGGCCGGGAACGCCGGGGCGCAGGCAGCAAATGCCACGCACTACGAGATCGATCGGCACGCCGGCGCTCGACGCCGCGTACAATGCATCGATGATGTCGGGATCGACCAGCGCATTCATCTTCATCCAGATGCCGGCGGGCCGTCCGGCCTTGGCATGCGCGACCTCTTCGGCGATGTGCTCGCAAATGCGCTGGCGTAGCGACAAGGGCGAAATCGCCATGCGCTCGAGTTCGGCCGGTTCGGCATAACCGGTGATGAAGTTGAAAATCCGCGCTACGTCGCGCGCGATCGTCGCGTCGCAAGTGAAGAATGACAGGTCGGTGTAGATGCGCGCGGTCACCGGATGGTAATTGCCGGTGCCGACGTGAACGTAGGACGCGAGCGAAGCACCTTCGCGGCGGACCACCAACGAAAGCTTGGCGTGGGTCTTCAGTTCGATGAAGCCGAACACGACCTGCGCACCGGCACGTTCGAGGTCGCGCGCCCAGCGGATATTGGCTTCTTCGTCGAAGCGCGCTTTCAGTTCGACCAGTGCGGTGACCGATTTGCCGGCCTCGGCGGCCTCAGCCAGCGCCTTGACGATCGGGGAATCGGCGGAGGTGCGATAGAGCGTTTGTTTGATGGCGACAACGTCCGGATCGCGCGCCGCCTGTTGCAGGAAATTCACCACCACGTCGAACGATTCAAACGGATGGTGAACCACGAAATCTTTTTGCCGGATCGCGGCGAAGCAGTCGCCGCCGTGATCGCGCACGCGTTCCGGATAGCGCGGCGTATATGGTGCGAATTCAAGGTCGGGACGGTGCACGCTGCCGATTTGTCCCATTTCGTTGAGCGCGAGCACACCGTCGACGCTGAATATGCTGTCGTCGGACGCGCCGAGCGCGATCTGCACGAAGCGCCGCAGTTCCTCCGGCATGGTCGCCTCGATGTCGAGCCGGATGACGGTGCCGCGGCGGCGGCGCTTGAGCGCGGTTTCGAACAGCCGCACCAGATCTTCGGCTTCTTCGAGGATTTCTACTTCGGAGTCACGGATGACACGGAAAGCGCCGACGCCTTTGACCGCGTAACCGGGGAAAAGCTTGCCGATGAAGAGACTCGTCGTCGCCTCGATCGAGATCAGGCGAACTCCATCGCCGTCGCCGTTTTGCGGCAGCCGCACGAAGCGTTCGATCCGGTTCGGCACGCGAATGAGCGCGTTCATCGCCTTGCCGTCCTTGGCGCGGGCAAGCTGCAAGGCAACAGTGAAGCCGAGATTCGGAATGAACGGGAACGGATGCGCCGGGTCGATGGCGAGCGGCGTCAGCAGCGGAAAAATGTGTGCGAGAAAATAATCTTCGAGCCACGTTTTTTCCGCCTTGGTGATGTCCTGAGCGTCGACCAATACGATGCCGGCTTCGGCAAGCGCGGTGCGCAGTTCGAGCCATTGCGACTGCTGGTCCTGGACCAGGACGGAAACGGCCTCGGAAATCCGCGAAAGCTGCTCGGCGGGCGTCAGCCCTTCCGGGCTCTGGGTGGCGATCCCTTCGCGCACCTGCGCGCCAAGGCCGGCCACGCGCACCATGAAGAATTCGTCGAGGTTGTTCGCCGATATCGACAGGAATTTCAGCCGCTCGAGCAGCGGGTTTTTGGGGTTGGCGGACTCTTCGAGAACCCGGCGATTGAAATTCAGCCACGACAGTTCGCGGTTGATGAAGCGGTCCGGACTGGATGCGAGGTCGGAAACCGGATGCTTGGCCACGACGTCGGGCGTCTGAGGCGATTCACCCAGGCGTCGAAAGGCCGCGGATTCTCGCGTAGCAGCAGTGGCTTGGCCGCGATTGGCCATAACAGATCCGTGCTCCTCAAGCGTTACGTTCGCCACTGTGTGTGACAGTCCGATGAATGCGATTTTCCGACATAAGGCTGCGCCGCGCTAGCCCGTCAAGCCCGGCGTGACGGCCAATTTTGTGAGCTAAAGTGAACGAATTCAGGGCATTCGCCGCCGCCGCGACAGCGGCCCTAAACGGTGTCGCGAAAGAGTTCGGCGGCAAGCGCACGGCTCGCCGGCCGGCCCTGCCGCAAGGCTTCCTTGTCGAGCGTAATGACGGCCGCGCGCGCAGCCGCGAATGACCGCTCGATATGAGTCAGGAGATAAGCGACAACAACTTCGTCGAGCGAAAGCTGGCGGTCGGCGGCGAGCTTCACCATCACCCCGCGCAGCATAGCGTCATCCGGCACTTGCAAAGCAACGACCGGCAGCGCCCGCAACCGCGATGCCAGATCGGGAAGGCTCGCCGGCCATCGCGGCGGCGCGGTCCGCGCAGTGAAAAGAAGATAAGCATCCTCTTCGCGGGCAAGATTGATCAGGTGGAACACTGTCCGCTCATCCGTCATGGCGGCGGCATCTTCGACGACCAGTGCACCGGTCGCGAGCGCGCCGGGAAGCTCGGCTTCGGCAAGCGCACGCGCCGACGTCACCCGCGCGCCGGCGGCCGCTGCCCAGATCGTCGCCAGATGTGTCTTGCCCGATCCTTCCGGTCCGATGAGCGCGACCGAGCGCGCCGGCCAATCGGGCCAGGCATCGATCAACCGTAGCGCATCTTCGTTGCAGGGGCCGGAAAGAAAATCCTCGCGCGCATAGCTCTCGGCATGATCGAGCGCGAGCGCCAGCTGGCGCGGGCGGATAGAACCTGTACTCGGCGCTATGGCGCTCACGACGGTCCGCCTCCGGTATAGAGCGGGCTCGCGCGATAGCGGCGCAGCGCGAAGCGGATCAGCACCGCCGTTGCGGCGGCAAGCGGCACCGCGAGCAATAGTCCGACGAATCCGAAGAGATAACCGAAGGCGAACAAAGCAAACATCAGCCACACCGGATTAAGCCCGATGCTGTGGCCGACGAGATTGGGCGCCAACACATTGCCTTCCATAAACTGGCCGAACAGCACGATGCCGGCGATGGCCAGGATATGGCCCCATTCCGGAAAAAACTGCGCGACCGCGACGCACAGCGAAACGACGAACGCGGTGAGCGAACCGACATAAGGCACGAAACTGATGAGTCCGCTCACCACGCCGATCAGAAAACCGAAATTCAATCCGGCAAGCGTGAGCCCGACCGCATAATAGGAGCCGAGGATGAGACAGACGCCGGATTGGCCGTGCACATAGGCCGAGATCGACGCGTCGATTTCGCGGGCGAGCGCGCGCACGGTTTGGCGCTGCTGAACCGGGATGAGATCGTCGATCGCTCTGATCATGCGATCCCAGTCGCAACCGAGATAGAACGCGACGACTGGCGTGACGACCAGAAGCGAGAACACCGAAATCAGCGCCTGGCCCTTGGTCCACAGCGAACCCATGAAGCCGCTTAAATAGCCAATCGCCTGGCTGATCAGGTCGCTCGCGGAACCCGAGCCAAGATTGTCGCCGACCAGGCGCTTGAGCCACGGATAATTCGGATCGCTCGCCAAGCTTTGCAAACGCTGGGCGTAGGCGGGCGCGTTGGCGATGAACGCCGAAAGCTGCTTGATCAATTCCGGAATGATGACCAAGAGCAAGATCACGACCGCGAGCGCAAATCCAGCGAGAATGACGAACGACGCGACGCTGCGGCTCATGCCGTGTTTGGTGAGCCGGCGGTTGAGCGGCTCGAACGCATAAGCGATCGCAAGCCCAAGCACGAATGGTAGCAGAATCGGACTGAGCAGCCACAGCAGCGCGATCAAGACGATGAGCGCGCCGGTCCAAAACACGACGTTGCGCTCAAAGTGCATCGCGCTTCCTTAAAGCCGCAATCAATGCCCGGCGCCGAACGAGTTCATGTGGCGGACCCACTCGGCGAGATAGAAGGCGATCGACAGCAAGGTCAAGATGGCGACCAGTCCCATGAGCAGTTGCGCCGCGAGGGTGGCATCGAAATTGAACGCATGCTCGGCCAAAACCACGGTGGCGAGGAGGATTTGCGCAACGGTATTGACTTTCGAGACCATGAGCGGCCGCACCGGCATCGGCTTGCCGACGAGCCACGACAACAGGAAAGCGCTGATGATCATGATGTCGCGGGATACGACCAGGATCACGAGAAAGATCGGCAGCGCGCCGGAAATGCCGAGCGAGACATAGATCGAAACGATCAGGGCCTTGTCGGCAAGCGGATCGAGATAGGCGCCGAGCTCGCTCGTCATGCGAAAGCGCTTGGCGAGGAAGCCGTCCACAGCGTCGCTGATGCCGGCAGCCAGGAACAGTAGGAAGGCGATGCGCATTTCGCCGGAGATGATCGCCCAGACCACGACCGGCACCAGAAGAATACGCCCCAACGTAATGAGATTTGGAATGCTCAAGCCGGCCCCGGCGCGATGCCCTTGAATCATCCTAAATATAACGGCGTCCGCGCGCTTGCACACCCGGCGATTCCGACGTAGGAGGCGCGGGCAATAGCGTACCCCGACGGGGAAACTCGTCTATCCGAATTGGTGATTTCGTGGATGAGGCGCGCTACGCGGCCGCCGGCGTCGATATCGATGCCGGCAACCGCATGGTGGAATTGATTAAGCCGTTGGTGCGGGCGACGGCGCGCGCCGGAACCGGCGCCGAGATCGGCGGCTTCGGCGGCCTGTTCGATCTCAAGGCCGCGGGCTTCACCGATGCGATCCTGGTCGCCGCCACCGACGGCGTCGGCACCAAAGTCAAAATCGCGATCGAAACTTCCCGGCACGATACAATCGGTATCGATCTCGTCGCCATGTCGGTCAACGATCTCGTCGTGCAGGGCGCCGAGCCGCTGTTCTTTCTCGACTACTTTGCCTGCGGCAAGCTCGATCCGGCAGTCGGCGCGGCAGTCGTCAAAGGCGTCGCCGCGGCCTGCCGCGAGACCGGCTGCGCGCTGATCGGCGGCGAGACGGCGGAAATGCCGGGCGTCTATCAGGGCAATGACTACGACCTCGCGGGCTTCGCCGTCGGTGCGGTCGGCCGCCAGGACGTGTTGCCACGGTCCGACATCAAAGCCGGCGACATCGTTATTGGATTGGCGTCGACCGGCGTGCATTCGAACGGTTATTCGCTGGTGCGCCGCGTCGCCGCCGGAGCCGGACTGAAATGGAACGATCCGGCGCCGTTCGCGCCGAAACTAAATTTGGGCGAAGCGCTGCTGACGCCGACGCGGCTTTATGTACGCTCGTGTCTTGCTGCGATCCGCCAAACAAAAGCGGTGAAGGCGCTGGCGCATATCACCGGCGGCGGCTTTACTGAAAATATTCCACGCGTATTGCCGAAGGGTCTCGCCGTTTCCCTCGATCTCAACCGCGTGCGTGTGCTGCCGGTCTTCAAATGGCTCGCCGCCGCCGGAAAAATCAGCGAGACGGAGATGCTACGGACGTTCAACTGCGGCATCGGCATGGTGGCGGTGCTGGACCGAAGCGGCGCCGATGCCGCATCGAAGTGTTTTGCCGACAACGGCGAGACCGTGGTTCGTCTCGGCGAAGTCGTCGCGGCGTCCGGCGGCGCCGCCGTGCAGTATCGCGGGCATCTCGATCTATCGTGACGAACGGCATGACCAAAAAACGCGTCGCCGTTTTGATTTCAGGCCGCGGCTCGAACATGACGGCCTTGGTCGAAGCAGCGAAAGCGAAAGATTATCCCGCAGAAATCGTCCTCGTTGTTTCGAACCTGCCTGACGCTTTTGGGCTAACGCGCGCGCGCGACGCCGGCGTCGAAACGGCAGTCGTCAACTCGCGCGCCTTCGGCAACGATCGCGAAGCCTTCGAACGTGCTCTCGATGCAAAGCTCGGCAAGCATCAAATCGAGATTGTATGTCTCGCCGGCTTCATG
>Ga0335078_10013122_pt1 | contig 12274 bp, 9 predicted proteins | sample Lox_Sample_32_FD_206711 | JGI IMG/M metagenome (GOLD analysis project Ga0335078, IMG submission 206711) | Soil microbial communities from Loxahatchee National Wildlife Refuge, Florida, United States - Lox_Sample_3.2 | ecosystem: Environmental > Terrestrial > Soil > Wetlands | place: USA: Florida... | reverse complement strand
GCTGTCTGGCGGCTTCCAACTTGCGGTTGCGTTCCGCGCGGATCTCCTGCTGACGCCCGGCCAGCACGTCCTTCGGCGTGATGTAGCCGGTAGCACTGTTCAGGCGGACGTTGTCGTAGTGCTCCACGTAGCACTCGACCAGACGCCGCGCATCTTCCAGCGAAAGCGGCGTTCCCAATATCCGACATCAGCACGGCAACGGTCAAACGGTACGGCTTCAATGACGTGTCCGCGAGAGCGCTCCGCACGCAGTGAAGAGCCGCTCAGTCGCCGGGCGAACTCCTGTCTCTGGGTGCATCGCCCATTGTCGCCGCGTTTGCACATAGTCACGAGGCGTAACATTGAGCAGAATGAGTCCAGAATGCCGCGACTCGCGCCCTTCTGATCCGTTGCCAGCCGATGTCCTCCTGCGAGAAGAGCCAGACAAGTAAGAAGACGAAGAGGAAGACGAGAACGACGGCAAAGAAGATGACGATGATGGCGACGAAACCGACGACGGCTACTCGGAGTGAGCGTGCCACTGTTTCCGTGGGTGGAGGATGAAGCGCGAAGACTTCATCAACGTTGCTGAAGAAACATTGGATTCGCTTCCGGAAGAGTTCCGCAGCCGCATCCGGAACGTCGCGATCCTCGTTGAAGATTTTCCGGCGAACCAACCATCCCCGCGTCTCGGACAGCATAGGCGTTTGCTTCTAGGCATCTTTCACGGCGTGCCCGCTACCCAGAAGAGCGTCTTTGACTTCGCCGTCGGTCCTGCCCACATCGTGCTTTACCAGAAGAACATTGAGGCGGTCTGCTCGAATGAGGCTGAAGTCCGACATCAAATCCGCCAGACTCTCATCCATGAACTAGGGCATTATTTTGGGATGACCGAGGAGCAACTGAAGGACGTTTAGGTGCCCACAACCCCGATAGCCAACCGTTCGGACGTGGCTTTCGAGTCTTAAAGATTAGGGAAAGGATCAAGCCATGAAAATCAACGTGAAAGCTCTCGCCGTGGCATCCGCAATCCTGTGGGGAGCAGCCATGCTTGGCATGGGTCCGGCGAACTTGATGCGGAGCGGCCATGGTCAGCAGTTTTCTCCAGACAATGGCGTCAGTCTACTGGTCTACTTAAAGTCATTGAGCGGCAGCAGCGATGATTTCGAGGTTGCATGTGAGATTGTTACAATGCGTGTTTTGTCTGGGTTCTCGCGAGATGGTGCTCGCCCTAATTTGAGGCCGCTGCGTCTGCCAGTTCCGCCACTCCAACCTTCTTTCAACACATGAGAATCCGCGTTCCATAATCGTGACGCGCACAATACAAAACGAGATCCTTCGGGAGCCTGGCTTCAATGCGCGCATGGCGAAATAAGTTGCAGATCGGCCGCAGGTGCTCGGACGCCGAGCGCTTTGAAGGAAAAACCCATCCATCGTTTTTCGTTTCACAGCGTTGGCGCAGGATCTCGAAGAACCGCTGGCTCATTGGCACGAGCCTGCGGCCCTCCGGAGCTTTGCAGTCAGGGACGAATCACACGGCTTTCCCAATTTTCGATGCGCATCCAATAGAATTCTCGTTCATTTCTCATCCCTGTGTCGCGCATCGATACGATGATGTTCCGAAACAATTCTTGTGTACGCCATCTGCGCCGCTTACTTGCAGCCAGTAATTTCTTTTCCGCATGATCGTCGAGCCCTAGCGATCGCCCGTGCTCTTTCATCAAGCTGATCTTCGGGCCGCGAGCAATGAGTTTCAATTCCCCAGCTTTGTGAAGCATCCGCCTCAGAGTTCTGCATGCACAATTGGCATTACCGGCAGAGCTGGCAGAGCTAGTCTTTTTGGGCACTCAATTGTTCGGAGACCGCAACTCATCGCGATAATTTCTTGCTGAAAAATACTTTGGTGTCGATGTACAGTAAGTCGCTGGTTTTTCATAGGTTCGGATTGACAGGCACTCGCAGGGTGGATAGGCTATTCCACACAAAGGTGCCCATTGGGATGCGCATGGAGTGCGAGCCCCCAAGCGAGATCACGCAGCTATTGCAAGACTGGCGAGACGGAGACGGCAAAGCACTCGACATTCTGCTACCCCTCGTCTACAAGGAATTGCGCCGCCTGGCGCGTCATCAACTACGCAACGAACGACCGGACCACACTCTGCAAAGCGCCGCGCTTGTACATGAAGCGTACCTTCGCCTGGTGGGGGTGAGTCCCCCTCGGTGGGAGAGCCGCACACACTTCTTCGCCATTGCCGCTCAGCTGATGCGCGAGATTCTGGTTGACTATGCGCGCCGCCACGCAGCGGCGAAGCGCGGTGGAACTATGGGCAGGCTGTCGTTGGAGGATGTGATGGCGACGCCGAGGCGAGCGCAAGTAGATGTCGTCGCCTTGGATGATGCTCTGCAGGCACTCGCAAAAATCGACGAGCGACAGAGTCGTGTCGTGGAATTGCGCTTCTTTGCAGGGCTGTCGCTGAACGAGATTTCCGAAGTATTAGAAATTGCTCCTGCGACGGTGCAGCGCGAGTGGACAGCAGCGCGATACCCATTTCTTGCGTTCTCTGAGCTCTTCTTTTTCACTTCGTGATTCTTTTCCCTCTCTCGGCAGAATGAGCCTTCCGTTTTGTAACGCGACTGAGCGTTTGATGCTTTCTATCAACGCTAACGTGGGCAGTGGTGGGTTTAGAAGACCTGACAGCGGCAGCGAACGCAGGGGGATTCAGTGCGGTGAGCACGGCAGCGGGATTCCTATCAATGACAGTGAGCAACGTGCGAGCCGGCGCTTCCGGGGTCCTGCGCCCTCCCTCCCAGTGCTTGATGGCATCAAGGCTGAACCCAAACGTGTCAGAGAATCTGGCTTGGGTCATGCCAAGCCGATTGCGGATCGCTTTCACGTCAACTTCCTGGGGCACATGCGCCTTGAATCCTTCCTGCTCCCCAGCAAGAAATGCCTCAACGCCGTTCAGGCCATCCATCATCTGCTCGAATTGCGTTTTCATGCTACCTCCCGTAGGTCTCGAAAATACTATCGGCCCGTTTCCTTAGCGTGTTGCGCTCTGCCATCGACAGGTTTTCTTTCTCGTTCTTCGAAAAAACCGCGATAAGAAAAACCGGAAATCTTTCGTTTCGCCAGATATACACAACCCGCGCCCCGCCACTTTTACCCATCCCTTTGCGTGCGACCCGGACCTTTCGAAATCCGCCCGTCCACGGATCACGTTCCCACACTCCGGATCAGCCGCAACGAGTGCCACAATGTCCGCACGCTCCTCCTCGCTAAAGAGCTTGTTGGCAATCGCGAGGTAAGTAGGCGTCTCGACGACCGTCTGCACAGCTCTTTTGTACTCCATTGGACACCACGAGTCAAGTAAAATTGTGTTCCATTGGACACCAATTGGGCCGCGGCCTCTGCCGTGACAGTAACTGAAAACACGCGGCACGGATGGCGCTACAGAAACGTTTTAGTGACACTCGGAAACAGTTCGTGGACTGTTAATGGACCATAAAGTGATTTCTCGTCTGGCGGGGCATTTGATCACTCGACCGCAGGTTCATCGACATTTTCGCAACGGCCTTCACTGAGACTCACCACTCTCTGCCGAACTCGCCCAGTCTTCGAAGCGCAGCTCGTACTGCGGGAACTCCCTTTTCTCTTGCCCTCCTCGCATTCATGCGGCCTTCCCTTACGGAGTTGTCCGATCAGCCTTGTTAAGAACCAAAACAATATCCTGAACCTGCTGTGCCAACAGCTTCGATGAGCCCCATGTTCCTCTCCGGCCAGCGGCGGATCGGCACCGATCACGCCCAACGCCGCATCGATGTGGGTATGAACGCGCGCGTTGCCGCTGTATTGCCGGTGAATGCTTAACCGAGGCCGGAAGAGACTACGAAGCACCTGCCACCGGACAGCCGCGAGCTGCGCACAAGAACTTCTACGCTTCGAACTCCTCCTGTGTTATCCGGGTTAAAGTCTCCGATACTACTGGTTCAGATTGGAGACGCTCACGTCCCGCCAAGAACTGTCACCCCTTGGATTCGCGCTTTTCGTTTCACTCCAAACCTGATTACGGTACCCGAATCGTCATCTCGCGTTGACATGTTAGGGGAGGGTTTTGACCTCCCCGAACTGAGGATCGCCTCCCTGCTGATGTTCATGAGAGTTTGGCCCTTACTTTGAAATTCATAAGACGCTTTACGCCCCACGATTAACAATTCAGATTTGCCAAGCCAATATGCGCTCCTGTTTCCCGTATGATGACTCCACCGAAGTTTTCCCCTATCTATATTGGGGAGCGATGACGTTAACGTCAAGCTCCGCCGCCGGCAGTTGTTGTTCCGGTTCCTCGATCAGAGCCGCGTACAGATGGTGCTGCCCGCTGGTCGTCGGAGTCCAGGTGAACCAGATGCTTGTTCCATTGGAACCGTGAGCTCCGGGATGGATGACTTGGTCGGCAATGGCCGGGTTTCCTTCGGCGGGATTGCCGTCGAACAGAAGCATGTGTGCGCCATCGGCGTGCAGGATGGTGGTGTACGCGGTGAAGCGTAGCTCCAAGGGCTCGCCCTGAACCGCGGTCAGAGCCGAATCCACCAGCCGGGAGGAGACGTCTTCGCTCAAACCCTCGAGCGAATTTGCCTCCAGATAGTCATGTGGGACCGGGTCCGCGCCCGCCGCCAGAGCCGGAATATTCGTAATGCTGATCGTTCCGTAGCCTTCATTGTTCTGGCCAGGATCCAGCACGGAAACCATGCCGCCACCAGCGTAGCTTCCTCGGCTGGAGACCGAGCCATTGAGTTCGAATTGGTCATTCGAGATCCGCGTGACGGTGAACGTGCCATTGGCCTTGTCGAGACCCTGAACATCTCCGATGATGACGTAGTCACCAGTTTCCAGATCACTTCCCGGGGCCGTAACCACCATCGGCGTGGTGTTCTCGACATTTGTGATGTTGAGAGGATCTGGTTCCTGGCCGTAGATCTCACTACCAGCTCGACTACCGGGGTTCAGGACTATGTAGACGCGATAATCGTAGGTCCCGAAATCGGGACCGAAGTTCGCAGTATCCCAATCCAGAAATACCGATCGGGCGCAACCCGTGATGGCTGGGTCGTCATAACCCGAGATACAGGTAAACTGAAGCGGATTCAGCTGGCTGATCGTAGCTTTTCCGATCGTTGTCCGTGCGGAGCGTGGGCATACCAACCCGGTTATTTTCGTGGGCGCCCCATTGATGGGAGCGTCGCAGATCTCGCTGTCCCGGCCACTGTCGTACTGAATGACCTGGAACTCGACGACGGTGTTGAATGCCGTCACTGCCGTGCTGTAGTTGTAGACGCGGGGCTCGATGCGAACGATGTCGCCGGGCTTGGGATTGAAAGCCCATTGCAAATACGTGTTCGCGGCCGGATCGATCTGAGCCTGACGGAAGAACAAGCCGCGCATCTTCTTGCGTGATGTTTCCCGATTGGGCTCCCACAGTTCCAACTCTCCCGATCCGGCAGACCGAGACTGAAAGCGGAGCGGTAGGTTTAAAGCTGGATCGGGCAATCCACCATAGAGTCCGGCATACGTTTGATAACCCGATTTATTTGTCGAAGCGTTCGCGGGGTTCGGCATGCCAAACGACATCTTCAGAGTCCCATCCTTTGTGTTGTAAACCACCGGAAAGAAAGGATAAGCCCAGGTCGGGTTCCCCCTGGCGCGGTTAAGCACGACCTTCGTCTGGTCCTTGGTGGTTGATGTACTGGTGTCGTTTCCACCCCAGCTATTACTATTGTGAAACTCGATGGATCCGCAGGATCGAAATTGGAACCCTGAACCGCCAAAGCCTTTGGCTTCGCCGGTGACGATTACCCGCGCATCAAAGCTTTCTCCAATCTTGTGTGAATACGTGAAGGAACCGCTTTGGGCGATGTCCTGGCTAAATTCGAGCAGGATGCTTCCCGAAGTCGCATCGAAGCGTTGCTCACTGGGCGGCACTACCGGCTCGTTTTGTTTGGTCTGACCGTTGGGCAAAGTAAAGGAGCCGATGTCCGCTGGTATATAGGGGCTGCCTCCATTTGCTCCGAGCCGCGATGGATAGGAAAGGATATTGCCATTTTCGTGAATGGGCTGATACCAGTAGAAGTTCATCCCGCCACCATCAAATGTTATTGACTGACCCGGAAAAACCAACTCGTAGAACGCATTCAGGGAGCTGCCGCCATTAGGTGCTCCATAGACGCGGTACCGCCATATATCGAAACTTTGCATCTGTCCTTTCAGGTAGTCGTCCCTATCGGTCTGACCTTCGCTCGCGACGGTCCGCTCCTTGTACTGAGAGTTGAACCATTCCTTCTGTTCGTTATAGTCGTAGCTTCCCTTCTCGGTCACGTCGATTTTGACGTCAGCGCCGGACTTAACAATTCCGAAATCCGCGCCTGTTGTCACCGTGACGCCAGCGCTGATCGCAGCCGAGCCGCCCGTATCCCGGGACGACTCACTTTTCGTTTCGGTTGAGAAGCTCGCAGTGTCGCCCCGGAAAAGGTGAACGTAATTTCCGTCGAACCGCGAGTAGTTGTGGAGCGTATGGTCTCGTTCGTCCCAGTATGCGTGCTTGGGAGGCTCCTGCATGATGAAGTCGGTTGTAGGAGAGCTGTAAGCGGTTAGATGAACGGGATTCCCCAGATATCTGGAGTTGCCGTGACCGTCGTAGGCGATCACCGGCACCCGCATCCTGGTATCCGCCAAAACTCCGGTGGGCTGCTGAGGTTTTCGCTGCCAGAGTGAGATCCCTGCCCCGCTCACCCGATAAGTGGTCAATTCAGTAAACGTACCGAGCTCGCCTGCGCCAAACCAAGAGTTTACAGCCAGTTGATAGATTGGCAGCTTGCCAGAGGCACCCTCAAATCCGCCCGCTGCGATGGAAAATCTGATGGAAGAGAAGAAATCCCCACCGATGGTCAACTTCGGGCCCATGGGGGCTACCGTCGCTAAATTGCTGGATACGGAATAAGCCTGCAGTTGAATATTGGCCGGCTTGGGGGAAGATCCCGCAGCATACCCGGTGTCTTTCCACCCAAGTACAATCTGCTTTCGGCCGTACGGAATTCCGTTTGGCGGGTCCAGTACGAACTGTCCCGAAGTGATATCGACGATTGGCCTGGTGGAGAGCGGAAAAGTCTTGTCGCCCAATCCTCCCGCGGTGAACATCACCGTGTCGTTTTTCAGTGTGGCATTGAATGATGAGTCGTATTTTAAGATCAGCATGCCGATGCCGTAGCCACCATAATTTTTGTTAGTCGATGATTCGCCCCATCGCGCGTAAGCGACCGCAAGTTCGTCCGCGCCGTCACCGTCGAAATCACCCGCGGTTGCCGCAATGGTGCCCACAATCGGCCTGGATCTCCAAGGTTCGGGGCCAACATTAGGTAAGACAAAGTATTGCGCCCGTTCCAACTTCAGCGTATGGCTTCCGTCAGCGCTCTCGTACTGGAATGTGTAAAGCAGCAGTGTGTTATCGCCCAGGGTCAGCAGAGCGACCTCTTTCTTGCCAGTACCCAGGAAATCGCCGGTCACTACCGCGAGAATATTGTCGCTGGGGAGAAGGCCGCTGATTGAGGTTTGTGGTTTTGTCTGAAACGTGGGTTTGATATCAGCAAAATGCGAAACGGCTACAGCAGGAGACTGAATCTTTCCCGATTCGTAATCCACAACATCGACGTCGTAGCCGTAGAACTGAGGATCTTCGCTATTCACGCGCGCGACCACCGCTTTGTCATGTAGATTCCCATCGGAGCCTGTGGCATTGTCGAGGTCGCCGGCTGCTATCGCGATAAAGTCCGTAAAGCCGGATTGGCGTGGCAGCAGAGTGCCTGGTAGAGTCGCCGAGAACGTCTTGAAGAAGCCGCCGTCTGTTCCTCCGAAGAAGGTGACGTCTACTCCAGCTTGCGGGTCGGTCGGCCTGCCGTTGCGGGCGGCCCATAGTGCGTCTTCGCTTGACGGTTTCAGGAAATGTGCGGCTGACGGGAAGTACGGCGTGGGCCCCCAACCGTTGGGATCCCAGGCATCCAGGGTATACGAGGCAGCCGGGGGATTTGTACCACCTTGATCCGTGGTCAACTCCTCTGCGCTGATTCCTGCGAGGTAAGGCTGGAATGCGAGTACCTCCTGATCCGGAAAAAGCATATAGCGGCCGGCTGGAGTTCCCTCGGGATCAGTCGCGCCTGGCGTAGCGAGAGTCCCGAAACTAAGGCTTGGGGCGCCGCTCTGGGAGAGAAGACTCATCTCCTCCCCACACGCGGGTGCAGTCACCGCCGCTGGCTGGTCCTGAGCTAACGCGGGAGCGCTGAGGCCCAAAAGACCGAACCAGAGCGCGGCCACGATTGCGAACATCGTTCCTGGAAGCCTTGCTTCCGATCCGTTGGCAAAGTTGTTTGATTGGACCGCGGTTTTCATGCGTCGTGCAACATTCTCTGATTTCGTCATGTGAGTCACCCTCTTCTCGGAGGGGAATAATGCAACCTGCGAACCAAACTTAACTTGATGATTAGACTGGACTTGCGGGGAGTCTTAACTTCAGGGAGGCTCGCGAATTCACGAAATTTCAGGAGCAGAGAAAGAAATCAAGAATTAGTCGGCAATGGATTTCCTGGCCGCTCTACAGTAGGCAATACATACGTGGACATAGACGGGACAACTCCACAAGCGAGCTCCTGCAGCTTCGATTATCGCGGAGGGACTCTACCGCGAAGGCGTTCGAGAGACGCGAGCGCTCGGCTGTCAGCCGAAAAGGAATGACCCTCCGGCAGGTTCTCCGGAGGGCCATGGTGTTCGGGCAATTAGTTAGATTATCCGGCTACGGACCGACACAGCTGCTCCATTGGGGATCCCCTGCGTTATCCGTGCATCCCGGCTTGTAGCAAAGGGTAAAGCCGGGCCAATCGAACATGTACGGCCCCCCCCTGCGCGGCACTGATGCGTATAAGAGATCCTGCTGAATATTCAGGGGAGCCGTGGCCGGCGGATCAGTCTCGGGAGGTGCACTGAACAACATGTTCAGCAGGTCAGCACTGGGCAGGGATTCCGTCACGTTCGGGGTGCCCTGGTTGTTAATCGCCCCACCGAGGACAAACATGTCGGTCTTCCCACTGCTGCCGTACGCCGAATAGGCTCTGTAGCCGTACTCGTTTGACGTGATGGCCGATGGATAGGCTGCAGTGCACGTATCGACGGCCGGAGTTTCGTTGCCGGGGCCAGGATTATTGAAGTAAAAGAGGCCGAGTCGATCGATGCTCGCCACCGGTTGCTGGTAGTAGGTATCGGCCGCATAGAATTGAGGGATTAGCTGAAGGTAGATTGACCGCCGTACCCCGCCTGCTAATTGGTTGGTCAGGCCTTGCTCCGACACATTGCTGTCAAAGTACCATCCCGTCGACGAATTCGCGGTCTTGGCGCCTGTTGCCGATAGCTTGCCCCAATCGCTGTAGATGTTATCGAGGGATGTGTCGTAGGACAGAGCTAGGTTTGCAGCGTAGGTTGATGCCTGTTCCTGCATCTGTCCCAGGGTTGTATCAAAGCTGCTTTCATAGCTTGGAGGCGTGACCGGATCGTTGGTGGCAAAGGGCCCAAACGCTGAACCGGTCCAAAGCGCGCCACTGGTAACCCCCATCGCCGCGGCGGCTACGGGAAGGTCCGCCGGGCCCAGGGCGACGGAAAGAATCGAAGTCATGCCCGCTGCCAGGTTCAACCAGTCGTAGACTGCGCCGTTCACGGCTGTATTATTTGTTACCGGCATGACCTGATCCTTCAGCACCTCATAAGTGGCAGCAATAACCTCGTCAGACAGCACGCCACCACTGCCGTCACTCTGCTGAATCAGCCCTCCGATGCCGTTTGATCCAAGATAGAGATCTGTGTCGTGGAGTGCCGTGAGTTCGGTGTATAACTCTGCATCGATATCCGCGAGGTCTTGCTCGGTGAATGAAACCCCATTGCCGGGGTAGTTGCATGGTGAATTTGTCACCGTATTCGGACACTGGAAATCTGTGTTGTAATTTCCCATATCCGAGGCGCGTGTGGGACTGTGATACCAGTAGCGCACATCCGCACTGAGTGGGTCGGGTGGCTGCGATTTGCCATAATGGTTAAAAATGAACTGCTGGCTCGCCCAATGATAAGCCGCCACGTGTCCCGGTGTGTCGGTCAACGGCCAATCGATCGGGGCTTGCGAGCTGATCGTGTAAAAGTCGTAATCGATGCTTAGGCTGGTCGCGTTACTTCCATTCATTTTTCCGTCTTCCTGAGAAGTGACTGAAGGCGAATACAGGCCGTTGTTGTCGCGAGCCATTACGCCATGCACAAATCCAGTTTGCCCCTGCTGACTGAACGCCGAGGAGGAATTGACCACACCTGCCGACAAGGTGCCGTTTGATGTGTTCGCGGGCAAGCCCTTAGCAATCAGGGTATAGGTCGAGGTGCTCTGGGTGAGCGATTGCAACGTATAAAGAGAGCCTCCAAATTGGAGAAATTCATTTGCCAACTTGGCGGTTACTGACGACGCACTCTGGAATGGTTGGCCCAATGTAATGACGACTGCCAACTGACGTGGTGTTACCCCAGAAAGCGCATCTGCCAGACTATCCGCCGCGGCAGAAGCAACGTTCGGGTCCGTGCTGCCTGTGGTGAAGAACTGCCCGCAAATGTCGTTGTAGTAGCCTCCTTGGCAAGAGCCCTGGTTGCTCAGATCGATGGGCAGCAACGTCCCGCGATCCAGAGTGAGAAGCCAGAAGCCGTTCGCTGACCCCTCGGGCGGGATCCAGGCCGAAACCACGCCGGACGCTGTCAAGAAAGAGCTAGCACCAGGCCGCTGAGGATCATTCGGGTAAGCCTGAAATTGCACATTATCGCCGGCATGGAAGTTGTAGTTGTCGTTCTGGTCCTCAGCCAGCAGTCCATTGGCGAAGGGAGTCCTCAGGTAAGGTTTGCCAATGTCGGCCGAAACGTAGTAGCTCTCGTAAGCACTTCCGGGCGCTGCTCCCGATATTCCAATCGCAGCGTATCCCATTGGCTGCAGAACATTCGGGGACGAATAGTTCGTGCCACCGATGCCGGTCGTGTCAAGGGTGGAGTCAGCGTTGTTGTACAGCGTGGTCCCGACCAGTACGATTTCCGTACCTTTCGCCAGGCCCGCGAGATCGCTCTTGAGTGTGGCTCCGTCGGCGGCACAAATGTAGCCATCTTGTTGCGCCGGGTTCTTACGATTCAGAACCACGACTTGATAGCGGTTTGTACACGGAGTTTCGCCAGAGCTGGGGAACGTCGTATCCCGATAGGGAAGCGAGTACTGTGTGGGGTCGAGGTTGTCCTGCATATTGGCGGGCCAGCCTGTCGTCAAAGTTACCCAAGGTTGGGCGCCACCCGGATTCAGCGAAAGCCCCAGACTGGGAGCTTCCCACTGTGGCTTATTTTGCTCAGCCCCCAGACCGTAGTCATAAAAAAATTCTGCTCGCTCGATTTTTATACTGTTGTCGGACGTGCGCGCAAATGCCACGAGCCGGTTCGCACCGCTCAGCAGGCGGTCCGCTTTGCTGAGTTCCACGGTCCATAGGCAAGCGTCGTGCCCACAATTCTCTTCTTGAGCATGACGGGTAACATTCTTTCCGTTCAAAGTAATGCGGAGCGACTTGGGACGAATCCCGTTGCCCACGCGCACCACGGCCTTCACTGTGGTTTTGTCGGTGATGATATTGCCGTATTTAGGTTCCACGATCTGAAGCGCACCGGACCTCTTCCTCGCGTTCTGAGCCGAGGATAGGCCCACCGGGGCATCTGGACTTTGCGAAGTAGAGTTATCGGCGGCGGAGGCGGCCATCGAAGCCGCTCCGAGGAATAATGCGAGAGCGATCTTTTGTAGTTTCATTTCCGTTAACCTTTCTTGAAGGAGTTTTGGCCGCATCGAGCAGCCCCAATATCAATCGGTAATGCATGGCAGCGACCAATCTGTTTCCTCGCAAAGGCAATGACTTAAGGGGAGCCGCAATTCAGTTGCGTTCGGGATTTCCCGAGAATCCGGGAGACGCGCTCGTGTCGCTGGCGAACGGAGAACCGGTCCTAAGATCTTCGGAGATGATGCCGAATGGAGGCAGCGCAGCGAGTGAACTCGGCGATACATCCGCCGAACGCCAACATCACTAGACGGAAGAGACAATCTCCCTGCCCTTGTCGCCCAGGTCGGCGATCAACCCGTCATCGGACAAATCCATCGGGCGTGAGTTCTTCCAGTCGTGATGGACCAGTTTGTGAATGCGGTCGACAACA
>Ga0335078_10013121_pt1 | contig 12276 bp, 10 predicted proteins | sample Lox_Sample_32_FD_206711 | JGI IMG/M metagenome (GOLD analysis project Ga0335078, IMG submission 206711) | Soil microbial communities from Loxahatchee National Wildlife Refuge, Florida, United States - Lox_Sample_3.2 | ecosystem: Environmental > Terrestrial > Soil > Wetlands | place: USA... | reverse complement strand
ATGCGCGAATCGCTCGCTCGATGTCGGTGAGCGAAATGACGCCAACGGGTCGCCCGTCTTGATCGATGACGGCCGCCCGCCCGATCCGCACGAACGCGGGCTGCACGAGCAGATGGGCGATCTTCTCCTGCCCGCGGATCAGCAAATCGGGATCCCGGTCGGCCACCTCCCCCGCGAGCGTGGCCGGCCAGCGCGACCGTGGCGTTCTCCTCAGCTGCTCGATGCTGAGCATCCCGACCGCTCTGCCCGCTCCGTCGGTCACCGGGAACGCCGTGTAGCGGTGGCGTGCGAAGTACTCCTGCGCCTCGACGAGCGTCGACTCCGACGGGATGCTGATCGCCGGCCCGGACATCAGCTCCTCGGCTGGGACTTCCGTGAACGCGCGGATCACCTGCTCCTGCGTGCGTTCGGCGCTCGCGGCCGTCACCAGGAAGACGCCGATCACCGCGAACCACAGCCCGCTCGGCGCCCCGCTGAACGCGAGCAGGACGCCGAAGGCGATCAGCAGATAACCGAACACCCGGCCCATCCCGGCTGCCGTGTTCGTGGCCGCCGCCATGTCACCCGTGCGACGCCAGATCAGCGCCCGGGCCACCCGTCCTCCGTCGAGCGGAAAGGCCGGGACGAGATTGAACCCCAGGATCAGCACGTTGACTTGCGCCTGGTAGTCGACCAGCGCGCGCAGCGCCGCCGGCGTCGAGCTTGGCAGCGCCACCGCGAGCGCGCCGAACACCGCCGCGACCACCGCCGTCACTGCCGGGCCCGCGAGCGCAAAGTGCAGCTCATCCTCGGCCGTCTCCGGCTGGCCGCTCATCCGCGCGACACCGCCGAGCAGCCACAGATCGATCTCCTCGATCTGCACGCCGCGCCGGCGCGCCACCAGCGCGTGCCCGAACTCGTGCGCGAGGATGCTCGCGAACAGCAGCAACGCGCTAGCGAGACCGAGCGCGTACGAACCCGCGGTGGTGATCCCGTGGACCTCGCTGGGGTAGTAACCGGCGCCGAGCGACCAGGTGATCAGCGCGACGATGATCAGCCACAGCGGGCTGATGCCCACGGGAATGCCCGCGATCCGCGCGATACGAAAACTGCGGCCTGGCATACCCCCACACTGGCATGCCGGTGAGCCCGCCGCATCGGTGGTTCGAGCGGCGACGGACGGGGCAAACCACGTACCCGGTCGGCGACCGGGGCCACCCCTCCCGGACGCATCGGAAATCTTGGGTGCTTCGGAAAGTCCGCAGTCGCGTGCGGATCGATGCGGATGCCCGGGGCCGTGCCCTGGCCTACGTTCCGCTCGTGATCCCCATCTCGACTACGGCGCACTCGCGCGCGATCCACAAGCCACGACCGGGAGGCCCGGCCCCGAACATGCCCGACTACGATCGGGCGCGGGCCGAGTTCTCGTGGGCGGCGGCTCGAGCGCGCCTCGCCGGCCTCCGCTCCGGCGGGCTCAACATCGCTTACGAAGCGGTCGATCGCCACGCGGACGGCCGGTTGGCGGATACCGTCGCGTTGCGTTTCTTGAGCAAGCGCCACGCTGCTTCGGAGCTCACCTACGCCGAGCTGAAGCGGGAGACCGACAAGTTCGCGGGCGTGCTCGACGCGCTGGGCGTCGAGCGAGGCGAGCGGGTGTTCGTGCTCGCGGGTCGGATTCCCGAGCTGTACATCGCGGCGCTCGGGACGCTCAAGCACGGGAGCGTGTTCTGTCCGTTGTTTTCCGCCTTCGGACCGGAGCCGATCGAGCAGCGTCTGCGCCTGGGGGACGCGCGGGTGCTGGTGACGACGACGGCCCTGTACCGGCGCAAGGTGGCCGACCTGCGCGGGCGGCTGCCCAGCCTCGAGCACGTGCTGCTCGTCGGCGATCGCGAGGAGATCGCCGAGATCCCCGGGGCCGAGGACCTGCGCGCGCTGGTGGAGGCGACCGGCGACGGCTACGAGATGCCTGCCACGGCACCCGACGACATGGCGCTTTTGCACTTCACCAGCGGCACGACCGGGACTCCGAAGGGCGCGATCCATGTTCACGAGGCGGTGGTCGCGCATCGCGAGACCGGCCGGACGGTACTCGACCTGCGGCCCGGGGATGTGTTCTGGTGCACGGCCGATCCTGGCTGGGTGACCGGGACCTCGTACGGGATCATCGCTCCGCTGACGCTCGGCGCCACCGCCGTCGTGGACGAGGCCGAACTCGAGGTGGATCGCTGGTACTCGATCCTCCAGGACCAGCGGGTCACGGTCTGGTACACCGCGCCGACCGCGTTGCGGATGCTGATGCGTGCCGGCGCTGAGGTCGCGCACGAGTACGACCTGAGCTCGTTGCGGTTCATCGCCAGCGTCGGCGAGCCGCTGAACCCGGAGGTCGTGCTGTGGAGCCAGGACGCGTTCGGGCAACCCGCGCACGACAACTGGTGGCAGACCGAGACCGGCGGGATCATGATCGCCAACTATCGCTCGATGGACGTCCGCCCGGGCTCGATGGGACGGCCACTCCCGGGGATCGAGGCGGCGATCGCCAGGCGCGACGCGGAGGACAACCCGGTGCTGGCTCCAGACGGGACGCTCGAGCTGGTCGAGGATCCCGGCGAGCAGGGCGAGCTGGTGCTGCGGCCGGGATGGCCGTCGATGTTCCGCGGCTACCTCGGGGAGACGGAGCGATACGGCAGGTGCTTCGCCGGTGGGTGGTACCTGACGGGTGACCTGGTTCGACGCGATCGCGATGGCTACTTCTGGTTCATCGGGCGCGGGGACGACGTGATCAAGTCCGCCGGGCACCTGATCGGCCCGTTCGAAGTCGAAAGCGTCCTGCTCGAGCACCCGGCCGTCGCCGATGCGGGCGTGATCGGCAAGCCGGACCCGGTAGCGAAGATGGTGGTCAAGGCATTCGTCGCGCTGGCTCCCGGCGCCGAGCCGACCGACGATCTGCGCCGCGACCTGCTGGCGTTCGCACGCCGCCGGCTTGGCGCGGCGGTCGCCCCGAGGGAGATCGAGTTCGTGCAAGCGGTCCCGCACAACCGCAGCGGCAAGGTCATGCGGCGGCTGCTCAAGGCGCGCGAGCTCGGACTCGCCGAGGGCGACATCTCGACGCTGGAGCCGGCGTGACGAGCGCGGCCCCGATACAGCGCGAGCACGGGCTCGAGCTGCTGCGGCAGATGCTGCGCGTGCGCCGGTTCGAGGAGAAGTGCGTGGAGCTTTACAGCGCGGCCAAGATCCGCGGGTTCATGCACCTGTACATCGGCGAGGAGGCAGTGGCGGCCGGTGCGATGCAGGCGCTCACGCCGGAGGATGCGATCGTCGCGACCTACCGCGAGCACGGGCACGCGCTGGTGCGGGGCGTCTCGGCCGGCTCGATCATGGCCGAGATGTACGGGAAGGTGGAAGGGTGCGCGCGCGGACGGGGTGGGTCGATGCACCTGTTCGACGCGGCGACGCGGTTCTACGGCGGGAACGCGATCGTCGGCGGTGGCCTGCCGCTGGCGGTCGGGCTCGCACTCGCCGACAAGCTCCAGGGGCGGCGGCGCGTCACCGCCTGCTTCTTCGGCGATGGAGCGGTCGCCGAGGGCGAGTTTCACGAGTGCATGAACCTGGCGGCGCTGTGGAGCCTGCCGGTTCTGTTCCTGTGCGAGAACAACCGCTACGCGATGGGCACCGCGATCGAGCGCTACGAGTCGGAGACCGACCTCGCGTTGAAGGCAGCCAGCTATGAGATGACCGCGTGGTCAGCCGACGGTATGGACGTGCTCGCCGTCGAGGACGCCGTTCGCAGAGCGGCGGCCGAGGTTCGGGACGGCGGCAGGCCCTGCTTCCTCGAGCTTCGCACTTACCGCTTCCGCGCGCACTCGATGTACGACCCCGACCTGTACCGCTCCAAGGAGGAGATCGAGACCTGGCGCCAGCACGATCCGATCCCGGCGCTCAAGGCCCGGCTCGCCGCCGCCGGCCTGCTGAGCGACGCGGACGTCGAGCAGCTCGAGGAGTCGATCTCGGGTGAGATCAACGACGCGATCGCGTTCGCCGAGGCCGGCACGCTCGAGCCGGTCGACGAGCTCGAGCGGTTCGTGTACTTCGAGGGGGTCGCGCCATGAGCGTCGCGCCGGCGAAGACGATCACCTACCGGGAGGCGATGCGCGAGGCGATCCGGGAGGCGATGGTGGCCGACCCGCGCGTGTTCCTGATGGGCGAGGACGTCGGCGCCTACGGCGGCTGCTTCGGCGTCAGCAAGGGCCTGCTGGACGAGTTCGGCCCCGAGCGGATCCGCGACACGCCGCTGTCGGAGTCGGCGTTCGTCGGCGCCGGGATCGGTGCAGCGATGGGTGGGATGCGGCCGATCGTCGAGGTGATGACCGTCAATTTCTGCCTGCTCGCGCTCGACCAGATCATGAACAACGCCGCCACGATCACGCACATGTCCGGCGGGCAGTTCGCGATTCCGGTGGTGATCCGCATGACCACCGGCGCAGGAAGGCAGGTCGCCGCGCAGCACTCGCACAGCCTCGAGGGATGGCTGGCGCACATCCCCGGCCTGAAGCTGCTCGCGCCGGCGACCCTCGCGGACGCGCGCGGGATGCTCGCCCCGGCGCTCGCCGACCCGAACCCCGTCCTGATCTTCGAGCACGGCTCGCTCTACAACCTCGAGGGTGAGCTGCCCCCGGACGCCGGCGCCGTCGACATCGAGCAGGCCGCGATCAGGCGGCCGGGCGCCGACGTGACGCTGATCGCCTACGGCGGCACGGTTCCGACCGCGCTGGCCGCCGCCGACGAGCTCGCGGCCGGCGGGATCGAAGCCGAGGTGGTCGATCTGCGCGTCCTGCGCCCACTCGATGACGCCACGATCATCGCGTCCGTGGCGCGCACGCACCGCGCGGTGGTGGTCGACGAGGGCTGGAGGTCGGGCAGCCTCGCCGCCGAGGTCAGCGCCCGGATCATGGAGCAGGCGTTCTACGAGCTCGACGCGCCGGTCGCGCGGGTGTGCTCGGCCGAGGTGCCGATGCCCTACCCGCGACACCTCGAGCAGGCCGCGCTGCCGCAGCCCACTGCGGTGGTCGGCGCGGTCCGTTCATTGATCGGAGCCGCCGCCGATGAGTGACTTCGTGATGCCGTCGCTCGGGGCCGACATGGAGGCCGGCACGCTGCTCGATTGGTACGTCAAGCCCGGCGACGCCGTCAAGCGCGGGGACATCGTCGCGCTGGTCGACACGAGCAAGGCGGAGATCGAGGTCGAGATCTTCGAGGACGGCGTGATCGACGAGCTCGTGGTCCCGGTGGGCGTGCGCGTGCCCGTGGGGACGGTGCTGGCAACGCTTCGTCCGGCCGGCGCCGAGGTCCCGGCCGCAGCCGGCGCTCCGGTCCAGGCCGCAATCACCACCCGCGCCCCGGCCGCAATCACCACCGCGACGCCGACCCCGGCCGCGGTCGCGGTGGCCCAGCCGCCGGCGCCACTGCCACCGCCATCGCCACCGAGCGCCCCGCCCACCCCGTCGGCGCCTGGCACGATCCCGGCCGCGGCTGGCGCAAACCACCGACTTCGCGTCTCCCCCCTCGCCCGGCGGGTGGCCGAGCAACTCGGGGTGGATCTGTCGACGATCACGGGAAGCGGACCGAACGGTGCCATCACGCGGGCCGACGTCGAGGGCGGCCCGGCGACGGCGGTCCGAACCGCGCAGCCGACGGTTGGGCCGTCGCCGCCACCCGAACCCGTCGACCGCCATGCCGCGATGCGCACGGCGATCGGCGCCCTCATGGCCCGGTCCAAGCGTGAGATCCCGCACTACTACCTCCAGCAGGAAATCGACATGAGCCGGGCAATCGACTGGCTGCGTGAAACGAACCTCCAGCTCCCGATCACCGATCGGCTTCTGCCGTCCGCATTGCTGCTGAGCGCGGTCGGCCGCGCGGTGGTCGAGATGCCGGAGATGAACGGCTTCTGGATCGACGGGGCTTTTTCCCCCGGCAGCGGAGTCCACCTGGGTGTCGCCATCTCGCTGCGCGGCGGCGGCCTCATCGCGCCCGCGCTGCACGACGCCGACCGGATGAGCCTGGCGGAGATCATGGCGGGCGTCCGCGATCTGGTACAGCGGGCACGCGCGGGCCGGCTGCGCAGCTCGGAGATGTCGGACCCGACGCTCACCGTCACGAACCTCGGCGAGCACGGTGTCGACCTAGTCCATGGCGTGATCTACCCGCCCCAGGTCGCGCTCGTCGGCTTTGGCGCGGTGCGTGAGCGGCCGTGGGCCGCCGGCGGGATGCTCGGCGTTCGACCGACCGTCGTGGCGACACTGTCGGCGGATCACCGAGCCGGCGACGGGCACACCGGAAGCCGCTTCCTGACCGTGATTGACCGACAACTACAGAAACCGGAGACCCTATGACCACCGACCAGGATCTGCGCGCGATCGTGATCAGCGTTCTGACCGAGGTAGCGCCCGACGTCGACCCGGCCGCGATCGATCCCGATACCGAGCTTGTCGAACAGCTGGACATCGACTCGATGGACTTCCTCAACATCGTCGTCGCAATCAATGAGCGGACCGGGATCGAGATCCCCGAGCGCGACTATCCCAAGCTGTCCACCTTGAACGACGCGGTCGGCTACCTCGCGCACGCTCAGAAGCAGGCGGCAGGCGCCTAGCGGCGTTGTGGCCGGCATGTCCCCGCGGCTAGCGGTCAACCGGTCATGAGCAGGCGATCCGGCGCACACGAGCTATCGGCTGCATCGCTGCGGCGAACGCATCGTCCCAAGACGCTTGGCTTCACGACCACCGAAGAAGTGACGCCCGACGAAGGCCCCATCGGTCAGGCGCGAGCGAGTGAGGCGCTGTCGTTTGGGCTCGAGGCCCAGACGGCGGGTTACAACATCTTCGTCACCGGCCCGGTCGGCGTGGGCAAGCGCACCGCGGTCCAGGCGGGGCTGCAGAGGCACGGACGAGACCGCCCTCCCCCCGGCGACTGGGTGTACCTGCACAACTTTCGCGATCCGCGGCGGCCGATCGCCGTCGCGCTCGGCAGCGGACAGGGGGAGCGGCTGGTCGCCGACCTGCGCCAGTTTCTGGACGACGCGCGTCGTGAACTGGCGGGAGCATTCGAAAGCGAGACGTACTCGCGCCGCCAGCGGGAGCTGACCGAGCCGATCGAGAGCGAACAGGAGGCAGCGCTGGGTGAGCTTCGCGAACACGCGCAGGCGGGAGGGATCGCGTTCGAGCTCACGCCCACCGGGGTCCTGACCGTGCCGCTCCGGGGAGGCCAGCCAATGACTCCGGCCGACTTCGCGGGGCTGCCCGAGCCGGTACGCAGCCGCTATCAGCGAGCAATCGAGGAGCTGGGACCGCGGATCCAAGCGTTCCTGACGAACATGCGGAGCCGGCAGCGCGAGGCGCGCCGCCGGCTGCGGGCGCTCGAGCATGAGGTCGCCCTGTTCGCGGTGGGCCACTTGATCGACGAGCTGAAGGAGCGCTACGCCGATTCGGACAAGCTGACCGCGTGGCTGACATCGGTTCAAGAGGACGTGATCGAGAACCTCGCACGGTTCCAGCCGCAGGGCGGTCCGGGCGAGGCGGAGCCAGCCTCACCACTCTCTGAGGCCATCGCCGGAGGCCCTGAGCAGGCGCTGGCCCGCTATGCCGTGAATGTGTTCGTGTCCCACGAGGCCGACGGCCACGCGCCGGTCGTTGCCGAGACGAATCCGACCTACTCGAACCTGTTCGGGCGGATCGAGCACCAGGGGGTGCTCGGCGGCGGGTTCGTGACCGATCACCGAATGCTCCGTCCGGGCGCCGTTCATCGGGCCAACGGCGGCTACCTGGTCCTGCCCGCCGCGGAGGTGCTCGGGCAGCCGCTGGTGTGGCTGAAGCTGAAGGAGGTCCTGCGCTCGGGCCAGATCCGGCTCGAGAACCTGGCCGAGCAGTACGCCCTGTTCCCGACGGCGACGCTCGCGCCGGAGCCGATCCCACTCGACCTCAAGGTCGTGCTGGTGGGATCCCCGGCGCTGTACGAGCTCGCGTACAGACTCGACGAGGACGTGCGCAAGCTGTTTCGGGTCAAGGCGGAGTTCGACTGGCGCGTCGATTGGGACGAGGAGGGCGTGCGCGGCTACGCCTCGTTCCTGAGCTCCCAGGTGCTCGAGGGGGGGCTGCGTCACTTCGACGCCGCGGCGGTGGCGCGCGTGATCGAACACGGCGGCCGTCTCGCCGAGAGCCAGCAGTGGCTCTCGACGCGATTCGTCGAGATCGCCGGGCTCGCCGCCGAGGCCAGCCACTGGGCTTCTGCGGACGGTAGCGAGCGCGTGCGCGCCAAGCATGTCGAGCGGGCAATCGAGCAGAAGATCAAGCGGTCCGATCTGATCGAGCGCCGTCTGCTGGACATGGTCGCCGAGGGCACGTTGATGCTCGACTTCGACGGCGAGCGCGTCGGCCAGGTCAACGGGCTGGCGGTCCTCGACCTGGGTGACTACTCGTTCGGCCGGCCCGTGCGGATCACGGCCAGCGCCGGCCCGGGTCGCGGCGCGCTGGTGTCGATCGAACGCGAGGCCGAGCTGAGCGGCCATATCCACGACAAGGGGTTCCTGATCCTGAGCGGCTATCTGCGCGGCCGGTACGGGGGAGAGCGCCGGATCGCCCTGGCCGCAACCGTCACCTTCGAGCAGTCATACGAGCAGATCGACGGCGATTCCGCCGCCAGCGCCGAGCTTTACGCGCTCCTGTCCGAGCTCGCGGGTGTCCCGCTCCGGCAGGACATTGCGGTGACCGGCTCGGTCAATCAGCACGGCGAGCTGCAGGCGATCGGTGGCGTCAACGAGAAGATCGAAGGCTTCCATCGCACGTGCTCGCTCGGCGAGCTCACCGGAGGTCAGGGCGTCATCATCCCCGAGGCGAACGTGCGCCATCTGATGCTCTCCCGGGAGGTCGTGGACGCCGTACGGGCGAGGCGGTTCCATGTCTGGAGCGCCCGCACCGTGGACGACGGGATCGAGTTGCTCACCGGCCTCACGGCCGGACGGCGGGGTCCGGACGGCCTCTTCCCGGCGGGCACCCTGCATGCGCGTGTGGAGAAGCGCCTCGAGCGATGGGCTCGCATGGCGGAGGAGCAGAGCAGCGTCGAGAGCTCGGACGGCCGGACCGGGGATCCGGTCCCCACCCCCTGAGCTCGGAGCGTCCGTGGCTCCTACTGACCGGCGCCTGTGGTTTGCGCCGATGCCGGGTGCGTACAACCGGGCTAGCGTCGTTGTTGGGCAACTCAGGAAAGGAGATGTGCGATGACGACTGAGGATCGCTCAACAGCCCCGACGACCACCCGAGCCGCGGCGATCGTCGAGTTCCTCCAAGGCGAGGGCATCGATTACGAGCTGATCGAGCACGAGCCCACCATGAGCGCCGCGGCCGAGGCCCGCACCGTGCACCAATCGCCGGACCAGGTCGCCAAGACGATTGTTCTCCATGACCGCAGCGCGTACGTGGTCGCGGCGATTCCCGCCTCCGAGCGGCTCGACATCCGCAAGCTCCGCGAATTGCTCGGCGCCACGCGTCGGCTGCGCCTAGCGGACGAGGATGAGATCGCGAGCGAATTTCCGACCTTCGAGGTGGGGGCGTTGCCGCCCTTCGGGCCCATGGTGCCGGCGGCCGAGGTGATCGACAGCACACTGCTCGAGCAGCCGCGGATCCTATGTCCCGCGGGCGACCACCGGCACTCGGTGCTGGTCGATCCCCGGGACGTCGTGCGGATCACCGGCGCGAGCACCGCTTACATCTGCCAGGACCCGTAGTTAGACGCGCGCGCGAGCGGGTCAGGCCAGGCCTCGGTCGACTGCGGGAAAGCCGCAGCGAGCGATACAGGCAAACCCACCGCGGGGAGGCGGGCTCGCCCCGATGGCCCGGGCCGAGCGCGATGGAAGACTCCAGCGCAGCCGAACTACCGAGGAGAGAGTGATGACCGCCGAGATCCTGACATCGATACGTGAACTCGACAGCCGCGTGACCGACGGCATCCAGGTGCGGCTTCTGTGGTGCCAGCACGAGGGAACGCTGTGGGTGGCGGTGCTCAACACCCGAAACGGTGACGCCTTTTGCGTCCAGGTGCACGATGGGGAGCGGCCGCTCGACGTGTTCCATCATCCGTACGCATACGCCGCGCATCACGGCGTCGAGACCTTCACGCTCGTTCCCGACTCGGAAGTGTCGATGGCCGCGTAGGCGAGGTGGCCGGCGTCGCCGCCAGCCCTCGCCGGGTCCGCGTCCAGCGCCGATCGGGTAATTGATGCCGAACTCGGTGCTCAACTTCCTGGTTGACAAGCCGCTGGCGATTCTCGGCATCGTCGTCGGCGCAGTGATCCTCGGCAAGGTCGCGCGCCGGATCGTGAAGACAAAACCGGATCGAGGTCCCGCCGCCAACACCCTGGAACGCGTCCGAGCCCGCGGGCACCGCGCGTGGCTGAGCCGTCCGCCATCGGCTGCTGAGCCGTCCGCCATCCGCCCATTGTCTACTGCCCGGACCGGCTGGACGAGTGGGCCCGGGCAGCTGGGCAACCTCTGGCTACCTCGAAGTCGAAGTGGTCATCCCTGACGTGAGGGGCCGTGGCGGCGAGCGCGTCGTTTCGGTCCGGGAGTGATGATCACGCCGTCGGCCGGATACAAGATCGACTCGTGCGTTTCATCCCAGCGGACCCGGTAGTGCTCGTGCCCTTCGCGGCCGAGCACCTCGACGATCTGTCCGCGTCGACCCGCCTCGCCGTGAATCCCGCGGGTCTCGATCCAGTCACCGTCGTGTGCATCGCTCATTGTGTGCTCAGTGGCCATGAGAGATCACCTCCTCTGCCCATCAAACCCGACCGTGGCATCGTTGGCATCGGGGCGATGCCGGGACCGGGCTGCGGGGATGTACTGAGTCGGCGAGGTCGCTGAGCCGGTGGCGCTCCAGAGATTTCACGATCCGAACGCCTACGCCGCGGGGTCAACGAGGCCAGCGCGCAAGGTCAACGGCGGGGCGGCGACGTTCGATCTTGACGACGGGTCTCGGCGCCCGCGTGGCGTTCCACACGTCCGCCCGCTGAGCCGAAGGCCTCGAGCGCTCGCCGCGTCGCACGATAGCCCTGCCGAATCAGCTGCGGCCATCTGCGACGGTCGATGAACAGGTCATAGAAGGAGACGCCTCGCAACAGGGTGTAATCGATCGGATCGATCAGAGTGAGCCGCTCACCGAGCTGGCGCCGGCTGCGACGGGCGAGCTCCAGGTGGTAGCCCTGCTGAAGCTGGCGGCTCGCTCGCAGTACGGCAAGCCGGTGGGTTTGCCAACCTGTCATGTCCTCGGCCTCGAAGCGCCTGGGCAGCATGAAGTTGATGCCGAACGCGTGGTCGATGCTCGGGTCGGCGATCACGGGCTCGGCCGGGAAGAGATCGATGATGCCGCCGTCCACATAGAGGTGACCGTGGACGGCGACTGACTCGATGAACAGTGGCAGCGCGATCCCGATCCGCACCAACCGGCCGACCGTGACCTCGGGCGTGCGAGCGGTGCCGAAGTACTCGACCTCGCCGAGATCCATGTTGTAGACGATCGTCGAGAGTGGGATCTGAAGCTCGGCCGCGCGCCGCGACCATGTCTGCTTGTCGAACAACCGCTCGATCGCCTCGCCCTTCGCCAGGCCCGTGAAATCACGAAGCGCTGAGAACAGGAAGCGTGGCAGCCGGGCCCACTGGATGTCCAGATAGGCCTCTGGTCGCCAGGACAGCGAGAAGTCGGCCATCTCCTGTGCGGTCAGACCAGCCGCCCACATGGCGCCCCAGATCACCGACCCTGAGCAGCACGAGATCAGAGCGGGGCGAATCCCGGCCTCCTCGAACGCGCGCGCCGCTCCGATCAGCGCGACACACCCGCCGCTGCCGCCGCTGGTGATGACCGCGACGCGCTTGCCCTCGAGCGCCTCGATCCTGTGTCGGCGAGGTCGTGAAAAGACTTCGCCGTCGACCGACTGAGGACGGTCGAGCGGGAGCGGCAGCGTCGCCCGTCTGGCCTGGCGGAGAAAATCGATGTCGGAGCTCACCGCCGCCAGCCGGCGCAGCTCGTTGACGCGCTCCAGCGTGCGCTTGAGCGTGTAAGGGTCGAGCACGTCGAGCATCGTCCCGTCAATCCGCCAACGAGCAACAGCGATCTGACTCACGCATTGCCGGGCTGGCCGGTCGGCGCCGGTTCAGTAGTAGTTTCGAGATCTTCGCCTTGATCAGCGTCGAGATGCGGCCCATCGGTCCCGGCATTGATTCCTCCTAAGGAGCGTCAGGCCGACGCTAGTCC
>Ga0335078_10013120_pt1 | contig 12277 bp, 13 predicted proteins | sample Lox_Sample_32_FD_206711 | JGI IMG/M metagenome (GOLD analysis project Ga0335078, IMG submission 206711) | Soil microbial communities from Loxahatchee National Wildlife Refuge, Florida, United States - Lox_Sample_3.2 | ecosystem: Environmental > Terrestrial > Soil > Wetlands | place: USA... | reverse complement strand
GCAGCAGGATGAGGGGCATCCCCTGCCCCGCCTGGACGTAGTGGATGTCGATGCCGTTCGCGCGGATGAAGCCGCCGCTGTTCGCCGTCACTGTGGACCTCCTGGCCTGCTGCGGGAACGTGTACGGCAAACGTAGGAGCTACAGGCTGTGCGGCTCATCGGGTATTCACCCGATGTTCCTGCCGTCGCTACGGATTCGGCTCGGCCATCAGCGCGTGCTTCATCGCGAACAGGCTGAGCTGGGCGCGGTTGGACACCCCGGTCTTGGCGTAGATGTGCTCGATGTGGCTGCTGGCCGTCTTGGGCGAGATCACCAGCTGCCCGGCGATGGATTTGGCGGTCAAGCCGCGCACGAGCAGCCGCACGATCTCGACTTCGCGTGCGGTCAGGCCGGCCGGCCATTCGCGCCTGCGCCGCACCCGGTGCCCGGCCGCGCGCAGCACGGCGTCCACCGCGGCGCCGTCCAGCCGCCCGGAGCCGACCCCTGCACGCAGCTCGGCGGCGGCGTCCGCAGCCGACCGCGGCAGCCGGTGCGGGCGAGCCTCCGTGAGCGCGTGGTAGCTGTCGGCCGCGGCCAGAATGCGGCCAGCCGTACTGATTGCGTCGCCCGACAGGCCGCCCGGATAGCCGGAGCCGTCCAGACGCTCGTGGTGCTGCCCGGCGATGGCGCCGAGCGGCGCCAGGCCGGCAGAGAACGACAGCATCCGCTCGGTCAGGTACGGGTGCAGCCGGACACGCTCAAGCTCGGGCCGCGTCAAGCTGGCGGGCTTGTCCCAGACCGCGTTCGACACCCCCAGACGGCCGATGTCGTGGACCAGCGCGGCCCGGCGCAGGCTCAACACGTCAGCCTGCGGCAACCCACCGGACCGTCCCGCGTCCGCGGCCAGCTCGGCAACCCCCCGCGCGTGGCCCATCAGCCAGGGCGACTTGAGCTCGGCGAACTCACCGATCGCCGAAAGCGCGTCATCCAGCTCGATACCGCTGACGACGGCTGCCAGTGACGGCTCGGAGTCAATCACCAGATCCCAGCTGGCCGCCGTGTCGAGGTCGCCGAAGATCAGCGGCGCCCGCCGGCAGAACACGTCGACCAGGTCCGGATCGAACTGCGTGCCGCTGCGCTCGCGGGCGACGGCAACCGCCGCATCGATGCCGCCGGTACGCCGGAACACCTCCACCACATCGGCGAGGTTGACCAGCCGCGAACTCATCGCGATCTGGTCGCCGCGAAGGCCGTAGGCTCCCTTTCCGTCCCAGCGCTCGTAGCTCTGCCTGAGGCTGGCCCGCACCTGCTCACCCAGACCAAGCTTTGCGGCCAGCTGGTCCGTAGCCAGGTAGTGGTTCTCCGCCAGCGCAGCCAGCGCGCGCCGCCCGTCGCCGGCGAACTGCACACCGGTGAGCACCCGCTGCCGCAACGGCAGGCCCGCACCCCCGACATGCTTGACCAGGAACGCGGCCGTCGGCCCTGCTTTGCCGAAGTCATAGCCGTAGTGCGTGTCCCGCTTGACGGCCAGATCGTCTCCGAGCCACTTAGCCTGCTCATACGCGTCAGTGTGGCAGCCCACCCACGCGAGCAGGCCCGAGTAGTACACGACGCCTCGCTCAGCATCGTCTATGGCCACGCCCTCAGCCAGCCGCAGGGCGATCAGGCACGCCCGGATCATGTGCTCCATCGGCTGCCCCAGACCCAGGTCAGTCCCGAGCGACAACAAAGCGACAAGCTCAGCGCGGCGAACCCTCGCGCCAGCCTCCGGCCCTGCCGAACCAACCTCCCCCACCGACGCAGACTAACACCGGACGTCGCCTCGCAGCCCGGGCCATCCAGGAGCACAGAACCGGATTACCTGCGGGCAGGAATTCATGCAGAAGACACAGCCATCAGCGTCCCCGAATCGGCATGCGTGAATTACGGCCGAGCTCGGCTCCCTGCCGCGTACCTGAATCGCGCCGTCACCGCATCCCGCGGCGGGTCGCGCCGTCGAGCAGTTCGCGGGCTATCTCGAGATGGCCCGAATGCGCTGCGGTCTCCTCGATGACATGCAAGATCACCCCGTGGACGCTGGTGATCTCGGTACCAGGGTGGCGGTGCAGAGCGCGCGGCGCATCCGACAGGCTGAACCCGGCCAGTATCTCGTCGGACTGATCGCACACCTCGCGGTAGAAGGCGAGCACTTCCGACGACGGAGCGTCGCTGAAGAAGACAACCGTCTCCGGATCATACGGCGGGTCCTCGTCGTCGCCTGGCAGCTCGACGAGCTTATCCGCGACCACCGCGTGAAACCAGTGCCACTCGGCGCCGCCCAGATGCTCCACCATGCCCGCGATGTTCCAGCCCGACGGTACGACGGGCTTATGCCAGGCATCCTCGTCCAGGCCGGCGACGATCGATCGTACCGCAGAGCGCTGGTATTGCAGGCAGGCAAGCACCTCGCGCCGGATGTCGTTGTCGGTCATGATCTCCTCCTCGCTCTTGTGCCCTTGTCCGAGTTGGGACATGCGAGCAGCGGCTATCTCATCGCCCGGCGACCGGGCCGGCGGCGCCGGTGACGTAGCAGCAGACCTGACCACGTTCGTCACCTGCACCATTCTTTGATCGGGCAGGTACCCCGATGAGTGCCTTACCCCGGCGAAACCCGCCAGAAGGCCAGGCTGGAGATGCCGGCACGCGCTACGCTCGCGCAGGCAGCGCGGCATCCCGGAAAATAGCACCTTGCGTGCCACGCGACGTAACCAGACCTGGCCAGACAGAGGCACACTGCCGCCGTTCTGTTAGGTCGTGATCGGCGTCGGCAGGATCGCGCACGTGGTACAGATCAGGTCGTTCTGGAACGTCCTGCATCTCACAGCGGCAAGAAGCTCTATGCAAGCCCGGCGGCGGCCTGCCGGTCCCGATAGAGTTAGATTGTAGGAAAATCGGAATCGGGAGAAATTGGCTGCCATGGGCGTGCCCGCCTAGATCGAGCCGGAGCCCCTCGTCAGCGCCCGGGTGAAAGTACGGCCCAAGGCGCAGCGCCGTCCATGGCGACAGGACGATCACGGTACGCGGCTACGTGTCCATCCCGACCGATCAGGCCTGGTTCTTCACCCCGCAGTGGCTGGCCGGGGAACGCGAGGCGGATGAGGAGATCGCGGCCGGGCGGGGAACGGCGCACGAGTCGGCCGACGACATGTTCGCGCACCTGGACTCGCTGGCCGCGGACGCCTGATGCCGACGTCCGAGACGCTGCCGCGTTTCGAGAAGGACTGGAAGGGCCTCACGCCGCAGCAGCGGGGTATCTTCCGCAAGGTGGTCAAGGACGCCTTCGTGCCGGACCTGATGGCCGCGGACCGGCCGTTCCGGCCGGGTTTGCGCGTCAGAGGCGTGAAAGCCCACCCGAACGTGTTCGAGATGACCTGGGACAATGATGGCCGCGCCACCTTCAGCTACGGAGCCGGGCGCGTGCCGGGCCAGCCGTACGTGATCTGGCGGCGCATCGGAACTCACGACATCTTCACTCCGCCGCCGGCCCGTAACGCGCTGGCGATGCTAGCCCAGCCGCCGGCCTGAACAGTCATCAGGCATAACTGAGTGTTCTGGGTGCAACGCGCAGCTTGCTCACCCTGTCCGCCATTCATGCTGAATCGTTCGTTCGGTTCGTTCACGCCCCGCAATGACGATCGCGCCGCGTGACCTTTGCCGGTTGCGGCCGCCGCACGAGATCCGCCGGAACGCTCATGGCTCGCGCGCGACGGCGCTGCCGGACGGCCCGCCGGGTTTCCTGGGGCCGTCCGGCGTTTTTGGTTCAGCTGTTTGCTGCCGGGTGGCTGGTGGAGCCTGGCAGCCGAGGAGGTGCAGCGCTTGGAGTGCGCCCAGGCTGGTGGTGGGCTTGTTGCCGATGTCGCCGACCCGCTTACCCCAGCCCCGGCTCGCCGACCTGCCCACGCTCATCAGCCAGGTCCGTCAAGCCGGGCTGCCGGTCGAACTGCACATCGGCGGGCAGCCCCGCGACCTGCCCGCCGGGATCGAGTTGTCCGCCTTCCGGATCGTGCAGGAAGCGCTGACCAACGCTCTCAAGCACGCCGACCCGGCGCGCGCCCAGGTTAGCGTCCGCTACCGCACCGACACCCTCGAGCTGGAAATCACCGACGGCGGGCATGGCCTGGCCGGGATGCGTGAGCGGGTCGTGCTGCTGCCGGTCCGATGACCGCCTTATGCTGGCCGACGACCAGGCACTCGCCCGGATGGGGCTGCGGAAGATCTTGGAGAACGAGCCCGAAATGACTGTTGTCGGCGAAGCCGCCAACGGCGCCGCCGCGGTCGCCGCCGCGGCGCGGTTGCGGCCCGACGTGGTGGTGATGGATATCCGGATGCCCGTGCTCGACGGGATCGAAACCGGCCTCATCACCCCAGGGCTGGCCGCCTACGACGACCAGCCCGGCAGCTGACCCCAACCACTCCGATCCGGCTGATCTGCGTACCTTCACACAAACGACTGGTGCCGCTGTCATCCGCGCCGAGTCGGCGATCGGTCGCCCTGCTTCGAAATGGCTGTCACGTTCTGCAGGCGGGGTGCGGCGGCGGTGGCGTCTGGCTGGCTGGCCGCCGGACGACGCGGGGCATTCATGTTCGGCTAATCGCGGTCGGGTAGCAACGCGACTTGCCAGTCGTCTCGGTATGCCACCATTGATTTGGACGGATTCTTGCGCCGGATGACACGGAAGGTGCGGCCACTGGCTCGAGCCTCAGCCGCCACGCGCAGGCCATAGGCACGCCATCCACGTTCGGTGAACCAGAAACGCACACGGGGGTCGGACAGCGCTACTGCAGGCAAGTCGCCCCATGCCCCAACCGCAACGCTGGCGTTGAACGCACCCATCAGCCGACCTGGGCTCATCAGGTCGAGCTCCATGGCGCCGGACTCCTCCGACCAGACCCACTCGCTGGACTCTCCGATTACGCGGTAGATCAACTAATCTCTCCGGCCGTCGTCCGAGATCTGCCCGGCGCGATATCTATCGCTCACCCTACGTGGCCCAACGTCGCGATGTTATTAGACCCTTCCCGTCGGGAGCCGACGCCGGGTCGCTCAGCAACACGCGCAGCGGATACTGGGGCGCTACGCGGAGTCCCCGGGCTTGGGCGGCCCGCTGATGGACGATCCCCGAAGCTCAGCGAGATCTTCAGGCGACGCCTCACGGAGCGTGGGCCAGCCAAAACCGTTGGCGCCGCAGACGAACTCCCGCTCCTCGCCGTCCTTCAGGGACATCCGCATTTCCGTGGACCTGCGCAGATAGACCAACCGCATACGCAGGCGGTGTTCCCCTGGATCCACGTTGAAGACCCGCACCTGCTCGTTCCCGATCTTGCCCGCGGGGTGGCCGTCGAGAAGCACCGTGAAGTTCCAATGCAGCCCGAATAGGCGAGCAAGCAAGCCGACAGGGAGCACAGTCGCGAGCGACACCGACCAGTCTCGCTTCGGCCTCGAGACCCTGATTACTGACATAACGCACGTTCCTTGTCGTACGGGAGGGCGCTGGCCTCCATGGAGCCCTCACTGCAGAAGGAAACGCAGCCCAATGGTACACCGATCGAAATCGCTCCCGAATGTCTCGTCCGCAGCGCAACTGCGGGCCCGGGACCGCAGCGGCCGGTCGCCGTTGACACGCCGGGGGTGCCGTGCGTAGGGCTTCCGCCCGGAGGGCGCGGCGAAAAGCTGCCGCCCCGCAACGGCGAGACCCCAGGTCGAACCCCGGCCGCTTACGTCGGGTTACCCTGGCCGTTCTTCGCTCCCACTGCTCGCGCCCGCCTTCGCCGTTCACGGCCTGGGCCGCCGGGACCGGTCCAGGAACACGACCGCATCCGCGGCCCGAAGCCGGACCTCGACGGTGTGACCGGGCCGGCTTGCTCGGCGCACTGGATCTCGCGGTAGACCGACGTGATGAGGAGCGCCGAGCCGGGTGGCGATCTCGGTCGGGCTGAGCTCCGGCTCCGGATCCCCGAGCAGCAGCGCGAGGATCTCGCCCTGCTGCTGCGAGCCTGCCGATTCTGGGACCAGACAGGGAGTCGGCGGAGGCAGACTCCGAACGACACAGGGGCGACACTCCGCGACGATCAGTGCAGGTAAACGCCCCGCAAGGCGACGGCCCGCGGCGGTCGAAAAGCGTCTGAAAAAGCACAAGGCGACAATTCGATCAGTTCGATTCTGTCCCTGACCAGCAGATCGGAAGCCTTATCCGGCTCACCGCTCCTGCGGTGCTCGGCACGGGCGCGCCGCGTGGCTGGCCTCTTCAGATGAATCCTGCGCGGGGGAACTTCTCCCTGTTGGACGGGGAAGCTTCTGTCATACGCTGCACCCACCGGATACGAGGAGTCTGACGTGGCAGAACTGCGACTGGAAGGCGCCGAACTCGTGCTTCACCTATCGGGTGCGGAGAAGGCCGAGGCAGTTCGCGGCGACCTTCGTGTGCCGCTTTCGGCGCTTCGCGGCGTCGAGGTGCTCGACGACGCCCACGGCTGGACCGGGATCGGGGTCGGGTTCAAGGTCGGGATGCGTGTCCCCGGCGTCGCCACCGTGGCCACTGTCCGCGGCCATGGCGAGAAGGTGTTCGTCGCGGTCCATCGCGACACCCCCCGGGGCGTGAGGGTGCGCCTGGAGGGCGCCCCGTGGGATGAGTGGATCGTCGGCTGCGCAGATCCCGAAGCCGTCGCCGCCACTCTGGCGTCAGCAAGCTGAGCCGTCGCGGTAAGAGCGGCGGAATCTCGGCGCTATGCGTAGCGCAGCGCGTGGCCGGGCCGGAGGTGGACTGCGCGCCTGATCGGCACCAGGGTGATCAGGAGCGCGAGCAGGATGGTGCCGGCTAGGGCGAGCGCGAGGTTCCAGGGCGGGAAGGCGAGGGTGAGGTTGTTGGTGTTGGCGACCTTCTTGACCATCCAGACGAGGAACAGGTCGAGCAGGTAGCCGGCCGGGATCCCGGTCAGCCAGCCCGCGGCGGCCAGGGTGATGGTCTCGGCGGCGAAGATGCGGCGGATGTCGCGGGCGCGGGCGCCGATCGAGCGCAGGATGCCGATCTCGCGGGTGCGTTCCAGGACGCTCATGGTGAGGGCGTTGGCCAGGCCGGCCATGCTGATCGCGACGACAAGCAGGCCGGCCACGGCGAGGGTGGTGGTCAGCGTGCGGTAGCTGGCGATCTCGGCGGCGAGCTTGACGTAGACGATTTCGCTGGTGACGTCGTAGCCGTGGCTGGTGAGCGTGTCTTCGATGCGGGTGGTGGTGGCGTCGATGAACGTGTGGTCGTGTGAGGTGGCCTGGACCCAGAAGTCGCTGGCGTCGGCGGGCATGCCGGTCAGGACCGCGTGCATCGTGGTCAGCGGCACGAACAGCGCGGTGCCGTTTTCCTGCTGTTGCGGCGAGATGCCGATCACGCGGAAGCTGGCCGGGCCGGATTCGGTCTGGACGGTGATGGTGTCGCCGAGCCGGGTTCCGGTGGTGCTGGCGATCGCTTGCTCGATGACGGCGACGTGGGCCCGGGTCTGCTCCTCGGCGGGGGTGTACCAGCGTCCGGCGGTGATCCGGTAGCGGAACATCGTCGCCTGCTGCACGGCCCAGATCCTGGCGTCCTGGCCGTCGAGGGTGATGTCGGTGGCGAAGTGCGGCTCCACGGCCGCCACGCCCGGGGTGGCGCGGATCAGGGCTTCGGCGCGGGCGTCGAGCGAGCGGCCGCTCACCGGGACGATGTTGACGTCCTCGCCGTGGTCCCCCCACGAGGCGCGGCTGGCGTTGGCGGCCGCGGTGATCATGCCGAGCGCCGCGAGCATGGTGCCGACGGCCAGCGCGATGACCAGCGCGGTGGACAGGCTGCGCCGCCGGCGCCGGCCGACATTCCGCAGCCCGATCTGCGCCGGGCGGGGCAGGAAGCGGATCCGGGCCAGCAGCCGGTCGCTGGCGTCCTGGCCGCCGACCGCCGAACCGGTCGCTTCCAGCGCGTCCCGCACCGGCACCCGGACGGCGCGCCGGATCGCCGGCAGCGCCGCTAGCGGCGGCGCGAGCAGCCCCACAAGCGCGCTGGCGAGCACGATGGGCCAGTCGATGCCGAAGCCGACGCTGGCCGCGAACAACGTCGAGCCGAGGTAGCGGGTCAAGACGTAGGCGAGCAGGATTCCCAGGACGATCCCGGCCATGGTGCCCAGCCCGCCGAGCAGTGCCGCGGTCTTCAGGTAGACCGCGGCGATCTGCCGGCGGCGTCCGCCGACCGCCTTCATGATGCCGATCTCAGGGGTCTGCTCGGCGACCAGCGTCGTCATCGTGTTCGCGATCAGCACCAGCGCCGACAGCAGCGCGAGCAGGGTGATGATGTAGAAGAACTCGGAGAAGTCCTGGAACCTGGACTTGCCGGGCCAGTCGCCCGCGGCCCGTACCTGCGGCAGGTCGCTGAACCCGGTGAAGCCGGGCACGGTGGCCAGCGTGCGGCGGATCGCTGTGATCGTCGCGTTGACCGCGGCCGGGCGGGTATCGGCGAGCGTGAAGAACAGCTGGTCGTAGCCCGGGGTCCGGCTCAGCGACGCCACGGTCGCCGGCGTGGCGTACAGCACGATCACGCTGTCGGAGGTGACGGCCTGGCCGCCGCCGAGGTTGCGGCCCTCGCCGCTGACCTGCAGTGAGCGCACCGCCCCGTCCGCGGCGATGATCCGCACGGTCTGCCCGGCCCGCACGTCGAGCAGTCCCTGCCTGGCGTTCTGCGCCTCGGTCAGGACCGCGCCCGTTCCCGGCGCGGCACCGGAGGCGACATGCACGACGTTCACGGCCTGGCCGGTGAAGTCCGGTATCCCGAGGACCTGGGCGTACGCGCGGCGGGCGCCGACGTACACCCGGCCGCCGAAGGAGGACCGCGGCTGGACCGCACGGACGTCCGGCACCGCGGCCAGCGCGGCCAGCTGGGCCCGGTCCAGGACGATCGGGCGGGTCGAGATGGTCAGGTCGGGCAGCCGGTCGGCGGTGACCTCGGCGCTCATCGCGCGGTTCATCAGGGCCGGCGTCGCGAACAGGCCGATGCCCGCGACGGCCAGCGCCAGCGTCGCGACCGCGAAGAAGGTGCGGGACCTGCGCCGGCTCAGGTCGGTGACCGACTTGCGCAGCAGTGAGGTAACCATCTCGGCCTCCTCACGCCGCGACGATGATGCCGTCGCGGATCGAGACGATCCGGTTCGCGCGCTTGGCAAGCTCGAGATCGTGCGTGACGTACAGGACCGTCTTGCCCTCCCCGTTCAGCCGCTTGAACAGGTCGAACATCTCCGCCGCGGTGACGGTGTCGAGGTTGCCCGTCGGCTCGTCGCCGACGATCAGCTGCGGATCGGCGGCCAGCGCCCGCGCGATCGCGACCCGCTGCTGCTGACCGCCGGACAGCTCGGCCGGCAGATGACCGGCCTTGTCGCCCAGACCCACCAGGGCCAGGTTGCGCCGGGCATGCTCGAACCGTTCCCGCTTCGAGCCGCGGCGCGCGAAGTCCAGCGGGAGCACCGCGTTCTCCAGCGCCGTCAGCGTCGGCAGCAGCTGGAAGAACTGAAATACCACGCCCACGTGCCCGCCCCGCCAGATCGCCAGCTCTTCCTCGCTCATCGTGTCGATCCGCCGGCCGCCGACCGTCACCGTTCCCGCGGTCGGCCGGTCGATCCCGGTGACCAGGTTCAGGATCGTCGTCTTGCCGCTGCCCGACGGGCCCACGACGGCGACCAGTTCGCCGGCCGCGATCTCCAGATCGACCCCGCGCAGCGCCGGATAATCCAGCCGCCCCATCCGGTAGGTCTTCCGGACTCCCGCCAGGTTGATGAACGGCTCAGAAACCCTTCCCGGCCGGGCCGCCCGCTCGACCACACCCTCGACGCCCATATCGCACCTTCTTCTGCGTCATCGCTGGCCAGATGATCCAGTCGTTCCGCACGTCCGGGACAGGCGGCCAGCCGCTCCGGGTGAACCCGTATGCCGGCCAGTCGCCCGCGTTGTGGTACTCCGAGAAGGCCCAGCTGACCGGCACGTGCGGGTCAGTGTGATGGGAAGTGTCAGGAAGCATCACCACCGCCTCCTCCGACTGGGAGCGCCGGACTCGCCTGACGGGTCACCATGCCCCTTCTCGCAGGCTCCAGCGCTCGGCCGCCGCGCGCCAGTGACATAGGTCCGCCCGCCGCCAGGCGAGAGGCCCTTTTACGGCCGGGCTGGACAGGGTCTTTAGTCACTAGCCGCCCGGAGGAGCCGCTGGCGGGTCCGCCCCGGATCTGCACACCGGATCGTCGGCGCGCGACTGGCGGTGGTGCGGGCGCCGCAGCTGGGGCTGCGACGCCCGCATTCCAGGAGACGTTGCCGTCCCTATTTCATGCCCTGGGCAGCCTGGCTGATCACTTCGGCCACGACGGCAGGACGCGAGATGAACACGGCGTGGCTGCCGGGGGTCTCGGTGACGGTCGCCTTGGCTCGCTCGGACATGGCGCGCTGGGCGGCAGGCGGGATCATGCGGTCGTCCGTGGCGACCAGGTACCAGGACGGCTTGCTGCGCCAGGCGGGCTCGGTGACCGCACCGCCTAGCGCGTCCACGCCCGCCGGAACCTGGGAGTCGGCCATGAACGCGGCCAGCTTCTCCGGCACATCGGCGGCGAAGGCCGCGGCGAACTTGTCCCGGTCAAGGAACACCAGCCCGTCGACCGGCGGCAGGATCGGCGGTACCGGCGCACCGGGCGGCGGGTCGGCGATCATCGAGCTGACCGACTCCCCCGTGTCGGGCGCGAACGCGTTGATGTAGACGAGCGCGGCGACATTGGGGTGGTTGCCGGCCTCGGTGATGACGACCCCGCCGTAGGAATGGCCGACAAGCACGGCCGGGCCGTCGAGGCTGTCGAGAACCTGGCGGGTGGCGGCGACGTCGCCGCCGAGGGAGAGGGTGGGGTTCTGCACGACGGCAACCCGGTAGCCGTCTGCGGTGAGGTGATCGTAGACGCCATGCCAGCCCGATCCGTCCACGAAGTTGCCGTGCACGAGCACGATGTTCTTGATTGCCATTCCTCGCTCCTGACGTTGCGGGGCAGGCCCTGACGCCGGTCCCCGATGCACCCCAAGTCAACAAGCGGGGAATCGGCGGCACCATGCGGAACAGCACGCAGAGTTACCTGCGCAACGACCGCGCTAGGAGGACCGGATCAGGGTGCCGGGAGCCATGACGTCAGCCTCGCCGTCAGTGCCTCACGTTCGGCCGGGGATTCCTCCTCCTCGAGCCGCGTGCGGGCGAACAGGCGGACCAGGTCGTGGAACCGGTATCGTCCCGCGGCGCCGTCCAGCAGCAGGCCGAGGTCGACGAGCTCGTCCAGGGCATCCCAGGCGGCCTCCACGGGCACCTCGCCGGCGACCGCGGCGAGGGCCGCATCGTAGTCGCGGCCAGGCACGACGGCCAGCCGCCGGAATATCCGCCTGGCGGCGTCTGCGAGCTGCTCGTACGACATCAAGAACGCGGTTGCGATCTTCAGGTCACCGGCCTTGAACTGGTCCAGGCGGTGCTCCTCGTCCGCCAGCCGGGCCGCGAGCTCGGCGGCCTCCCAGCCGGGCCGGCTGGCCAGCCGGTTCCCGATGATCCGCAGCGCCAGCGGCATGCCCTCGCACAGCCCGGCGAGCTTGCCGAGTGCCGATTCGTCGTCGCCGACGGCACGCCGGCCAAGGATCCCGGTCAGCAGCTCGGTGGCCTCGGGCAGCGACAAGGGCCCGAGGCCGAGCCGGCGTACGCCCTCCAGGCCGGCCAGCAGCCGCTTGGCGGTGATCAGCGCCCGGCTTGTGCCGTCTCCAGGCAGCAGCGGGCGCACCTGCTCCTCCGACCCGGCATTGTCGAGGACGACCAGCGCATGCCTGTCCCGCAGCAGCGACCGGTACACCGAAGCACGCCCGGGGACATCCTCCGGGATCTGCTCATCCGCGACGCCGAGCGCGCGAAGCAGCATCCGCAGCGCGTCGGCCGCGGTCGCAGGCTGCGGCGACATGCCGAACAGGTCAAGGAAGAACACCCCGCCGGGGAAGTCCGGCCGCAGGGCGTGGGCGGCCCGGATGGCGAGCGCGGTCTTTCCCATGCCCCCCGAGCCGGTGATGAGCCCCACCACGCCGGCGCCTGGCGCCCTAACCAGCTCGCTTATCCAGGCCAGTTCCGCGGCGCGGCCGGTGAAGTCGTCAACCAGCCGGGGCAGGTCACACAGGCCGGCCGGGCGCGTCCAGTGATCCCGCAGCCTGCCGTCACGCGCCAGCTCGACAAGCTGCTCGCGGGCATCCTCGTCCAG
>Ga0335078_10013119_pt1 | contig 12278 bp, 10 predicted proteins | sample Lox_Sample_32_FD_206711 | JGI IMG/M metagenome (GOLD analysis project Ga0335078, IMG submission 206711) | Soil microbial communities from Loxahatchee National Wildlife Refuge, Florida, United States - Lox_Sample_3.2 | ecosystem: Environmental > Terrestrial > Soil > Wetlands | place: USA... | reverse complement strand
GTGGGGGACGCGGCCTTCGCCGCGCGCTACGGCGCCCTGAGCACCGTGTCATGGCGGATCTATAACCAGGTCGACGTCGTCCCGTACTTTCCCGTCGACATCTTCGACAACTACCAGCCCGTCACCACCGGGTACGCGGTCAACTCTCTCGGGAAGGCGACGTGGAACCTCGGCTGCGCCCACTCGCTGAACACCTACATGCACATGCTGGACCCCACCGCGGTCCCGTTGGATCAAGCTTGCGCCGGCTAGTCGGCCGGCCGCGTGATCGCCGCCCGCACGGCCGGTCGCCACATCCGGGGCCAAGAAGGCAAGAAGGCAACAAGAAGACAAGGAGAACACGATGACCGACCCCGACCCCGCCGTCGACGACGTGATCGACGCACTCGACAGCTTCTACTGCCACAACGTCGTGGTGGCCCTGTGGGCGGACGCGGTGGCCAACCGCCTGGAGGGCCTCGCGATCTACCTGCTGAGCGACGAACTGCCAGAGGTCGCCGACCATGCGCGCGCAGCGGCCCGCCGTCTCGCCGACCGGATCGGAGACCTCGGCGGCGCGGTAACCGCCGACCCCAGGCAGCTCCTGGACCGCGCCCCAGGCGACGGCGAATTCACCATCCCCGACTGCTCAGACCCGCGGGCGATCGTCACCTACGCCGTGCAGCGCCTCAACATCATCATCGCCGCATACCAGGCATTCCTCGACAAGATACGCGGACACGACGACGTGAGCTTCACGCTCATTGTCGGCCTGCTCGCCGCCGAGACCCACCGGCGGGCCGACGCCGAGGCCGCCCTGGCTCAGCCGCCGGCCCAGCCATGACCACCGCACGGGTTGCGTGATAACTGAGGTTGTCGGGCAACAACGCCTACCATGGCGAGATGCCACCTGCGCGAACGCCGCGATGCCGGCGCGGTTCGTTTCCCGGTTATCAGGCAACCATGGGCACGCGGTCGGAACGGGCCGTCCGCAATGTGCTGCCCGGGCATCCGGTCGCCCGCCACATCGACCACTTCCTCGCGGGATGATGTACGTCGAGGACCTGGACCTGCGCCCGGACGATGAGCATGCCCGCCTCCACGGCAAGGGCGGCACCGTCCGCACCGTGCTGCTCGACGATCGCGGCTACGTCGCGATCGGTCACTAGCTGTTGCAGAGCAGCCCCAGAAGGAGGAGAAAGGAGAGCCCGATGTCAAGCTCCATGGTGAACTTCATCGCGATCATCGTCCGTCGCTGCGGTGCGATGAGCTTGAAGCCATGCTGATCTACTCGATGAGCGTGTCGGTGGACGGCTTTATCGCCGACCGCGAGGGCGCGTTCGGCTGGACGGCCCCTAGCGAGGAGCAGTTTCGTTTCCACATCGCGCAGACACGCGGGCTCGGCGGCTACCTGTGCGGCCGCAGGCTTTACGAGACCATGCTGCCGTGGGAGACCGATCCGTCGATGCGCGGCAGCGAGCTCGGGGCCGCGTTCGCCGACCTCTGGTGCGCTATCCCGAAGGTCGTCTTCAGCCGCACGCTCGGCAGCGTCCGGGGCAACGCCCGGCTCGCCGGGGCGCCGGTGGCCGGGGAGGCCGCTACGGCGCTCGCCGCGACCGGCAAGGACGTCTCGATCGGCGGCGCCGGCCTGGCCGCGGCGGCGATCGAGCTCGGCCTCGTCGACGAGCTGCGCATGTTCCGCAATCCGGTCGTCGTCGGTGGCGGCACGCCCTTCCTGCCGCCGGTCACCGAAGACGTTCGGCTGGACCTGGTCGAGACCAGGACGTTCGGCTCACGCGTGATCTACGAGCGCTACCGGCGCGCCCGCGATGAGTCGGACTGACACCGCCGTCCGAGTCATCAGCGCCTCGCCGGACCGGGTATTCGCCGCGCTGACCGACGCAGATCTCGGACTGCAAGGCACACCGCACTATTCCACGATCGAGTCTGTTAGGACTTGGATCGCTTCCACGCCCAGCGAAGTACAGGCCCGATTTTCCGCGGTAACCGGAGCGGGCCTCCGCCTGCCCGCCGCCCACGTGAACGCTGATCCCGCTGATGCCAGGCAGGCCGATGTTACTGTAATTAGCCGGCAGCCCTCAGCTGGCGCGCTAGTCCTTCTTGCGGGCCAGCGTCAGCCCGTCACCGATCGGGACGATGACCAGCTCGACCCGATCGTCGGCGGCGGCGTGGTCGTTGAAGTCCCTGACCGCGATGACCAGCGGGTTGTCGTTGCCCGCGTCGATCACGCGGCCGTGCGAGAACGTGTTGTCCACCATGATCAGCCCGCCGGCCCGCACCCGCGGCACCACCTCGCGCCAGTAGCCCAGGTAGCCGCCCTTGTCGGCGTCGATGAACGCCAGGTCGAACATCTCCTCGTCGGGCAGCGAGCGCAGCGTGTCGATGGCCGGCCCGAGCCGCAGCTCGATCCGGTCCTGCAGGCCGGCCTTCTCCCAGTACTTCCTGGCCACCGAGGTCCATTCCTCGCTGATGTCGCAGCACAGCAGCGACCCGCCCTCGGCCAGCCCGCGGGCGATGCAGATGGAGGAGTAGCCGGTGAAGGTGCCGATCTCGATGGCCGTCACGGCGCCGGCGATCTGGGTCAGCAGCGTCATGAGCATGCCCTGCTCGGGGGCGATCGCCAGCCCGGTCTCGTTCGGGTACAGGTCCGCGGTCTCGTTCGCCAGTTCCCGCAGGACGGCGTCCGGCGGGCTGCTGTGCGCGGTGAGGTACGCGTTGAGGTGGAGGCTGATCTGCTCGCTGCGCTGCGTCATGGGACAACGCTATAGGTATGACCTCGGTGTCCGCGAGGTGGTGGCCCGCATTGCCGAGATTACCGGCCGGACATCAGGGGTTCTGGCCGCGCGGACGGCCGGCGCACGGCGACGGGAGAACGGCCGGCGGCAAACCCCGAATGTCGCCGATTTATGTTTCCGGTTCTACCTAAATATTCATGCAAACGTTCGCAAGCATATGCCCGGACGTGTGATTCGCGCCTTATGCGCAAGGTCATTGCCGTACCGGCGAGTAGTTTGTGCGCGCTGACATTCCGGCGCGCCGGGGGGGGGAGCGGTAAAAGATCAACTTCGGCATCCTTGATCGTCACCGCAATCCTGCGACATAAGCCGAAATATGAGGAGCTTGTGGTCTAAGCTGGACTCAGGTCCGGTGGTGACGAGGCGCAACTTGCCCGAAGTCACCTCGGGGGCGTGCGGGGAGTATTCGCGCAACCATGCAGTTGAGTGAGAACTGAGGCGGATATTCCCAACGGGGTGGCGCGCCGCATCCCGGTGCGGACAATATTGCTTCCGGACGGTCCGTGGCCGCCATGCAATTTCGTGCGGCGGTGGGCCGTCATCACATTGACGGCGACGGCCCTCCCGGTCGCAACGGGAGGGCCGTCTTTGTGCCAGAGCTCCTCAAGGAGGAAAAGCCTCGATGAAGGTACGTCGAACACCGTCCGGTGGGGGGCCCCCGGCGATCCGGGCGGGACATGATTCCGCCAGGTGACCGGGTGCCGGCGGGTAGCTGCGACGCGGATACCGAGTGCCTGCACGTGCCGTGCTTCCAGGTTCAGCTGGATGCCTCGCGGCCGCGGCAGGCTCACCGGCAGGCGAACGCCTGCGCTTACCATGTCCCCGACGTCATCGAGGCGCTGCGGGCATGGGCGGGGGAGCATGATCTGGCTGACGGGCTGCTGACCATCCTGGCCATCGAGCCTGCCGCAGGCGGCCGCGTGCCAGCCCGGTCAGAGCACTCAGGCCAGTCAGAGAATTCAGGCCGGCCAGGACAGGCGAGCGGCCCGAGCCAGCCTGAACTGCGGGGGTTCGCCTTCAGCACGATCACGCTCGGTTCGGAGCAGCGGCACGATCCGGACGCCCGCAGAGCGCGCGACTGACGCCCGGCCTCAGTCCAGGCGCGAGACCCGGTGCCGCAGCGCCCGGGCGAAGTCGGCCGCGAACGACGCCGCGTCCGCCTCCGCCAGGCGGGCGAAGGAGATCCGGACGCCGGGCGGCGCGGCGATGCGGAACCGCCGGCCCGGGGCCACCGCCCAGCCCGCCTCGGCGAGGGCCGCGGCCACGCCGTCCTCGTCGGCGGCGGGCACCCAGCAGGTGAACCCCGACCGGCCGCTGGCCGTGATCCCGTGGACCGCCAGCGCGGACCGCAGGGCCGCGCCGCGGGCGGCGTACACCTGCGCCGCGGTGGCCAGGGTCTGCGTCACCGCGGCGTCCGACCACAGATCCGCGACCATCTCCTGCAGTTGGTAGCTCACCCACCCGGTGCCGAGCGCCTGCCGGCCGGCCACCCGGGTGATGGTGGCCTCGTCGCCGGCCACCATGGCCAGCCGCAGGTCAGGCCCGAGCGACTTGGACACCGAACGGAGCGTGACCCAGCGATGCGGCCCCTTCGACCCCGGGGAGCGGGGCGATTGGTCCAGGCCCGCGCAGGCGGAAAAGGCGGGCACCCCGGCCACCGGGCCGGCGTGATCGTCCTCGATGACCCCGGCCGAAGGGTACCGCCGCAGCATCCCGGCGATCTCCGCGGCGCGGCCGGCGTCCCACGCGGCGCCGGTGGCGGCCTGGGCCCGGGGCGTGACGATCAGCGCGCCCGCGCCCTTGGCCAGCACGGCCGCCAGCTCGGCGGGCCGGATGCCCAGGTCGTCGACCGGGACCGGCACCGCGGTGAAGCCCATGGCCGCGAGCAGGTCGAAGGTGACCGCGTGGCCGGGATCCTCCACGATCACCCGGTCGCCGGGGGAGAGCCAGGTGGCGAGGACCCGCTCGATGCCGTCGAGCGCGCCGCCGGTGACGGCCAGGCTGGCGGTGTCGATGCCGTCGGCGGCCAGCTGGCCTGCGGCCAGGCGGCGCAGCCGCGGCGAGACCGGCGCCTCGGCGTACATCCGGGCGGCCCGCCGGGTCGGCCAGGCCGGGAGCAGCGGGAGCAGGTCCGGGTCCGGGCCGCCGGTGATCAGGTCCCTGGTGCCCGCCGGGGCGCTCAGGTACAGCCGCGAGCTGACCGGGGGAGCGCCCCGGATCCGCGTGCCCGCGCGGCCGCTGCCGGTGGTCAGGCCACGCCGGCGCAGGTCGCTGTAGGCCGCCGCCACAGTGGTCGGGCTGATCCCCAGCTGGCTGGCCAGCTCGCGGACCGGCGGCAGGTGATCGCCCGGGGTCAGCTGCCCGCCGCGGACCCCCGCCTCCACGCTGGCCGATATCTCCTTGGCGGTCCGGCCCTGCGGGCGATATCGTACCAGTATGTTCATAAAATGTACTGTAACATTTTTTGAATCCGATGACGCCGATGGCTGAGACGTTCTCCGCCGAAGCCCGGCTGATCCATGCGGGGACCGAACGCGCGCCCGGCCAGCCCGCCACGCCGCCCCTCGTCCCGGCGAGCATCTACGTATCGCAGGGCACCCCGCAGCCCGGCCGCGGCTACGGCCGGGACGGCAACCCCGGCTGGGAGGCGCTCGAGCAGGCCCTCGGCGCCCTGGAGGACGCGGAGGCGGTGGCCTTCGCCTCCGGCCAGGCGGCCTCCATGGCGCTGATGCTCGCCCTGGCCCCCGGGCGGGAGCGCATCGTGCTGCCGGCTGACGGTTACTACGGGGGCCGGGTCCTGGCCGGCCGCCTGCGGCCGCACGGCGCCGTCCCCGTCCCGGCGGACCTGCAGGACCTGACCGCTGTCGAGCGCGAGCTGACGGCCGCGCCGTCGGTGCTGTGGGCCGAGACGCCGACCAATCCGCTGCTCCGGGTGGCCGACCTGACCCGGCTCGGCGCGCTCGCGGCCGCGGCGGGCGCGCCCATGGTGGTGGACAACACCGTCGCCACCGGCCTGCTCCAGCGGCCGCTCGAGGCCGGAGCGACGGCCTCGCTGTACTCGCTGACCAAGGCGGTGTCCGGGCATTCCGACGTGATCCTGGGCGCGGTGGTGAGCCGCGACCCCGAACTCCTGGCCGCGCTGCGGGCCTGGCGATCCAGCGGCGGCGGCATCCCGGGGCCGTTCGAGGCCTGGCTGGCGCTGCGCGGCCTGAAGACCCTGCCGCTGCGGATGGCGCGCCAGTCGCACAGCGCGCTGGCCATCGCCAGGCACCTGGCGGGTCATCCCCGGGTGGCCGCGGTGCACTATCCCGGTACCGGTAAAGCGGCATCGGAGGTGGCCCGCAGGCAGATGCCGGACGGGTTCGGCCCCCTGCTGTCCTTCGAGGTCACGCCCCGTAGCGCGGAGGCCGCGGACAAGGTGGTGGCCCGCTCGCGCCTGATCCTGCCCGCCACCAGCTTCGGCGGCGTGGAGTCGACCTGGGAACGCCGCGCCAGGTGGCCGGCGGAAACCGCGCCGGCCGGCCTGATCCGGCTGTCCGTCGGCGTGGAGCCGGCCGCGGACCTGATCACCGACATCGACCAAGCCCTGGAGGTGCTCTGATGCGACGTGCTGCCGGGAACTACGAGATCGACGACGACCCGGCCAGGATCGATCCCGCCTCCGCGGTCTCGTTCCTGACCACGGGCGAGACGCCGGAGCGGGGCACCGGCCCGCTCATCGGCAAGCAGGTCAGGCTCGAGCCGCTGGGGCATCAGCACGTGCCCGGGCTGGCGGCGGCGACGTCCGGCGGCGGCGAACTGTACCGCTGGTCCGCGGTGCCCCAGGACGAGGCCCAGGTCCGCCGCTACGTCGAGACCGCGGTCGCGGCCCGGGACGCCGGCCGGGCGGTGCCGTTCGCCGTGGTCCGGATGGCCGACGACACGGTGATCGGCTCGACCCGGTTCTTCGACCTCGACTACTGGGCCTGGCCGGAGGGCCGCCACCGGCCCGGCCCGGACACGTGCGAGATCGGCTACACCTGGCTGAGCCCGGACGCCATCAGGACCGGAGCGAACACCGAGATGAAGCGCCTCATGCTCACCCACGCCTTCGAGACCTGGCAGGTCCAGTCGGTGTGCCTGCACACCGACGCCAGGAACCAGCGCTCACGTGAGGCGATGCACCGGATCGGCGCGCGTTTCGAGGGCATCTTGCGCGCCCACCGGCTGGGCACCGACTACAGGCCGCGCAACTCGGCCAGGTTCAGCGTCACCGCGGCCGAATGGCCGGCGGTCAGGCGCCGCCTGGAGGAGCTGGCCGCCCGGTACGAGAAATAGTGACGCGGCGCGCCCGGCGCCAGGCCGCCGGGCGCGCCCTCACCGGGGGTTACGGGGCCGGGGTGATCGAGCCGACCAGGCCGTCCGCCTCGTCGTTGAGGCCCGCGCTGAACAGCAGCGTGCCGGGGCCGCCGGTGGCGGCGGTGCCGAACAGCAGCCCCCACAGCCCGTCGATCTGGACGGGCTGGCGATGCTCGTCGCGCAGCGCCCCGAACGGCGTGCCGGTGAACAGCCCGTACGCGTGGATCAGGCCGTCGCCGAAGTTGCCCACCAGGAGGTCCCCGCCGAACGGCCCGAAGCCTTGCGGCGCCACGGCCATCCCCCACGGGGAGTTGAGGTCACCCCGGGAGACCAGGCGCTTCACCAGGAACCCGTCCGTGGTGTAGATGTCGATGAACCCGTGACCCGGGCCGGCCATGTCGTCGTGCCTGGCGTCGTCCTGCAGCGCGTAGCTGACGTAGATGAAGCCGCCGACGGCCTGGATGCCGAACGGCGCGTAGCCCCGGGGCAGGCGCGGGTCGCTGAAGTTCCCGGGCATCCGCACGCGGTGGAAGCGGGAGTTGAACACGTCCACCCGGCCGTCGTGGAAGTTCGACGCGAACAGGAACGTGCCGCGGCCGTTGCTGGCGATGGCCAGCCCCTTGTAGACGGCTGTCCGCGAGCTGAACTCCACCGTCGCGGTGGAGACCCCGTTCACCACCGGGTCGGCCACCGGGTTCCACGCGATGATCTGGCCACCCTCCGAGGAGAAGATGAACAGCGCGGAACCGCTGCCCGCGCTGGTCTTGACGACGAAACCGCTGGTCGGGTTGAACACCTGGCCGGTCGGGTTCGAGTCCGCTGGTGGCGTGATGACGGTGAGGGGAGCCTTCTGGGCGGTGGCGCCGCCGGCGCCCACGCGGTATACGGTGGCGACGCTGGTGCCATTGTCCGCCACCCACAGCGGGGTGGCCGGGCCAAGGGCCAGGCCCCAGGAGTTCACCAGGTTCGGGTCCACCACCTGCGCGCCCTGGTTGGACAGGTCCGAGACCAGGTTGGTCTGGTGGAACTGGTTCGGCGCGCCGGCGGCCAGCGCGGACGTGCCCGGAACCGCGGTGGCCACCACCGCGGCCGGAACCGCGACGGCGAGCACGCCGACTGCGAGCGATCGTGGCCGGATGAATCTTGACGACATGGAACAATCCCTCCGCTCCCTGAAAGGAAAGGTAATGATCCTGCGTCAATAAACACGGATGGCCGGCCAGAACGGCTCAGTTGCTGCACAGCATGTGACATTTCCGCCAATCAGACCCACACGTGCGCACAGGCAGGCGCCCCCGCGTGCGCACGAGCGCGGATCCGTCGGCGGAGCTAGCCGGTGGCGTCGGCCAGCCTGAGGACCCCGGCGGCCCCGCCGTTCGGCCGGGAGCGCTGGGCGCGCCACCAGGCCTGGCCCGATTCCGGCAGCATGTAGATCGGGTCGTAGTAGGGGTACTCGCGGCCGAGCGCCAGCTCGTCGTCGGCCTCGATGGCGGTGCGGTAATTCTTGGTCCAGTACGAGATGCCGTGGTCGGTGTCGTACCTGGATACCTGGTGCACCCAGCGCTTGCCCACGTAGGGCACGTCGCAGACCATCCGCGGGGTGGCGAACCCGGGCAGGTAGCCCATGATCTCCTGCTGCAGCGCCTGGCCCTCGCCCAGCGTCAGCCGCCAGTGCTCGCTGCCGGGGATCATGTCGCACATGTAGAAGTAGTACGGCATGATGCCGGCCCCGTCGAGCAGGGCGAAGCACAGGTCGAGCAGGGCGCCGGCGCTGTCGTTGGTGCCCCGCAGCAGCACGCCCTGGTTCCGCACGTCGCGGACGCCGGCCTCGAGCATGGCCCCGGCCGCCCGGGCCACCAGCGGGGTGACCGACTGGGCCGCGTTCACGTGAGTGTGGATCGCGATGCTCACCCCGCGCGCGCGGGCCGTGGCGGCCAGCCGGGCCATGCCCGCCCGGACCTCGCCGGACAGCCAGTGCTGCGGCAGCCCCATCAGTGCCTTGCTGGCCAGCCTGATGTCCCTGATCGAATCGATCGCCAGCAGTGCCGCCACGAACGACTCCAGCCGGGGCCACGGCAGGTTGGCCACGTCGCCGCCGGAGACCACCACGTCGCGGACCCCGGGCGTACGGCGCAGGTAGGAGAGCATCGCGCCGAGCCGGTCCTCCCGGGCCAGCGCGAACTTGTGCTTGTCGGTCACCGGCGTGGGGTTGCCGACCAGGTCCATCCGGGTGCAGTGGCCGCAGTACTGGGGGCAGGTGGGCAGCAGCTCGGCGAGCACCTTGGTGGGGTAGCGGTGGGTGAGGCCCTCGACCGCCCACATCTCCGCCTCGTGCAGCGAGTCGCGCTGCGCGTACGGGTGGGACGGCCAGTCGGCCCGCCGGTCGGAGAAGGCCGGCACCATGTACCGGCGCACCGGGTCGGCGTAGAACGCCTCGGTGAAGCCCGGCTGGCCGGGTGATCCGGCCGGCACCATGGTGTTGAGCATCTGCGGCGGCAGCAGCATCGACATGGTGGCCCGCTCGCGCTGGTCGCGCTCGAGGTCGGAGAAGAAGGACTCGTCCAGCCCCGGCCCGGTGACCTGCCGCAGCTGCCGCGCGTTCTTGACGCAGTGCGCGCGCTGCCACTGCGCGGACTCCCACTCGGCGGCGGACACCCCGGCCCAGCCGGGGAACCGGCGCCAGTCGGGTTCGGCTAGCTCATGTCGCTGGTATACATACGGCTGCGAAACCATGAAAGCCCCCCCTCCAATCTGCATGATACCGAAGAACCTGCGGTACAAAACGGAATGAACCGTAGATCTTCCTGAACGCCCGCGCCCGCCCAGGTTCCCGCGACCAGCCGGATGCGCGAGAAAAACTTCACATAATCGGCTAGTCTACTAAAGAAGTTCCTGAAAAAGAACCTAAAGACAAGAAATTTTGCCGAACGAACAAGCGTACCGAGTATCCGCCCGTGCACGCGCAGGCAGGCAGACGCCGGCCGGCCTGACCAGCCCGGCCGGCGGGAAGGACCACCGCATGACCCCTTCGCCCCGCAGATCCGCACCGCCGGGCCGTCCCCGGCCTGCCTCGCCCCTCGGGCTGCACCGGGTGATCGACCCGCAGGGCGTCCTGCCGCAGGCGGCCTGGCAGCTTGACGCCAGCCCGGCGATCGCCCCTGACGAGGTCCGGGTCCGGGTGGACCGGCTGAACCTGGACGCCGCCTCCTACCGCCAGATCCGCGAGACCTACGCCGGCGACCCGGACAAGATCAGGGCCGCCGTGCTGGACATCATCGCCACCCGCGGCAAGATGCAGAACCCCGTCACCGGCTCCGGCGGCATGCTCACCGGCACCGTAGAAGAAGCCGGCCCCCGTTCCCCGCTAGGCCTGAAGCCAGGCCAGCGCATAGCCACCCTCGTCTCCCTGACCCTCACCCCCCTAGCCATCACCGACGGCCTAGCCGCGTGGGACGGCCGTTCGGAGCAGGTGCCGTGCCAAGGCCACGCCATCCTGTTCGCCCGCTCCATCGCCGCCGTGCTGCCAGACGATCTCCCCGTCCCGCTGTCGCTAGCCGTGCTGGACGTGTGCGGTGCCCCCGCCCTGACGAGCCGCGTAGTGAAGCAGGGGGCCGTGGTGGTGATCATCGGCGCCGCCGGGAAGAGCGGCTCCCTCTCCGCCGCCGCCGCCCGCGAGGCCGGCGCCAGCAAGGTCATCGGTGTCGTCCCCACCGAGGCTGAAGCCGAGCTGCTGCGCCACCCCCCCACCACCGAGGACGGAGGCGCCAAAGGTGCGGCGACGGACGTCCGGCCTCGTCCGGCGACGCACCTCCTGGCACCGGAGTCCCCCCTGGCAGACGAGATAGTGGTCGCCGACGCCCGGGATCCAGTAGGACTTGCGGGAAAGGTAGAAGCCGCAGGAGGACCAGCCGACGTGACCGTAGTGTGCGTGGACGTTGCAGGCTGCGAAGGAGGCGCCATCTTGGCGACCAAGCAGGGCGGCACGGTGATCTTCTTCTCCATGGCCACGAGCTTCAGCGCCGCCGCGCTCGGTGCCGAGGGCATGGCCGCCGACGTGACCATGCTGGTGGGCAACGGGTACGTCCCCGGCCACGCCGAGTTCGCGCTGGAGCTCATCCGGGCCACGCCATCGGTGCGGCGGCTGTTCGACATGAGGACGGGATCGTGACCGGCAAGCTCGGCCTGGACCCGGCGGTCGTCGCGCAGGCCCGCGAGCTGGCCAGGCTCGCCGGGCAGCCGGTCACCGACCTGGCCCGGACGCACACCACGGTGTCGGTCGAGCGGGCCGTGCTGCGGCTGGCCGGCCTGGACGGGGCGGACTCCGGCGGGATGCCATGGGTCAACCGGCTCACCGACGCGGTGCGCGAGTCGGTCGGGCTGGAGCACGGCGTCGCCCTGCCGGCCTGGGACGCGCTACTGACCGGCGGCTACCCCGACCTGCGCACGCTGGCCGTGGACGCCGCTTCGGGCCTGGTCAAGTTCCGCCTGCCCGCGGGGCACGAAGCCGAGGCGGCCAGGGATGCCGCCGCCCGTTCGGTGAGAAAGGGCCTCTGGCTGATCGACGAGCGGCGGGCGGAGCGGGACCGGATGATCGCAGCCACCGCCGACCCGCCGATGCCGTGGATCTACCTGATCGTGGCGACCGGGGACATCTACGAGGACATCCCGCAGGCGCAGGCGGCGGCGCGGGAGGGCGCCGACGTCATCGCGGTGATCAGGTCCACCGGGCAGTCGCTGCTCGACTACGTGCCCGAGGGCGCGACCCGGGAGGGCTACGCCGGGACGTACGCGACCCGGGAGAACTTCCGGCTGATGCGCGCCGCGCTGGACGACGTGTCCCGCGAGCTCGGCCGGTACGTCCGGCTGACCAACTACGCCTCCGGGCTTTGCATGCCGGAAATAGCGTCTCTGGCTGGTCTCGAGCGCCTTGACATGATGCTGAACGACTGCATGTACGGCATCATCTTCCGCGACATCAACCCGGTGCGGACGTTCATCGACCAGCGGTTCTCCCGGCAGGTGCACGCCCGGGCGGGCATCGTCATCAACACCGGCGAGGACAACTACCTGACCACCGCCGACGCGGTGGACGCGGCGCACACCGTGGTGGTGTCCCAGCTGCTCAACGAGTACTTCGGCCGCGAG
>Ga0335078_10013118_pt1 | contig 12278 bp, 13 predicted proteins | sample Lox_Sample_32_FD_206711 | JGI IMG/M metagenome (GOLD analysis project Ga0335078, IMG submission 206711) | Soil microbial communities from Loxahatchee National Wildlife Refuge, Florida, United States - Lox_Sample_3.2 | ecosystem: Environmental > Terrestrial > Soil > Wetlands | place: USA... | reverse complement strand
GGAACAGCACGATCGGGTCGTCGCAGATCCGGCGCGCCAACGGCTTGTCGGCGATCTCATGGGCCCACGCCGCGACGTACCACGCGTTGCGAATGAACATGGTTCCCTCCTGGCGGACGCGTTCGGTTGTTCGAAAGGGTACGGGATTTTGCGGCGTGCCGCCACCCGGGCCGCAACGAAGAAGATTGGCAGACCCGTGACTCGCGGCGGATTATCATGGGCTCCGGGGGAAGCCCAAAGGGTTGTCGCCATGGCCTACGATCTTCCGGTGCTGGCCGGCCTCGACCGATCGGCGATCGAACGCTTCCGGCGCGACGGCTTCGTGACCGTCGAACGCATGCTGTCCGCCGAGCGGATCGAGGCGCTGCGCGAGCGTTTTCCCCGGCTGTTCGCCGGCAAGTTCGACACCGGCGTCTATCCCGACGAGTGGTACTGGCGCGAGGGCATGAGCCTGCCGGACGTGACGCGCCACATGGCGAATGCCTGGAAATCCGATCTCACGGTCGCGCGGCTCGTGCTGTCGGCCGACGTCGGGCGCGCGGCGGCGGTCCTGACCGGCTGGCCCGCGATGCGGCTCGGCCAGGACACGATCTGGTGGAAGGCGCCGCAGACCAAGCCGATCGCCTATCACCAGGATTCGTCTTTTCTGGATGTCCTCGACCCACCCGAGACCATCACGTGCTGGGTGACGCTCGACGATACGGCGCGCGATGCCGGCACGCTCGAATACGCGCCCGGCTCGCACCTCTGGCCGTTGACGCCGATGATGCCGGAAGCGTTTCACGGCGAGGCGGATTATCGGGCGCCGATGAAAGCGGCCGCGCGGGCCGCCGGCAGGCCGTCGGTCGAACCGGTCACGATCGACGTCCCCGCCGGATCCTGCGTTTTTCATGCCGGCGAGATCTGGCACGGCTCCGGGCCCAATCCGAACGGCGACCGGATGCGCCGCTCGATCGGCATCCACATGGTGCGCGCCGACGCGCGATTCAGCGATCGACCCGGCGGCTACATCTATCGGCGCTACCAGCGCACCGGCGATCCCACGCTCGACGAGAGCTTCTTCCCGGTCCTGTGGTCCGAGCGGGGATACCGGACGGACTGGCTCGACCGCTACTGCGAGACCGGCCGGCGCGTGCCGGCCACGCGCGCCGTCAGTCCCTGACGCTGTCGAGCGTGGGCAGCCGGTAACGGTCCTGCGGATCGTCCCAGCCCTTGAAGCGCGGCGCGCGCTTCTCGGCGAAGGCGGCGCGCGATTCCATCAGGTCGCTCTTGGCGCCGTGCTCGTGCAGCGCCTTGGCCAGGCGCCTGAGCTCGGCCGACGGCGCCGGGCGCATCTGGCGCATCATGTGGACCGTGTTGACGCGGGCCGCCGGCGGCAGGGTCAGGAGATGCTCGGCCATCGCGAGCGCGCTCGGCATTAGCGCGTCGGCCGCGACCACGCGGTTGAGGAACCCGAGCTCGTAGAAGCGTTGCGCCGTGAAGCGGAATCCCAGCGCCATCTCCATCGCGACCGGAAACGCGAGATTGGCGAGGTGGCCGTGATTATAGCCGCCGAGCAGCCAGCGCTTGGCCTCGGAGACCTCGAAGACCGCCTCATGCGCGGCGACGCGCAGGTCGGTGCGCTCGACCAGCATGAAGCCGCCGCCCATTGCGAAGCCGTTGACCGCCGCGATCACGGGTTTTTCCAGCGCGCCCGACATGAACGGGTCCTCGGTCGTCGGGCGCCGCCCACCCGGCGCGCCGTCGGCCAGCGACTCTTTCATGTCCTCGCCGGCGCAGAAGCCGCGGCCGGTGCCGGTGAAGATCGCGACCTCGAGCGCGTCGTCGCGGCGGAACCCCGCCCAGGTCTCGGCCAGGAGATTGCGCATCTCGCCGTTCAGCGCGTTGAGGCGCTCCGGCCGGTTCATGCGCACGACCAGGATCTGCCCGTGGCGCTCGGTCTCGACGACGGCCATGTATGGATCTCCGCAGGTTCGGCCTCCGGCGCGCGAGGCCCACCGGACTCTACCGCGCCGGCGCGATGCGGCGATAGCTGAGCGCCTCGGCGACGTGGATGCGGCGCACGGGCGCGCTCGTGTCGAGATCGGCCAATGTGCGCGCGACGCGCAGCACGCGGTGGTAGCCGCGCGCGGACAGCTTCAGGCGTTCGGCGGCTTGGGTGAGCAGCGCGACGCCGTCGGCGTCGGGCGTCGCCCACTCGGTGAGCGCCGCGCCGTCGAGCTCGGCGTTGCACGCGATCGGCGGACTCATCGCGCGATAGCGCGCGTGTTGGCGCGTGCGGGCGGCGCGTACGCGCGCCGCGACGTCGACCGAGCGCTCGCGCGGCGGCGGCAGCGTGAGATCGGCAGCACCGACCGCCGGCACCTCGACGTGCAGATCGATGCGATCGAACCGGCACGCAAGTTGAGGCAAATGCCGATCTTCGATGCGATTCGAAATTACGCGCGTTCGCCGCGCGGCATCCCCGTGCCGTCGGCGCCGCCGATCAGGATGCCGGCGGCGGCGCGGCGGCCGGCACCACCAGGCTGCGCCAATACTCGACCGCGCAGCCGAGCCGGGGCGACCAGTCGGGGTGACGCTCGCGCGCGATCTCGGTCGCCACGCTGCCGTCCGAGAGGTGCTGCAGGCCGCTCATGAACGCCGCGCGCAGCGCGTCGAGCGCGCGGTCCGGCGTGCTGGTGCCTTTGCTGGGCGGCGCCGTCAGCAGGCGCTTCTCGAACGCGACGCAGGTCGTGGCCGCGTGCTCGTAGAGCAGCGGAAAGCCGTAGAAAACCGCGGCGCCGACGAGAACGATCAGACCGGCGAGGGCGAGCTTGCGCATCCCAGACTAACGTTCGAGCGCGCGGCTTGGTTGGGTCGCGCGGCCGGCGCTTCGCTGCGGCCTCAGCGGAAGGCGGCGGCGACCGTCTCGCCGAGCTGCTCCTGGAAACGCTCGGTCGACATCGACAAGGTGGCGAGGTTGATCATGACCTCGCTGGTCTCGTCCGCCGAGACCGGACCCGGACTGTCGGGCGGCGCGTTCCGGCAGGCGACCACGAGCTCGACCATCGCCTCGTGCATGATCCGAAACCGCTCGACCAGCCGTTCGCAGGCCTCGTGGGCGTCGAAGGCCGCGGGCTCGCCGGCCTTGCGTCGGCTGTTGCGCGCCACGGGCTGGTGCCGGGGGACGATTGGGAAGGCCAGGACGTTCTCGCCGTGCGGCACGGGCGCGGGCGCGGCGATGGGCTCGGCCGGCGGCGCGCCGACGGTCCGGCGCGCGTGCCGGAACCCGACGAAATCGACGATGGTGGACGCGCTCGGCTCGGTCGCCGGATCGTGCAAGGCCGTCATCAATCGCCTCCGTCATACTGACGCGCGGCGGACTGTGGACCCCCTGGCTTATCGCAAGCTTAGGGCTCGCGAGCTTGGGGCCATGTGCGCGCCGAGGGCGAATCGCCCCGTCGCGGCCGCGACCGGACGTGAAACTCGGGCGCTGCACCGCTATACCGGGTTGGAGATCGCCGCCGGGTTTTGGAACATGCGCGAGATGAGGACATTGGGTTGATCGCCGCCACCGCGCCCGCGCGTCCGCCGTCCTTTCCGGCGCTGCGCCATCCCGGCTTCCGGATCTACTTCGTCACCTCGGCGCTGGCCATGATGGCCGACAGCATCGAGCACGTGATCAGCTATTGGATGCTGTTCCAGAAGTTCCACTCGCCGGCGCTGGGTGGCTTCGCGGTGATCTCGCACTGGGTGCCTTTCCTCCTGTTCTCGGTGCACGCAGGCGCGCTCGCCGACCGTTTCGACGCGCGCCGCATCATCCAGCTCGGCATGGCGTTCTTCATGGCGGCCTCGCTCGCCTGGAGCTTCTTCTTCCTGACCGACACGCTGGCGATGTGGCACGCCGTGCTGATCCTCACCATCCACGGCTTCGCCGGGGTGCTGTGGGGGCCTGCGGGACAGCTCCTGATCCACGATGTCGTCGGCCCCGGCCAACTGCCGAGCGCGGTGCGCCTCAACGCAACCGCGCGCTGGCTCGGCCTCCTGTTCGGTCCGGCGGTCGGCGGCGCGATCCTGCTCGGCCTCGGGCCGGGCTACGGCATCTTGCTCAACGCCGCGATCTACCTGCCGCTGGCCGTGTGGCTGTGGCGCGCGCCCTACGGCCCGCGCTTCCGCGTCGGCGGCGCGCCGCCGGCGCGCGCGGTGCGCGGCTTCGCCGACATCGTCACCACGGTGCGCGACGCGCGTGGCAACCGCACGATCCTCTCGATGCTGGCGCTCGCCGGCGGCGCGGCGCTGCTGATCGGCAGCGGCTACCAGGCGCAGATGCCGTCGTTCGCGGCCGACCTCGGCCACGGCGATGCCGGCATCTTCTACAGCATGCTGCTGGCCGCCGACGCCGCCGGCGCGCTGACCGCCGGCGTCGTGCTCGAAGGCCGCGATTGGCTGCCGCCGCGCCCGCGCACCGCGCTCGTGCTGGCGCTGGCCTGGTGCTGCGCCATCTTGGGCTTCGCGGTGGCCCCGTGGTACCCGCTGGCGCTTGCGCTCCTGTTCGTGTCCGGCTTCTTCAGCCTGGCGGCGAACGCGATGGCGCAGACCCTGGTGCAGCTGCACGCGCCGTCGGCGACCCGCGGCCGCGTGATCGGCCTTTACAACACCGCCGGGCTCGGCCTCCGGGCGTTCTCGGGCGTCACGATCGGGCTCGGCGGCACCGTGGTCGGCGTGCATGCGTCGCTGGCGCTCAGCGCGGTGGCGCTGTTCGTCGTCGTCCTCGGCTTGCTCGGCTTGGCGCGACGGATGGGCCCGGCCGAGGTCGCCCCCGCCGACTGACACGGGCTTATCGACATGGGCCGACCAACGCCAGGGGGCATAAACTTGGCTTAAGCTTGGCGTGGTCCTCTCGGAGGCGACGCAACGCTTGGAGGGCCGCATGGCCCTGGCCTCCCCGTTGGCCCCGATCGATCGTCAGCCCGGTGCGGCGCCGCCGGCGCGCTGGCGGTTGGCTTGGCGGGCACGCTGGTGGCCGTCGCTCGGCGCCTCCCGGCTCGGGGTGGCGCTGGCGGTCGGTCTCGTCGGCCTGTGGGCGTTGTTCGGCCTCCTGCCGCTCGGCGAGGCGCTGGCATTGGGCGCGTCGAGCGGGGCGCTCATCGGGCTGGGCGCGCTCGCGCTGCAACGCTACCGCTGGGCGGCGCGCGACCGCCAGGGCGCGCTGATCCAGGCCGCGCAGGCCAGCCGCAGCAAGGCGGAGTTCCTCGCCAACACGAGCCACGAGCTGCGCACGCCGCTCAACGCCGTGATCGGCTACGCGGAGCTGCTCGCGACCGGGATTCCCGGTCCGCTGACCGACAAGCAGGCGGAGTACATCGGCCTGATTCGTCAGAGCGGCACGCACCTGCTGGATCTGATCACCGACATTCTCGACCTCGCCAAGGTCGACGCCGGCCGGCTCGAGCTGCAGCCGGCCAGAGTGCCGGTGTCTGACGTCATCGAGAGCTGCGTCTTCCTGATGCGCGAGCGCGTGGCGGCCGGCGCTCTGCGCCTCGACGTCGCGGCCGCCGCGGACCTGCCGGCGCTCCTGGTCGACGCGGCCCGTCTCAAGCAGATCCTGCTCAACCTGCTGTCGAACGCGGTAAAGTTCACCGGACCGGGCGGCAGCATCGAGCTCGCGGCCCGCGCCGCCGTCGACGGCGGCGTCGTCTTCTCCGTGTCGGACACCGGACGCGGCATGACGGCGCCCGAGGTCGCGGTCGCGCTCGAGGCGTTCGGCCAGGTCGACGGCAGCCTCGAGCGGCGCCACGGCGGCGCGGGACTCGGCTTGCCGTTGGCGCGCCGGCTGACCGAGCTGCATGGCGGCACGTTGCGCGTCGCCAGTTCGCCGGGCCGCGGCACGACCGTCACCGTCGCGTTGCCGCCGGGATGCGTCGCGCCTACGCCAAAAGTCGCGTGATCTCGTCCATCAGCTGGGCCGGCCGGTAGGGCTTGCCCAGGATCGGCCCATGCACGTCGATGCCGCCGGTCTTCGACTTCGCGAAATCCATGTAGCCGGTGGCGTAGAGGATCTTGATCTCGGGCCGGCGCGCCCGCGCCATCGCGCCGAGCTCGATGCCGTCCATGCGCGGCATCACGAGATCGGTGAACATGAGGTCGATCGCCGGCGTGCGGTCGATCAGCTCGATCGCCTCCGAGCCGTCCTGGGCGGTCAGTACCGAATGGCCCGCCTCGGCCAGCACCGCGGCGACCAGCTCCCGCACATCGGTGTCGTCATCGACGACCAAGATCAGGGCCATGGACGCCGTCGCTCCGTGCCGCTCAACGCGCGCCCGACCTAAGGGCTCGCAGGGGTCGACGGCTCGATTCCCCGTTCCACACCGGTCAAAGCTGCACAGTCCATGGTCGAACGTCGTCCAATAGCTCAGCGATCATAGACGAGCCGGATGCACCGCGTAACTCTGCGTATGTTTTTATTCTGGTACATCAGAACTTATACGTAATTATGAGTAAAATCTTTGGGCGATATCCTTGAAATCAATGTGATTTTTGCTTGAAAAGCCCGCGGCGCGTTCGGCAGTATCGCGCCCCATTGGGAAGCCGGCGGCGCGCCGGTCCGAGGATCGACGAGACGGAGACCAGACGCCGTGTCCTTACTGACCCGCAAGCCCCGCGGCCCCGCGGTCGCCGAGCGCCGCCGGGCGCCTCGCATCGAGCTCAAGCGCGGCGGCGCCAAAGTCGACAGCAAGACCTTCGTGCTCAAGAACGTCAGCACGCGGGGCTTCCTGCTCGAGGCCTATGACGGCGACCTGATCGCCCGCCAGCGCGTGTACCTGACCCTGATGTTGCCGGTCGACGGCCAGGAGCTCGACTACCGGACCGACGCGCAGGTCGTCCGCATCGATGCGCGCAATCTCGCCGGACGGTTCAACGACCTGCGTCCCGACGCGCGGCGCGCCATCGAGCGCATGGTCGACCGGCGGCGGCCTGCCGCCAACTAACGCCGGCCGGGCACGACCTTCAGCGGCGGCGGCTCCGGGGCCGCCGCCTCGTCCGCGACCGGCTCGGCTGTGGACTCGGGCGCGGAGTCCGGCGCGCCAGGGTCCCGCCACTGGGTGACGATCGAGAACACCCGCATCTGGTGATGCAGGAAGTCGGCGCCGAAGTCGAGATTGCGCGAGAACATCTCGGCGATGACCTGCTGGTTGCGGATCATCGTCTCGGTGATCAGCCGGTTGCGCTCGAGCAGGGCCTTGAAATACGCCTCGAACATGGCGCCAGCCTGCGGCACCAATTGTTAATATTCGACCAATGGTCGAGCTACGCGGGCTTGGCCGCGCCGGTGTGCGCTGCGATGAAGGCTTTGACCGTCTCGTTGCCTTCCTTGTCGAAGCGCAGGTGGAAGGTATCGCCCTTGACGGCGACGACGGTCGAGGCGACGTCGCCATGCCCCGGCAGACTGAGGACGCATGGATCGCCGACGCTGAAATTCATCAGCCCGTGGGTTTCCAGCGCGATGCCGGATAGCGAGACGTCGCGCACCTTGAAATCGATCGCGAAGCCGCCGAACGACACCTGAACCTCGGCGTCGATGTGATGACGCTCCTGCTGGCGTTCGTTGCCGGCCTGCTGGGCGAGCAGCGCCGCCAGCGCCGGATCGAGCATGCCCCGCGTCACGGCCATGCGCTCCTTTCGGCAAACCCCCCAACATGTTGGGGCAGAATCGCCAGAATGTCTCCTATTTGTTTGCCGTCGTCGTACGCTTGCGCGGCTCGGCGCCGGCGCGCTTAGCTAGGCGCCCGCGATTCGGAGGCCGCCGGTGGCAAAGCAGATCGACTATTACTACGCGATGCCGTCGCCCTGGGCGTTCCTGGGCGCCGAGCGCTTCACCAGGCTGGCCGCCGGCGCCGGCGCCTCGGTCACCTACAAGCCGTGCGATTTCGCCCGCGTGTTCAGCCGCACCGGCGGCTTCATGCTGAAGGACCGCGCGCCGGCGCGCCAAGCCTATCGGCTGGTCGAGCTCGACCGTTGGAGCCGGCATCTCGGCATCCGGCTCAATCGCCAGCCGAAATTCTTCCCGGTCGCCGACGAGCTCGCCGCGCGCTTCGTGATCGCGGCCGGCCAGCAAGGCATCCCGATGGGGCCGCTGACCCTGGCGATCATGCGGGCGGTGTGGCAGGAGGAGCGCGACATATCGGACGCCGACACGTTGCGGGCGCTTGCCGACGCCGAGGGCCTCGCCGGCGCCGCGCTGCTCACCGCCGCGCGCGAGCCGACCACGCTCGAGGCCTACGAGCGCAACTCCGACGAAGCCGTGACCCGCGGCGTGTTCGGTGCGCCGACCTACGTCTATCGCGACGAGCTGTTCTGGGGCCAGGACCGGATCGATTTCCTCGAGCGTGCGCTGCGGCGTTAGGCTCGCCCCACGGCGCGCCGCGGCCTCTGCGGCCCGTCCGTCAGTGCCCGGCGAGCACCGCCTCGGCGATCTTCTCGGCGGTCATCAAGGTCGGGAAGTTGGTGTTGGCGCACGGCACCACGGGGAACAGCGAGGCATCGACCACGCGCAGGCCACCGACGCCGCCACGCACCCGGCCGGCCGGATCGGTGACCGCCATCGGATCGGTGTCGGCGCCCATGCGGCACGAGCACGACGCGTGCCACACGCCGATCGCCGCCTGGCGCACGAACGCCTCCAGCTTGTCGTCGTCCATCATCAGCTCGTCGAACCGGAAGCCCTCGACGATCACGTTCTCGATCAAGTAGCGCCTGAGCGGCGCCGGTCCGTCGAGCAGCAGGCTGATCAGCCAGGTGATGACCTGGTTCTTGACGTTGACCACGCCGATCTTGCGCACCCGCTCGCTGTAGCTCGCCGGGAACGGATTGCTCGTCACGCTTTGCAGCGCCGCCGACATCTGCATCGCGCCGAGCTTGCGGAAGCCGACCATCAGGCGCTCGAGATCGCGTCGATCGGACAGCAGGTTGAACTCGACCAGCGGTTCGGCGCGCCAATCCTTCGAGGTCAGCTTGACCTGGCCGGTCTCCGAGTAGGTCTTGTTGACGAACACGAGCAGCGAACCGATCTGCTGACCGACCGCGTGCCATGCCGATTTCGACACGCAGACCGCGAACATATCGCCGGCCGGCGCGCCGCCGATGCCCGAGGAGTAGCGCAGGCCGACCAGCAAGTGGCGGCGGCTGACCTGCTCTTGAATGCGCGCCATCGGCTTGATGAAGGACGACACCGCGATCGAGGGGTGGTCCATGATGCGCTGGCCCACCCCCGGCAACGGCGCGATCACCTCGATGCCGAGCTCGCGCAGCGGGCCTGCCGGCCCGACGCCGGCGCGCATCAGGTGCGCGGGCGTGTGGATCGCGCCGGTGGACAGGATCACCTCATTGGCCCGGAACTCCTGCTCCTGTCCGTTGACCAGCGCTTTCACGCCGACGCAGCGCTTGCCGATGAACAGCAGCTCCTTGACCTGGGTGTTGGTCGAGATGGTCAGGTTCTTGCGCGCCCGCGTGTTGGGATCGAGATAGCCCAGCGCCGCCGAGACGCGACGCTCGTCGAGGTTCGAGATCGTGATCGGGAAGTGGCCGTCCTCGAACTTGCCGTTCTGGTCCGGCAGGAAGCGGAAGCCGGCCTCCATGAACGCCTGGGCGGCGGCGCGCGCGTGCCCGTTCCACTTCTCCGGCATGATGCGGCGCACCGGGATCGGGCCGTCCTTGCCGTGGAACGGCCCGTCGAAATCCATGTCGCGCTCGACCTTCTTGAAGAAGGGCAGGCAGCTATCCCAGTTCCAGCCGGCGGCGCCGCGCGTCTCCCACTCGTCGTAGTCGCTCGGCGCGCCGCGGTTGGCGAGCTGGCCGTTGATCGAGGAGCCGCCGCCGAGCACGCGCGCCTGCTCGTACTTGCGCAGCGGCGGGCGCTCCTCTGTCGGGTTGTTGTGAGAGACGACCCCGGTATGGACCCGCAGGTCGGTCCAGTGAAAGCGCGGGTCGAAATAGGCGACGCCCGGATAGCTGTCGGCGATCTCGGGCGGCACGTTGTCGTGCGGCGTGTCCTGCCCGGCCTCGCACAGCAGCACCTGGTTCGAACTGCGCGCCGAGAGGCGGTTGGCCATGACCGATCCGGCGGATCCGCCGCCGACGATGATGTAGTCGTACGCCACCCCGCCCTCCCGTTCTGGGTCCCCGCGTTCCGGCCCACAGTGCGGCGGGAAGCTGGTGCGACGCAAGCGCCGCCGAGGCGCTGGAGGGCCAGCCGGATCGGCGATTTGAACGGTCGTGGCTACTCCGCCGGCGCCTCGCGCGCGGCGCCGGCGAGCGGCGCGGCGGTCGCCGGTCGCTTGCCGAACGCGCGGCGCACCACCGCGTAGAACACCGGCGTGAACAAGAGGCCGAAGCCGGTCACGCCCAGCATGCCGAAGAACACCGCGGTACCGAGCGACTGGCGCATCTCGGCGCCCGCGCCGGTCGCGATCGCCAGCGGCACCACGCCGAAGATGAAGGCGAACGACGTCATCAGGATCGGTCGCAGCCGCGTGCGCGCCGCGCCGACCGCGGCCGCCAGGATGTCCTCGCCGCGGTCTTCGGCCTGCTTGGCGAACTCGACGATCAGGATCGCGTTCTTGGCCGCCAACCCGACCAGCACGACGAAGCCGACCTGCGCCAGGATGTTGACGTCCATGTGGCGCAGCAGCAGGCCGCTGACCGCGGCGAGCAGGCACATCGGCACGATCAGGATCACGGCGAGCGGCAGCGTCCAGCTTTCGTACTGCGCCGCCAGCACCAGGAACACGAACACCACCGAGGCCGCAAACACGAAGATGCCGCCGTGGCCGGCCAGCTTTTCCTGGTAGGCGAGATCGGTCCATTCGTAACCGAAGCCGTCGGGCAAACGCTCGGCCGCGAGCTTCTCCATCGCCGCGATGGCGTAGCCCGTCGAGTAGCCGGGCAGCACGTTGCCCTGCAGCTCGGCGGCCGGATAGAGGTCGTAGCGCGGCACGCGATAGGGTCCGGTGATGTCGCGGAACTCGGCGACCGAGCCGATCGGCACCATGTCGCCGCGCTGGTTGCGCGTCTTCAGGTTGACGATGTCGCGCATGTCCTCACGGAACTGGCCGTCGGCCTGCGCGGTGACGTGGTAGGTGCGGCCGAGATAATTGAAGTCGTTGACGTAGACCGAGCCGAGATAGACCTCGAGCGTCTCGAACACCTTGTCGGCGCTGACCCCGAGCATCTCGGCACGCACACGATCGATATCGGCGTAGACCTTGGGCGTGCGCGTGTTGAACAGCGAGAACACGCCGACCAGACCAGGGGTGCGGTTGGCCGCGGCGACCAAGTCCTGGGTCGCCGCCTCGAGCGCCTGGAGGCCGCGGCCGCGCTTGTCCTGGATCATCATCTTGAAGCCGCCGGCGGTGCCGATGCCGCGCACCGGCGGCGGCGGGATCGTGATGATGAAGGCCTCCTGGATCACGCTGAGGCGCTTTCGGAGCTCGGCGAGCAGCGCGTCGGCGCTCTGACCCTTGGCGTGGCGTTCGGCGAACGGCGCCAGCGCCGAGAAGATCGCCCCGGCGTTGGGCGCGTTGGTGAAGGTCGCGCCGTCGAAGCCGGCGAACGGTACGGCGTGGATCACGCCAGGCGTGCCGAGGATGATCTTGGTCGCCTGGCGCACAACCGCGTCGGTGCGCGCCAGGGATGCGCCGGGCGGCAGCTGGATGACGGTGATGAGATAACCCTGGTCCTGCTGGGGAATGAAGCCGGTTGGTGCGCGGGCGAACTGCCACGCCGTCAACCCGACGAGCCCGCCATAGACGACCAGCACGAGCGTGGCGAGCCGGATCATGCGGCCCGCGAGCGCGCCGTAGCGCGCCGACAGCCAGTCGAACCCGCGGTTGAAGCCGTCGAAGAAGATCGTGACCGGACGGAATATGCCGGCGCGGCGTGCGTCACCGTGCGGCTCGTGGCGCTTGAACAAGAGCGCGCACAGCGCCGGGCTCAGGGTCAGCGAGACCATGCACGAGATCACGGTCGCGGCCGCGATCGTGACCGCGAACTGACGGAAGAACTGGCCCGAGATGCCCGGGATGAACGCCGCCGGCACGAACACGGCCGACAGGGTGAGCGCGATCGCGATCAGGGCCTCGCCGACCTCGTCCATGGTCTCGTGCGCGGCGTCGCGGGGGCTCATGCCCTCGCGCAGATTGCGCTCGACGTTCTCGACCACGACGATCGCGTCGTCGACCACGATGCCGATCGCGAGCACGAGCCCGAACAGCGACAGGTTGTTGAGCGAAAAGCCCGCCGCG
>Ga0335078_10013117_pt1 | contig 12278 bp, 11 predicted proteins | sample Lox_Sample_32_FD_206711 | JGI IMG/M metagenome (GOLD analysis project Ga0335078, IMG submission 206711) | Soil microbial communities from Loxahatchee National Wildlife Refuge, Florida, United States - Lox_Sample_3.2 | ecosystem: Environmental > Terrestrial > Soil > Wetlands | place: USA... | reverse complement strand
AGAGGAGCAACCTGCTGGTTGAGCAGCATGCCGTCAGCCGGGATTACTTCCACGCCATGGGAGTGCGGTTACTGGAGGGCCGGAGCTTTGAACCTGCCGATGTCGAACATGCGCAGGCGCTCGACGCGCGCTACGAGAAACTGCCCGAGGGCGGCCGCCTGCCCGACGCCGAATCCAACGCCATGGTCTCTCCGGTGGTGATCAACCAGACGATGGCCCGCGCCTTCTGGCCGAACCGGAGCCCTTTGGGCGAGATGTTCTCGCAAGGCAGCGACCACGGTCCCTGGAAGCAGGTGATCGGCGTCGTGAACGATGTCCGCCAGTGGGGCCTGGCCCACAAACCCGTCCCGGAGGCCTACGAGGCCTTTACCGGCGACTCGCGGCTGTTCCTGGTGCTGCACACGTCCCGGCAGCCGTTGAGCCTGACGGCGGAGGTGCGGCGCGCGCTGGCCCAGACCGATGCGAGCCTGCCGTTATTCTCCGTGCGCAGCATGGATCAGGTGATCGGCGAGAACGCCCAAGGCCAGCAGTTCCTTAGCCTGCTGGTGGGCTCGTTCGCGGGCCTGGCCGTGCTGATGGCCGCCGTGGGGATCTATGGCGTGCTGTCTTACGCAGTGACCGAGCGCACGCGCGAGATCGGCATCCGCATGTCATTGGGCGCCAGCCGAGGCCGCGTGCTTGGCCGGGTCATCCTGGAGGGGATGCAGCTCGCGGTGGTGGGCTTCGCCGTGGGCATCGCGGGCGCACTGGCGGCCGGACGAGTGCTGGCCAGCCTGCTGCACGAAGTCGAGCCCGGCGATCCGGCGATCTTCGCCGTCACCGCCGGCTTCCTGGCTTTGGTAGCGCTCGCGGCCTGTTACCTGCCGGCCCGCCGCGCGGCGCGGCTGGACCCGATGACCGCATTGCGTTACGAGTAATATCTGAAGGAGGTGTCGCGCGTGCGGCGGTACGTACTGGCGGCCGCGTTCTGGATGGCGGCGGCGAGTGTAGGGCGCGGGGCGGATCTGAACGAGTTCATCGGCACATGGGTGCTTCGGTTGGGCCAGCGGAACCTGTTCGTGCTGACTCTTAGGGCGCAGGGCGAAGGCGTGGGGGGCAGTTTCGAGCGGCCCGCGCATTTCTCATCGAACAACTCCATCTTCTCGGGCATGCGCGGTGGCGTGCGGCGTGACAGCGTAGTGCGGAGCCGTTTTGCGGATGGCGTGTTGCACCTGACCATTCGGAATGCGAACGATGCGACCGATGAGGACAGTTACACCATGGCGGTGAAGGGGGATCGCGCAGAACTGAACTTCGATGACGTGCCGGCGGCTACGGTCGTGGAGCCCTTGGTCTTTGAGCGCGCGCCGGGCGGGGCTGCCGTGGCGGCAGACTGGGAGCCGAACCGGGTGGATGCGCCGGGCGATTCCGATACGCCAAGCACTGCGATGAAAGCTATCTTCGACGAGGACCAACGCGTACGTACGGGTCAGCATATCGACTGGCCGGCGGTAAGCCGGACGGATGCGGAGCGCCGCGCGGAGACGCGAAAGCTGCTGGCCGGGGGCGCGCTGCACACGGGCAAGGATTACGAGGAGGTGGCGTTCGTCTTCCAGCATGGCGGTTCGCGGCAAGACTATCTGCTGGCGCACACGCTGGCGATGGTGGCGGTGTCCAAGGGCGACGCCGGGGCGATCTGGATTGCGGCGGCGACACTGGACGCAGGAGCCGCACGACCGCGAACTCGTATCCGATGCGCTGCGGCGGCACCTCGGGGTGCCTCCACAATCGGTGCAAGGGGAGCAGTTGAAGGCGTACCAGGCGCGGCATTGAGCAGCGAGGCCACGGGCCCTTGACATCTCCTGAAATAGAGAGCATACTCTATATATGGAGTGACAAAAACATGGAAGCTACCGCCGCACGCCGTCAAAAGACCGATCCGGAACAAGTTCCGCCCGGCGATCACCGCGATCCCCAGGTCCGGCGCCACATGTCCGGCCCAGCCATGCGCGCCTTCCTTAATATTGGCGCCGCGTGGCAACTGCACGCCGAGGAACAGCGCGCCCTGCTCGGATGGCCTGCCCCGTCCACATTCTTCAAATATAAAGCCGGCCACGTCTCCACGCTTCCGTACGATATGCTGATGCGTATCTCGCTCGTTTTGGGCATTTATAAAGACCTCCACGTCCTGTACCCGGAGCCGGATCTGGCCAACAGGTGGGTCCGGCTGCCCAACAACAATCCCCTGTTTGGCGGCCAGCCCGCCCTGACCCTCATGACTGACGGGGGAATCGACGGCCTCTACCAAGTCCGGCGGCTGCTCGACGGGAGATGCGGCGGGTGGAACTGACGCCGCCTGCCCGCAAGCTGCGTCTAACCGACTCCTGCCGCCTGATTCCCAGCCTGTACCCCTCCCGAGGCGTTCTGGACGCGTTGGCCACACCCGCAGACCTGCCCGCGATTCTCGAGTTGGAAACCTGGAGCGACGACCGCATTTCCTCGGAACTGGGGACCCTCCATCGCATCCCGATGGAGGAGTGGGTCGCCGGCGGCCCCATGGCGAGCGTGATTATGGCGGCATTTTGCCATCCGCGGCCCACCGGCGGCCGCTTTAACGGCCCGGAACGCGGGGCCTGGTACGCCGCCAATTCGCTCGACGCCGCGCATGCCGAGGTCGCTTACCATCGCACCCTGGAGTTAGCTGAAATCGGCGTGCTCGAAACGCGCATGCAGATGCGCCTTTACCTGGTGGATTTCCACGCCGTGTTCCACGACGTGCGCGCCAACGCGCCGGAGAACATCCCCTACCACGACGCAACGGCTTACACCGCCTCCCAGGCTCTCGCGCGCCGTCTGCTGGCGGATGGATCGAACGGCGTGATCTATCGCAGCGTGCGCCACCCGGGCGGCCAATGCCTGGCTTGCTTTCGCCCCGCTTTGGTGGCGCGTGTGCGCGTCGCCGCACACTTCGAATATCGCTGGCAAGGCACGCGCACGCCGCAAATCCGCCGGTTGGCCAATGCCAGGCGATGATGCCGGCTTACTTCACACGTTCCAGCGCCTGCTCGAAATCCGCCAGCACGTCGCGCCAATCCTCGATGCCCACCGAAATTCGCACCAGCCCGTCGCCGATACCGGCGTCGTCGAGTTCCTGAGGCGACATCCCCGAATGCGTCGTGGATTTCGGATGGCACACCAGCGTCTCGACGCCGCCGAGCGAAACGGCATTGCGCCCGATCTTCAGGCCGCGCAAGAAATCGAAGGCCGCCGCCCGTCCGCCACGGAAATCCAGCGAGAAGAGCCCGCCCGGATAGGCGCACTGCTCCTCGTAAATGCGCCGCTGTTCCGCATCTTCAAACAGCGTCGGGTACAGCACCCGCCGGATCTTCGGATGTCCGTGCAGGGCTTCGGCAATGCGCTGCGCATTCTTGCTCTGACGGTTCATGCGCAACGACACGGTAGGCAGGCGGCCGTCCAGCATCCAGCATTCGTCGGGCTGCAGGATATTGCCGAACATGCTGCGCCGGGCGAGAATCTTCCGCATGAGTTGCGGGTCGGCCGCCAGCGCCACACCGGCCACCATATCGCTCATGCCCGAGAGATACTTGGTTCCGGAATACAGCACCAGGTCGGCGCCCAGCATCAGGGGGTGCTGGAAGGTGGGTCCCAGGAATGTGTTGTCCACCATTACAACCGGCCGGTCCGGATGGCTTCTGGCGGCCTCCGACACGCACCGGATATCCGTCATGACCAGGGTGGGATTGGCGGGCGTCTCCATGCACACGATACTCACGTTGCGGGCCGACCGGATGGCACGGTCGATGGCTTCGGTGTCGCCGCCGCGAACGGGGACGGCTTGCACGCCGAAGGGTTCCAGAAAGCTGTGGATCAGGCCGGTGGTGCCGCCATACAGCGGCGTCGTGTACACGATCGTGGTGCCCGGCCGCGCCACCGCCACGAAGGAGGTCATAATCGCGGCCATGCCCGAATTGAAGACGCCCGCGGCTTGCGCGCCGGGCTCCAACGGCACGATCTGGTCTTCCAGAATCTCGGCATTCGGATGGGAGAAGCGCGAGTAGATCAGGTCCGCGCGCATGCCTTCTTCCGGCGGTACGCGGCCGGCCAGCACGGAAAATGCATGTTCGGCCTCCTCCGGGCTGGCGAAGACGTACGTGGAACTGCGAAACACGGCGGGCCGCGCGGACCCGAATGAAAGATGCGGGTCGAATCCGCGCGTCAGTACCGCGGTGCGCGGATGCACGGCCCCGTGGCTACCGTCTGGGTTTGTCATAGTCGCTCCTATCCCGAGTGTACCGCCGCACACGCGCGCCAGAAGGTTAACAGGCGCCCGGAGAATAGCCATAGCTTTTTGCGTTAAACTTTGCATTAAAATAAGAGCGGACCCTGTTATGGATACGGAAATCGGTATGCCCGTGCCGAACTTGTTCCAGCCTCACCCGAACCTGGGCGACGCCGTGAACCGCAACTTCATCGCGTCCGAGGTGGAAGGCGGGGTATTCCTCGACCGGCTGCCGGAGGGCGCAGTGCTGTGCGTCGAAACGCAGAACCGCGCGTATACGCTGGTGAATCGCGGCAACGGGCAGGCGCTGATATCCGGCCATCCGACTTTTTGCCCCGAGCCGGTGCTGGTGCATATCGAAGGGTCCAACTGGGGCGGATCGATGCTGAAGGCGTCTTTCATCGGTCGCGGCATGCACCTGGAGTTTCGGCACCCGGAGCACCGCACGATTATGACGTCCTGCATCGTGGACGTGCGGGCGGCTTAGGCTGTCCGCGCTGCACTTCACGGATCGACTGGAAGCACGGCCAATGTCTGAACACATCCAGTTGCCGGGCGCCGACCGGTGGCATCTCCAGAAGTGGCTGCGCATCCGCGCGAGCGCTAAGCCCAAGGTCTATGAGCAGGTTTTCGAAACCGCCGAAATCGATAACCCCAGCTACTGGCTCGAGATCTTCTTTTCCGCCGGCATAGCTACGTTCGGATTGGTTGAGAACAGCCCGGCGGTGATTATCGGCGCCATGCTCATTTCTCCGATGATGGGGCCGATCATGGCGACCGGCCTGGCGCTAGCCGTGGGCGACGTTTACCTGGGAATCAAAGCGGTAATCAACCTTCTTGCCAGCATCACGGTATCTATCGCGTTTTCGGGCTTTTTGGTTTGGCTATTGCCGTTCCATTCCGCTACTTCCGAGATCGTCGCGCGCACGAATCCCAGCCTGCTCGACCTGGGGATCGCGCTGTTGTCCGGTCTGGCGGGTTCGGTCGTGGTTTGCCGCGGAGGGGGCGACGGCGTGACTGCCCTCCCCGGAGTCGCCATCGCCGTCGCCTTGATGCCACCGCTTTGCGCCATGGGTTTCGGCCTGGGCAGCGGCCTGAACATGGAAATCATGGGCGGGGCCGGTCTTTTGTTCCTCACGAACCTTGTTGCCATCGTAGCGACGGCGTTCCTGGTCTTCCTCCTGGTCGGAATGGGCACCGCGGAGGTTGAGAAAGCGATGCTCGCCTCCCGGGGGGACGAGCCGCTGGCGCGGTTACTGGCACATGGTCCGGTCGCGCGGATATTGGCGACTGGAGGGCAACTGCGTTGGCGCGTTCTCATGCTCCTGATTCTGCTCGCCTCCATCGCGGTTCCGCTGAGCAGAGCGTTGCTCCAAGTGGCGAATGAAACGCTGACCAGGGGAGCGGTGCAGGAAGAACTGAAACGCCTGGCGCCCGCGGACGCCATCGTTTCGCAGCAGGTGAGCGTCGGCAAGGACGAAATCGTGATTCACTTGATTTCGACGCGACGCATCCCGGATTCAAAAGTGACCGAGGTCCGCCAGGCCCTGATGCGCCGGACCGGCCGCGACATTCACATCTCCGTCGATGCCGTGGCGAGCAAAAGCGAATTGGCGGAGTTGATGGCGCGTTTCACCCGGCCGGCTCCGGTGATCCCGAAGGAAAAGACCATCGGCGAAATACAAAAGGATCTGTTGGAGCGGGTCCGTCCGGCTATCCAGGAGATCTGGCCTTCGGCGGATGCGCCGATTCAGGACTTTGATGTGGTCCTCGGTACCGCTGGGATTGAGATTAACGTGCGTTATCAGGCCGCCAAGGATCTGGGCAAGATCCCGATCGACATGGTCCTGAAGAGTCTGCAAACGAAGCTCGGGATGCCGGACCTCACTTTGAAGCCGGAACGAGTCCGGCCGCCGCGCGCAACTGAAAAACGAAAGCGCCGTTGATCCCGGCCATGCATCTTCTCACGCAAATCCCGATCGCGTTCGCGGTGGCGCCAGGGGGCATTCGCCTCAGCCTGCCGGTCTCGATGCTGCTGGTGTTCGGCTCCGCCAAACTGCTGGCCGAGATCTTCGAACGGCTGCACCAACCCGGGATCGTCGGCGAGATCCTGGCCGGTGTGCTGATCGGGCCCAGCGTGCTCGGGTGGATCGGCCCGAACGAGAACATTTCTTTCCTGGCGGAGCTAGGGGTCATGTTTCTGTTGTTTCGCGTCGGACTCGAAGTGAGGGTCGGCGAACTGAAACGCGTCGGCGGGACCGGGGCCCTGGTTGGTGTGCTGGGCGTGGCTTTGCCGCTGGTGACCGGATGGGGGCTGCTCCGGCTGTGGGGGAAACCGCAAATGGAGTCTCTCTTTGTGGGCGCGGCGCTGACCGCCACGAGCGTTGGAATTACGGCGCAGGTTTTGGCCTCCAAGGGCCTGTTGAACCGGACCGCCAGCAAGATTATTTTGACGGCTGCCGTGATCGACGACGTCCTGGCTCTTCTGGTCCTGGGCGTGGTGAGCAGCATGGCCGACGGCCACGTGAATATTCTAGAGCTGGTGATGACCACGGCGTTTGCGGCAGGGTTCATCCTTCTGGTGGCGGGTTGGGGCAGCCGCGCGGCACAGAAGGTAGTCCCGCACCTCAGGACACTGCTACGAATCGGCGAAAGCCAGTTTGCCTTGGCGATGATTCTCTTGTTCGGCCTGGCGGCGCTGTCCGAGCGCGCTGGTGTCGCACCGATTATCGGGGCGTTCCTGGCCGGCATGGCCATGGGTGAGGCATTACCGCATCGAGTTCACGACCTGGCCCACGGAGTCGCGGAACTGCTGGTCCCATTCTTTCTTGCCGGGATTGGACTGCGGTTCAGTCTTCAGGCGTTCTCCAGCCGTTCCACTGTCACACTTGCCGTTCTCGTGCTGCTGGCGGCAATCTGCGCCAAAGTGGTGGGGTGTGGTCTGGGAGCGATGAAGTACGGCCGGCCGGTCGCGCTTCGCGTAGGGTTTGGAATGATTCCGCGCGGAGAGTTCTGCATGGTGGTGGCGCAGGTCGGGCTGGGCTTGAAGGTGATTCCCGCCGACACTTACGGAATCGTGGTCTTCATGGCAGTGGGGGCCACTCTTCTGACGCCGCCCCTGCTGAAAGTGGCCTTCCGCGGCGTTGAGGCGGAACAGTCCGAGGCGGAATTCTCCATCGAATAACGGTGCGGGCGCGGCTCACGCCGTAGCGGCGGGCTTCCGCAGCAGCACCAGCCGCGCGAGGAGTGTGTCGACCTCCGCCTGGGTGCGAAGGTAGTAGCGGGCATGGGAACTTTGCTTCCGGCCGATGCGCACAGCAACGATATTGCCGTCCAAGGCGAAGGCATCCTCGTCGTTCTCGTCATCCCCCACATACAAGACCCAATCGCAGCCCAGACGGTCGCGCTCGGCGGCCAGAGCGCCTCCCTTATTGGGTGCGTTGTCCACCGTCAGGTTTACTACCTGCTTGCCTCCGAACACCCGAACACGCGGCAGTTTCCCGCTGGCCGCGAGGATCCGCCGGCGGACCTTCGCCTTCCCGGCGCATTGGCGGTAATGTACGGCCAGTGAGAGACCCTTCTCTTCCACCCACAAACCCGGAATGGGTCCAAGCTCGTGTTCAAGGGCCACCTGCCAACGTTTTACCCGGCGGCGCGACGTTCGCGCGATCGCTTCCGTTTCCGCGCCATGATTGCCGATGACGCGAGTCATCTTCACGCCGTCTAGTTTGCGGAGAAGGTCCGCGCGGGCGCGCCCCGAGACAATGACGCAGGGATAGAGGGCCGCCAGGCTGCCGAGCAGATTCCGGGTCCGGTCGCGCATACCCGCCTGGTCCGGGTGCGCGGCGATGGGCGACAGGGTTCCATCGAAATCGAACGCGCACAGAGTCCGCGCCCCGCCCAGCCGCTTCAAGATCGAGCGGGAAGCCCGCGAGAAAAGATATTCCATCGTCAGCCGGCCGCCGCGACGCCGGTACGCTCGGCCAGGCGTGCGGCGACGCGCTCCTGACTCCGCAGGCGCGCAGCGTCTAACAGCATGGTGCCCGCCCAGCGGTAAACGTTGAGTTGAGCCAGCAGAGACCGCATCGAACTCATGCGGTCCACCTGCTCCTCTATGGGCATGGACAACGCGGCCGCCAGCGCATCGCTGCTGCTTTCCAAGTCGTAGGGATTTACGATGAGCGCTTCGGTCAGTTCGCGCGCCGCGCCGGTGAACTCGCTGAGCACCAGCACGCCCTTGAGGTCCGTGCGCGCGGCTACAAATTCCTTGGCCACCAGATTCATGCCGTCATGCAGGCTGCTCACGTAGCACAGGTTGGCCGCCCGGAAGAAGCGAAACACTTCCGGCGGCTCATGGTGCGAGCGGAGCAGGATAATAGGCTGGTAGTCCTTCTGCCCAAACCGCTGGTTAATGCGGCCGGCCAGGCGCTCCACCGTTTCGTTGAGCAGCCTGTACCGGTCGATCTTGGTGCGGCTGGGCGCGGCCAATTGGGCGAAGCTAAAACGCCCGCGGAATTCCGGATACCGCTCCAGCAGCAACTCCACGGCCAGCAGCCGCTCCTCGACGCCCTTGGTGTAGTCGAGCCGGTCGACACCGACGCCCAGCAGGGCGTCCGGCTTCAATCCCAAATCGCGCCATACTTCCGCGCGGCACGCCTCGCAACTAGGCGCAGTCTCCGCCCAGCGGACGGGCCATTCCAGCGCGATGGGATACGGACGGATCAGCGTGTGGTGGCCCTGCATCACCACCGCGTTGTGCTCCCGGTCGATGCGCGTCTCCAGATACCGGTCGACGGAATCCATGAAATTGTTGCAGTGGAGCTGCGTGTGGAACCCGAGAATGCTGCTGCCCAACAAACCCTCCAGCAGTTCGTTTCGCCAGGGACAGATGCCCATCCGCTCGGCATTGGGCCACGGTATGTGCCAGAACACGATGACGGTTGCCGCCGGTAAGCGCTTGTGAATCATCGCTGGAGCCAGGGCGAAGTGATAGTCCTGCACCAGGACGATGGGATCCTTGGAGTCCACTTCGCTACAGACCGCGTCGGCGAACTTCCGATTGACCGCGCGATACTGCCGCCAATCTTCGGCCCGGAATACGGGGCGGGTGTGCGCGACGTGACACAAGGGCCACAAGCCTTCGTTCGAAAGGCCGTAATAATAGCCCTGCTGTTCTTCGTCGGAGAGCCACACGCGGCGGATCAGATATGACTCTTCCCCCGGCGGCACGCGGACGTGGTTGTTGCGGTCTACTGTTTCGCGGTCGGCGCTGCCGCTGCCATGCGCTACCCAAACTCCGGAACACGCGCGCATTACCGGCTCGAGGGCCGTAACCAAACCGCTCGCGGGATGTTGCACTTCGATCCGGCCATCGGCGGTGTGCTGGTGAATGTACGGTTCCCGGTTGGCCAGAATCACGATATTCTCGCCGTGCAGATGCCGGTTCAGGGTCTGCTTCAGGCGATCCGCCGTCCACTGACCGGGAGCGTCTTCCCGATCGGCGGCCATGCGGTCCACCAGGTCGCGGAGATCGCTGAGAATGGGCTGAAATTCCCGCTTCTGTTTGCCTCCGCCACGAAGCAGGCTGCGCAGCTCCCGGCTCCAGTCATAGCGCGCCCACCTGGCCGCAAACATCGGCACGCCAAAGGCCATGACGGCCAGGATTCCGAAGGCGACGATCAGGAACGTCCTTGCCTGCGCCTCCCGCCGTTCGATGAAGCTCAAGTCGTGCAGCAGGATGGCGTAGCCCAGTTGGCGGCCCTGGTCCGTGATGGGCATGACGCTCACCTGCACACTGCCGGTGGGCAGGGTTGCAACTGTGCTCCACTCCTTGAACCGGTTCGCGCCGTTCCCGCTTGGATCGGCCGCACGGACCCGCGCCCCCACCGCCAGGCAATTGAACTCGTCCGGGTATCCAGGGGTGGTGGCGCGCAGCGTCAAGTCGGCATCGCAGGCTGCGGCGGCTATGACGCGCTCGTCACGCGCGAGGTCGGCCAACTGCTTCTCCAGATCCTTAGGGTCGTTCCAGGCGTTGGCCAGGGACTGCCTTGCACCCACCAGCACCAACTGGGCGCGGGAACTGACGTCGCGCTCAAACCATTCCCGCGCCGTGGTTTGCACCACGCCCGATGCCGCCCAAGCCAAGAATGCCAAGCCCAGCAGCAGGGCAAGGATGAACTGGGCCATGCGGGGCATTAGTTTCATTAAAACACGTTAACCTAGGGGAAGGTGGCGACGATGCGGCTCGAAGACTTGGGACTGATCGGCAACTGCCAGTATTCCGCCCTGGTGCACAATAGCGGCGAGATCGTCTGGTGTTGCCTCCCTCGGTTTGACTCCGAGCCGGTATGCTCGACCCTTCCGGACAGCCAGGGTGGCGGGCACTTCCGCATCGGTCCGGCGAACCGAGAGACCGGCATACAGCGCTGCCTGCCGAACACGAATATACTCGAAACGACATTTCGGACCGCGACGGGACGCCGCGAGGAGGCGCGCACGATGTTCGATCAGATGCGCCGCGCGCTGTCGCCCTTGGGACTGCTTTCGGAAGATTACGACCCGTCGGGTCTGCGCATGTGGGGTAATTTTCCGCAAACGTACTCCCATGTCGGCCTGATCCATGCCGCCTTCGCCGCCTCGCCACGATGGGCCGAGGTGTGGTGATGCGATCCTCTCAGGCCTTCTCCGCAACCTGCATCGCCACGGCGCTCAGTTAGTTAGCGCGCCGCGTCCAACTGACGCAGCCCCCAGCGTGCGGCCTCACGCACCACCGCCTCAACTCGCGCTGCCAGCTTCTCCAGCGGCGCGCGGAAGCGCTCCTGCCGGGCATTGCCCATAGCGATCGCCACGTTGCGCAAGAAGCCGTTATACCGCGCGCGCTGGATCGGGCTCGCGCGAAACATCTCGCGGAACTCCTCTTCGGAAATCGCGGCCAGCTTCTCCAGCGGCGGCGCGAAGTGCGCCGCGGCGAAGGCCGGCTCGCCAGTCGTGGGCGCGCGCCGGTTCCACGGACAGACATCCTGGCAAATATCGCAGCCAAAGACATGGCGGCCAATGGCGGGCCGGGCCTCCTCCGGCGCCGCACCGCGCAGTTCGATGGTGAAGTACGAAATACACAGGCGCGAATCCAGAGCCCACGCAGGGCCTTGCAGCAAGCCGGTGGGAACGATGGCTTCGGTGGGGCAAGCGTCGATGCAGCGCGTACACGAGCCGCAACGATCGGGTGGCGGCTGGTCCGGCGCGAGTTCGAGCGAAAGCAGCAACTCGCCCAGAAAGAACCAGGAGCCCATGGCCTGGTTGATGAGGCATGTGTTCTTCGCGATCCAGCCCAGTCCGGCGTGCCGCGCGTAGGCGCGCTCAAGCAGCGGCGCCGTATCCACACAAATCTTAAACTCGAACGGCCCCGGCCACGCGGCGCGCAGGCCCTCCACTACGCGCGTGAGACCCCGCCGCAGCACCTGGTGGTAATCCTCACCCCACGCGTAGCGCGAGATCCACGCCAGATCCTCCCCGGCAAACTGTGTCGAGTAAGGCTGCGGTCCGTTGTAGAGCTTGCCCACGCACAGAATCGACCGGGCGGACGGCAACAAATGACGCGGATCGTCCCGCAATCCAGCACGCCGCCCGGTCAGATATCCCATCTCGCCAGCCATGCCGCCCGCGATCCACTTACTGTAATACCTCGCCTCGGGCACTGGAGCCGCCGCCGCGATTCCGGCGACATCGAAACCGCACTCACGCGCCAGCGTCTTGATTTGTTCCGGGTGCATGAATGGCGAACTTCCCCCGATACTTTTCCGGCATCTTCGCAGGCCGCAGGTCCCGTCCCAGGAAGAAGTGCTTGGTTTCGCCGGTGGCCAGCTTGCGCCCATCGGCCGCGAGCCGCATTTCGTAGGCGAACCGGACCATGCGCGGGTTGGCCTCTTCCACCCAGGTGCGGATGACGACCTCTTCGTCGAACCGCGCCGGCGAAGCGTAGCGGCAGCGGGCCTCGGCTACC
>Ga0335078_10013116_pt1 | contig 12278 bp, 11 predicted proteins | sample Lox_Sample_32_FD_206711 | JGI IMG/M metagenome (GOLD analysis project Ga0335078, IMG submission 206711) | Soil microbial communities from Loxahatchee National Wildlife Refuge, Florida, United States - Lox_Sample_3.2 | ecosystem: Environmental > Terrestrial > Soil > Wetlands | place: USA... | reverse complement strand
GGTTTCTCACACGAGATGAGCCTGAAGGGGCGGTCGCGCATGCTGGGAATTGAAGATCAGCGTGCAAGATGGAGAACGATTGAGCCTGGAGCAGATCCGGGCGTTTCTGGAAGGCAGTCAAGAGTTACAGTTTGAGGCGCAGGATCGAGCAGAGCTTTACCAATGGGTGGAGCGGACGTTGGTCGAGCAGGAGTACGCGCGGCTGGGTCGCCCACAGAAGGGGTTGGTGCGTCTGTACATGGCCAAGATGACTGGGCTGGGGCGGGCGCAGATGACCCGGCTCATCGCGCAGTACCGGGGATCTGGGATGGTGCGGGCCAAGCCTTACCGGCGGCACCGGTTTGCGACCCGCTACAGTGGCCAGGACATTGCGCTGCTGGCCGAGGTCGATGAAGCGCATGAGACACTCAGCGGGCCGGCCACGCAGAAGCTCCTACAGCGAGCCTGTTACGATTTCGGCGACGCGCGCTTCCGCGATCTGGCAAGTATTTCGGTGGCGCATCTGTACCGTCTGCGAAGCACACGCGCCTACCGGCAGCACCGGATCGTAGTCCAGCCGACGCGGCCCTCGCCGGTCTCGATCGGCGAGCGGCGCAAGCCAGACCCGCGGGGACGGCCGGGATTTCTGCGCGTGGACACGGTGCACCAAGGCGATGATCTGGACGGGTCCAAAGGCGTGTACCACATCAATGCAGTGGACGAGATCACGCAGTGGGAGGTGCTGGGAGCAACACCACAGATCAGCGAGGCCTTTCTGATTCCTGTGCTGGAGGCCATGCTGGAGCAGTTTCCGTTCCGCATCCGCGGCTTCCACTCCGATTGCGGCAGCGAGTTCATTAACTACCGGGTGGCGGACCTGCTGAACAAGTTGCTGATCGAGCAGACCAAGTCGCGGCCTCGGCACTCGAACGATAACGGCCTGGCGGAGGCCAAAAACGGGGCCATCGTGAGAAAGCACATGGGACACTGGCACATCGCCGGAGAGCACGCCGCGGCCATCTCCGGGTTCCACCGCGAGCACCTCAATCCGTACCTGAACTTTCACCGGCCGTGCGCGGTGGCCGAGATCGTCGAGGGCGCCAAGGGACTACGCAAACGCGTCTATCGCTGGTATGCGACGCCCTGGCAGATTCTCCGGCAGCTGCCGGGAGTAGCCGGATACCTGCGGCCGCCGGTGACCATTGCGGCTCTGGATCAGCGCGCCGCCGGGCAGACTGACATCGAAGCCGCGCAGCAGATGCAACAGGCCAAGCGGCGCCTATTCGCCAGTTTCGAAGCGCCGCGGAAACGGTCGGCATGAAAACAAAAAAGGCCGTGGAAAGGTAGTGTCAAGGATTTTGTGTAAACGCCCCCCGTTTTTCTGGGCCGTTGGGCCATCCGGTTCCTAGAACCGAATCTCGCACCCGATCCTATTCCCGCCGGAGCCGCCCGTCGCGTGGATCGCTTGCCGGAGCGGCGCGCAGCGGGCAAGGGCGCGCTTGCTTTTGGCGCGGCGAAGCGAACCCTTGCCGGCGAGCACCGTTCTGGCATCTCCGATCTCGATGGGCTGCGTAGGGGGAATAGGATCGAGATTACATTCCCGCTGGTGAGCCTTGAGCGAATTAGGCTCGGCCGCTGGCCGCGCGGATTCGCTCGCTCCAAAGTACCTCAAACTGGTTCAGTGCTTGTTTCCAGTGCTGAATCGCTTCCCACTTCGCGGTCACATTCCGCAGCGCCAGGTAAAGCAGTTTGAGCGCGGACTCTTCGCTGGGAAACGAGCCCCGGGTTTTGATGATTTTCCGCAACGTCATATGCAGCGACTCAACCGCGTTGGTCGTATAGATCATCCGCCGCACCTCTGCCGGAAAATCGAAAAACGGGCTGATTCGATCCCAGTTTTCTTTCCAGAGTTTCCCGATCGCCTGATACTTGCCGCCCCATTTGGCCACAAAGTCGTCCAGCTCTTTGGTCGCCTGGCGCTCGCTCACTGCCCGGTAGACCGCCTTCAGATCAGCCGCCACCATCTTTCGCTCTTTCCAGTTAACGTAGTTCAGGCTCGCCCGCACCATGTGCACGATACACAACTGCACGCGCGCTTCGGGAAATACCGCTTCGATCGCCTGCGGAAATCCTTTCAACCCATCAATGCAAACGATCAGTACGTCTCGTACCCCGCGGTTTTTCAATTCCGTGAGCACGCTCAGCCAGAACTTGGCGCCTTCGTTGTTGCTCGTCCACAGGCCCAGCACATCTTTCCGCCCTTCCAGATCAATGCCGATGGCCACGTACACAGCGCGGTTCTCCACCCGTCCTTCGTGCCGCATCTTCACGTACAACGCATCCAGGTAAATCACCCCGTAGATCGGTTCCAGCGGCCGGTTCTGCCAACTCTTCACCTCGTCTAGAACCGCGTCGGTCACATCGGAAATCAGCGTTGGGCTGACCTCCACTCCATATATTTCCTGCAGATGTCCCTGGATCTCCCGCGTCGTCATACCCCGCGCGTACAGCGAAAGGATCTTGTCGTCGAATCCGTCGAACCGGGTTTGGTGCTTGCCTAAAATCTGCGGCTCAAACGTTGCGTTGCGGTCGCGCGGCGTATCCACCACCATCTCGCCGAACTCGCCCTTTACTGTTTTGCTGGTCGTGCCGTTCCGCGAGTTCCCACTGTTGTGGCCGGCCGGATCGTGCTTCTGGTAGCCAAGGTGGTTCGTCAGCTCGGCACTCATCGCACGTTCCAGCAGCGCCTTCATCAGGCGCTTCAACACGCCATTCTCGCCGATGATATCTTCTGGTTTCTGGTAGCCTTTCAACAGCTCGTCCACCAGCTCGGGCTTGATGTCGTCCATTCGTTCTCCTTTAAGTATCGCGGAGAACGTTTACACAATCCTTTTTACACCCTCCGTGGAAATGCCGGGCGTGTGGACGCGGAGGAAAACCAAACCCAGGTTTCCCTCCGCGCCCACAGTCCCTTGGATCCGCTGCGCGGCTCCACATTTCCACCGCCTCCACGAGAGCGTGCCTTGCAACCCAAAACCAAAATCAGAAAGGAGGCCTGGCGGCGGTCGCTCCGCTCCCGCCTTCAGGCTCATTCTTCAATGAGAATATGCTCGCATGGCTATTCAGGATCGACACTCCGAAACTCGGGCGGCTCCACTCGTTCGATTATCCGTGCCGACCCGACAAACCAGCCGAGTGTCCCATTCCTTCCCTTCGTTTCACTATCGAGCCTGATCGGCGGGTAATTGCCGTCTTCGCGTTGCCTTTTGACGCTTCGATACTTCTTCAAGGCGTAGCCTGGTCCACCGCGAATTTCCCGGTCTTCCACTAAGACAACCCTATTCTGCCGCGAGCGTGTGAATCACCGTCAACTCCCCCTTCGATCACTTTCTTGAAACAACTCTATAAGAACATTTGATCGACAAGCACCTTGCGTACGCCGTAATCCCTCCGTGACAATAAAGGATCGGCATGGCTTCCACGTCGAGCCACGCGTCTCGCAGGCGCGAACACCGAACTGACGCTTTGCGAATCATGATCGAAGTACGACATTTTCCAGGGCTTACGTTTGGCGAGCTCGGGCGTGCACCAAGGAGGCGCTCTTAGGCATCTGACCCGACGAAGAAAGGCCGCACTGCTCGCCCGCAATCCACTTAGTAATTCAATGGTTTAGGGGATCGCCGCGGGCGGAACGATGACTTTAAGGAGACACCGACCTCATGACAAAATATAAACTTGAATACATCTGGCTTGACGGCTACCAACCCGTCCCCAGCCTGCGCGGTAAGACTCAACTCAAACAGTTTGAGCATCCGCCAAAGCTTGAGGATATCCCCCTGTGGGGATTTGACGGCAGCTCCACCATGCAGGCTGAGGGCAAGAGCTCTGACTGCATCTTGAAGCCGGTTGCCCTTTATCCCGACGCTGGCCGCAAGGACGGCTACATTGTTCTTAGCGAGGTCATGCATCCCGATGGGACCCCGCATTCGAGCAATGCACGGGCGACCATCGAGAACGATCCTGACCTGTGGATCGGGTTTGAGCAGGAGTATTTCCTATATCAAGGCGGCCGCCCGCTCGGATTCCCGGAGCACGGCCATCCCAGCACTCCGCAGGGCCCGTACTACTGCGGAGTCGGGTACAAGTTCATGGGCAGCCTGGCACGAAAGATTGTCGAGGAGCATTTGGACGCCTGCTTGGCCGCCGGCATCAACCATGAAGGCATCAACGCCGAAGTCGCGAAGGGTCAATGGGAGTTCCAGATTTTCGCGAAAGGCTCGGCCAAGGCCGCGGACGACCTCTGGACCGCTCGATATCTTATGGCGCGCCTCTGCGAGAAGTACGAGGTCGATCTCGAACTGCACTGCAAGCCAATCCGCGGAGACTGGAACGGTTCCGGCATGCACACCAACTTCTCGACCAAGTACCTGCGCGAAGTCGGCGGCAAGGAGTACTTTGAGGCTCTAATGAAGGCCTTTGAAGCGAACATCTCCGCGCACATCGCCGTGTACGGTCCCGACAATCACTTGCGCCTCACCGGTCTGCACGAGACGCAGGCCATCGATAAGTTCAACTACGGTCTCTCGGACCGCGGAGCTTCTATACGGATGCCTGTGAACTTCATCAAGAACGGATACAAGGGGTATCTGGAAGACCGCCGGCCGAACTCGGCCGCCGATCCGTACAAGATTGTTTCTCAGATCTTGAAGACCATCAACGGCGTCCCGAAGCCCCCGCTAAAGCAGGCGGCGTAGGCTGACGGTTTCGGCAATTCGAGCCCGGCGCAGTGCGGACGGACCGCGCGGCGCCGGGCTTTCCGTTTAATCCTTCCGAACAACAAGCGTTGCCGGCTGCATTGATCCGAATGTGATCAGCATCAACAACACGCCGAGAAGCGCGGAATCGACGCGCCGGATGTCCTTGCATCCGTTTTGCGAAAACGTAAGGGCGTACTGGCTACCGTGCCGTATATCCTCGATAACCGCACGGCCTCCGGGCTTCAGAACACGAGCGATCTCTCGAATCGCTGCCGTGCGATCCTCGGCTTTATAAAGATTGTGGATTGCCGCGCCTGATACTACGACATCGAACGTGCCATCACCGAATGGCATTCTTCGCATGTCCCCTGTTTGCACAGATACTCGCTCGGGGACTTGCTCCAGCCGAGCATTCTCCAACGCAGCGGCAGGATTGTTTCCCGTAAGGTCTTCGGCTTGCCAGATATCAATCCCAATCGCCCGGCCCGTGTTCAGCCGCTTTGCGGCTCCATTCAGCAACAATCCGCGGCCGCAACCCACATCGAGCACCTGTTCGTTGCCTGACCATGAAATCCGGTCTAACAGTTTTTCCCGGCTGCGCAGTTTGCCTATGCGGCTGTCCCATAACATCCAACCAGCCATCAAACCGCAACCGATTCCAGTTGTGAACCCGATCCCGGTGACTGCCAGGATTGGTCTAGGAATGTCGAATCGGCCGGATGAAGCTGCCAGCATCGTCCCGACCCATACCGCGATGCCGATAAATGCTGCTAAAAGCAGATTCCGAATGACATTTGGAGCGTCGATTCCGTAATTCGGACGCAGGCTTTGACGCGGAATCGCCATGGGGAAATCAGCCCGCGCTGAACCAAACCGGATTAGAGCGTCGAATCGGCCGGAAGCACGGGCGCGGGTTCGACGATCTCGTACTTATCCGGAGCAATGAATTTGACCGTGCGGACCTGGCCCCGCTCACCCAATGGACCGATCTCTTTCCCGTTAAGCCGCACGTCGATTCCACCCGCGTTTCCTACCTTCATCTGCGCGGCTTCGGCCGTGGTCAGGGTCTTGGTTTGGCTCGGCTGGAGGATGCCGGAGAACAGCTTCTGGCCTTCGCTCGTCGTAATCGACAGCCAAGTGGCCTCTGTTGCCGAGACGTTCAGCACCACGTGATTGGCATCGTCCGGATCGGAGGTGGCGGAGACCTCGACGCCTCCCGGCATCGTGCCATGGAGAATCGAGCTGTGGATAACAGAGGCCGTTTGCGTGCGCTTCGACGCGCGCTGCCGGGCCGGGGGTTGGTTCCACCAGCTATAGAACCCGGAACACGCGAGCAGCATCGCTGCCAGGGCGGCCACCGGAACGCCAATTTTGCGGTTCGAGAAATAGCGATTCGACGCCTCCACCAAAGGGTCCAAAGTTCGCACGGCAGGACCTGATGGTACTTCTAGAACCGGCAGGGGAACCTCGATTGGGGCCGCTACAATCGGTTCCTGAGCCAACACTAGTGCCTCGATGCCGGATTGCAGTTTACTCATCGGCACGCCCAGAATCGCGGCGTATTGCTTTACGAAACTCTTGTAGAAAAAAGTGCCGGGAAGCTTGCTGAGATCATCCTGTTCGAGCGCGCGGAGATAGCGTTGCGTGATGCAGAGTTCCTCCGCGATCTCTGCCATCGCGCGGCCTTGTGTTTCTCGCGCACTCCGAAGCGTTTCACCCACGGAGGTCATAAAAAAAACCAGCCTGTTAATGTAAGTATGAAAGCCAGCCACCCGGCGCGGACGCCGCGCAGCCGTACTATCATACAACAACAAGTCCATGCCCGCCGAAGTACCAGCCATCTCGGTTTTGGTCGTCAATTGGAACCGCCGGGAGCTCCTAGGAAAGTGCCTGGAATCCCTGAGCCGGCAGACTCATCAGAGCTACGAGGTCATCGTTGTGGACAACGGCTCGAGCGATGGATCGGCCGAAATGGTACGAGGTCTCGCGCCGTCGTACCCAGTACCTTTGCGGCTCATCATAAACACGGCCAATCTCGGCTTCTGCGCAGCCAACAATAAGGGTTTTGCGGCTTCGGAAGCCGGCTTGATCGCGCTGCTCAATAATGACGCGGAGGCGGAGCCGGGGTGGCTGAGCGCCTTGGAATCCGCGATTCTGCTTCACGACGACATTGGTATGGCCGCGTCTAAGATTCTGGTATGGGAAGATCCGCGCCGCATCGACAAATGCGGGCACTTGATGTATCCGGACGGGCAGAATCGAGGCCGTGGCGCCGGCCAGATCGACGAAGGACAGTTCGAACATCTGGAAGAGGTTCTGTGGCCCGACGGATGCGCGGCCATGTACCGCCGTGCGATGCTAGAAGACGTTGGTTTTTTCGATGAAGAGTTCTTCGCCTATGCCGACGACGCGGAACTCGGCCTGCGTGGCCGCATCGCCGGATGGCGCTGCTTCTACGCGCCCGCGGCAGTGGTTCGCCACCACCGCGGCGCGACGTTGGGATTAGGCTCCGCCCGCCGCCTCATGCTAATTGAGCGGAACCGGGTGCTGCTGGTAGTAAAGCTGTTTCCGTGGAATCTGATTTGGGCAAACGGCGCATATCATCTCGCAAGAATAATGGCGGGGTTGTGGGCGGCGCTCCGCAACCGCGGGGAGTTGCGCCACTATCCGGGAGCGGAGGGCAAAATGGCGGTGGCATCCGCGCTGATCGCCGGGAAGTGGTTGGCATTGCCGATGCTTCCCTCGATGCTGCGCAAGCGGAAAGCCTTCCGATCCAAGCAGCGTCTGAGCCCGCGCCAGATCCGCGGCCTTCTGCTCCATTACCGGATCCCGCTCAAGGAACTGTCGGAACAAGCGGCCTAGCTTCTGTTTCGGAGTCGGACGTCTGCCCGGCCTGCGGGGCCGCGCAAAGCCGCGTGCTTCTCTCCGCCACCGACCGTCTCTACCGCACGACCTTAAAAATGTTTCAGGTGGTGGAGTGCCGCAACTGCCGCTTGATCCGGCTGCATCCGCAGCCCACGCCCACGGAACTGCGCGAATACTATCCCAACGAATATTGGTTTGTTCCGGCCGAAACCGCGACGGACCGGCTTGAGCAGGCCTACCGGCGCTTCGTCCTCCGCGATCATCTTCATTTCGTCGAACGGGCCATCGCGGAATCGGAAGAGCAGGGCACGGTGCTCGACGTCGGCTGCGGCGGAGGATTGTTCCTCCAGATGCTGCGGCAGCGTATCGGCGCGCACATGGGCGAGCGTTTCGCCGGCCTGGATTTTTCGCTCGAAGCTGCCAACGCAGCTTGGCGGCGCTCCGGTGTGCCCGTGGTGTGCGCCACCCTCTCCCGCGCTCCCTTCGCGCAGTCGAGTTGCTCCTGCATCACCATGTTTCATGTTTTGGAGCATCTCTACGACCCGGCAAGTTACCTTGAAGCGGCCCACGCGTTGCTGAGGCCAGACGGGCGGCTGATCATTCAGGTTCCCAATGCCGCTTGCTGGCAGTTCCTCGTCTTCGGAGAACGCTGGAACGGCCTCGACGTGCCCCGCCACCTGATCGATTTCCGCAAGTCGGATCTCGACACATTGCTGGACCACTGCGGGTTTGAGGTTCTTCGGCACAAGCACTTTTCGCTGCGCGATAATCCAGCCGGGATGGCGACGAGCATCGCGAGCAATCTTGATCCGATGGCTCGCCGCCTGCGACACACTCCGGAAACCCCGCGGGAGCGGTTATGGAAGGACCTCGCCTATCTGGGCCTTACCGCGCTTTCTCTTCCTTTCACTCTGCTCGAAGCAGCGTGCCGCGCCGGTTCCACAATCATGGTGGAAGCCCGCAAGAAGTCGTGATTTACGCGCGGGCGCGCTCCTGGTTGCCGGAGTTCTTGCGCCGGTACGTGCTCCATTTCGAAGCGTCGATCGAAGATGCGGTGCGAGAGTTCGCCGCTTCGCTCCCCCGCAATTCCCGCGTGCTCGATGCGGGCGCGGGCGAAGGGAATCACCAGCCATTTTTCAGCGGGCATCGGTACACGGCTCTGGATCTGGCCGTTGGCGATGCGGCATGGGATTATTCTCGCCTGGACGTTCTGGGCGATCTCGCCTCGCTGCCCTTCCGAAGCGCTGCCTTCGATGCCGCCTTGAACATCGTGACACTGGAGCATGTCAAGGAACCGCAGTGCGTTTTGTCCGAGCTAGGGCGGGCGCTAGCGCCTGGCGGACGGCTGCTGTTGATCGCGCCGCATGAATGGGAGGAGCATCAACAACCCAACGATTACTTCCGCTACACCCGCTACGGCCTCGCGCATCTTCTACGCCGCGCCGGATTCGAGGAGATCGAGATTCGTCCGGCGGGCGGATTTTTTCGCCTGCTTTCGCGGCGACTGCTGAACGCGCTTCAATTCTTCCCCGGGCCGCTCATGGTGGTCGCAGCCGTATTCTTCGTACCGCCAGCTTTGGTACTGCCTCTCTTCGAGCCGCTGGATCGCCGTCAAAACTTTACACTGGGATATATATGTATCGCGCGCAAATCCTCCTAATGCTCCTGCTGGCGTCCGCGTGTTCCGCGGCGGAATTCTCCGGCGCCGCCGCTTTTGAGTTCGCCAAGGCATCGGTGGCCTTCGGACCGCGCCCCGCCGGTTCGGACGCCAACCACAAGCTCCAGGCGTACATCTTGCAGAAGGTTCGCGTGCCAGGCGCTCAGGTCGTGGAAGATAACTTCACGGCGCAGACTCCGCGCGGGCCGATCGCGATGAAAAACATCATCGTCAAGTTTCCGGGCCGCAGCGGCAAGGCGATCGCAATCACCGGGCATTACGACACGAAACCTTTCCCTGGCCGCAACTTCGTCGGCGCGAACGACGGCGGCTCTTCAACCGCCGTACTGCTCGAGTTGGCGCAGGCGCTCGCCGGACAGCCTCGAACCGATGAGGTCGATCTGATCTTCTTCGACGGCGAAGAAGCGTTCGGCGAATGGACCGCAACCGACAGCGTCTACGGCAGCCGGCACCTGGCCGACGTCTGGCGCAAGGATGGCTCGTGGATACGCTATAAAGCATTGATCAACGTGGATATGATCGGCGACAAGGACCTCGATATTCTGGAGGACACGAACTCGGACGTAAGTGTGCGGCGCTTGGTCTGGAACGCAGCCGCGGCCCTGGGCTATCAGAAATACTTCACGAACATGCGTGAGCCCATGGACGACGATCACATGCCGTTTGTCCGACTTGGGGTGCCGTCCCTCGACGTAATCGACTTCGATTACAAGCCGTGGCACGAAGACACGGACACGCTCGATAAAATCGCCCCGATGAGCCTGGAAATTGTCGGCAGGGTGATGCTCGAATCGATCAAGCGCCTTCAGCAACAGTGACAGCCGCGAGAGCAACAGCGATAGCTGCCAGATGAAAGACGCCGCGGCGCGGCCGGAGCGGGTCGCGGTTTATTTATTCGCGTTCGCTCGAACGCTTCTCTGCGGTTACCGCGCGCTTACGCAATCCATCACGGTGGACGAAGCCACTACTTATCTCAACTACGTTCGCGAGCATTGGGCCAACGTATGGGCCAATTACGATCCGAACAACCATGTGCTGTACTCGATCCTCGCGCAGCTTTCCGTAAGGGCCTTTCATGCGAGCGAGTTCTCGCTGCGCCTGCCGAGCGTGCTCGCCGGATTCTTTTTCGTGCTCGGCTTGCATCGCGTTCTCGCGGCCGCGATCGAGTCCGCGGTCATCCGATGGATCGCTTTCGTGGGCATCAGCCTTGCTCCTCTGATGCTGGATTTTGCGATCGCCGCGCGCGGCTACGGGCTCGGCCTCGCGCTGCTGATCTGGGCAATTTACTTCTCGATGTCGGGTCGCGACCTGGCCGCCGGAATCCTCGCCGGATTGAGCATGGCGGCGACATTCAATCTGGCGTTCTCGGCGATCGGGCTGATCGCTTTCCCGCTGATTCGCGATAAGGGCAACCTTGCAGAGCGCGCGATTCGAAGTCTCGTGGTCTTGGTTTCGGGGTCCGCAGTCTTCCTCGCCATCTGTTTTCCGATCCTGCAACAAGTAAAAACCGCGCAGTTATATGTCGGCGAGCCAAGCATCCGTGCGGCGCTTTACAATCTGGTCTTTCTGACGATCCGAGCAGTCCCTGGCCATCCGGGGTTGTTCGGTACGGGACCGGGTGCCCGGGTGATCCAATATGTCTTTCTTCCGGCTCTGACAATATTCATCGCCGTCGTGACGATTCGCTCGCGCCGCTCTCTTTTGCCCGCATTTACGTTTCTGTTAGCCTTGGCGGCGATCGTCGCGTCGCACTTTCTGGTAGGCCTAAACTATCCGGTCGATCGGCTGGGTCTCCACCTTTTCGTGTTGCTCGGCCTGGCGTGGGCGATAGCCGTTGCGAATGTGTCCAATCGGTGGATCCAGGCGGTGAACGGAGTGCTCGCCGCGCTTTTGATCGTTCAGTTCCTGAGCCAGTTCCACACCCGCTACTTCACATTATGGGAATTCGACTCCGCGACTAAGCAGGTTGCGCTGCGCCTCCGCGATGAGACACGTGGCGCGGCGCCGGATTCAGTTTCCGTCAGCGCGTCCTGGTTCCATACTCCCGCGCTCGAATTCTATCGGCGGGTTTGGCGAATCGCTCCGCTCAAACCGATCGAACGCCACGAGCATACGCTGCTCGACGGCTTCGATTACTATGCGCTCAATCTGAAAGAAGACGACGATTTGAAAGCCACTGGAATTCCCGCGGATCTGACACCGATCTTCAGTGATGAATTTTCTGGCGCGATTCTCGCGAAACGGCGCTGAGCTTTTGAGGAACTCGCCCCGCACAACGGAGCCTTGCGCGGCTGAAGCGGTCGAGTTCCTTGCACAATCCGAAGGCCGCGCCGGCCCTGTGCGGGCTAGCTATTCCTCGTCCTCTTGCGCTTTCACGAACGCTAGAATATCGAACCGCTTGATCTCGCGGCCCGGAAAGAAGCTGTTGACCGCGTCCTGCACCTCGGGGAAAACCTCGAAAATGGTGTGCAGCTTAGTCAGCGCGAGCAACTCGACATTGCGCTTGTTGGGATTCACCAGCTTCAACATGCCGCCGTGGCGCTTGAGCGTGGTGTAGCAGATCACCATCCCGCCAAGCCCGGTGGAATCGACGTATTCCACCTGCGACAAGTCGAAAATCATGTTGAAATGACCCGCCGCGATCGCCTGGTCCACCTTCTCGCGAATGGCGTTGGATTCGCCCGCCGTCAGGCGTCCCTTCAACGACAAAATCTCTACGCCCTCGCGAATGCTCTCGTTGATCTCGATGCTCATGAAGACGTTTCCAGTGTAACGGATGGAACCGCGGTTCCTGCTCCGTTCGTTGCCGTGTGATTCCCCGTTTCTGTGTCGCGCGGGAGCAGAATGCGGAACCGCGTTCCCTCGCCGACGGTCGACGCGACTTCGATCCGGCCTTCGTGCGCCTGCACGATCCACGACACGAAGCTGAGCCCTAGTCCTAGTCCTGAGATCTGGTTGGTGACGGCGGTGCGCACGCGGTAGAAGCGGTCGAAGATGTG